>Ga0179593_1304595_pt1 | contig 10172 bp, 9 predicted proteins | sample CZODoug2_1_08_16_FD_185931 | JGI IMG/M metagenome (GOLD analysis project Ga0179593, IMG submission 185931) | Vadose zone soil fungal communities from Angelo Coast Range Reserve, California, USA - CZODoug2_1_08_16fungal (PacBio error correction) | ecosystem: Environmental > Terrestrial > Soil >...
GCAGGGAAGGTGGAGATGACGAGCAATCGTGGTGATTCGCAAAGGGGGAAGGTGGGGCATCAAATCGAAGGAGTTTAGTTTCAAAAAAGACTGAGTGACAGAGAAGACTGAGCCCTGGCCGCTCAAGAAAAAGTTCATGGGACACCCGGAGGGCAGACGGTCGGGGGGGGGGTTGGCTGAGGAAAGCCCCGAGGGGGATTTAGTCCGAAGAAGTCCTGGGTGTACTAATAGGGGTCAGGTCAATCTGTGCGATAGACCTTTTCGGGTGAGGACTTGGTTTTCGGTGCCAAATATTAGGCCAGCAAGGACAATCCTGCTTTATACGTTGAGGTGGGGGAGACGAGGCCATATGCATTGGAAGGAGGGGGATTATGGGGGCACCTGATAAACAACAAGTCAACAGTGCCTGGCCGTAGATCCGAAAGGGGTCCTGCTTCAAGGCCGAGTGATGGATCGATAAGAGTCATAGAGGTGTGGGGGGGGAAAACCTCTGGGAGGGGGAATTTCAACGTGAAGAATAAGGGAGCAAACAGTCAAGTCGTATCGCAAAATCGGAATGAGTCGTTTGGACTCACATATAAACAAAAGAGATGTTCCATGGGGAAGAGGGAAGGAGGGAAAAAGACTATCTGCCTTTTGCGCGGTGCTAGGGGTCGGGGGCCTGCTCGTTCCCAGGCCAGAGCTTCAATGCGGGAGGGTGTGTAAGGTCACCATTAGAGAAGGGGGAAGGGTTCTATTTCTTCTCTTTTGATCTCAGGCAACGTATAATCTTTGGAGGTGTGAAAAGCGCGAACCCCGCGGGAAAGGGGGGTTGGACAACCCCACGGACACGATTATGAATCCAGATGGGGGCGATGTGGGGGTGAGCAAGGCTGTAAGGAATTGGGAGCCGGGGAGAATCGTACTCATAAGACAGGGACACATCCTGGGAACTCAGAAAAACCGGGAAGAACCGCGGTTGGGGTATGGGGGGAGATAAGTAGTGGGTTGGGGTAGGGGAACTGCCTGCATAAGAGGGATCCTGATTTGGGTCTCAAATAAGGACCCTTCGAAGCACAGGGAAGGAGAAAAGTTTGGTGAAGCTGACACAGCGGGAAAAATGAGGAAAGATTAAAGCAAGGAAAAGCCTCATCCCGAGGGCGGGAAAAAGAGCCAACCCGGTTTGGGATCGTCTATGTTTGAATATTAGTTGTCCAGGGTGGGCGCCTCAAACGAAGGACTGGGGTTGGAAGGCCGGTCTGCATGCGCGGACAGGGGACGCAACTTCTAAGTAGCGCCCCGGTCTTTAAACAGGCCACACGTCGAAGGGAGGTTGAACACGTAGGGGGATCGGCGACAAGAAAAAATTATTGGGCTTAAGAGGCGGGATGGGCAGAAAGCGGGTCTCGAGAGGAGGGGGGGCTCTCTAACTTGGAAGGATAGCTCTTTTGGGTCCAGTGAGAGGGGTGGAGATATACCATTGGAACAACTAGGAGATGGAAATTGAAAACAGGAGCACATGGGGTCGGAAGGGCATCCCAGGCCTCGAACGGAAAATAGAGACCAGCAAAAATCTCAACCACAAAACGTCGTGGCGAAGGGGAAGCACCGACCTGAGAACCTATTCTGGTGGGGGAGGAAAGCAAATAGGGGAACCAGGGGGGGAAACAACAATGATCAGGTACCGGACGTGGAGAATAACCTACCAGTGAGGGGGAGGATCGCGTTATTCATGGACTTCCAAAAATTCATTCAAAAATGCGCATAAGACAACGGGGTCCTTTAATTCGCGTAGCATAGAATACTATGAATGGGATAGAGTCCACACAAAGTCCCGGGCAAACCAGGGGAAAAGAATGCGAAGGAGCAGGGGGCGAATAAGGCTACGACTTCTCTGGAAAGAAACTAAGCGTGAGGCATCGGATGATGTTGCTGGACCAGAGGCAATCAAGACAGACGCCAGGGTTTTTTTCGTGAGCAAAATCAAGTGGACTTGAGAATAAAAAACCTGCAATGAAAGAACTACGGAAGGGGGAAATGATTTTTGGGTGTGACCGGTCATACTACATCATGACTAAGGAAAGGGGACAATGCATCAAGATTTCCCGAGACAACTCGTCTTCGAGCTGGCTAATCTTGGTTGAACTGTGGAAGAATTGAACGCAGGATGGCCCGGGTATTGGATGTCTAGGGTTCGGAGAGTAGAAAAGAAACCTGAGGGAACCGTTTCGGTTTGTGGAGGTTTTGTCACCCGGGTAGGCCGTAGAAACGCCATAGAAATTACTCGAGGGGCAGCTGGGTGGAATTTGGTAGCGGAAAAGGGAAGTCCGCGGCCGCAACGGAAGCATGTGATGACACGGAGGGGTTGGGGCTGTGGGGAGAAGTGGGAATAAAAACCAAGGCATGTGCATTAGGACCACACATAGGATGCCTAAAAAGGGGAAGATCTGCCCCGTGGGACATTTGAGTGCAACAACAACGGAGAGAGTACAAGAGCTATATGGGGGAAAACCTGAAGGAAGGATCGAAAAAAACCGGCCTATTTTAAATAAATGGGGCAGGGGGGATTGATAAGATAGCCGAAAATAAACCCACAAAGACAACAAAAGGTCAAGAGAGAAGCGAAGGAGCTGAAGAAAAGAAAAAAAAAGTGAACTCATCGGGCGGGATTAAGAACTTTATTATCATTGGGTCCCGTTGGGACGAAGTAGACTGCCAAAACACTCACAATCCTACCGGCGCTTATCAGGGGGGAAAACTTATCCCATAAAAAAAACAGCATGGGAATCCATAAAAGGAAGAAGTCAGGGGGTGGCGTTCATTCAAGGCACAAACAATGAACACGAAGGGTTGGGTGGGAAAAAACTTTAACCGGGTGCAGTGGAAAACTCCATTGGCACTGTGATGAGAGCAAATATGAACGTAAAAAGAAAAAAAAAAAATCTCAATTTCGTTAAGGGCAAGGTTTGTTGGGAAAGAGGAGGCCCCTCAAAAAAAAAACAGTGGGCGGAGGCGTGAAGAGAGTTCCTAAAGTCCAGCGAAACACTCGGGAGGCCGTCTATCGGGAGGACGGACTGAAGAAGGTGGAAAAAACCAATGCAGCACCGGGGGCTAGAATGGGTGTATACGGATAGTTGAGCAATCAGTTCCAGAAGAGAGGCTAAGGTCCGACAAAGAGAGGGGGCAAATGTCGGGAAACTACAACGGGAAAAAAAGCAGCATAGGATCTTGACAGAACTCTATCAGAGGTGGGGGGGGACTTTATTCCGAGCTAGGTGACTGGTTTGGCTCAGAATGGGGAAACGAGGTGCTGCTGGCCTAAACACCCTAAAGTCAAGGGCATGAAACGGGTGCCGCTCAAGATGCTCCTTAGAGTTGAGCGGAGAAACTGATGTGCCGGGGTCAAAATTCGATGTAAGCGGGTGGAGGCCGCGACACTTGCAATGGAAATTAACCTCAACGCGGGTAGCGATCGACTCTCGGCCCAGATGCTTGAAGGCATCATGGGTACACTCGGATGCCTCGCAAAATGCCTGCACCTCACCAACCTAAGGACTCCAACTCTCGGAATCTCTTTTGAGAAGAGAGACACCGGACGGTGAGAATTACTGGACAGTCAAGGGTAAAAAATGAACTGTTGCGCTAACTATGGGCAACGAGCTACCACTGGAATTATTGTAACTAGCAAGTACCGGCTGAATCCTCTTGAAAGGGAGTTCGCGAGGGGAACAAGGGGGGTAATCTTGCAACGATAACTCCTAAAAAAAAAGGGGAATGTTTCTTGGGCCCCATAGAGGCTAGAGACATGAAGAAAGGTGCGGGCAAAAACTAGGGACCGCAGTCTGGAAGAGCTTCCAAATGCCAGATGAAGAAAGTCCGAGTGCTTCTAAAAATAAGAAAACTTAAGGAGCAAGACAAAATTTGTCAAAACGCACGAAAGACAAACAATGACGGCCCGGGCGGAGATAAGGGCTTAGGGGAGGGGGACGCCCAAAAAATATGACTGTCTCCAGGATGCCTCAAACGGAAAATCTTATTCCAGGACCTAACAAGTTATGCAAGGAAATAAAGTACAAAGAAAGCAAAACGGCCGCGCAGCGGGGAAGATCTTGTACGGGGAAAATGGGGGCCAACAAGTCAAACGCGACTGGGCGTGCCAATCGTGCCAACACGTCTAGGATCGTAGGGAAAAAAAAGATGAAAAAGAACAAAATGACGAGACGAAGGGGGACACGGATGACAGCCTGACCCTGAAAGAAGAGAGGATCGGGGGTCCCTCCTGTGAAAGGCGGAAGCCTCACAAGGCGCAAAAGGAGTAATGACGAGAGGGGATCGGCCAAGTGGGAGACGCTTGTTCTTTCAACGCCAGAAGAAGGGAGACAAAATACGTAAGAGGACAGGGGTAGAGGGTAGGTGTGCGGTTTAAGGGGGCTTTGATACAAAAAGGGAAAAATCCAGGCGCGGAGACACTCTTGACGATCGCTACCCACGGATGCATTGCGCAGGACAGGGGGTAAAATCAAGGGGGGGGGGGGGGGGTTGGGGTGGGGTAAAAGGGTGGTTTGGTGGGGGGGGGGTGTGTGTTGAGGGGGGACAAAGTGAAATGTTGTTCCCCCCCCCCCAAGGGCCACATCCCCCAAAAATCGAGTCAAAATGAGGACTTTCAACATTAGAGGACGACCAATGGTCATAGTGCTGAAAAAAAAGAGGTAAAGAATATTTGAAAACAAACGAAGGAACGTGGGACAAGGGCGAAAAGGGTAAGGCAGACACTGCACCAGCTGAAAAAAAAATGGGATTGAAGAAAACTGCTCATTAGAGGGGGACGGGTATCCAAAGACACAGAATGGCACCTCCGAAGGGGAACAACGGTTTTTGGCAGTACCCCCACTTCGGGGTATATCCACACTTGCGCGTAGTTATGAAGGGGAGGGAAAAGGCTAAGTCGCTTGATCGCAGAATTACAATTGCAAAATAAACCACTAGGGGTCTGCGTCGGCCCCCACGAGAAAAACAAAGGAAGAGAGTTCGGGAGGAAAGTGAATGACGAAGAACATCGTGGGGGGGGGAGAAAAGTGTTAACAGGGGGATGGAAAAAAACGAAGGAGTGATGGAAAAAGGCCTAGTTTAAAGAGAGCAGGGGAACCTGGCGCCCTTGCGATAGACGGGGGTCAATAACCAGCAGGGGAAATGTACATAAAACTGTCAGGGGGGCTTGGTGGCTAAAGGATGAGTACGTAGGTGAAAAAGAGAAAATACCTGGTGGTTAGATGTGCGGGGCGGACCCTGGTAGGATGAAATTGTAAACGTCGTACGTGAATTATGATAGAGTGCCAACAAGGGTCTTTCCAGCTTTTTGGCGGACAAAAGAAACTGGAGAACGTTCTTGGCTCCCAAGGAGACTTCATGGGTGACTTCTTCGTGGCTGCGGGGGGGGAAGGAAAAAAAGTCACACTGGGAATCCAGGCCGAGTCTATCCTAACATTGTCAGGAGAAAGGAGTCGGGAAAGTGCATAGGCTCTAAATCGACCAGATTGGGAGGGGGGGACGTCTACTAAGACTAACGACATTCGAAAAGAAAACACGTGCAAAAGCTTAAAGAGGAGGAAAGGGTGTGTTAAGCCATAAGAGATGCAGAAAGGGGCGCTTCAGCTTAAGGGGAAAATTACGCACTTTTGGGGGAAGGAAGAGAAAGGGACTGGCTTCTCATCGCCACATTCACTTATCAAAGGGAGAAAAAAGGCAGCTCGGAGGGACATGCTGGGCATAAGGTTTCAAAAAAGTAGATAAGAAACAATGGGTGGAAAGGGGGGACGATCTCTTTTGATCAGGCCTTATCATGATGTGTGGCAAAAGGGAGGACTCTGGTGAAGGGTAATTTTCTGCAACCACTTCCACCCGTATGAAATCCCGAAAGAGAAAGGGGGGGGACCAAAGACGTCCTGTTGGAATAAAAACATGGTAAAGTCCGGGGGGGTTGTCGATGCTGAACCGGTAAACCCTATGAACCCTTAAGTACTTTTGTTGAGGGTGGTCAACCCTGAGCAGAACCTCTAATCTATCCATTTCTAAAAATTGGGGAAGCGGTCCTCAGCGCACGGCAGGGTTGTGGAAAAAAAATTTTGGAACAGGCAGAGCGGATGCGATGGGGAACCGCATGATGACTCGCGGGACGGGGCATTTGGGCCAGAGACTGAAAAGAAGGAAACAATACTATGAAAAAAGAATCCTAGCCGATAGGGAATGAGGGGCGTCCACCAATTCAAACAAACGTTGGGACGGAGGATAGAGTTGCAATTCGGGGATTCATGGGTCTCTAGCAGAGGACAATCCATATGGGTTCCCTTAGGGCTCGTAAAAGGGAAATTCAAATTGAGTATAGTGCGTCAATCTGAAAAATGAACAACGAAGGGTCCCGACTATGCGGGGACACAAAGGTAGTTAGGGGAGACGACCAATGCGAGAGTGTGGATCCAAACAATTGCTTGGGGGGGTGGGTAGGCACTGCGCGAGGTTGAGCAATACCATTGAAAAGGAAAAAAGGGAGCGCGGGGGACAGATTGGTGAGGTAGTGGATAATATCAAACAAACATTGCCAGACATTGGTTCCCTTCCCGGAACAGCGGCCATGTCGAGGAGCAAAAAAATCAAATGATTCGAACTGAAAAAGATCAAAATGTACAAGGAAAAATCACAGAGGTGCAACTTATAAGGGGGAGCTTCTACGCGTATTCGCAAGAAAAAAAAGGAAAAAGACGAGAAAAAAAAGCGATTAATGGGAATATCCATCCAGTTCCAGTTCAGGAGCACAATTCCCATGAAGCAACAATCCCAGAGACCGCAAGGGAGAATACCGACCAAAGGAAAAAGCGTAGTTCATGGGCAGGAATTAGCCAAAATTCTTTAAGGAGCTAGCCCCAAGGGTGTATGTTCTCTGGGGAGAGCAGCAAGTCGGAGAGTAATGGCCTCTGATGCTCCAAAGATAATACAGGCAAACAATGGAGGAGCAACCGGCTTGGCTGATGGACTACTAAATGAACGCCGGGCGGAGGAGAATAAGTGCGCCGAGAGCGTCCGATCTTGCCGGAAAAAAGCAAAATTACGCAGTTCAATCCACTGGGGTGGGACGTGGACAGCAGCTTGGTGATCAAGCAAAAAATTTACTGAAAGGGAAAAAAGGAAAATGGTTTTAAAGGGGAAAACCGGGTCATATGCCCTTCTACTCAAACTACGATTCCTTCTCACGGGAAAAAAAATGGGTCACAGTTAAAGAATCAACGCGGACTTAGCGGTTGGGTTCCCAAAGGGAAAGACCATGGAAAGCCAAAGGGCGTCAAGGGGGAGGGAAGTCCCATGATGGGTGGCACTTAAGTATGGCGATCCGGGAAAAAAGAGTCGCGCCGGTCTTTGTGGAGGGCAGCCGTGGTAGACAAAAGGAAACAAGATCAGACATTGGACAAGGGCGGATGGGCATTCTGGGGCGGTCTTTGTGGGGTGATCGTCGGGCTGGACCCCGATATAGGTGATGCGGGGACGGTTGGGGTTGATGGGGGGTGCCGCCTTGGCATCAGCAAAAAGGGAAGGCTCACATAGGAGTTAACCTAAACTTTAAGAGTCCCAAAATTGAAAAATCCGGAAACAAACAAAAACGGAAGGGGAGAAAAGAGGTTCAAAGGGCATTCGGGGAATCTTGTAAAGTTGTAGGGCAGCGGGGAACTTCCAGGAACAGGGTTTTAGAATAAGCTCAAACCAAAAACGAAAAAAAAGGGACGGCATATCCTGAAATGCTGGAAGGTCCGCGATTCAGGGGGGTGAAAAAGAGTCCGACAAACCGACAGTGAAGTCAACAAGGTATTTCAAAAATGGTTGATGTTTTGGGGTATCCTAAGACGAAAGCCTTCCAACAAAGAAAGAGACCGAGATGAAGGGTTGGAACTTATCGAAACGAATTTGCATCAAGAGGGGGGGAAAAAATCAAAAAATAAAAGATTCATCACTAGGAGTTCAATGTTCAGCTGGGTTGAAAGCCATCTATAACTCGATTTGATTAGGAAATAAAAGTGGGAACTCGGGTGCAAAAAGGCGATGTCGGTTTCCTAAGGGGGGCAATAAAGGGACCCACAGTAAAACAAATAAGCATTCAAAGCGTGCTAATGTCGGGTAGAGTACTGGGAAACAGATGCTGCCATCAAACCAAAGGTTTTTTGGGCAAAAAGAGGTGAGTTGACGCAAATCGTTTCAAAAATCTCTACGGGGATTGAGGGGACAACTTAGGAAAGGTGGGGCCCCTTCAGGATAAATGCACCGGTGTCTCTTGTACCTGGGGAAGAGAGCGGATCGGTGGCACAAGAAAAAGAACTCCGATCTAATGAAAAGAACACACTGGGAGCCAGCAGCAAACTGAACTCAAAGGTTCTTCTTTATAGAAAAAACGATTTCGCTTGCCGCAGAAGAGAGTAATGGCTATTTGGGGGGGAGGGCTCTAATCGACTGGAGTCGACAAGAGTCAATGCGCCTTACTTGGATAAATCTGTCAGTGCTGAGGGCGCTGCAAAACCTATAGAGTCGGCGTTCAGGGTCGACGCATAAAGCCCTTTAGGCAGAGATGCCGTACATGAACTCTTTTGAATTCGAACGGAAAGGGGGGGGGAGGGGTGGCTGCAAGGCGGACAACGCGAGTGCAATTCAGCCGCGGAGGGGTGCGTGATCAAATTCAAATCGGGAAAGAAGGGCCTAAAGGAAAGATAAAAGGTAACTCGCTAACGAGCGCCTGACACCTGCTAAAGTTAAACAAACTCCAGCCTTGAAGCTCCAACGCTCGGCATCTGGGAGTTATAAACAGAGACTTTGCTAATGAGAGGGGGGAACATTCTGAAAGCACCGGGGCGCTACAAAAGAACTAAAGCCACGAACCATTGGGTACAACAGGGACAAGCTAGATGTGGGTAGAAATCGAGAAAAAAGGCGGGACGAATTTCAAAGTATACGCCCCAACTGGGGGATGGTGAAGAGGGGGGTTGGACTCCCATAGGCGAAAGGCAGACTTCTAGAAAATGGCGGGTCATTTGGTTTACCGCTGAGGTCCGCCCCATGCAAGAGTAGCATGTCGAATCAAAAAGATGCGGAAAAAACAAACATCCCGTCGGCAGGCGTTCAATGTGGACCCAAAACGCAACCGTAATAAACCACGCCCAATATCGAAAGGCCGCTTCGCGGTCACAAAACGGGGGTGGCTTGTAGGTCCTTCATGATATACCAAGATTGAAAAAGGTATAAGTCTTCCATTTTTTTAATTCCTGGGAACGAAAGCCGCGGCTGGACCTGACACCAAAGAAAATCGTGATGGGAATATATTACGGTGGGGAAGGGGTAACCAACAATTCCCAACGCGGGGGAGCGAAGGTGGGGCCTTAAATCCAAAAATCATGGGATTAGCTGGCTGAGTAAAAGAATTCAGATCAGGGAAAACTGGTGAACCTTACGGAATCATGGAAAAGGGCCACTCCGAGATGGAAAATGATCCAGATCTGAGGGAGAGGAAAGGAAATAGCCAGAAAAAGGGGGGGGCGATAATTCTTAAAGGAATGAACCAAAACGCTTTGGATGGCAACTCCTCAGGGGCGAAAGACGAATATTTTAAGGGGATGGTGACCAATGGTGCTTGAAGGTTCCGACGGGAAACTAAGATAATATAAACTCTATGAAGCTATGAGGTGGAGTATTGGAGGGGGGGGTACACATGGGAAAGGACCAACTTTTGGAATATAGTTAAAAAAAGTGTTGGGGTGAGGGGAAGCAACAGTCCATAAAGCAAGAAGACAGTATCTGGGGGTTGGTGAATCATGCTGCACTCCAGTTATAAAGAGAAATGTTAAAGTAAGCAAAATAGAAATATGGGGGGCAAGTAAATTAATTACTTGACCGGGGGGAAAACGATATCGGAGGACAGAAACGAATTGGGAACAAACAGGAATTAGGTCAACTACGGCTCAATCAAAGAGGGGATGAATCAAAAAGCCAACACAGGACCGTAAGGACATAAGGAGTGGTCCTACCCCAGAGGCTGAGATCGGCAAAAGTGAGCCAGGACTTCAGGCTCTTGAAACTTGAGGAACTGGGGGGAGAAAGGGAAAAAATTATCGCAGAAAGACGATAAACCCACGCTGTTTCTTAGTCATCCACCTAAAAAAGAG
>Ga0179593_1326424_pt1 | contig 10172 bp, 7 predicted proteins | sample CZODoug2_1_08_16_FD_185931 | JGI IMG/M metagenome (GOLD analysis project Ga0179593, IMG submission 185931) | Vadose zone soil fungal communities from Angelo Coast Range Reserve, California, USA - CZODoug2_1_08_16fungal (PacBio error correction) | ecosystem: Environmental > Terrestrial > Soil >...
GCAGGGACCTTTGGAGGAGAAAAAACATTTGACCTGTTAAAACTAAAGGGATTTAAACGTGATTGGGGGGGGTGGTCCTGACTGGGGCGAGTTTGGGCTCGCAACCATGAAAAGTCCTGCTACCACGAACGCAGATAGAAGATTGATCAAGGATCATGTTTTGACCACAAAGCCTGAAACAAAGGTACCCGTTCAACAAATTGGAAGGGGTGGCTTGGAGAAAACCCGAATGACAAGCCTTAGACATCAATGGGGAAAAAGAAGCGGAAATAGGGAAAGTGCAAAAAATCCGCCAATCCACGACTAGGTTGGGCAGGTTTTTGCTATTTAGGCATCAAAATGTCAGGAATTGCCGCCCGGACAGACCCGCCTGCATGACTAGAGGAGAGAACCTTTTGTTGGTCGAGATCTGAGCCAACGGCAAGAACGAACGGGTGGGAAAAATTCAAATCAAGCCTGTTGGCATTACAAAAACTAATTTCCGAACCAAAGTTGATGAATTGTGCTAAAACGAAAGGTCTACGGCAAGGGGTGGTAGACATCAAAAAAAAAAAAGTTGAGGGCAGACACATGTTGCGAGACAAGCTACTCTCGGGGGTGAAAAAGGGCCGGGTGCCGACAAAAAAAAGCCCAACATACTCATGCACCATACCATCAGACGGGTGCAGATAGAACAGGGAGGACCGAAAAAGTCAAGGAAAGAAAGCTGCCGAAGTATGGGGGTTCACCGACTTGAAAAAAAAAGACGGCTAAATACCACCAGGGAACAAGGGGAAATCCAAACAACTCAAAAATGATTCAAGAAAGGGGACTGAAATGGGGGTAGGGACTCAGCGGCAACCAAACGGAGGATGATTAAAAAAAAAAGGGTCAAGGACAAAGTCACGGGGTGCGATCTCACAGTCATTGGTGCCCGACCAGCGACTGTAAAACTCATATGCCCTGATTCAGAAAAGTAAAACATACCGGGGGCCGAAAACTTGGGTAAAAATTGCGAGAGCATTGGTGAGATTTACTTCATTATCGAGACAATTGTAACAAAAGATCGTGAGGGAGGAACTACTCTAGCGCTCGGTGGAATTCCTAAATGGCTACGTAGGTGGGAAATCTTGTAAGTAAAGGTAATCCGGGGGGCGCGTAATAGAACGGAGCTCAGTAACGTCTTGAACATGCACCGTATACTTTGGTCTTTAAGGGGAACACACTGGGCATCGGGGGAAAAGTCACGGTCGGCTGGAGAGGGGTCCTGACATCATACGAAGTGACGGGGCTGGTTCCTAAGAATCAACACAGGAGCCAAAATTCACCAATTCGATGCCAAAAAAAAAATCTAGGATGGGGTTGGAAGTCACGGGGAGCCGAGGACGATAGGGGGGGGGGGGGGGGGGGGGGGTGGGGGGGGGGGGGGGGGGGGGGGGGGGGTGGGGGGGGGGGGGGGGGGGGGGGGGGGGGGGGGGGGGGGGGGGGGGGGGGGGGGGGGGGGGGGGGGGGGGGGGGGGGGGGGGGGGGGGGGGGGGGGGGGGGGGGGGGGGGGGGGGGGGGGGGGGGGGGGGGGGGGGGGGGGGGGGGGGGGGGGGGGGGGGGGGGGGGAGAGAGAATCTGCACCATCGAATGGGTTGAACTACGTACTCACAAACAGGTATTCGCGACTCAGTCAAGGCATATCTGACTGACGCGTGCTTGTACATTTTGATGGATAGCCCCAACATCGGGGGGGGTGCAATTGTTCGGGGGAGGAGCGTGCGGGGGCCCGAAACAACTGCAAGAATGGCAAATGCGAAACAGAACTGCCTAGTTAGAAAAGAAATAATAAAATCCAGAAGATAAAAAAGTAACCTAAAGGGTCTGCCAAGTGAACACAACATGCCGACGCATACGCCCAGAAAAAAAAAAAGTAACGCGGTAAAAAAAACTGCAAACCTCTTCATGACTAGACACGAATGAGTCAGTGATGGGGGACGTTCTAGCGCGCCTGAGAGGTGGAAAAGCAGTAAAGGGACAAACCGTATGTAGCCGGTTTAACCACGAAAACTGCTGGAAAATTACCACACAGGAAAAAGTTAAATTTAGAAAAATGATGAGGTATGAGTCCCCATGGAACGCTTCTAAGGAAAACCCCGCCGCACTTTTTAATCAGATAAGACACAAAAGGAGGGTTTGGGACAGAGGTCAAACGAGGAGTAGGAAGACGTCACCGGGTCGAACGAAAGAGGGAGAACCAGAAAAAGCATGCAAATAAGGAAAAGAGAAAGAGTAAAAGAAAAATTGGGGAGTAGCAAGACTATGACGGGGACACGTACTGGGGCGTTAAGTAAAAAAAAGAAAAGAACTTACGGGCGAACATCTTGGGGTTGAACAAGGTTCAAAAGGTGGGGAAAAGACGAGGCGGACCGGCGGTTGGTCGTCAGAACGCCCAAAGACCCTGGCCCAAGAGACGCTGGTAAGTATAAAACAGGTAGCCTGGGAATCTATTGGAACCGCCAGGGGGTACTGTTTATGAAGCTCGGTGAAGGTTTAGACCCAGAACAGCGTGGGGGGGGGGGGAATGGTATGTGTCAATCAGAGTTCCTTCAATAAGAGTTCGAGGGCCAAAGTGTGCAAGAAGAGGAAAAAACTGGGAGAACGAGTGTGGAAGTCAAAATGTCGAAGAACAGAAAACATCACGATTCGCAATGTTACATCGCAGTGGGCTGACTAATGCCAAACATTGGCAGGTTCCCTCGGACAGTGGGAGCGGGGAATGCTGAATAAAATCGGCTCCGGTTTTAACCACTACATCGCTATTCCAGATAAAAACCCCGGTTTGCAGTCAAATGCCCGTAAACGAAGAACCATCCATTAAGATAAAGGGGGGACCTTGTTGCCTGTTGCCGAATCATCTGCGACAAGGTCAGAATTTGTTGCACGTCCAGATTGGGGGCGATGGCTTGGGTAAAAACGGGCTGGGAGTAACCTCCACAGAAACGCGAACCGATAAGCAATCCAATGGAGCCTGATGTCTCGCGGACTACAAAAGACTCCAACAAAACCCAAAAGGGGGAATTTTATTATGCGAAATGGGTATGCCTTTCGGGTCACCTGGGGGGGAGGTGAAATAAACCACAAAGTGACTGAGACGGATCGAACGCGAAAAACAAAGAATGAAGACACGGAAAAATAGGTGCGCGAAGAAAAAGACAACGCCCGTGATATAACAGGACCCAACATGGGGCGGAGGGGGACGTGGGTTGCGAAAGGGAATGCTGTCACGGGGGGGGTCAAAGGCAGTTTTTCACGTCAAAGAGGGTCAACGAGAAATTGAAAAGCCGCAACGGAGGGGTTCGCAGGGGGGAGCCGAAAAAATGGGCAGTGGGTCCGCTTTGAGGAACTGGTCGCAACAAGACAACCTGGGGAGGAGTACGCGCGCAAAAGAAACCAAAAGGGGGGGGGACCGTCTCAAAGTCCAACATTTGCACCGGGGTAAACATATAAAGGAAAGAGAAACAAAAAACAAAAACGAAACTTAATTAAAAGAGAGTATGAAAGGGAAAAGGTGGGGACGAGACCCAGGGCGAAGGAAGGAAATACGAATCAAAGAACAGGGGGGGAAAAAGGTTGCAAAACAGTATAACAAAGCAAACACCAGCAACGCCCGGGCAAACCCAGGAACAACCTAAAGGGCGTCAAATGGAATGTCAGAAGACCAATCACGGGACTTTAAAATGTCATTGGGCCAATCATCAAAAAATGAATCGCAGACAAAAACTAAGAGAAAGACCTGTGTTGGATTAATTGGACCGATCAGACTTGAGGGGTTTGGGTTTCTCTCCAAACTGCTTTAATTGAAAATTCAAAATAGACGGGTCAGTTTGTCTGATCAAAATCGAACGGGATTTTAATCCAAGAGGTGAAAAGAACTACTAACAGAAGCGGGGAACCAGTTTTTGGGACAGATGGATTCGGTGGCGACCGCGGCGCATTGCCCATGAGGAAGGAACCTTTACAAGAGCAGAGAGTTGAAACGGGTTGGAAGAAAAAGACACCGAACAATATTCAAGCCGGGCAATCAACGCCAGCTTACGACCAGCAACATGGTTTTGAAGGGCAAGATGATCTAAATAGTGGAAAATCCCGGGGGAGTTCGCTAACGGATGGTTTCTGGAAGTCTGAGACAGAACGCAAAAAAAAAAGTTCCCTTTGGACTGCAAAAAAAAAAGGTGTACAAAGAGGGAAGAATGATTAGCGGTGCACTACCAAAAAAAGGGTCTCTTGACCAACAAGCATGGGCTCTTTAAAAAAAAAACCGGAAGAGCGTTGAACGATGAAATCAAGGGAAAGACGGTGAGGTGGAGGGGTCAGGCGGAGTATGGTTTGAGGGTAATGGATCAAAAACTGCTGCGCAGCTAAAAAAAGAAAAAAAGGGGTTCACAGACGGGCATCAGGAGAGGAAAACGAAATAGGAAGAGCCCAGAAAGTACAAACGCTGGTAGCTGTTTTGGGAAATCCCCTCGATCCGAAAAAATCCTTAGGTGCAAATAGAGGAGACGCCGGGAATGGGGATAGATCATCTGGAAGGAGGGGGGGTCGGCCTTAACGCCACACTCCCTGGGCGTCGGCTAAAGCAATTTTCAGAAAGTAGATGGTAAAACCAGAACCAATGGGGGGGGCCCTAATTTAGACTAATGCGGGGGGATGTCGATAACAACCAAAAAAGTCCCCGGGCAGACATCGCTTACCACAGACCGAAGTGGGCAAGGAAGGCGCCAATTTTGAACCTGATTGAGAGGGAGCCTCAAACGACCGCCACCAGGCACTCGGGTGGTCTGGTCCTGAAGACTGAGCTGGGTATCTCACTACACTCGTGAAATGTTACAGGGTAAAATCCGGTGTTGGAGGAATCAGGAAAAAGAACGAAAACCAGCCAGTTCCAACTCTAAAACACTTGGGCCATTGTGACTATAAAAAAAAGCAAATCAGTGAATCAACAGAGGGGGGCCGTACCGTCCGGATTACAGGGGGGGGTTGAAGCGAGAAACGTTAAAGTGTCGACCCACCGCAATTTAAAGCCTCAGACGGAAGGCCGAGACACTCCAGGAAAGGAAAAATCATCCGTCGGGAGAGATTACGTATCAAGGCCAAGCGCCTGTCAAACTTGAAATAGTCCTGTCGTAATGGAGCAAGCTTCTGTTTCCCCTTTGGCACAACTGGCTTGTGTTTTGAGCAGGAAAGGGATGTGGATGACATGTGGGACGCTAAACATACAATTATTTCAGAAACTCATCCAGCAAAAGGTTTGCCGACTTTATGATAGAGACAAAACAGCTGCAGAATGTGGTGTGTCAAGAACCAACAAAAACGTCCATCCTCTGGCAAGTAAAGGATTACACATGTGGGGACCATGACTTCTCTAATCCATGTTGTGGCTCCCCGAGTTTCCAACTTTCCACATGGTGACAGGGGGGGTTTTCCACGAATGCCGTAGACTGCTTGTTCGCCAGAAGACAAGTCGGGATTCAAGGAAAAAAAGAGGGTGTACATAGAAAAATAGGGGTAAAATCTCCATAACTGAACCTCAATCAAAGTATGATTGGGAAGGAGGCTTAAGACTAATATAGGAAAAACCGAAGAGGGCAAGGAACGAAACTGGGGCAACGGGAAAGTCCAAAAAAGTATCGCTCATGTCAGGTGCTCTAGATCAGATGCCTTCAACAGCAACGTAAGCTTTGAAACCTGACAAGGTCCACCTGCAAACTACTTCAGAAAATAGGTCATCCCGAACACCATAAAAAAAAACATGGAAATTCAAAGCAGACGCGAATAGCAAGAAAAAAAGATGGTTGCAATGGAATATAATAGCCTACATCGAACATTGCGCTCGAAGGACGAAAATCCCAACAGTTGTAGGGGGGGGTTTTCGGACGGGTTATGTCGAAGAGCCAGCAAGGCAACAAAAGACGAGGGTGGGGGGACATTGGGGGGGCTGTGGACAAAAGAAAAAAGATGGCGATCAAAACCTAAAAGGACGAAAATGCCTGTCGGTCGAATTGGGGTTGGCGCGGCCCAGAATAAGGGACAATGAAACAGGAAAATCAGTTTTTGGTGGGCCGATGGTGGGGGGGGGACGAAATTTTGGGAACGTGGGGGGGTTGACAGACTTAGCAAGATGGTAAAACGCCCCTCTGGCTGTGCAAGGGGGACAAGAACGCCAGGCTCAAAGGGAGAGACGACCTAAACAGCGATGAAAGGGGGGGCCTGCCGAGTGATGGAAGCTGGGAGAGGAAAAAAAAACCGGTCGAGGGGGGGGGTCTCGACCATTAATGAACCACCCGGTGGGGGCAGGCCCAATGAACCTCCGAAAGATAGTCACCGTTGGGTAGCACCAGAAAGCCACGAACATTGGTGCGGGCCCCTGGGTCTGGATTCCAGACCTCTTCGGGAAAAAGAAAGACCCAAAAGGCAGAAAGGTCAAAGCAACTAAAAGAGAATGTCGGAAAGAAAACCCTGGGGGAAAAAAAAGAAAGGGGATCTTAAGTTCCAGGAGGACGTGAAAGGGGGGTTATGCACTTGAAAAAAGGAAGGTGGCTGGAATAAAGCACATCACGCAACAAAATGAAACCTAGACTTTATACCCTTGATCAGGGAAACAACACTCCCTGTGGGATCTTGTGGTCCAAGAAAGTGGAAAAAAAAAAAAGGGTAGGGAGCGGGAAAAAATCTTTGGTGCGCAAAGGATCCCCAAAGTACGCCTGGTGCCCCTTGAGGTGTCCAGCGAAGGACAAAAAAAAAGAAAAAAAGCCTGAAGAAAAATAAACGCTGAAAGGCAGAATTTGATCGCCGGGACATTTGTCCGAATCGTAAAACAGCGAAAAAGGAGGGGAAAATTAAAAATGAAAAAATCACGTATTGGACCATCAAGAACGGCAATCCTAAAAAGCAAGCAACTCGAAAAAACAAAAAAGGGATTAGTAAAGGGAAAAAGAGAAAAAAGAGAATTCGGGGCGGTTGTACTTCATGAGCTTTGGGACTCCTGCCCACTACGGATGGAAGTTGAATTTTCACGGGACCCTGTATGGGGAGGAGCTACAACCCAAAGAAAATTAAAAGTCTCAAGACAAATCTCCTCAAGCAGTAATGTGAAAAGACCAAAACAGTAAAATAAATGGGGGTTTTGGCCCTAGCTGGAAAAAAAAGGACATGCACATTCTGGGATGGGGCTTGAGAAAAACCCTATGGACACGCCTCACCGCAATAAGGGGGGGAAACAGCTCTAAAAGGGAGGTGAAAAAGACCGGAATAAAAAAAAAGAGCAACTGGGGTTTTCAGGTTGGTGGGGAAGGGTGTACAGAAAAAAAACTTCTTCCAGTGAAAATCCGAATGAGGGACGGCGCTAAAAAACAGGGGTGGGTCACGAAGGATCGAGGAAGATCGCCGGTAAGCGGCACGAAAGGGGGGCGTTGTGGGTGGGAATCAACAAGAAGGGACGCACAAATGGCTGGGAGGGGGAGCACCACTAAATGGAAGTCAATGGGCAAACAGAGAAAAAGGGTTTTCGGCTCCCAAGGGGACAGAGGAAAGACTGAAACGGGGTGGGCAACAGGGCAAGCCGAAGGCAACACCTCAAAAGAAACACCCACATCAGAACTAGGGCAGCTCTAGCAGGAAAGCTGCCGATAGGGGAAACAAAAGCGGGAGAGAGTGTTCACCTCGGGGGGGGGTCGACGGAATCACGAAAAAACGGCTAGAAACATCTCTGTCCGAAGTGGGGCCTGAAAAAAGGGACTAGAGGGCGAAAAACCCAAACTTATTATCAAAAGTGGGCTTAGGAAAAGGCTGTTTTGGGGGCTAGATCAAGCTTTTGACCTACAGCGACCAGGGGGAAACCACATCGAAATATTGCGGGAGCAGGCCCGGAGGCCCCTACAGGCCGAAAAGAATCAAAATGCACAAGGGAAGCAGGGGATGTTTCGTGAAGAATCAATTTGCAAAAAAGGATCGGGGCGAGTCAGATCGCGAAGAAGGATTTTTTACATGATGTCGAACTAGTGGGTACACAGAAACGTCAATGTAACGGTTTGACCGCCAGTCAGGGGGACAGGGGGGAATACGGCCGAGAGAGACTGTCTGAACACAGGAAATCGATAGGCTGGTAATGCCAAGGGAAATCGGTGGGCAACGGGGTGGATCCTTCCTTTATAAAAAGCATGGGGGGGGGAAAAAGAGCCGCATAACGAGGCCTGGGAAATTTCCTAAAGGGCTCAGCAGCCTTCAAAGATTCACCAAACGAGCTGGGAAAACCTCCCGAAAGGGGGGAGCTTTGAAACACGCCGAAAGGGAACACACAGTATCCTCATCAGGAAAACCGAGGGGAAAAAAAAAAAGTTGTTAAAAAAAAACGAGGCTCCAGAATCTCAGGGACGGGGGTACCGGGGGTCAAGAGGATCAAGGACGGGGGGACTGAAACATTCATTGAATGGGGATGGAAAGAGCAGACACAACAGCATCGGTTTAAACGCTGTGGTGGAAGGGGGTACTGCAATATCGGGAAAAAGCTTGGGGGCAAATCGTGTGAGAATCCATTCTGTTGCACAGCCATCGAAAAGCACTCAAGAAACAAGAACCGGGGGAAGAACAGCTTCACCTATCAGGGAAAATGACGCAGTACAAGCACCAGAGCCCTATAACGATGACGTCAAAAGCTATGCATCACTCGAAACCGAAGGGAGGGAAGTGCTTCAATGTCAAATTGGAGAGGTATAAAGGGGGCCTGCCGATCCTGGAAACATTGGTTAAAAACGATTTCGGGAAAACCTAGTAGCGTGAAAAAAAAAAACCGAAAAGGCACCGTGCGGAGTGGGTTACCAAAGAGTGCTGGGGGAAACGCACTGTATCCTGGAGAGTATTCCCCGTGGACTCGTGGGGTTCGAGGACAACTTCTTGTGGGCCTTATCCTCAGTATTGTTTAAAATACCCCAAAGCTAACTTCCACGGATGAAGGAGAGAATGCAAAGCAAGTAATCTAATAAAAAAAAAAATCCACCAGATCAGGGAAGCAGCGAAATCGCGGGGGGCGCGACCTTTTGTGAGGGGGGGGTAGAAAGAGATGGAGAAACTAACGGGGTGCGTGAATATGACGCCAATGGAGGTCTACATCCATTGGTCTGTTTCAAAAGGGGGGGGGGCCAACAAATCCACAGAGGGACAGGGAAAGCACGGTGTAGTAGAAAGGGGCAGCTCAGAAAAGACATCCCCCTAATCCGGGGGGAAATCAATGAGAAAAGGGTAAGACTGCTGATCTATTGGAAATCACGGATTGTCTTGTCAAAAAAGGCTAGGTCCCAGGGGGGGGAGAAACCCCTCAACCATCAGGGGGGATTGGACTTTTCAAAAGATCAGGGCCTGTTAAAGATCACTATTGAGAACCGCTTTGAACTACAAAAACTTCAAGGCGACCGAGTCGTTCTTAATAGAATACGACACTCGCTCACCTATTTTAAAAGGACCGAGAGGGTTGAAAGGCCAGGGGCGTGGGGCCGATACCACTGGGTGAAGAATGAGTCGCTTGAATAGCATAGGGGGGTTCCCCCATACAGCACTTCAGCTAAAGAGTTGCTTAGGGAGGGAAGCCAACAAAGAAGGGAGAGGGACAGGCGGGGGTACGTAAGAATCAGAGGCGACAGGACTGTGGTCGGCACGAAAGGAAAGCGTTGTTCTCGTGCTGGGGAGGGAACCCGAAAGGAGAACGCTACCTGAAGTCATGGACATTGAAAAAAAGGCGAGGTGCGCAAAACGATCCTCTTCCAAAAAAAGGGGGGGTACAAGGTTAGAGGAAGACAGGAAGGAGTCTTCACCTTAAAAAGGGGGGGGATGCCCTGGTTATATAGAACTCTCAGGAAAAAAGGGAAGGGACAAGGTGTGTCTCTAAACTCAAAAAGAAAACTAAGTCGATAAATGGAAAATGAACTAACCATGTTTCTGCGTGGTTTGGAGCTAAAAAGAATGACGGTCAATAAAAAAGGGGGCAGTTGTTGGGTCAAAGTCAAAAATGTGGGTAGAAAGAATTAAAGAGACGTCACCAGAGTGTCAGGACGGGAGAATGGCCTGGGGTTTCCCCTCTGGGGGTCAAACTTAATCAACCTGTGTGAGTGAAAAAGTCACGATCAACGATCGCCCGGTACCGACCGTTCACTGGAAGT
>Ga0179593_1492198_pt1 | contig 10172 bp, 11 predicted proteins | sample CZODoug2_1_08_16_FD_185931 | JGI IMG/M metagenome (GOLD analysis project Ga0179593, IMG submission 185931) | Vadose zone soil fungal communities from Angelo Coast Range Reserve, California, USA - CZODoug2_1_08_16fungal (PacBio error correction) | ecosystem: Environmental > Terrestrial > Soil >...
GGCTAAACATTGATGAAACCAGTAAAACAAAGGGAGAAGAAGGGAAGAGGAGTGGCCACCTATACAAAAAGCGGGGTAACTTGTTCCGAAAGTAGAGGAGTGTTTGGGGGTGTGTAGTGGAGAGGAAGGGGCCACGAAACAGGAGAAGAAGGGTTGAGGGATGTCGGTGGTTTTTGCCGCAAAGGAAATTCCTTTATAGGGTGAAACAGATGGAAAGTTCCAGCGAAGATGAACGCTAGGGGACGTGCGCGAATACCGAGCATGGGCGCAGAGGGAAAAAAGCATCAAAGGAGTGAGCGAAAGGGGGGGGGGGGAAAAAAAAAGGAGCGAACAAGGACGTCAAGTGGACATGGCGCAAAAGAAGAAAGGGGTCCAAAATCCCTTTGGGGGAAATAAAATCTAACCTTTGGAAACATTTTTCCCGAAAAACCCCCGAATTGGGAAAAGAAGAACACTTCGGGAAACGAGCTACTGGTGCAAGGGGTGCGGAAGGTGAAGGAAAAAATTAGGTCAAAACAAGAGAAACATTTTGGGAGGGGGAAATCGGGGGGGGAAGAGGGAGATGCGCACCACTTCATCACTGGAGAAACTTATAGGTGGAAAAAAAGACTGAACTTAGCCTTCAACCTCCGAGAAGCAAAAAAGACACCGAGATTTCCAGCGGACTCTGCGAATCAAAAATGTCCGGAAGGAAAGGGCACCGCGGGGTAAAGAGAATCTTGATCTCCAGATTGTACTCGAAAGCATAGGAAACCTCCCGGGGGAACCGGGTCGTGGAAAGACGCGCATTGTGGGAAGAGGGAAGGGAATCGAATTGGGTCCGCACCCTTAGTTTCTCAAGAGGTTCCTTGAGCGAGGGAGCTTCATAACGGCGAGGCCCCCCCGAGACGGGGAGGAGAGAAACCATCCAGATTACGCAGGAAAACTTCCTTCAGCCATACGGAAAAAAGAGGGGGGGGAAAACTCTAATGAAAACAGCGTGAAAGGGGGATGGCAGGCGGGGAAAAAAAAAAAAGGAGGGAGCCAAGGCACCAGGGAAAGGGGGGTAACCGTAAGTTTGAGACTCGATCTCCACACGTCGCTGGACCACCTGGGGGGAGGTATTTCCTTGTCTGGTCAGCCAGCCTTCCGAAGAAACGGCAGCGACCCGGGGGAAAGAAGGGGGACGCACGGGGGTGGGGAGAGGGCAAGCGGAGTGTTCACCTGATTCAAGCGAAAATGGGTGGAAAAAAACACAAAACCCGGTTTTTGAAAAGCGATAGAAAGCTGGGAATTGCTCGGGCTAGAGAGGGGGGTGCATCATCTTTTACTTGGGACACGCAAAAGAATTTTCCTCGGGTGAAGGAGCGACTCGACTTCCGCGCGGGGAAGGCAAGGACCAGCGAGGTACGGTGCAAAGTCGAATAGAGAGAAAAGGAAGGAAGGAGCTTTCCAAGCTTTCGGACACACCCTAAGGTACGTAAGGGACGTTGCTCCAGGGAGTTTAAGAGGTTTGAGGGAGAGAGGAGGAAATCCGGCTAGAAGACGGGCCATGGGGTGACGGGAACAATGCAAGGCTATGTCCTGAAAAATAATGCAGAGAAGGAAGGGGAACTTTTGAAAGGTCAAACTTAAGGAAAGGGGAGGGCACCAAGCCGACTGTATCTCATTGAAAGATCAGAGTCTGCCTTAGCGGAATTTAAAGGGAAGTCTTAAGAAGTGGGACGCCTAGTTGTGGGGGGAGACCAAGAGAGGGACAAAAAACTTTTTGTCCACACAGTTCAGGGGGGGGGGGGGGCAGATAACACCGTCTAACGAGGGGTAGGGGGTTCAAAAAAAAAACTGTGCAAGCCTGTAAATGGGGGGGGTGGGGAATTGGAATTACAGGGATGACCGGCTGGAAAAGAGGGGGGCATTCCCAAGGGGGGGTTTTTGGTCCGCGAGTGGAGAGCATCGCGTGTTGGGTACTAGACGCGGAAGGAAAGGGGAGTGAGGAAAAAAGGAAGACAACCCGGGGATCCAACATCCGTAGGACAGGGGGGAACTCGATTTTCACTCTCCCGAGCAAGAGGCTAGGGGGTGATCCTGTTTGACGGTTCAGGTTTGGGGTGGAACTTATTGAAAAGGAGACCCGGCCGCCCGGTAGGAACCTGCTGGGAAGAGTACCGGACCGAGCATGGGAGCTTCGGCCTAACACTTGGGAGCTCAGCGGCATGGGAATTGCGCGGGGGGACTCACCTCAAAGAAGATTTCAAAAAATGAAATGGGGGCAGGACCGGCGTGGGTCCAAACATCTCTGGGAACCCTAAAACAAAGAACAAGGCCCAGGAGAGACTCCGAAAAAGGGTAGTTGAAGAGGCCTTCTCCTTCGAGATAGATGAAAGGCCAGCGATGAACTTGGGCACTGAGAGTCTGGGGGCATGCTTACAGACCCCTCTCAAAACGGGGGGAGACGAATGCGGGTTAGCCTCAGACAATGATTTGGAGTGTGGACTTCTGAAAAAGGGTTAAAAATAGTAAACTCCTGGATTTCTTCATGGCTTCATGACAGCAAGAAGGACAATCAAGGGCGCCTTAAAAAAAAGGGATACTGACACGGCCAGGCGAAAAGGCGGAATTTCAGAAAGAGACGAAAAGTGGGTGGTGTTTCATCCGGGGAGAATGAAGCATCAGAAGAAATCCTGGCCATTGGGCAAAAAAAAAATTCTGGAAACCTCAAGGTCCTAGTGACACAAAAAGTTGAACTGCGAACCGACCAGAAAAAAGAGAAAGGCAAATCACTACGCGCCCGAGAAGAAAAGGGGGGGGGCCACTGCGAACTTGAACTGCGAAACAAAACAACCTTGGGCTACCAGGGTGAAGAGACTATCAAAGAGTCCTTCGGTAGCGAGTGGTAACCTAACTCCCCACGAGCAAAGAAACAGAAAAGGTGAAGACTTCCAAAGCTCAAGTCTCTTTCCGTAGGGGAAAAGGGACCAGGTAGCACCCCGCGCACGGCAAGTCCTCCGGCAGGAGGGAGAAGAGATTTGAAAGTTTGAGAAAGGGAAACGGAGGGTTTGGGGACTTCAACCAACGGTGGCTAAAGGCCTGGGAGGAAATGACATCCGCCACAGCATTTGAGGTCGTGGTGAGTAAGCTCAGGGTCAAAAAGGTAGTCTCGAGGACGGGGCTCTGCGTGGAACCGAAAACATCACGAGGGAAGGAGGGCTTGGGAATTTAGTTGCTTTTCTGGGGGGAATGGCTCGCAGCCGCAAAACACTCCAAGGGGCCAAGTTTAAGTAATCCAGTCAAAAGACCGAAAAAGATGCTGAAAAAAAGCACGGGGAGCGGGGGGGGCAAAAAAATAGGGCTAAACCTGGAAAATGTGCAATTTTTTGGCGCAAGTGTGGTGAAGTCCCGGGGAGTTCCATTGCGTGAAGACCAGGGACACATACCGCCCTTTGGACAGGTGGGGGAACGAGGAGGGGGGGGGTTGGGGGGGGAACCAGGGGACGGGTGAAGAAAGGGAAAAAGAGGAGTCACAACTAAGGCACCTATGTTGTACGCACGTGATCTCCAGAAAAACATCAAAACCAAGGGGAGGGTTAGGCGGAAGGAAGGGGGGGGGGAAAAAATAGGAGCAGATAACCAACTTGGGTTTTAGCTCATTGCTTGAACAACCGGAGATCCTCCTGCGCTATGCGAGAAAAGAGAAGACAGGACGAGGATCCAAAAGTCACCCTCTACGATACGGCTACTCCAGAAACGGATGCCGCAGGTGTGAGAATCGAAGGAAGGGGAAAACAAAGGGGGTTCCTCCCCGGAAACACCCGAACCGGTAGAGCGTCAGGGAACGGAAAGGGAAGGGAATGCGTATAATGCTAGGGGTGTACTCAACAGTAAATCGGCGTCATCCGTTAGGGAAGAAAAATCCGTTAAACTTCAAGTGGGGAGAGGTCAGGGTCGTGGGGGAAAAGCAGCAATTCATCTCCTGTGACGGCCGCTGACCCGAGCTGACTTCCGATGATAGGAGTATCTCCTGACACACAAACTGGGTATTAGGTATATAATAGATACGGATAATTTGGGGTAGGGAGAGGGTGCAGCTGAGGACCGCTGCGTGACCGGGGGGGGCACGGAATTCATATACAGGACTGAAAACGCTTGGAGGGGTTGTAAAGCGGAGAGGAAGGAGACGAGCTGGGGACTTAAATCTCCCCGAAGGTCGACGCTTCAATCGAATGCTCCCTAAAGAGGTTCAGAAGGAATTCGGGGGCTTAAACAAGTCTGTTAGTCTTCCCTTGGGGGTCTACTCTAAGCGGTAGAAAACGGAGACAGGTTCAATGGAAAGAGGGGAATACTTGAGAAAGGGGGGTTGACAGGGTGTTTTGGGGCACAGGAGGGTCGCGTCATAGAGAGGAGTAAAAATCCGCAGTACCCCTTCCAGTTGATCGACGGAAAACAGTGGGGATCCAGAATGCCCGAAGATTCAACCAAACCAAAACCGACACATCGCCTTGGTTGCGTGGTTGGGGGGGGCAATGGCGAGCAGTGAGCACCATGTGCACAAACACGAGGGGTGCAAGTGGTCCGCGTAAGGGACGCGACTCACAAAAATCCGGGCACAGAAAGGCAGGGGGGGGGAGTTGTCCTTCACAAAAGGGGGAGGGTACTGAATGGGCACTGGGGTGGGGAAAAACTCGGTTCATGCGTTACAGGGGAAAGGGTAGCGGTTCAAAACGCCAATTGCTTGGGACACATCAGTGGAGGCGAGGGGGTGCAGGAGGCTAGGCCCGTTTCTACTTGTGAAACCGTCCGTTCGGTTTGAAAAACCGAGGGAAGAAACCCAGCAAAGGCCCAGGCAAACACCCGCAGGGCCAGCCGGGGAGGTGGGTTCGGGGCCGCAGAGAAAGCAAAGGAGGAAACGGGGAAGTCGGAAGTGTTGGGGGGAAAGGGAGAACACCACGACCTACGAACTTCCCTTTGCTTATGTAAATCGTCAAGGTTAAGGGGGCAGCGGGGGAAAACAAGGAATAATCCACCCGGGAAATTCAAGAGTGAGAAAAAGACTGAGGAAAAAGGGAAGGGCGCGGACGTGGGGGGAAACCGAAAGGTTCATCAGGAGCATCCTCTACTCTGGGCTTTTGAAAGTCTGAGGTCTCGGTCTGCGGGGGGGAAGTCAGTGTCACCAGAAGAATGTGAGGCGTGAATGCTCAAGGTGAAGCACAGATGAAGGTCGCCATGGGGACTCTCGAGGGGTCGAAAAAAGGGGGATCAGTTTCGAACAGGCTTGGAAAGGGGGGGGAGCGCGTGGTGGCGACTTTTCCGTGAAGGAAGACAGGAGGAACTCGAGGAAGTCGGAGGTCAGCGGGAAAAAAGGAATGGGGAACAGGGGGCGTTGGGCAACGCAGAGTCTTCACCGTACATCAGCTATCTAGAACAGAACTACTAACGGAGGAAACACCACCAAGTTGGGAGGACCGGGGGAAATGAATTCAAGGGGAAAAAAGGACCGAGGGCAAGGACTTCTAACAGGAGACACGACGTGAGCCGCGAAAGGGGGGGTTCATCTGACGGAAAGACCGGAACTTAGTAAGTTGACCAAAGAAAGGTTCGACGGAATAAAGGTCTGAGAGAGGGACAAAGCGGCGGTGAGAGGAAAGTTGAAGTGGGCTTTGGCGAGACATGACGAGCACAGTGGGACAAGGATGGTTCGATGAGTATCAGGCATAGGGGGCATCAAACTTCATTTTTGAGGATGGATCCCGCCAAGGCTGATTTAGTGATTAAGGAGGAGGGTCTCTCGAGGGAAAACTATCCGGGTAGGAGAAAAAATCAAGCAGGGTAAAAGCTCGTGAGGGCTAGTGAGCAATAGACCTTTATGACGGGGAAGATAAACAAAGAGGGATCGGCATCCCAAAAACAAACAAGCTGACACAATGAGAGTCTTGAAGGGGGGGGAAGGCAGCAGGTTCCTACCTTTGCGACGTCAATCAAAAAACGAACATAACCAGGGACTGCACCTCGGCCGGCCAAAGAGGGGGCGCAAGGAGAGGTGCAAAAATCGCACGTGTCAAGTGGTAGGAGGGTGGATCGGGGGGAGGAGGCGGCTGGAATTTCATACCCTTCTTCGCAGCTAGGACTCCCCAGAGATAAAGGGGAAAATCCACTTTCCCAACGGGGAGGGGTAGGGAAGATTAAAAAGCATTTTGGCAGATAATGACAACCAAAAAAGAAGCCTTTGGGGCAGGTGTTAAACGGTCTCAGCCGGGAACGGGGTGGGTCAGCAGAAAAAAAAGGGGGGAAAGTGTGAACAGTTTGGGTGTCATCTTTTCACAAAACGAGTCGAATTGGAAGGGGCTGAGGAGAGGCGAGCTCCGACGATGGAAGAACGTGAAATGGGACTGGCAGGGAGGGATGTGAAAAAGGGACGGAAGGGATTCAAAAAAACGGGTTCGGCTCTCGGGTCTTCTGGAACAAGGAAACAAAGAAAAAATAGGAACCTACGCAACTTGCGTAGCTGGGAGCGATCCCGCGAACGAACTTGGCAGGAGTGAACTCTCAGAAAATCGATACTCAAAAGGGAGACCAGGGGTGAAGGGGGAAAAGGGGGCCCAGCGGAATACGACGGGCTAAGGGTCGCTTCAGATTCACTTGGGGGTGAACAGGGAAGCTGTAAGGGGCCTTCCCGCAGAAGAGGACAGGGAGGAATCTTTTAACGGAATAAAAAAGAAAGGGGGGGTAGGTTCCATGCAAACCGAACACAGACTCTATATAAAAAAAGGACTGAGTCGGCGCGACGTGTTGGAAAAAAAAAATGTTCATTGCGGGGGAAATGACTTCAACGTTGAAAAGGAACGAAGGGGGAATGCTGGACCAAGGGAAGGGGAGGTCAAAACCTTCTCGTCCAGGCGCTGCTATATGACAAAGGGGAAGGTATTTCCTGAATCATGGATACGCTTCAGGGAGCAAAGCCACCCGGTAAAAAGGAACAGGGGTTGGGGAAAAAGGAAGGTTATCCCAGGTCAGGGTGGGAAGTGGAAAGAATTCCCGCAGAAACTGGGCAAACAGCGGCTTTCGAGACTCGTCTAGAACAAGAAAACTTATTCGGTCGGCGGGGTAAGGGGAGTCATTTGGGTAATGAGATCAAGAGGGGTCTTCGATGAAACAAAATAGAAGGGGGAGAAAAGAGCAATTTGTTTAATCAGCGCTCTCACTCTCACAGGTTCTGCGCAGGGCAAGAAAAATGAGAAGCTTCACAGAAAAGACAGGGGGTCCAAGAGGAAAAGGAGGGTCAAGAAAGCAGGGGACGGGCGAGTTAAAATCGCGGAGGTATTCAAAGGAGGGAACACCCTCTTCACTGTCTTACACAGACCGCAGGAAAGGTCCGTGATTTGCATTTAAGATTGACGAAGCCCCCCCAGAGAGAAGACCGTGATGACGGGCGCGCAGTGCTGAAAAAGAGGAAGGACCACGCCAAATGGTGAGAATGCCTGCAATGGTTGACTGCAATACCATTGGGGGGCACCATTATACTCGTACTTTGATGTGTGAAATGAGGGGCAGAGGAAAATGTAATATCTATGGAAGGGGGAGATAGAAAAAACTCAGCCTTTGGAAAGGAGGGCGGAGTTAGGTCGAAGGCCAAGTTGTTGTAATGTTCTTCGCAGTTTTCCAAAGGAAAAGAAAAAGTGGGCTTTGGTTTAAACTTCTAACAAAATAGGCGGTCGGAAAACGCGACGGCTAAGAAGGGCAGATGGAAGCGGCGCACGGGGAAAAAGGGAGGAAAAGGGGGGGAACAGGGGGAAAAGGAAGGGAATTTGAGGAGGGAAAAAAGCCAAGAAATCAACCAACTTGACAGCCCTGTGTAGTGCATAAACTTCCACTAACACCACTACATAGTAGGATGCAATGTTCGGAGTGCAGAACAAAGAATTGACAGGACCAAAGGGGGGGGGGGGGAGCCGAGGAAAGCGAAATCACTTTTGGGATGTGGTCAAGAAAAAGGGGAGGGAAAGCCGAGTCTCTTCAACAACACCGTAGGGGAAAGTAGCTAACATTTAGTAAAAGAAAAAAAAAGTAGGGGAGGGAACGGGTCCAATACGTGGAGAGGGGAAAGGGACTGGGGAAGAAAGGGGAATCAAGAACATAGTGGGAAGGGGGGGTGGAAGGTGAAAAGTTGCACGAAAGGGGAGAAGTGTTGAGTGTGAGGGGGGAGGGGTTTTTCCTCACCAATGAATGCCTCTCCCCACACTCGCCTCAGGGGGAGTGACGACACAGTCACCATAGGGGGGAAAGAAAAGAGGGATCCAAGGACTCTAATGAAACCGGGGAGAAGGGTGAGGAGGAAAATTCACAAAAGCCAAAAACATCCCGGGGGGAGCTGGCTCTAACCATCAGTGGGGGCCGGACAAGAGAGGCAGGGCGGTAAAAAAAGAGGGGGTAATCTCGGAGGAGAACGAAAGAGAGGACTTGGAGGATTTTTACTCCGCTCCTCCGAAGGTCCGTTCCGAATCACCCGACTTGGACAGAGCCTATTTGAATTTAAGTCTCGGGGAAATTCAGCGAGACAGGTCTTTGAAGATTGCCGGGGGGTAGCTGCGAAAAGACTTCCATCACGGTCTCGGGGATTAGAAGGGGGACATGACGACTAAGACACTTCCTCGACGAGAAAAAAACAAAACAAAAGAGGAGGTCATGCGGGACTGATCAAAATTGGAAGAAATTATATGGTGCAATCAGGACCTCTCTCAGGTCTGGAGCTCCGATTGACTCGAAACCGGAAGAAAGTAGGGAACCTCACTGTGTACGGGCAACCCTCATGGAACAAGAAGTTTTGATGAAGGCAGGTAAGCCAAGGCTATGAATGGGAGAGGATTTTCGATTCTCATGAGCTTGGACCAAGATGGAGGGAGAGAAACCAAAAAAGGTATCGTGGGAAGAGAAATCCGATATGGGATAACCAGACGAGCCTAAGCGAAAAAGGAACATTTCTTACTCAGGGGGCGACGAGGAGGAAAAGAATCGATGAGGAGGGGCAGTTGCTGGGGAGGGGGAAAACAATCCACCCTGAAAACCGGGGGTGAGAGCTTAATGTGGCAGTCTAACGTGTTTTGCCCAAGGGAAATGTGAGCCGAGCAAATTACAAAGGGCAGGGTGAATCCCGCCGGAAGGGAAAATACCTCTCAAGAAAGGAGAGAAGGGGGAAGAAACGGCGGGGAGCGCAAAGGACGGAAAGTGTGAAATGGACTCAACACCTCGAAAGGGTTTTTTTAGGCGCCCGTTGTTAAGCGAAAAAAGAGGGAAAAGGTGCTAGAAAGAGAGAGGCGGGGGGTAGGGGGCACAAGCGTCAACTAAAAAGGTCATTTGTTTTCAAAAAAGGGGAAAACTTAAGAAGCCGGAAAAGACTGAACCTTCATGCTTGAAGGAACTTACCAACTCGCTAAAAAAAGAAGGGGCACCCAGGCTCGGAAGGACGCCCATGCTACAGCTGACGTCACCTGCTTGCTAATGATCAAACCGGGACGTACACGTTCGATTGAAGAGGAACTTGCTCAGGGAGTTTCGCGAAGGGGAGGGGAAAGGCAAGGTAAAAGAAAGGGAAACGGGCCATGGCGTCGTTCAAACTGCCCAGACTAGTTCTTTAATCATGGACTAGATACTAGAATTGAACATGGAGGGCAAGCCCCCGAAGCCCCTCACGCAGTCTCAGGGGCAAAGGGCGCAAGAAGAGAGCGCAACGAAAAGAGGGAAAAGCAGAAAGGGGCTAGATGTCGCATCAGGGGGGGTTCGCCCAAATCTAGGCAACTGTTTTCCCAAGGAATTTGTGTGCATGAACACCGGACTCACTGTCTGGAGGGGGCCAAAAAGAAATTCATGGGAAAAAAGGTGGGGAGGTTGCAAGGAGATTCCGAATGGACCAAAAAGGGCGAGATTGGCATTCCCTCAGTCTTTCAAATGTTTAAGGGGAAGTTAGAACGATCCCTGTTTGGGAAATAATATGAAAGGAGAATCCGCCTCCATCAAACGGAAGAAAAAAAGCGTAGCATGACATGGCAGAGGGGGGAAGCTTGTCCTTCATCAGGAGGGCAGGGAATAGTGGTTCAGAAAAATGGACAGGGAGGCGTTAACGGTCGGGGAAACTAAGGACGTGTAAGGACAGAATGCTGGGACCTCGTTCCAAAAAGGGTCGGGAAGGGGGGGGCCGAGAGTGG
>Ga0179593_1536252_pt1 | contig 10172 bp, 11 predicted proteins | sample CZODoug2_1_08_16_FD_185931 | JGI IMG/M metagenome (GOLD analysis project Ga0179593, IMG submission 185931) | Vadose zone soil fungal communities from Angelo Coast Range Reserve, California, USA - CZODoug2_1_08_16fungal (PacBio error correction) | ecosystem: Environmental > Terrestrial > Soil >...
AGATCGAAAAAATCATCTTTGGGAAAAGCAACGTTTGGGGGGGTCAGCTACAGCCAAGGTTACAAAAACACGAGGAATCACAAAGATCGGTCGGTTCAGACTCAAAATCTTCGCAAAGGAAAGGTTAAAAAGGCTGACTGAAAAGAGGGGGGAGGCCCACCATAAAAGGCCGAAAGAAAGGCATTTAACCAGCTCTCACAGACTGTGTCATTGCTGAGCTGCAAGAAAGATTAGGCACAAACCTAGGGAGAGTTCGTAACGATTGACGGGTCTAAAATTTTAAGAAAGTTACTGCTGGGGGGGAAACTTCCTGGGGGGAGAAGTTGGAAGAAATTAGAAGGTCCGGCAGACAAGAGGGTAAGTTCCCTGGAGGGACAAGAAAAAAATCTCACCGGGGCCGCCAAGGGTGGAAAGAATTCAGGGGAATACCAATACTCTGTCCGAGCGGAAGAAATGGATCCTAACGATCCGACCCTCTCTGAAGGGTAAAATCAGCTTCTTGCAATGGTTTGGAAAAAATTTAAAGGGTTCGTGGTTAGGGGGGGGGGAACGATCTTCTTTTGGGGGTATTCGTAAACGTGGGGGGGTGGGTTATCAGGGAACGAGGGGGGCAGAGAGCTCCAAGGGGGGCTTCATAACATTGAGGGGAAGGTAAATCTTCTCTCTCCTCGCAAAGGTTCATCGATGGAAAAGGAACTGAGGGAATCGCTGACAAGTATGAAGAAAAGGAAAAAAATCTGAAATACTCCGAGGCACTCGATAAGGAAGTTTAAAACCTTCGACGGGTAATACAAAAGCCTGCAGGGAGGAGAGTTCTGGGGAAAAAAAAGTCAACAGGAAAGCTCTCGTAAAACTACCGAAGAGTCGGGGCGCAAGGTAAGCCGTGGCTTGGGAATGAAAAAAGGTTGGAAGGTAGTCAGAGTGATAGATTCAGAAACAGGGAAAAAAAAAGGGAAGACGTGTAGGTAAAGAGCCCATCCAGGATTTTGAAAAAGAAGTGACAGGGCCGCGTGCTCGTCTGGGGGGTGCTCTGCTTCACCCATGAGATAAAAGAAGGGGGGGAAGGGGGATTGAAGAAGCAAATGCGCTATTACCCAGAAAGATTCTAAAATTAAGCGATCTGTGGGTCGCATCGTAAGAGTTAGTAAAATGAACCTTGGGGGAGCAGCGCATTCAAGTTGCGAAAAAAAGGGGTTCTCGGAACTTGGAGAAATGATTAAAGTAAGAAATATTTGGAAGCCTATCGACCAAAGGGGGGACGATCACGATCCATCAGGGGTAACGAGGAAAATTGAAACAGTGCTATGGAATTGTATGGAGAAAACTTTCGAAAGAAAAAGAATTGCGCTGAGAGTTTAGGAATTCAAAAGCACGACCCACACAGCCACTAAAGGATAAATCGGGACTTGTGACGCCAAGGAGGGAGGGAGAGTTCAGGTTGTCACCCCGGAAAAAGACCAGAAGGAGAATCTCAGAACTCCAGGAGAGCGGGCTATGGGGGGGAAGCCTGGGAAAAAAAACAGCTTTGGGGGAAAACAGATTGCCTCAAGAGTGAATCTTTTAGTGAATTAAGAAGAAAAAAATTATCGCTGTCGACGTGGATGCGAAAAAGCATTCTTTGTCTCCCTCAACTTCAAGATATCGCAAGGAGAGGGCATATGTAGCAGGGGAGGAAGCTCTAGAGAAAAAGAAGGTCTTGGAGCGAAGGGTGAAGGCTCCGTCCAAAGATTAGTGGGAAAGGAGGGAAAAAGCAGAAGCCCGAGGGCTGGGTTGTCAAGGGAAAGAGGATGTCCGGAAGGGAGTGAAAAGGCGTGAAAAGTGAAGGAAAAAAAGAAAGTAGGTGAAAAATCTTGATGACTGGCGTTGGACAACTATTCGGAAAAAGACACCTGGCAGACTGTCCGAACTGATTGAACTCCTCGCACTGAATTGAATATTTCATCGGGAAAAAAGGGAAAACAACACAAAATATATATAATTGGGTTCAACTGGGTAGGGAGGGTGCGGGTCGTTTTAAGGCGCTTCCAGGGAGGGGAATGGAGAATGCGTTCGTCCACTTCGACCAAATACTGGGGTTCACAAGGATATAAAGAAAAGAGATCTAAACGGAGAAAGGGGCAAGACATCCTGGCATGAACCTGCTTATATGGATCAGGGAACTTCGCAAGAAGTTGAAAACTCTTCAAAAAGGGAGAAAAATTTTCTATGAAGACGTAGAAAAGGGAAAGTCCAACTGTAATATTGATAAGGGAAACCTTGGCTCTCTTTCGGCTCTTACGGGAAAAGGGTATCAAAAGAACATCGATGAGCAACTAGGGGGAAGAAGAGGGAAGGGGAAGTGGTGACTTGTTAGCAGGGAGGGTGTCACCCGGCCCCCCCAGAGGACAAAGAAGCGATGATAAGGAAGAAATTAGACTAAAGGGAGAGGAGGGGCTTGGGAGGGGGACGCAACTTGAAACGATTCACATAGGGGGGATGAGTCGCACAAGTAAAGAAGGCTTTAGAGAAAGTGATGAGTTCGGGGGGGAGGAAGGTCGATCAGCTCCATTCAAAAAGGCTTGTTGGGGAGAGTAAGAGTCGCAGAGAATACAATGGCCAAGAAGAAAAATTTGACTATCAAGTGAGAAAAAACTGGAGGATACGGTGATTAAAAAACCCGCGGGGCCTATAGAGCTCGCAGGGGTTTGAATCAAAGGACCACTGTGGGGAAAATCCTCAAGTGATTCGTAAAAAAAGTGCGGTTGTTGAACATTGGGGAAAGGAAAAAACGGAAGGGGGGACTAAATAGGGGGACGAACCGGAAAGGGAAATTTTCGACACTGTGTTCCGCGTTCCAATAGCCACAACCCCGTCCGGCCAGTATTTGCCTAAGGGGGGGAAAAACGATGAAAAAAAAGGGAAATCGTGGGGAATTATTTGGGGACGATCACTTGGAACTGTAGAAAATTTGCAAAGACAAGGAAGGGGGAGTCTTCAAAGAAGGGATTCGTGTTAAGGAGCGTGGGGAGAAGGGAACGGGGGATAGAAAATGATCATAAGGATAACCAGGCCTCGGCGATGTGGTTAAAAGGAAAAGGGGGGACATCGAGGCCAAAAAGCGTCCAAAGGGGAAAGAGTATTACGCTTGGGCGGCGAGAAGAAGTTTAGGGGCTCTCGGGAATTCACGAAGGTAGTCTGTCGGCGAAACGTCGAGGGCAACATCATAGCGAGTTCCAAGGTCAGATAAAAGGAGGGAACGGGGGGAGGGTTGGAAACCCGCACTCTTTGCGCGAGGGATGAAACTCGTTTCGAATAAGGAGACTCTATGAAGGAGCAAAGGAGCCCGCAAGGGGGGGAGGGAGGGGAAACAGCCTCGGTCAAAATCCTCGGCTACCAGGAATTCGCCACGAGCCCGTTGAACTCGTTACAATAATCTCAAGGAAAAATCACAATCAATACTAAACAAAAAGAAGGATGCCAGAGCACCAGGGTCAATAATCTGCTCTGATAGAGCGACAGTTCGGGATAGGGCCATAAAGCGAAAGAAAATAAGGATAACACCTCTCCCAAAGGAGACATTTGTCAGTGAGTACACGTGAGAGCTGGGTATTATGCCATCGGTAGCTAAGGAGAGAGGGTCTAAGCGTGAAGGAACAGGACCCCTTAGTTAAAAACAACAACGAATTACTCTGTCTTCACCGAGCACAGTAGATGGGAAAGGGAAGAAGAGTATAGGGGGTTACTGGAATCTTAAAAAAGGACTTTGGAGAGGTGTGTTAAACATATTATGCACTGGGAAGGGGGGCGGGGGTTGGCAAGGGGTTGGGGGGGGGGGGGGTAAAGCAAGGGAGAATGTCGGGGATGGAGACAACGAGGGCGGTTCGAAGAATGTAAAGATAGTCTGAACCATATCGTCGAGAGGGGGAGGAACGTTTGGGGGGTTGGGGTCGTTTCAGAAAAAAACAAAGGGAGGGGAAATAGAAAAGACAAGATGTGCTGATTTCAGGTGAAAAAAGGGAGAGAGGAAAGGTTCTTCTCTCGAAACAACAAAGGGGGGGGGGGAGGGAAGTTCATACGGGGAACATCAAATCGAAAGAAGAGGGACTTTCTATGGGGGGCAACGTGTTTTAAAAGAAAAACGGGCAGCGACCTCCAAACTTAAAAAAAACAGATGCCTCAAAGAGTCGAGAGGCTCGTAAAGACAGGATAAAAGATCGCGCCAGCAGGTAAACAATAACGCACTTCCGAAGATGGCTCAGGAAGAAAACAAAGTGCGAGAAGAAAAAATTTAACCAAGAAGAAAGGGGCGATCTGGAAGAATCGGCGTAGGGATGTCCGTCCTCCCAACATTCGCAACGCTTTCGTACGGATCTAATCTAAGGGAGAGCAGAGTAGGGTGTTAAAAAGAGAGGGGTTCGGGGGTCTCAAAAGATTATGGAAGAAAGGAAGGTGTCGCGCCCTAGGTACTTCCTGTAGAAAAAAATTCGAGAAAATGGGAGAGAAGAAACCGGGAGGGGGGTTAATAAAAATCTGCGCTCGAAAGGATTCGCTATGGGGCCGAAGACTGGTTCGTGGAGAAGTGATGGGAAAAAGGGGGTGGGTTCACACGCGACAGTAGCATTACTCTAGGTTTCCGGTACGGTTATTGTTGAAAAAGAGAGGGGGAGAGTACTACTTGGGGATTGTCTCTAGGAAGGAGAAGGATCTGACGCGAGGCAAATCGCTAAAACTCACAATAGGGGGTCATCCCATTCGGGGGTGAAGCTTTCACCTTCTAAGAGTCTCACAACGAGTGTGAAGAAGGGCGGCAAAGAGCAAAGAAGGACGTAGCCGAAGGAACCAATTATGGAAGGGGACGTTAGGCACAGAAGGGGGGGACCACCTGAAAAGATACTCTAAAAGTAAACATGTAAAAGAAAGTTACACTGAGATCTTATCACCGTACACCAAGAGTAATCCGATTAGTTAAGTTCGTCAAAAGTGCTTTGGGGAGGGGTTGGAGGGGGACAGGAGCGAGTACTCGACTGGTGAAAATCTATGGAAGAGACAAGTCGTGACGGGGAAAACGAGAGGTAATGCGTGTACTGTCAAAACCTAATCCAACGGCCAGGCTTTTGACGCGTAAGGGAAATCACCAATGGAAAGAGAGATAAAGAATTCCCGAAAGAGAAAGGTATCTTGATCGGGGGAGGACAAAGTTCCAAAGCGACAGGCGACCTGGGCTATGGAAAAGGCCGGACAGGCCTAAGTACGAAAGGGGGAAAAGAGCCAAGTGCGACAAAATGGTTTATCGACTCGATCGAATATCCCGGGGGGGAAAAATTCCACCGGGAGGAAAAACCCCCGAAGGGGGACTATCGCCTAAATCACTATAAAAAAGGTGGAGGGGCGAGAGCTTGAAAGGGAACAATTTCGATTGAAGAGAAGAGCGAATTGTATTGATCTGCACTGAATGGAGGGAAAAACCAAAAAAAAGAGGCTAAGTTAGGAGCACCACGAAAAAGGGGACCGTTGGAATGCGCGCGGTGGGATCATCCAAGGGAGTTGGTGCATCGTTCAGTTTCGATTTGGTCACCCCGAAAAAATAGATATTATGAGATTATAGGAAAAAGGGGGAAATATCAGGGAAAAAAACCAATCCCAACTTGGGGCCACTCACCATTCATGGAATAGAGTGGAAATAGGTTCGTAAGGCGCTTGAGGGGGCAACAGGGGGGAACTCTCCAGAGAAAAAGAGAGAAAAGGTTCAAAGGGTATCAGGGGGCGTGAACGAAGACAATTTAGAAGCGCTTCTAAGCGATCTAGAAAGAGGGTGAATGAGCGAAGAGTTAAAGGGAAGGGCTTTGTGCTAATGAAAGGGGGGGGGAAAAGACCAGCTAACATATAGGAGTGTGACTGCATCGATTGGATATCAAGAACGCCATGAGTAGGTGACAAGACCGATCGGGACGGCCAGGGGGAAAAAAAGTCTAGAAGAAAGACTGGCAGGAAAGACCGAAATGGAGATGTAAAGGGCTCCCATCTCTTCGAAAAACTTATTAGGAGAAAAGGGGAGAGGGGGCTGCAAAATTCAGAGTAACATAAGTAGGGGTAGAGGGGAAGTCCGTCGAAGGACTGTCGAAGGACTTCCTCAAGAAAAGGGGAGGTGGAACCTACCTTATAGGAAAAAGAGAGCCAATCTCTGAAGTCCAAACGTGATCTGTAGCTGGAGGGAACCAATGCTTTTTCATTAAAAAGAGTCAGCTCAAAAAAAGGGGAGTCACGAAAGGAAAATTGTAAGAAAGAGGAAAAGAGTCGCTCCAATACGCTTTTAGACTCTGAGAGTTGAAAGCGCTAACGCCCCTGCAAGAACATGCTAAATATGCTCTTTTCTAAAGGTGCACGGAAGGGGAGACCAAGTTGGGGGGGACCAGTCGAGGAGAGTAGGGGGGGGGGAACGAGTGGGACGCTTCGACAATGAAATGGGGCGTTCAAAAAAGTGGAGCGAGGTGGGGTCTTCGTGTCAAAGAAAGAAAGAAAAGAGATAGAAGAAAGGGAAAGAGAAAAAAGGTAGGGAGTAAAAAACAACTGCACGCTGAGGACACCTTTGGATATGGGTCCACTAAAATCGCTCAAAACTCCTAAAGGGGTACCGGGGGGGGAGGGGCCTAAAAGGTAACGGATGCAGCTCCATTCCGCTGGGGGGGAGTTCTTAGTAGCAGAGAATACAAGGGACTAGATACTTGGGGCCTAGTTTAAGGCTCTAAAATCGTGTAAAGGCGAGGGAAAGGAAAAGTCGTGGAAGGTTTCATCAGCAGAGATGACGTGGAATCCACGGATCGGATCGAAAGGGGGCTCACTGGAAAAAGGCCGGGAACTCAGGGAAAAAGCAAAAAAAGGGGGGGGGTAATCTTTGTCGCGTTACAGCAACATTACCGGATCTTTCAAACAGTTTGGGGACAAGTCAGGGAAAAGGGGCAAAGGAATCGGCGGGGAAAAGATCCGAGAAGGAAAAAAAACAGGTAAATGCCAATACGCGTAAGCCAAAAGACGTTGTCTTCAGAAAGGACTGGCGTGTGGAAGGGGGAAAAACCGCTTAAGAGAGGTTTCCAGGGGGGAGGGGGACAGGTATAGGATTCCTCGATCACCAAACTCCGGGACGAGGATAGACAAAATATGGGCATCCCAAAGCCCACGCTGGGTGCGTCACTTCATGGTCAGACTGGGTACGTCGCTCCGAAATCCCTGGAGAACATAAGTTAAAAGGGAGCGTTTTAGAGGGAGTAGAAAGACCAATGTTCAACATCAGGGAGTGCGCTAATCAAATGGTCAGATCATGTCAAAAAAAGGGAACTCAAAAAGCTCTGATTGATAGAGCGAACTCTGGATACTCGAAAAGTTGGATAAGGAGAGAATAGTCCAACCCACTCCCGAAGGGGGTTTTCAAAACGAGGAAGAAATAGAGCGCGAATGAGGGAGCCCTTTAAAACGTCGTTACGAAAAATCCTATCTCCACAAGAAATACAGGCCAAGAAAAGAAAGACCTAAAGAAAATGATTGAGAGGGCCCCAAAACCCAAATTAGAAAAGGATTATCCTGTCTGAGTCTACCTTCGAAAGGGGGCGGAGACATCTCTAGAACCTAATAAGGGGGACCGGTACGGATTACACCCCATCGAAAGGAGAAAACGGACGGGAGGAAATCAGTGAAAGGAGGGGGATGACTGTCAAGGAAAGTACCCGTCGACGACAAAGGTTCTAAGGCAGAACGAAAGATAGAATCCGTTAAAAAAAAAACGTACTAAGGATTAAAAGGGGGGAGCACGTTAAGAAAAAGAAGAGGGGGGGGGGGGGACGGCAAAAGAAAAGAGCAGATCGGCCAGAGGAAGTCCTGAGAACGGGTACCAAAATGATCGATGGGGGGGGGGGCATGAGAAAGATTCCGGGAGGGAAGGGTTCATGGAAAAATTTTCACGTGGGTATATGGCAGAAGATGTACTCGCCGAAGGAAGTAGAAAAGCTTGGGGGGGAAAGTTGGGGGGAAGGGATGCGTTGATAAATGGCTTGGGAAATAGCAAAGAAAAAAATATTATTCCGATGATTGACATTATAGGCGAGGGAAATCGAGACCAAAAGGAAAAGAGGAGAAGAAAAAGGACTTATCCAAAACGAAAAGAATCGTGTTTCTTTGGTTCCTCAGACTGGGGGGTCGGAAAACCTCAGAAGAGACCTAAAAAAAACGCCAGGAAAGAGAGAGGGGAAAGTTCGACTCGAGGGTCTCAGCCTAGCGCGCCATCGGGGGAATGAATAACGCACTTTCCTCAACTTAAAGTGGCTAATGAAAAAAAAACATCAAATTGAACAAAAAAGGAATTGGAGGAGGCGGGCCGAACTCTGATTGCAGGAAGACAAAAATCTCAAACTTCTGGAGTGATAAGTGGTTCTGAGAAATAACCATAAAAAAAAAAAAAAAAAAAAAAAAAAAAAAAAACAAAAAAAAAAAGAGTACGTCGTGAACGACAGGGGAAGGGGGGAGTTGGGTCGTATCTGAAAAGGTATCTCATACCAGAAGAAGAAGGACAGTCCGCTGAGTTAATTCCTTGGAGAAAAAGGGTGAACAGGAAAAGAAAAAATGAACTGGGGAGACGTTCGATGTGGTTAATTACAAGCCTCTTCGAGAAGGGATATCGGAGAACGGATCAAAGCGAGAAATTTTCGATGGGAAAAAGAATTGCAATTTTTGGGGCACAGAAAGGGAGAAAAAGAGATTTCTTGGGCGGGAGGGGGAAAGAATCTATCGCGGGGTAGCTAGGATGAGAGGGGGGTTAAATTTCTCTTGGGTAACTAGGGAATCAAAGAGGACTAAAATTCTGTAAGAAATTCGGGGGGGGGAGCGTTACCGAAAAATTCTCCAAATTGCTGAGTCGCCAAAAGAGCAGATAAAAAGCGGCCGAAGTAGCCGAAGGGAGGCCATGGCTGACATCTCCTATGCACTCTCTAATGGGCAAAGTAGGGGGAACTACCAATCGGAGGGGGGAGGCATAGAAGACTCTCGAGCGTACACCAAGCGCCTATGAATTAAGCAAGGAGCATGGCTTAAAATTTTCGGGAACAGGAGAGGAAAAAAAAGGGTCTCAGGAGGGGGAGGGGAATTGAAAAGGACACTCGGTTCGGAACAAAATCGGCTGGGGGAAAAAAACCGGTCCCCAGAGGGGTGGAAGGTCAAATGGCGCATCGTACTCTTCCGGTTACAAAGGTCGCTTCACAAAAAGGGGGATAACGGAAAGAATATGAGAGTAAGGGGTGAGGTGAAGCTTTGCGAAAAATTCGCAAATCACAGTCCCAAAGATGGGTAAAGTTAGGGGGGGCATCGCGGGAGGAGGAAAGTCCGTGTAGGAAAGTTCCCAAGTGGGCGCCCAACCGAGGGGTTTCCGACTCTCGGATTAAGGGAACCACAAAGGGAACCTTGGAGGGGGGAAACTAGAGGAAGGAAAAAAAAGGAACTCACGAGCCTTTTTTTCGGGCGAGAAGGGGAACCGTGTTTAAGGCCAATGTTGGAGACTAGAGCGATTGTAACGAACTTTCAGAAAAGAAGGAAAGAAAATTAAAAAAAAAAGGAACGCAACCAGAGCCTTTCAAAAACGAGCTGAAGATAAAGCCGTCTTGAGAGTGTTTAGTGCGACGACCTAACCAGTATGTGCCGAAAAAAGGTTGTAAAAAAAAAAAGAGAGCATGAGAAAAGACAGAGAGGGGATTCGTACTTTCGAGGGGCCTCTTTCCATCGCCGACAAATCGCAGAACAAGCTTGTTGCCAAGACACCAGTTCATGTAGAAAAACCTCGTTAAAAGGACAGGTGTCGAAGGGAAAAGACACGCGGATTCAAAGGGGGTCCCTCAACTGCGTCAGAAGGGAATAGAGCGCCTTTCGAGAAAAATTCAGCGTCAGATGGGATCAGAGAACAAATGTCGGAGAGCTAGTGAGGGGGATTGATTGCAAGGGGGGGGAAAAGGAATATCCCGAGGGTCTGGGAAATGGCTTGCTAATGCCCAAATCATGTGCCGAACAAGAAGGAAAAAATCTCAAGGGGGGGTAGGGAAAAAAAAAAAAATTGAGGAAATGCAAGAAAAGAAGGAAAGTCCCCGCCCCTTGGCACTGCCGACGAGCACGCCCCTCCAATCCGATTGGGGAAAGGGAAGAAAGTCCGTTGCCCGCCC
>Ga0179593_1550845_pt1 | contig 10172 bp, 12 predicted proteins | sample CZODoug2_1_08_16_FD_185931 | JGI IMG/M metagenome (GOLD analysis project Ga0179593, IMG submission 185931) | Vadose zone soil fungal communities from Angelo Coast Range Reserve, California, USA - CZODoug2_1_08_16fungal (PacBio error correction) | ecosystem: Environmental > Terrestrial > Soil >...
CCGGGCACTGGAAACCGCCAACCCTTATCAGAGCTAAGAGAAAAGACCATCCAAATAGAGCAAGGGGTCAGGAAAGGCAGGAGAAAAAAATGCGGAAAAATTGCTTTGGCTTGTGGGCAAGCCAAGAGGGGGGGTGGCAGAACGCGGACATCCTAGGACACTGCCAAAGAAAGAGGCAGATTGAGTCAAGAGAAAAGGACGATTAAAGTTGGGGTTGAACAAAGGGAAGAGGGGTAGAAGGTCGGGCCGACGTGCGGCGAAACGGAAATAGGGGGTTTGAGAAGAGCCCAAAAAGCCAAGGGATGGCAATGAGCCCACTGAACGATCCCAAAAAAACGGATGAAGATTTCGAGGTTGAAGGGGTTGGCGAAGTGAGCTAAAGTTCGCGTGCCACAGCCCATCAACAGGAGAGGTGGGGAAAGCGTCAATTTCGGGAAGGGCCTTCAGCAAAGAGAAAGGGTAAGGTAACTACTGAGAAGCGTTAAGGGGGGGGGCAGGGTTGTGATGCCCCGCATTGGAGGGGGGAGACTCAAAACTTGTAGGAATAAAGCATCCACACAAACTAAGAAAGGAACACAATGCCAACAAACCATGACGACCACAGTGAAAAGAATAAGGGTTTTCCCGATTCGAAATTACCGAATGAAGGTGGCAGAAAGACCAATGCTGGACCTCCTACGATTATTTTACAACGGAAGGGTAAATGGACAACGGTAGTAAAAATCAAACGTGAGGGGGTCATGTGGTGGCCTTTTCAACTAAATTTCTGGGGGGGAGAAGAAACGTCGTCCGCGGGGGGGGGGTGAGGGACACGGGAATCAGAAATCTGAGAAAAGGGAGAGCAGTAAATGTTCACGTGCATCAAGACAACATAAGAGGGTTCATTTAATGGAGAAACTATGAGAAGCAATAAAGGACAATTTTCGAGAGAAGGATGAAACGGAAAGTCCAGAGCAGAAGCTACAGAACGAGGGAATAAAGCCAACTGTCAATGCAATTCAAGAGACAGTAACAACTCAGGGTGAAAAGAGAGACCGGGGTAGGAAACAATGAGCCGAGACTAGAAGGAGGACAAAAAAGCTTATGGGAACCGGCGGGGGAGGACCAAGCAACAGTATCTCTACACGGGTTGAGAAAAACACCGAAAGCTGGAACCATAATAACGAGAAATGGGCGTTACAGACGCGCAGTCACAATTTTCTGGTGACTGTAAAGAAAAAAAGGAACAGAAAATGAAAAAAAAAACAAAGAAAAAAAAAAAGGCAAAAGATTCTTAGGGGGTAAAGAGGATGGGAGCTCACCAGAAAAGCGGCAGAGTAGGATCACCCGGGGGAGAAACAGCTGACACAAGACAGCAAAAAAACATCGGGCGGGAAAACGGACAAAGCGGAGGACTGCGAGGATGAAAAGAAAGACTTAGAGGAGGGTTTCAGGGGGGAAAAAAAAGTAGGTAATACTACGGTCGGAATGCGCAAACAGGTTATTGCCTAACTGCATTGTAAGAGGGCTATCGAGAAAAACACAACAAAGGAGGGGTAGCAAAAAAAGGAAAAAGGGAAATCCGGGCAGGGGGCCAAAGGCAAACATAAAGACGGTTGACCCTGTCAAGGGGAACTTATTGGGGGTAGTGGAGGAGGGGGAAGGCAACATTTCAATAACTGAGAAAGGAGAACGCCGTAGCCAGGTTGGGATTGGGGAATCTTCTTTGGGTTGGGGGGGTGGCTGTAGAGTCGGGACGCATCGCCGGGGGTTGAGCAGGGGGGGTGTCTTGCTAACAGGCGTGATCGGTCGTGGGGGCTCACTTTTCTGTCAAAAAAACAAACTAATCCGAGGAGGGAGAGCTGGGGGCGGACTTGTTTAATGGGGGGTCGGGTGTTTGGGGGCAGGAATCGCCACGATCATGAGAAAAAAGACCGCAAAATCGAAAAAATGGAAAAGGGGGATCCTGGAATTTGGGGGGTGTGAAGGCTAGGAGAAGGCCAAAATGCTGTCCCCCAGAGAATTGTCTTCAGCATGGGAAGGGTTGGAGCGAAAATCAAAGGGCGGGAAGGGGAAGAACTTCATGAAGAGGACCCCACAGTGTAGGGTAGAGCCGGGTGGAGTAGGGGAAAAGGGGGAAGAAGCGACCCAGGGGGGGGGAAACTCAGCTCGGGAAATGCTCTATTAATACTGGGGCTACAGAATAAGGGATTGTGCTCTGAGAGGCATCCATTGATACAAAAGGGGGAACGAGAATCGAAAGGAAAGATGCTAAATGTGCTGTGGGCGAATACATCGGTCAGGAAAAAACAAGGAAACGTTGGATTCACCTACTTTTGGCAATTCGAGCAGCAAGAAACGATGTTGGAGAAAATACGTCTCCTGAAAAAACCACGGGTGAAGTTGGGACACTGATAGGTCATCCAGCGTGGCATGGGGGGGTGAGGGGGCAGTGCCAAAGGGGGAAAAAAGGCCTCTCAAGATGCAATACAAAATGAACGATTGCAAGCCAGGAATTCAAAAGAAAGGGGGTGCACAAATTAGCAAGTTGGGACGCCGACCTAAGAGGTTGAATTGGATGTTGGCCACGGACTACTACTCAAAGACCACAAGGTGACCAGCCAAGAACAAGTTCTTGGGGCGGGTTGTGGGAGGGGAGTAGGTCTTGGACTCGCAAAACCAACTAACAAGCGAAGAAAGTGCGCATCGCACTCGCTTGCATCAGTACCTAAGGGGAGCCTTCAGGGGGAAAGGGGAGTTATCGCTTCGGACCTACAAGATGAACAACTATGTCAGGTGGTAACCTCCAAGGGAGGCAACGGGGTCTGGGGGGGGCGTTCAACGCAAAAGATTCAGGTGGGAGTTGCACCGGATCTAGAAACAACAACACGGAGGAATGAGATCCTGAAAAAGCGGACACCCATGAGGTCGAGAGAAAACAAGGAACAATGATCTTAAGGGCAACGGGGGGCAAAGTCTGAAATTGATGGGGGGGAACGTGAGGCTAGGCGAACAAGCCAAAGAAGAGGGGAGTAAATCTTGGAGGAGAACGTTGGGAAAGCCTGAGCGGTCTTCTCGGGGCCCCGGGGACCGAGAGCAGGTAAGAAAAAAAGGGGCCCACAAATCCCCAAAAGGGAAGGAAAGTGTGTGTTTGGAGTAGTCGATGCGGGGCAACACCAAGTATCGGTGGGCAAGCATTGAGTGAGGGAAAAGAAAAAGCGAGGTGACGAGAGTTTCAGGGCAAAGGTAGGCACGCAGGAAGAGGAAATGGGACGCCCATTCGGGAAGCCAGTTGTCACGAATCCGAACAAAAAGGGGGGGCCCATATTGTGTTCACATCAGAAACGTAGAAGGTGGTTAACGACTGAAAATTAAAACAGCCTTGAACGAAACAGATTATTGCACGACAAAAGGTCAGAAAAGGAGGAAAGGTGGGAAAGTGGAACGTGGGAATGGGCGCCATCAAATCCGCTGTTATCTGGCCGCATCGCGAGAGAGAGAAGGTTGGGGCATCAAGAAGAAACAATGCATTTCGGAGGGAGCGCTAGTATGAGTGGTAGCCAGGCATGCGCGGAAGGAGGACGAGAGAGCAATGATCCCACGGTCAAAACGGAGGCCGAGACCGCTGGAAGGGAAAAGCATACTGGGTAAGTGGCAGAACCATGGGGGCGAAACCGTCGAGATGAGAAGCCCGGGGGGAAGAGCAGATCATAAGTGGTTGGAACCATCAAAGACTTTCTCTCTTACGGATGGAGAATCTGGGCGCATTGCTAGGAACACTTAACCAACAATAAAGTCGAAGTAAGAGGAATGATATGGGAGGCAACCCGTAACACAGCCGGTATAAGGAGTCTTTATTCCCCCCCGATAAGAAGAGGGGTGACTACTCCAACAATAAAACAGTCGAAACCAGACAAATCTTAAGAATAAGACCGAGAAGGACGGAAGTGTTGGTAAAAAAATGGGGAAAGAAAACTAAGCGAGCAGGTCAAAGTGGTGTTTCCGACTGATGGAAATAGAGAGCTCTCGACAACAAAGGAGGAGGGGCCACCTATTCCAAAGTTCGGGAAAAATTTTCTCCCAAAACCACACGCGCAAGGGTAGGCTTAATTGGGTGACAACACCATTGCTAAAAAAGTCGCGGCGAAAACGAATAGCATGTGCGAGCTGGATGGGGTGCGGGTCGTATCTGGGGTCCTTGGGGGGGGTGATTCTGAGCTTCTAGCACCTGTTTCTCGGAGTACCGCCTCCGCTCAAAAAGAGTTGCTTCGGACGGGTTGGGGCCATTGTCGGGGGCTTTGTTGGCACAAATCGAAAGCGTCGCCTCAATGGGGAAAAAATTGGGGGCCATAGGGGGAGCAGATCCTGCCTGAATTGCTCATCATCGGTGTCGCGGCGCTCGGGCAGACTAGAGCGCAGGGGAGAGAGAAATCCACGTTAGTAGGACGGGGGGTGTGGGTTGCATCGCCTGCGTTAGGGAAGGTCGAGGCTGACCTGCTGGGTAAGGCTGTGCACAGAAAAGCGAGAGGGGACCGTGCGCTCTTATGAATAGCGTGTCAAAGGATAGCAGGGGGGGAACCGTCTGGAGCGACGCTTACAGCACAAACCGAATGGCACAGTTCACCGCGATAGAAAATAGGAGGGTAGCGTCTAATCTTCGAAGAAAGGCCTACTTGTGACGGGAAAAAAACAATGGGTGCAAAAGGTCGATACCGGGCTTTGCGGGGGGTGGTGCTAGAATTTTGCTCTAAAAAAAGTAGGGCAAGGGGACAACGTAACCTAACCTTGAAAGTCCAATGAGGAGCCTCACAAGTTCGCCACCAAGAAAAGTGGTGGATGAAAGACTAGGAAAAAAATGACCATGAAAAGTCTTGGGTTGGGTAGGCGTCCATGGAAATTCTCACAACCAAGGAGGGATCGACTAATGCGGACGAACGGCAATCCCTGTCAAGTTATGAGTCTGGCGGAGGCGTCGAAAGAGGCCCTCAACGCTGGACAATCACCCGCAAGTTAACTGCACTGGAGGTACACCTGGAAAAGGTGGATGGGGGGGTCTGATTGTAAGAGATATCAAAAAAAGACCAAAACAATTAGGGGGGGGAGGAAAAGAGTAAGGGGAAATGCAGAGTACAACATAAGAGCAAAAAGCTCCGCAGAAATCGTTATGCGGACCGTTTGGAAAATGAAGGGTGGGTCACGTTGAGGCATACGAGGACGCCGCAACAAGAATTCAATGTGAATGAAATAGTTGGTAGGGGAGTGAGTGTCGCAAAATCCAAGACGGCTGAGTGGGAAGGTAAAAAAACCTCACGCCCTCCAAAGAACGGGGTGTCATGGGGAAATGTGTATTGGAGCTGTTCGCTGGGGAACAATCCATTCAACCGTTATCGGTGGGGGTATTCAATGGGAGGGGGAGGAAGTGGGGGGACTGTAAGTACGGAGAAACTTTTGGGGGGGGCAGCGAGGATTGTGGACAACAAACTTATGAGCACTTCCACAGCGAAGGGGGGCCATAAGGAAACTGGGCGAGTGGTCCCCAACCAGCGGGAAGTGGCATTCACCGAAGTCAGACAAACATCCGGAATTGAGACGTGGCAGCAGGGAAAAGGGCCTTGGAAACTCCACGAATTGAGGCATCCCCTTGAAAGGAAGTAATGGGTACATGAATTCAGTTACAGGGCAAGAAAGCATGAAAAGACGGGCATCCCTGGATATTTTGGGGGGCACAGATCAGGTCAATTGATTTCGGAAGAGTAATAGATGGGGCCGGCCAGAAAGTACGCGAGGGGGAGAGGGACCAAAAGATGAATACGAACGGGTAAAAGAATGCCGACCGAGACACGGGAAGCGCTGGAACGGAGGGAGGAAAAGAGGGCGAGGGAGGAAATTTAAAATCCCAGGCGGTGGGGATAAGAGCCGTGAACGGCAACAAACTTTAAATACAAGTTAAGTGGCGAATAGTAAAGGGGAGCAAAACACTTAAAAAAGAACATGTAGTAAGCAAGGAGGGTAGGGAAAAAAGAGAAAAAACAAACGAAGAACGAATAAGAGTACAAGAATCACCAAGGATGCCGCAAAAAAACCAACGACTACATCAAAAACCAAACCAAAACCGGCGGCTTTCACGAAAGAAGGAGAGGCCGGTCACAATTAAGGGGGTAAGAACTACTCTGAATGGAGTGGGTCCTAATGCAAAATAAAGGGACGATCTCAAAAATGAGAGGGGAAAGCCGAAAGGTGGGGGACCAAGCAGTTCCGAAACGGGTTGAAAAAACCCTCACATTGGCAGTAGTGTCTTAGGAATTGGGTGAACAACAACCGCAAACGTCTCGACGTCCTTGGTTAAGGGGGCTGCGCATGGTTGTGCGTGCTGGCGGGAGGTCAAAAAAAGCGCACTGTTGGGCGCATCCGGGGGATACATCATTCCTGCTGGGGAAGACTGGTCTGAAGACAGGACAACGCTAACTTTTCTCTTGTTTTTTTCCCTTTTGGGAGGGGCCGTTAAGTTCCTGTGTGGGGGGGGGGGGGGAAAAAAAAAAAAAAAAATCTCCACCAAAGAGGACGTAACGCTAAAAGGGGGATAGATGGTAGGCGTTCTTTGGGGGGTGTCATCAGAGTCGATCAATGCTAGTCAAAAGTTTCGAAAAAGGGGGGGGGGGGGACCTGCCGGCAGAGCCGGTTCTGAGGCCTTTTTCGGTCCTGGGAAACAGCAACCGCTAAGAAAACTATTGGGATTAGGGCGGACACCATGGCAGGGGGGGGGGGGGGGGGGGTGGGGGTTGTCGCTCACGGATGGGTCCGTTCCTCAGAGGACAAGCTCGGAAAGAGATGTTTCGAAAAAAGAGGGGGAGGTGGGAGCGGGGAAAGTCCAGGGTCGAAATAGCTCGCTAGCACTCCAGACCGTAGCCTTGGCCAAGGTACACTGAAACTTCAACTTCGAGTTTCCCGAACTTGGGACCAATTCGCCGCGGGTACAGGGCGGATTTTAAAGGGGCACTCGAATCGACGTAGGCGAACCGAAGGGACGTGGGGGGAAACAATCTGGGAGAGGTTGGCATCGTGGGACGATGCGGGGGTATGGTCTTGAAGGAACAAGTGGACAAAAATCGAAATACGCAGGAAAAAAAACAAGGAAAGAGGGAGTCATCAGTCCAAAAGACCGAGTCGCCTGCCTTCAACTCTACCACGGGATAAAAGGGGGGGGAATCGACTAAAAAAAATGAGCTCATAAAGGGAAAGGGGGGGGATCATGTCCAAAGGGGTCTTTGGCATCTCTAAAGAACAACCATGTACTCTCCGTCGAGAGGAAAGAGCCGAATTGCAAAGAAAGACCATCCAAAAAATGCAGGGAGGGGAAAGCTTGAAAATATAGGGAAAAGCCCTCGTGTAGGTTCGGAAAGACGCTTCCCAGCTTTCAGAAAATTGGCAACATGTCCTGAGAATCATTTGATCTAAGGGGGGGGAGGAGGGTCTCTGGATGGGGGGGTCGTCGGAAGCCCCTTATTCGCGAGAAAAACAAAGGGAGAGATCCGATCCGCCGCACTGAGGAGAGAACGCAAGAGAAAAAAAAAAAGAAATTATCAAGGCAATTGGGGTCTTAAATTTGATGGGATTGCAAGCCGTGGGAAACATAAGCGCGAAGGAGATCTAGAGTAAGGAAGAGGAAAGGTGGAGTTTAGCAGGGGGGAGGAGGCAGTTACGCCAGAAAAAGGAGGATTAGAACATGTGTTTATAGCGAAAAGTAAGAACCGCCGATTGCCCTGATCCCCGAAAAAATAAAGTGATTAGCCGGGGTGGGACGGTTTGGGAGAGTATCGATTGAGCGGGGAAAGACAAAAATGAAACCGCTTATCGGAGAGCGGTCCCTTAAATTGGGCTGACAAAGAATTTGGGGGGGGAACGTGGAAGAAAAAACTTAGGGGTAGACGGAGATGGGGGGGGGGGGAGCCGACAAAAGCGGAATCAAATGAACTGGCAAAACAGGGGAAATCCAGGCCAAACATAATAGAACATGGGGGGGGGGTCCCAAAATCCCCGGGGATGGGCGGACCGGGCAAGCTTGGGGGACATGGACTACGCAGAATAGCAAGGGAATTTTGACGCTGAAAGATGAGGAAAAAAGGAAGTGAAAGGGCCAGGGGAAACGAAGTTAATGGGGAGCGAAGCGCGCCAGGCCTCCGAGAAAAGAATACAGGAGCAGGGAAGCAGCAAAAAGCATTGAAAAAAAGGGAGATGTAAAAGACAGGAAAAAAGGGAATTGTACTCGGAGGAAGAGAGGGGCCGTACGCTCGGCGAGGGACAACATGGAAAGGGAAACAAAATGAGAGAGAAGGCCGAGAATCTACAATTCGGGGATGGGAAAGCTCTCACCTAAGAATGTAGAAATTAAAACGAAAAGGAAAGGCGAAACCAGAGGATGAATGACCATGGGGACTAAAAACAGGAGCTGAAAAGCACCAAAAAAAAAGATGTGTTGCCATCTCGTCCTTTATCTGGACGCAATTCTTTAGATTCAAGGCAAAAAAAACTTCAAAGATAAAACAATTAACAAACAAGTCCGATGCAAAGCTCTTCGGAGAGGGAGGGGGGAGAGAAGACAAGTGAAACACCCTAGACAAGAAGGAAGGGTTGGGCGGAGTAAAACCCATATCATGAATAGTATGGAAAAGAACAAGGCTAAAAAAAGAACAGCGGGGGGGGTAGCCCATAAAAAAATGTCAGGTAGGCGATTTCGCTGAATCGACCGGGCAGTGTTGAGGGAAAAAAAAGTAAAGGTTCCCCAGATCCAATGGGATTTGGTTTTTAAAAAAGGCTTGCAAAATACGGATCTCAAGAACACAACAAAAGGGGAAAAGATGAGAACAATTTTGGGGGGGGGACACATTCGAAAAAAAAAGAAAATGGGCTAACGAAAGTGGTCGTAGCGGACCGGGGAGGAAATGGCCACCGCCCGCCGGGGAGCTACCGGCGGAAAGACGAACGCAATTAAGGCCATGGGGTTTTCGAGGGCTCTTTGTTGGAGATGGGAGGTGAAAGGGTGTGAGGCCAACGGTGGGGAGGGCCTTACCTCGTACTTGTTGTTAGAAAGGGTAGCTGCCTCTACAAACCAGACTCTTTGACTGGTGGAGGGGGGGTGAAGGGTAAGGGCTGCAGAAAAAAAACGACGCATGTAAGAGGGGGGGAAGAGCCAGGAGATGGGGTAACACGGAGGGGGGGTTTGGGTGGGAGAGGAAGGATCCTAAGCTGTTCACCTCCCTAGGGGAAATAAGCCGGGGTGTAATCAAGAAGGGTTCGATCTTCGGTTCTACATGTAGGCCGAAGAAGAGCTTGAAGAGGGGGTAAGGTCGACGTCATGCCGTCCGGGGGGACGGAAAGGAGTGCAAAGGTATCTCAGCGCTTTAAAAAAGTCTGGTCCTTCCAAACGGCTAGAATAGAGGAACACTCAGGGGAGAAAAGACCAGCGGAGTTTCTCTGGGGAAGGGGGAAAAAAGGATGCGACTATGATCGGGGGGAAGATGTGAGGCAAGAGATAATAGAGCCTTTGCAGTCCAATTGAAAAAGTGAAAAAAAAAAACACCGCCAACGCTTCTGGAGGGGAAAAGAAAGTGTTGGCCATGAAGGCGCAGCGTCATAAATCGATGGATATATGTTACGGGGAGGAATTACAAGGGGCAATCCCGACCTGACAAGTTTTGAAAAAACAATCTGGAAGGCAGCCCGGCAGTCGACTTTCGGTGCGGTGGCATTGATTAAGAAGGGGCCAAAGCCTCAATGAGCTAAAAAGCTGAAAACTGGGTCCGGAAATGGAAAAAAACCAGCATCCTGCGCCCTCAGAAGGGGGGATTAGACTCAAAACGTAATAGTTAATGGTGGAAGCAGCTGAAAGGAATAAAAGAAGACCAACAGAAAAGATGAAAGCAAGAAAAGGAAAAAGGGGGGGGATTTGTTTCTGGGATTCAGGGGAGAGTGAGGTATGGGGGCCAACAACCCCATGTACTCAGGCAGTCCGTCCGGGAAAGTCCGTCTCTCAAAGGAGGAAATCCTACGTTATATTGGCCGAGAAAGGTAAGGGCGTTGGGTCGTCCTCAGGCTGGGATAGCGGGGGGAGGCCCGACAAGCAGTGCTAAACAGGGCCTTCGGGAACTGTTGAGAGGATTGGGGCTTTCTCGGGGGTGTTGAATCAGGGAGCCTGC
>Ga0179593_1555430_pt1 | contig 10172 bp, 11 predicted proteins | sample CZODoug2_1_08_16_FD_185931 | JGI IMG/M metagenome (GOLD analysis project Ga0179593, IMG submission 185931) | Vadose zone soil fungal communities from Angelo Coast Range Reserve, California, USA - CZODoug2_1_08_16fungal (PacBio error correction) | ecosystem: Environmental > Terrestrial > Soil >...
CCAGCGAAAATCAAGACATGCGTCTACTTAAATGATTCAGCGGCATAAAAGGCTGGGGGGGGACCTCTTTTGGGGGAGGGGAAAGTTCACACGAGGGAAGGGGACCTCAACGGACATATCACGGGTCAGATCACCGCTCCATGTTCAGGGGGGGTGGGGACCTTCTGAGACTTTGAAAAAATTCAATACGGGAGGGAAGCGTAATACCAGGCTAAACACCGGACACCCCTGAACTAATCCAGAAAACGTGAGGTAGATCCGCCGAACATGCACGTGATCGCAGGTGGCTCTCAAAAGAGGAGGGGGAAAACCTTCAGGGGATTCAGTGGAAGATAAAACGGGGGGAGCCCGCGTTAAAAAGAATAAAATTCGGGAGCAAAGCCGAAATCTACCAGAACGCATTTTCAGCGCAATATACCAGACTCAACACGACCCTGAGGGGGAAAAAGGTTATTGTTTAGAAAAGGACGAGCGAGGCGGTCTACAAGAAAAGCCTTATCGTCAGGAGAAGTCTACCTTCCAGGTAGGAGGGGTAGGTCGTCCGTGAGGGACAGTCCGCGAACAGCCATCTTTTTTGAACGGCCCTTTGGGCAAACAATGGGGCGGATACCAATGGGAGGGAAGTCGGCAAAAACTCCGAAGGGTGGATCGAAAATCTCGTTCCGAAGGCATTTTTCAGGCGGCGGACAAGGGGGCTGAAACCGGAATGGGGAGGGAAGACTTGGTGAACCACTTTTTCTCTCCAATGTGAAGATGAAAGACGGAGGAAAAGCGAAGGAGGCCTTCTGTAGGTTTAATCATGTCTGGATCCGAGGGGGGGGGGTTTAACTACGAAAGTCGGCTCAGTCATGGAAAATGCAAGGGCAGAATTAAGAAATAGTACTTAAGGACTTCACTTAAAGGAGAGGAAGGGAGGCAATAATTGGGGAAAAAAGAGTTTTAACTTTGACAACGGGCGTTTCCGGGGGGGGTATTCAGACTGATGGGACGGCACAGAATCGCAGGAAAACTCCCCAAGTTCCAATCAAAGGGGAGTTCTTAGGGAGGGGAACTCGCGAACAACAACTAGGAAAAGAGAGAGAGACACCACATGGCGGCAGTTCTAGGGACGGGCAGGACCGTGGGGGAATTGATACGAAGAATGGGGAGGAATTCCGAGTGCAGATGAAGAGGACAAGAGAACGTCGGATTGGAAGGAAAATGGGAACGGGGGCAAGCGACCGCTTGCCTTCACCTGAAGTGCAAAAAACGTTCGAGGTGGACGTTAGGAGAGGTCGGCTTCTCGGGGAAAAGCTGCAAAACATCTTCGGACATTTGAGGAAACAGGAGGTCGAAAAAGTATTTGGACAAAAAAAAAAAAAAAGTCAGGCTCCCGCAAAAAAGAATCAGATCCCAATCAAGGCGAAAAAATGAGAGACCGAAGGGGAATAGGCTCAACCTAGGAATCCCAGTTGGTGGGCAACAGGGAAGACGAAAAAAAAAAGGTCGAGTGTGTCAAAGGGAATGGGGAAAAGCCATGAAAAATAGGGGAACAGCGTTCGTGAGAAATAGTACTGAGAAACCTGTGCGACATTTGATTAGGGAGAATTACAATTTCCGGGAGAGGGAAAAGGAAGCAGAAACACGGTCGGAACTTGAGAGGAAGGCAAGTCAAGGGGAAGCACATCGTTCCTTCAAGTCGAGACGATGGGCGGGCAGGAGCCCGAACGAGTCGGGAAGGGTCCAAGAAAATCGGACCGCAGGGTCGGGGGTCTGTCTAGGGGAAGGAGCACAGTAGGGTGTGGTTGGCCTGCTCACCGAAAGGGGGTCTTCAAAAGAGGCCGGTGCGAAGTCTGACATCCGGGAAAAGGGCCCTGGCAAGCATCTCTCGACTTAATTCTCGAAAGAACGAGCATACATCTTCGAAGTGGGGGGGGGGGGGGGGGGGGGGGTGGGTAAAAGGTCCGAGGGGCTCGAACGTCGTGAAGTGCCCAGCGCAGTAAAACATTTGGGGAAAAAGGACCTCCGGCAAACAGAACCTGGCCACCTTTTATAGATGAGAGAGGACAGTGGCCTTAAAAGAAAGGAGGGACCCATGTCCGATCTTTCGTCCCTTATCGGTCTATTCAAAAGGAAGGAAGGAAAGCGAAGTGAAAGCTCGTCAAGAGTCGAAGCAATGCACGGCCTCGTGCGCCGGGAGGGGTTGAAGAGGACGAGGGTGGATGAAATGATGAAGTAGGAAAGATGAATCCAAATGAAAGGGGCCTGCCAGTACTAAAAAGAAGGGTTTTGAGAGTAAAACTGCTCAACAAATTCGTAAGAAAAGAACCCGCGGGAAAAAAAGGGGGGACAAAACAGCCCGTTTTGCGGTCTCACAACAACAACAGATGGATATAGAAAGAAAAAAGGGGGAACTGGAAACGCCAGGTACTAAGGGAGGTTGTGTGAGGGGGGAGAATATCAGTTTTTGTGAGGAGAAAATAACCCGCAGCAACTCCCTCTACCCGTAGTACTTGAGAAGGGGTACGACCTGAAAATTTGGGAATCCTTAACTAAGAAGGGGAAAAAAGTTCTCATATCGGTCAGTATCCACCTTCAAACCCAGAAAGCATCGGGGCTTCGAAAAAACTTCTCAGCGGGCGATACTCTGGTGACATCGCCAAGGGGGAGGATTGAAAAAAGTCAAATGGGCCGCGCGGCTGCCGAAACTGCTCATCAGGATCAAAAAAGAAGGGCATTATTGCCCTGCGAGGGTGAAGAAAAATTGGGTTCCGGCGCGGGCGGACAGAGACAGAGTTAACTCCGGGGCAAGGGGGTAAACGTCCTGATCGGTAGAGGGAAAACTCACTCCCTCGCGTATCGACCAGTTGAAAAAATCATTGGCCAGGGGCTGCTTCTAAGATGCTGCCGATCAGGAAAAGGATCGGCTTTTTCGGACCGGTACGTAGCAGGCCCAATAGCCACACAAATCAAGGCCATAGAGGGACCGCGAAGGGGATCCTCAAAAAGGAGGGAGTGACTTTGTAAATTGGAAACGATGCCCTAGCCTTAGAAAGAAGAACTGATCGTCTCGACCTAGAACATGCCAATATTCTGTGCCTTCAGGAGGACGAGAGTCCGCGAACTGAACTCGTAGGACTCGCAAATTTTCAAAAATTGTTCGGGGGGAAGGGCACATTTCAGGAGTCTGCAAAGGGGGCAGGTCCGAGTTGAAAGATCAGGAAAGGGAAAAAGCGTGTCCACCTTATGTTTTCAGGCGGGATAACGCATTGAAAGGCGTCGCCGTGAAAAGGCAAATCACCCTGTGATCTAAATAGGTTATGCCCGCCTGGGGCAAAAGAGGTTGGAATCGACATTAGTGGTATAGGAGGGAGAGTAATGAGGAAGTGTGTTTTGTTTTCAAAACGATCGGCAAGGACATGCCCAATGATAAAATGAACCGGAATAGAAGAAAAAAAATGGTATGGGCGTAGGAAACGAGAAAACTGCAAAGGGGGGGCAATGAATTAGGACGGACTTGGCTGGTTTAGGCGGTAAAAAGTAAACGGCTTAGAGACGTAGGCAGATCTCATTCTTCACACTGACAGTGAGGAGTGGGAAGGAACAGCACAAAAAGGGGAAACGCACCAACTGAAACTGCAGCACAAAAGGGGGGCGTCGGAGGGAAAAAGTCGGAGAAAAAAACCAAAATTGAGGGAAGGAAAAAGATGAGAAAAGCCTGGAGAGTTTCTCGTTTGGGCAGGAGGACCGGGGGGGGGGGGAGTGTAATCTAATGCAAAGAATGATCGATTAAGACAAAAAAGACGAAGTAAGTTGAAGGAAAGGAAAACTCAGAAAAGAAGGCACATGGCCTTCCTTGTGAAGAAATTTGGGACGGAAATACGTGAAGGGGGGTCTGGCCTTCTCGCATGACAAGAGGACATTCATATCTGCACAAAAAATTTTTTACAGAAAAGGAGGCGGTGCAACCAAAGGACCATAAGAGCCGAAAAAGCCCAAGGCAGACAGGCTAAAACCAGGCGGGAAATCGGAGCAACCTCGAGGGGAGATCAAGGGGTGGGGAAAAATGAATTTCACCTGCAAGGCAGGGAGGGGGATGTAGGTTAAAATGAACTACTGGGAAAAAATCAAGGTCGGGTAGATCAAAGAGAGGCCTGGTGCGACAGGTAAGGTCAGGTCATTGGCAGAGGCATCGGCATCCTACACTAAAAAAAAGGGGGGGGAGACTTTGAATACCTGAGTAAAAGAATGGAACATCTTGGCCTTCACTGTCTCGACGGGAAAGACAGAGGCTGTAGTAAGCAAGATAGGGGGGGCAGCGTTGCACAACTCGACCATCACACTGGGAAGCTCAGGGGGAAGCAAAGTGATTTTTTCTGGGGGGGACGATTGTCGCAAAGCCAGGCTAACTACTAAGAACTAGTGATCGGAAAAACATCAAGAAAATTTCCCGGGGAGGCGAAAAAATGGTTAGAATCCTCTCTCCTGCGATGTGATGGATCGAGACTCGAAAAGGAAGACGTCGAGGACTGGGAAAGGGGGAGTGCCATGGATCAACTGGACGAATGGAGATTTCACGCAGCGGGAAAGACCGGTGACGAAAAAGTCACCGGGGATAAATGAAGGACAAGTGCCCTCTTTTTATCAGGGAAAGATAAAAAGTACTCAGACGGACGTATTAGAGAAGCAGGTGCTTCCTGGGGCGAAAAAAGAGGAGGGCAAAACTATCGCCAAGCCAGACGAGAATTGGGGGGGGGGGGGGGGGGGGGGGGGGGGGGGGGGGGGGGGGGGGGGGGGGGGGGGGGGGGGGGGGGGGGGGGGGGGGGGGGGGGGGGGGGGGGGGGGGGGGGGGGGGGGGGGGGGGGGGGGGGGGGGGGGGGGGGGGGGGGGGGGGGGGGGGGGGGGGGGGGGGGGGGGGGGGGGGGGGGGGGGTTGGGGGTTTCGGAAGGGAAAGCGTCTCTATTTCAAAGAGTTTTGGAAAGGGAATAGAGAAGTGAAATGTAGGAAAAGGGGGAAATGAAGTAGAATTAGGGGGGGTAAAAAGGAGGAGTAGAATTAAAGCTAACGGGAGAGGAGAAGTGGGAGGGTGATTCAGGGGAGGGAGAGACACAAAGGAGAAAGAAAAAATCCAACCCTAAAATCTCAAAGAATTATAGTAACGGTCTCTTATAAAACACCAGGGGAAGGAAGAAAAAGGGAGCAAACGGTGATGGTCAGGTCCGTACCGTGGGGGGGGTGAGGGTGGGAAGGGATAATGTGTGAATACATTGGGAAATCGAAAACACCCCTAAAGAGTACAGGGGGACGAAGGAGGTTTGTATCATCCTTAAGCAGGAAGAATCACATCATTCCTAAAATTGTCCATTATCACACCTAACCCGGCGAAAACTCGCGACAGCGTGCTCCGCAAAAAGAGGCTTCATAGGAGATCAGGCATGGGGAAACTCTGCGACAAGGCACCGCAAGCATGCGGGCCGCAGCGAGGCCGAGTCGAGATCAAAACGGGGAAGGTTCAGGGAGGGACCAACGGTGATTTAGGCAAATGGTTCCGCGAGGCGATCCAAATCGCCGCCCGAGGCACTACCGGTGGTCAGTCGACGACGAGGTCCTAGCGGATGGGGGGGGGGGGAGAATAACCGTAGCGACCAATTGTCTCTCTTCCATTTGAGAAGGGCTCCCGGGAAAAGCAGGGGAGACATTGGGGAGGGGAAGCAAACCTGGGTCTTGGAGCGGAACAAGCGAGAGGGTGAGGGGTTATCCATCGAGGACCCTCTAACAAAAACTCACCACGAACCCTGCAGGTCGATTTGTAGTATGGAAAGAAAAAAGAGTCAGGCGGAGGAGAGAAAACCGAAGGATAGGTCGACCTCGAGGAAATTTTCAAGGATGTTGAACTGCATGATGGAACGCGAACGAGGGAGTGTTTCAGTAAGCGTTGAGCTCAACGGAAAGGGGGTTACTTAGCGCAAAGGTCGCACATGCAAAAAGGAATAAGATGGTGACTGACCAAGGGCGCGATGGAAAAAAAAGAGAATTTCAAGGCGAAGAAAACGGAACCGGAAGATAAAAAAGTGGAAGAGGAAATTCTAAGTCATGTAAAACCCTGTGCTAGCGTTTATCATATTCCAAACTCCGGGCCTCGAAAAGGGTGTCGCTCGAAAGGATTGGGAGTGGTGGACGAGGGAGATTGGTAGTTTGGGGGGAATAGGCACGCATTAGGCTCATTCATACTTATTAATGAAAAAATGCAGAATGAATGGGACGGGGATTACTTAAAACCGTGAACATCGAAGGAGGAAATTCTCAAAGTGGTCTTTGGAATCAAAGTTGAACGTTTCCACGTGGGCGACTTTTCTCAGGTGGTCAATTATCGCACAACATTCATCATTCTGAAGGTCTGAAAACAAGACACCCAAACGGTCACCGGCAAAATAACAGAATCAATTCTGGGGAAAAAAAATCGATCAACCAAACCCAAACTGGTTAATAGAATAAATAAGAGAAAAAAGAAGGTGCGTGTGGGCAGGGGGGTACTGGGGGGGGGGGGGGTGTGGTTTGGGGGGGGGGGGTGTTGTTTTGTTGTTGAGTTTGAGCATCTCTGTCAGAAATCAGATGACAGAAACTTCCGGACCCATAAGGGGGGACGTGCAATAAATCGAAACAATTCCCTCGAGGAAGAAGTGGAACTTTCGAAGTTGGGTAAAACGTTCGCTTTCTTACCTGAGGGAAGGGAAAAAAAATTCTTATGGGTGCGGGGCTCTATGGTCAACCAACTCTTCACATCAGATGCCGCCAAAAGAAAACAAGCCGGATACGGAGAAAAAACGCCTGTAAACGTCAGGAGGCAACCCAGAGACTGGAGACACCGGTGGTGAAGAGTCAACTAAGCTCGGGGACTTTTTGGGGTAGACGAAACGTTTCGGGCTCGCAGGAACTCAGGACGCCAGCGCTGGTTCGGGTGAAGACCGTAACGGGCCGGTGCGGACAGGGGCCTTTCCGGGAAAGGGGGCCGGGAGAGCAAAGTAAACAGCAGAAAAACGAGCGTTCGCGAAGGCACCAAAGCAATGAGGGGGAAAAGGCGACGGGCGGAGACGAATCGGAAAGCCCTCGCGGCAAGGGCAAATTCCCCAGCAATAAAGAACCGCAGGGTGGGGGTAAGAACCTTCTGGGGATCACAAGTCGTGGGGGGGCTATTGGGGGACAAGCCCAGGTGCTGCGAAAACACCCGTTTCTATTTATAAGAAGAAAGGAGAAAATGGCAATCAAGGGGATTAGCGCGCCAGGAGCTCTCCCAGAAAGAACGTCGTCGACTGCACAGGGGCCTCGTGGTCTGAGGAAAACAATCCTATGGGAGCCGGCGGAACCAGTGGGAAAAGCACGTCGCGGAGGACCTGGAAGCGTGAGATAACAGTGGGCGAGCCTCTTAGGGCCCACGAGTGGATCCTGGAAGAGGGTCGAGGACAAGCCCCGCCGGGGGATCGAGCAGGCCGGAAGAAGAATGCAGATGCGCGAGGGCAAGGGGGGGGGGGGGTATGACGTGAATGGAGAAAATGGAAATGAAGGAGGATGATTAATCAAAAGGGAAGCAGCCAAAACGCACACTCAGGGAGAGGGCCGGGGATTTAAGCAAGACTGCTCACAAGGCAAGAGAACACATCACCCGACCCCTACACGGAGTAAGACACAGCGTTTGCTGTATCGAGACGAAACCAACGAGTAAAATTAATGGAAGGGAAGCACAACGTGTCTGTGTCTTGTAACAACTGAACAAGAAAGGGTTAGGGGGAGGGATTGAGAATTGGGTTAGCAGGTTTCTAAACAAAACATCAACCCGCCCCTCACGAGGCAGGATATTTTTACCTGAGCATGCGGGGAGTCTCTTCATCCGGTAAGGATCCTAAGTCAATCGGGGCCTTGGGGTCAACTCCGGCGAAAGCGAGACAGACAATTGCTTCGAGACTGATAGATCAAACGGGCAGGCTGTTTACATCGACCCTGCTTTTTCTGAGTCCAGCACAGCGGAGAACCGGCGGCGAGAAAAGGTGACAATCGATACCAGCGTTATGGGACAATTTGCGGGACGAAGGTGCTTGTTTAAGGGTTGTTACCGGGCGACCATCCGAAATCGACAGTGAAACAGGACGGGCAACTCCCGGTGTCAGTCAAAGATATTCTGTGGGAGTCGCCAGCAGCCCGCGATCATAAGCTCGCAGAGGAGGGCAGTTCCGAGAAAGCGAAAACCTGACGTGCGCAAAAGGGGAAAACAATCGCCCATACCAAAAAGAAAAAGGTGATCCATCCCAGGGCAGCATCACCGGGACACATGCGAGTGTGCGTGAGAAACAGGAGGGGGAGCGAGAGGCCACTCCTCCTCAACACCGCCTTATCTTCAAACGAAAATGATGGGGGCAGATTCGTTGCAACGGCTGTCCGAAAATCGGTGGTTCAGAGGATCACGTTGGGCGACTTCAATGAATGAATTCCAGGTCGCACGGCCGCAACTATGGATATACCGGGCCGACCTCGAGTTTTACTGAGACATAGGAGACAGCTTGACCGGTACATAATGTAACGCCCCTGGGGGGAGCAGATCAGGAAAAAGGACGAGGGGCTTAACCAGAAGAGTGTCCGCCGTCGAAAACCGGATTGTGTAGGTTCTGAAAGGAGTTAAGTTTGGGGGTACTATCTCCCAAGGGTAGGCAATTCTATATTAATGGAAGAGTGAAGAAGGGGGAATATAATTAGACGTACCGAAAGGCTAAACTTTCAAGTAGTGGGAAAGGGAGGCGGGCTGGGTTCTACGTTTGTGAACAGGGACCTCGTCTCTCTATGAAAAAAAAAACACCAACACCAGCACTCTTCATTCAGCATTAGGCATATCTCCGGCCTCACCCAAAAGGTCATAAAGGGCCCAATAGAAAAAACTGACCAGGCGTTTTTCAAGGGGCGTAGGAGAGAGAAAAAAAAAAAAACGGAGGAGGAGGAAATAGATGGGAGTACTACCAGTTCTCACTTTGGGTCCTGTCGGTTGGGGAATCAGGGAAGGAAGAAGATTAATAATAAAAATGTAGAGAAGAAAAGAAATTCGAAGGGGGTCATTTTAAAACGGGAGAAAAGCAAAAGGCCGCATGGGAAATTCCTTTGGCAGGAGAAGGGCAAAGAGTTCGCTGATGCCTACTCCCCGTCTGCAGAGAGTCTCATTCGGCCTTGGAGACATGCGTGCTTCACCAAAAGAGACAAAGGATAGCGCGGACGCCCCGACCCAATCCGGCGACAGGAGACTTTCGCAAGAAGGGGAGACTAGTGCTCACCGAGAAGGGAGATCCCCCGGGGGTACATGGTAAAAAAACCAAACCTCGGAAGCGACGTTGGTAGGTTTCCCACAAACCTCGAGAGCAGGGACGGCCAAGAGGGGAGGTTAGGACGGGGATGCGGCCGGTGGAGACATGCCGTAGCAAGTAACCAGGGGAAGGGAGCTCACCGTTCTCGGTGAACACGAGGGGAGAGGCAAGAAGAAGGCAACGAATCTGCACATGTTTCGACGGAGAGGGATGCTTCGGGGGGTAAGCTCAGTCAGTGGGGGGAAAAAAAGACCAAAGAAAGACCGCAGGGTCGATGGGAATCCGACGCGTGGATCAACGTAGTTTTTATGCAAAGATTGGGCACGAACGTCCCATGTGAGGAAGAAAAATTATAAAGTTAGATTGATCGGACAAAAAAAATTTAGAATTTCGATGCAAAAGGGTCGCGGGGACTTGGATAAACCCCTTCACTATCATTGACTGAAACAAGGGAGAAGAGGCTCTAAGGGCCAGATGACAACCCAGGGCCTCGACCCCGGGAGGAAAAAACAGTCTCAAAGAACAAGCTTAACCTTGCAAAAATAGGAGATAGTGATCAAGAAGCCGCTGCGGGAAAATCCTCGAAAGGAGGGGAAATGGCCGAACTAAGAGGTCGATGAAACCAGAAGATCGGGGAAGCTCTATAGGGGAAGCTAGAGAGTTCAGACGTGAGTTAATGATACTTACTATTATTTGAAAGAGGAGTAGGAAGGGGAAAAGAAAAAGTGATATCTCCCAACAAAGGAAGGGGAAAGAGGGACGGGTGGTTATTGAGACGTATCACAACTAAATAACCCTAAAGAAAAAAATCCCGGGGAAAATTAGATTTGAAAGACATACAATTGGGCAGGA
>Ga0179593_1623880_pt1 | contig 10172 bp, 17 predicted proteins | sample CZODoug2_1_08_16_FD_185931 | JGI IMG/M metagenome (GOLD analysis project Ga0179593, IMG submission 185931) | Vadose zone soil fungal communities from Angelo Coast Range Reserve, California, USA - CZODoug2_1_08_16fungal (PacBio error correction) | ecosystem: Environmental > Terrestrial > Soil >...
GGGAATCAAAGGATTGAAATAGGAGGTACCAAACAATAAGGGGGACGTAGAGGTATGAAAATCACCTGACATTTGAGGGGGAAGTGCATGTCCAGTCAGTGGGGCCAGAAAAAGAAGAGCCCGCCTGTCCTTTAAGGAAGCAAGCAGCGTCCAGGTATGACAACGACCAGGGGGAACAGGGTCCCATGATTCATCTATATGAAAAAGGAAACAGCCCCCGTCATTCCTCAATAGTTGGGAAAAGAAAAGAAGCAGAAGAGAGTCACCCAGATTAAAATTGACCCCCCGAAAGAGGCCAGCCAAAAGTGTTGTTTAGACCCGATTAGGAAAAGGTTCCCAACGATAATAATGGGAAAATGAGGGGAGGGGGTCAGAACGTCATAAAAGAACGGGGAGGCCCTGAGTGTTGTAGCCTGAAGCCTTTTCTGGTGTCCAAAGGAAACCGGACCCTCCCAGTCTAAGGATGGGGGAAGACACGGGGGTACTGACGAAAAAAAAGGTTAGAAGTAATTATGTGGGGGAAGTATTGAAGAGAAAAACTCATCACTACTTCCAAGGGGGTGTAGGGGGTGTAAAGTACCGGGGGGGGTGGAGTAGCTGTGCCCAAGATCAAGAGGGGGGGAGATGCTAAATGGTTATCACATGGGGCCACAAAGGGAGGGGAGTGAAATCAGGGGGGAAAAAACGTCACATTTTAAAAGAAAAAAGGGTGTAGGGCTGTAAAAACTTACAGGGGCCGGAACTTTTGATCAGTACCCCAAAAAGGGCAAGGGGGGGGAAAAACGGCGACGGGGGCTGTATCTTGTGGGAAAGCTCATCACCGCCGTAAAAAAGGCCTCAAGAGGGAAAAAAAAAAATGTCACCATTTGGGTCCCTTGAGAGCCCCCCTAACACCCAGTGGTGTTGGGACGGAGTTAAAGGAAGAGGGGTCTTCGGAAGGACAGGTGTTTGGAGACCAAGAGGGAGAAACGAAGTAAAAGGCCTGGGGACAAACAAAGAGATAGTTAAATCAAACGCCGGGTTAGGAAGGTTCCGAGGGGAAAAAGTGCGGAGTGGAAAGTCAAAGACCACTTCACTCTGGTGACAGGAAAGGGGTGGGCCAGCTTCCTCACTTTAGGGTAGCCAACTTGGGGGACGTAGGAGGGATAGTTCTCTCGAAAGGACACGGAGATACAGCATCGGCATAGGTGTGAAGGACGAGGAAGGGCCGTGTGAGGAAAAGGTCGAATACAATTTAATGAGGTCGGGGAGGGTCCTGAAATTCATAAACTGGGGGGGTCATTGGGGTTATGGAGACCTTCTTGTTTCATAGGACAGAGAAAAAATACTTGAGTAACAGATAAAAATGTGAGACAGGGGAGGCAACATCCATAAATAAAACATAACAAAAAAAAGGCACATTTAGGAAAAGGCTCTGTTGGGGAGGTGAATGTCATCATGATGAGATGAAAGACTTCGGATATTTGCCATATGACAGTGGAGTCTACAGGGAAGGGTTTCAAAGAATAGTGCCGGGGAGGTTAGAACTGAAAGGGAAGGGGGAGGTTAAGGGGTTCGAACAGGGGCCAAGGGGTGGGGGGAAACGGGATAGACACTAGATGTTGGCTAAAGTCCTATCTTGAAAGACCCAGTAATTGTGACCAAAGAAAAAGAAACACTCGTATGCGTGTGCATCTTGGGAAAGAAAAAAAAGAAGGAAAAAAGGCAATATCCTCAGGCACTATGTCATCGGAAAAGGTAGAAAAAAGTGGGGGAAAACCGCAAGACATCGCGAGAAAACCTGGAGTAAGCACCAAGAAAGGACAGGCTGTCATAGGCCCCTATACGAGCGGGTAAGGGGGTTAGAAGGGGGGGAGGGGTAAGTGAGCCAGATTGCAGCAAGAAAATGAGTTCCTCTTCATGGTATAGGACTAGTGACCACGACTGCCAAGAGAAGCTGGTTGCAAGTGTTGGGAAAAAAAAAACAAAAAAGGAATTAGGAAAAAAAGAAAGGTATCAAAGAATTTGGAATTCATATAAAAAAAACCAAAAAGAATCATGAAAAAAAAAAAAGGGAAGAAATCCAAATCTGCTGCTGCAGACTGGACATCCATTTCCGCTTTGTACCAAGAGGATAAGGAAATCTTGGGAAAAGAAAAAAAAAGTCCTAAGGGCACCAGCCAATCAGCAGTTGAGGGGGAATCGGGTCAAAAGGGTCACCTGAGGAGGAAAAAAGAGGGGGGTCAACCAATTTCCTGAAGCGTCAAGGGGTTACCCACTGGGGTGATTGTTCGCTTAAAGAAGGGGAAACCACCCATCTGAGATGGAAACCGGAAAGGGGGGGGAAGGTACAATGGAATACAGAGGGAAGGTGGGGCTTGAATGGAAGGGTCCTATTGTGGACTGGAATGGACTGATAGGAAGGAAGAGATATTACAAAATTCAGGACGTATGTGGAAAACAGTATGTTTACATGATGAGCGCAAGACAGCATTCCGTCTGTGAATAAGGGAAGAATCTCGATACAGAGATCTCAAAAAACAAAAGGGAAGGGGGTATAACATTAGGAACAAAGGCTGGGGACGGACTGACTCGTCCGGTAAGTCATCCTTAAGAATACTGTAAGTAGAAGAAAGAGGTCAGTCCTGAAGAAAAAAAAAGGTCTTGGACACGTAATATGTCCCGTCATGTCGTGTCACTAGAGAACAGGAAAAAAAAAAAAAAACTATCGGGGAGGTGTCCCCTTTCTGCAAGTAAGCGCTCCTTTCAGAAAAACTGTCAGACTTCAATGGGTTTTGTTATAACTAAAAAAAACAACGATGGACATGGGTAATGAATGCTAAGAAAGGGGGAATGGGGGGGGGGGGGGAAATGGAGTGACGGTTGGGACAAAACCTGGTAAAAGAAAAAGGGGCTGGGACTGGGGGGAAAGGTGAAATGAATTGGAAAGGGAAGAAACTTCAGCGCCAAGGCGGGGGAATCAGAAAAAAATTGGGAGGGAGAGCATGGGCGGAGGATTGTGGAAAGACCCGGGTGAGAATAGAAGGGGGGCTAATTTCTGGGGGGGAAGAGAACAGTTTTAATGCCAGGGGGGGGGGGGGGGAAAAAAAAGACACCAAGCTCACGGGAAGAAAAGTTATAAAGAAAAAAATGGAAGGAAAGCCGTGAATTTCCGGGACCGCAAAGCCACTGTCAAAAGGAAGGGAGTGGGCCATCAGTGGGAAGGAGGGGGGGACCATTGATTTATGAGAAGGGTTTCTAATGGGAAGTGATTTTTTCCCAAAGGAAGGGGGGGGTGACAGAAAAAGGTGGGGAAACGCTAGGAATAAAAATAAACCTATGGTAGGAGGGAAGATAACACGTTCAAGACGGAGGTTCGATTTTTACCTTCCCTGGGTCTTGGAAAAAGAAGGCCCAAAGGGGATCCTAAATGCAGTAGGAGCTACCGTCCCCAAACCTTCTCGCCCTTAATACTTGGGGGAAGGGCGGAAAGGGGGTCAGTAAAAGAAAAGGGAACAAAATATTTAGTTTCACCCCCAAAGAAGGGGGTCGGAGAACGCCACTTTCGTTCTAAGGGGGGGCAAATCAGAATCGGCTGTTACAGTAACCAGCATGATGCATGCAGGAAAGGGGCAAACCAACATTAGCAGGTAATATGTGGGAAAGGGAGGGGACTTGGTCTTGGTATGTGGGGGGGTGCGTAGCAAAATGTATTCACATTGTTGGAAGAAAGAAGGCTATATTTATTGGGACAACGAATGTCATATACAACACAATGTAGATCAGGTATCAATTGAAAGGGGGGGGGATGCCTGTGAGTATCCTACCTCGACAAAAGAAAGTGGGAAGTTTACCTTGGGAGTTGAATGAAATGCGCCTAATGAGAGTAGCCACACTACCGAAATAGCTGAGCGTTGGCTCATGTAGAAAAGAGGGGAGAGAGAGCAAGACCTCACCATTTGGTTATGACCAGGGAGCGATTAAATCGTGAAGGTCCCCAGAGAGTGACGTAGGGGCAAAAGGGACCTCCTGGACATTGTCCAAGGAGAAACACTTTTATACCAGGTGGTGTTCATAAGAGGAAGGGGGGAACCAGGCAAACTTCGGATACGGAAAAGGGGGGTAAAAAACACCTGGGGAAATTACATGTTAAATAATCAGAACAAACTAAAATGGGTGTTGGTTTCGGGGGCAAAGAACAGGGATATCAAGAAGTTGAAAGTAACTACTAGGAGGCAGAAGGGGCGGATTATGCTGACAACGCTGAAAGAAACTAGAGAAAAGAGGCTTCAAACCTAAGCGTTGGGGGGGGAATTGGAATGACGGGCACGGAGGGGGGGTCTCCTACAACCTGTCGTGAAGGGGGGGAAAGGTTTTGGGGCTAACAAGATTGTCAAAGTGCGAGGTTTGGGAAAAGGGGAGGGTACGTTGGCAAATGCTGAGTGCTTGGCAAGAGCGCAAAACAGTGGTAAGGCCAAACGGGGGAAAAAGGGACATTCCAGTTTTCAATGATATTCTCTTAAAAGTATTGGGGGACACACACCATACGAAGGGGGGAAGAACATTGTCGTCCACAAAAAAGGGGGCGACCCGCAGGAGATGATTGGGAAGGTTCGAAAAAAACTTCCTCCCGGAGAATGGGACTACAACACTAGGGATCCAAATGCGTTAGGAACTGTAATAGAAAACCCATCAGACCAGGAAAAGAGTTGTCTGGCAAATTGAGGGGAGAGGAAGGTAACAATTTGGCTGGCGGGCCGAGGGGAGGGGGTGGAATTTTGTAGGTGGGATGATTCGCTGGGGGGGGGGGCTAGGTATGAATGGAGGTCAGGGATCAAAAAGAAAAAGCTGAGCATGGGACAAATGGGGCGACAAATTTGGAAGAGAGGGAAGACTTGGGGGGAACTGACAGGACCGGGTCTTTAAGGAGAGGATGTAGCAAAAAGGGGGAAAGACGGCAACCAAGAAGGGAGTTTGGAAACTATTTCAGTTATCCCAGAATTTGGAAAAAAGTCATTAAATGCCTCAGGTCGGGGTTCAGAAGTCGAAAAAAAAAAAAACGGAGGCGGAAAAGAGAGAGATTTGAAACAAGTGAGGTCGACTAGTCCGCAAAGTATTGATGACTCATAGCTTTGAAAAGAAAAGGGGGGGGAAAAAGGAGTGTGTGACCGTCGCTGTCACCAGCAGAAAAGCGCATTCATCCCGCGGTTGAAGGGAAGGGGTCCTCCCTAGCAGAGACGGTTATTGAAAACCTCCAGGGGAAGAAAGGGGGGGCAGACCGGCTATAGAATTATTCCATAAGAGAACGACCTCCCTTTAATTCATAGACGAAAAACCCAAAAAGATCACCCTAGGGGGGGGCCACAAGGATCACTTCAAGAAGAGAACTCCCCGCCAGCCACAGGGGGCCGGAGAGGATCACAGAAAGGCCATCAAGGGGGGAGTGGGACAGGAGTTGACTATGTCATACGGTAATAAGGAGGAACTGGAAGTCGTGTTGTCGTCCATTAGAAGAAGGGGTCTTGGTACCATGAATTGTCCCGTCCATCAAGGGAATCTCCGGGGTTAGTCAACAAATCGGGTAGGAAACCAATTGAGGACGGGAATTTTGTGGGCAAAGAAAAGGAAAGAAGAATCATAATTACAATACTTCCCTTTGGGGGAAAAGGGGGGGAAGGGAAAGGGGCTGATTTGAACTTTGGAAAAAAAAAAGAAGGGGTGCACCACGATGCGCAAGAAAGTTTCCAGTCCTTCCCTAGTGGTGGCTGGACAAAAACGTGTTAAAAAAAAAACCAAACTTTTTGTTCAGTAACCCTTCCCAACGCAGGGGGGGGCCCCGACAGGCCATGTTACGCAGGAGTGAAAAAAGGAGACTAGGGCCAGGGTGGACGCGATGACTGACGGTCTTGATGTGCGGGGAAAAGAGGGAAAAGTTCGGGGGCACCGGAAAAGAAGGGGCAAACGTATGTCACCCACCAAGTCGTGGATATCCCTGGAGAAAACTAAAAAAAAAGGGGGGTGACTGTTGTCATGCGGGGGGATAAGACTGCTGCAGGGATCAACATGCTGCAAAGAAGTAAACTCCAGATGGGGGAACCAGGGAGATTAAACTTCCAGCTGGTATCAATGGGGGGAGGGGAAAAAAAAAAGCTTTAACAATTGCCAGGAGGTGTCACGGCCAACCTCCCTGTGAAAGCTCATGGGGGACATACCGGGGAGGGACTCACAGGGGAACCGGGTTAAAAGGGGTGGGAGGGAACTCTCAGGGTTGAGAAATCTCGAAAACACCGGAGATAAATAAAGAGGAAAATAGGGAATTGAAAAGTGAATTAGGGAGAATTGGCAAAATTTCAAACTACAATGAAAAATTCATTACAAGGTGCAATGAAAGGGGGGAGTAGGTCACCTCACTAACTGGAATAAACAAAAGAAAGAGGGGAGAGAATATAGGGGGGTCAATTGAGTGGGTTCATGGACCAATGGCAAACAATATTGATCAGTGAATGATGAAAAGGGGGTAAGGGTGAGACTGTTCTTAAGCAAGGAAAACATAAAAAAAGACAAAGAAATGAACAGGAGGAGGGAGAAAGGTGTTTCTTGGTGAAAGTCAGCATTGAGCTTCCCAGGAGATCTGATTTTGGAAGGGGTAAGAGGGCCGTACCTTGTAGGTGAGTCCATGGGTGGTCAACCTAAGCGTGGGGAGGGGCTGAACTTACACGTTCCACCTTCTTCAATTGGACTATAAGTTGGAAGAATAGACATACATAAAGAAAAAAAAGAGGAGACAAGGGGAGTGGCTTCCCCCATCACCTTGGGGGAAAGGGATGAACCCCACTGTAGTGCAGGGTGTTATGCTGGGACCTGAAAATAGAATTAAGACAGGAATATAAGACAAAGGAAAGATGGGCGTTTCTTCCAAAAGGTGGAAAAACCAGATGACCGAGGAAAAGGGACACAAAGTGATTCCAAAATCATCATATCCCAAGGAGGGTCGGTAGGACAACTCATAACGGGGAAACAGTGAGGGGAATTTGCTACAAGAGGAAAAAAAAAAAATAAAAGTTATCGTATGGGAAGGACAAGGTAGTCCCAGAACCTAAGAGAGGGGGGGGACAATCGTGCAAAAAACCCCCCACTGCTTAAGAAAGGGATCAGAAACAAGAAATCGCTAGCCCTAAGGTGATCCTATAAAGCACACCAAAAGCGTATCATAATTCAGGGAAAAAATAAGAATAAATCGGAAAGGGGCAAGAAATTGGCTCTGCACGGGGGGCCAGAAAAGACAATAGGCCCAAATCCCCCTTCCATTGCACCTTCAGCCTTCAGCAACTGGGGACTGAAGAGTGTCAAAAAGGGAAACCTGAAGGAACCCGAATGTTACTTCACTTAGAGGTTTTACAAAATCCTTGTTGTTTGGGGGGAAAGACCCCTTCAGTTAGGGAAAAACAAGATGGGAAAAAGGTGAGTAGGGGAAAAAATGAGGGGGGAGGGGAACGGAAAAAGACAGGAGGTGCTGCGTTTCCGGAGAGGGCGGGAAAGGACAAATGACCGGCAGGTAGGGAAAAAGGGCGTCGGAACAAATTACAGGAAGGAAGGGGATTACTATTGTACGGGGACAAAGAGGAAATCTAGGGCGGAACAGTTGAGAGTGTTACATCCTCAACAACAAGGGGGAAAGAGGCAAGGGACCACATTGGACAAGACCAAAGGAGGACTCAGTCCGGGAAATTCCTGAACATAATGAATTCATCAGGAACTTCAGGGAAGTGGGGGGACTGTCGAAAAAAGGGGAAGTGGGCCAGTCCATATGTCATTGAAGGGGGAAAAAGGGGGGGGATTGTCCACTAAAGAAAAGGAAAAGAATCCACCCCTCGATTAGTTGTAAAAGTCGTTGGAAAAGAAATGTTCTTAATACGGGAGAGAGGAGGGGGGGGGGTTCATCAGGGGACGGACAAATCAACAGGGGAAGGAGGGAGAAGCATTGAGATACTTGGGGGGGGAAGGAGGAATTTACTTTTGGGGACAAGAAAAGTCCCATTGTTGCATTGTGGGGAGGGGGGGGGAAAAAAGAAGGATTTTGGCAATTAAAGGAGAAAAAAAAAAAGAGCGGGGAGGGTCAAGCTTCGAAGCGATTTTCAAAAAAGGGGCAGGACATGTGGGCGTAATGATGTTTACTCTGTCCAAGGGTGTATGGAATATAAGCAAGGGGCGGCGATAAGAGGGGGCATGCATCCAGTTGAGAAGTGGGTGTGCAACAGAATCACCAAGAAAAGCGCAGGGGAAAGGGATCCGGAATCAAATACTCTTGGGAAGGGGAAAGTGCATGTATAAAAAAGGGAAACTAGCCCACCTACCGAAGAGTGGGGCCGATCAACTAAGTGACATACGGGGGAAGGGAGGCATCCAGGTGGTCCCCTGAATTTCTGGGGATTAGGGTTTTGGAAAAACATTAGGGGGGAATAAACCGATGACATAGCTTCTGTGGGGGAGAAGGGGAAGGGAAAAAGGTGAAGGGGAATTGAGTAAATCAGGAACACTACCAAGGAAAATAGGCTATTTGGTACAGGGTCAAAGGTGATGGGGGGAAAGAAAGTGTTCGAAGGATAGTCTATCACGGTTTCCAAAAAAGGAAAGACTCTGGAATAACTGGAAAGAAGAGTCCAGGGTTAAAAGAGGAAAAAAAAAGCAAAACGCAAACGATGGGTGGGGGTAAACAAAAAATTGAAGTGGCTAGAAACATCACTGTCATGTCAAAGGAAATCAAATCAGGAGCGTACATAAAATCATGAAAGGAAAGAAAATTAGCATTAAGAATTGGAGGGGAAGGTGAGGGGGAAGGGTATGTGGGGGGTGATTTAATTGTATGGAATGGACATCAGGTATTCAACCGGGGTGTGGGGGACATCAGCATCAGAGAAAGCAAAGTAGGGCCACTTCGAAAAGAAGCAATTAAGTTCAATGGCGTCAATCCGGGGGTGAAATTAGGAAGGATCCTACCGAACGACAAATTCACAAGTTGTAATACTGAGGGGGAGGTATGCAAAGAAAAAAGAATGAATTAATCCACCACGATGAAAAAAGAAGAACAAATAAGAGGCCGTGCTCAGGTGCGAAGAAGATTGAGTGCACCGTCCCAAGGCAAAAGGTGCCAGGTTGAAGAGGAGAAAAATAGAAAAGAAGGAGTGCAGGGAGGTGGAAGGGAAAAGGTCCAAAGAGAACTCGAACCTGGTTGGCCAATGGGGGAAACTAGCCGGTTGTCCCATGCAGGAAACTAGAGACTTGTGATCAAACCAGGGGGGGGGAAATCAGGACGATGACAATTTAATAGGAAAACTCACTGGGGTGTTCGGGGGGGTAGGAGAAAAGGATAAAAATGTGACATACGGTTGGGTGGCACAATGTAAGGGACATTGAAGGCTGGATGGTCTGACACAGGAGAAAAGACGCCACAGAAACCTCGGCTTCCCCGGAAATTAGGGGGGAAGACTTCATGAAAAGCCAGGAGGGAATGATCTACACCTTATTTTGGGGAAGGTTTACTTGAGAATGGTTGGACGAAAGCAGGTTGTCCATTACTACATAAAAAGGGGGAAAGGAAGTTAAAGTTCTGCATCGTGGGCATGCAATGGAGGGGAAAGAGGGGGACAAGAATCGCAAACATTGGGTGAAAGTTGGAACATTATGTTCATGAGGGGATATATACTGGGGTGCACACAGAACGAAGTCCTCAAAGTTGTGGTCTGAAGGAAACATAGGGGGGGGGACTAATCAAAAGTAGAGGAAAGGACAGGGGAAACTGCAAAAGAGAATTTAAAAAAGTCGAGTTATGCCTGTAATTCATAGGGAACCTGTTTGGTCAAAACCCTCATAAATTGAGGTGAGGGGTGATTACATCAAGGGGAGAAAAGCGGAAAGATGGAATGGTTGGAATTGTTATATTTGGAAAAGGGAGAAAATGTGGGAGGAATAACTTATACAGAAAACTTCGAAATGATCATGGGACAAAGGTACACGGGATGAATAACAAGGGGGATGAACTGGGAAAGCAACTTTGAAGGGAGGAAAAAAAGGATGAAATGACCACTACCACCAGGAACTGGGGAAAAAAGAACGACTCAGTTGATTTCACAGAACGATTTAGGTGACTGTTGGGGGGACCGCTAGTCGTCCATTCCAACTCAAGTTTCCAAAAA
>Ga0179593_1647624_pt1 | contig 10172 bp, 12 predicted proteins | sample CZODoug2_1_08_16_FD_185931 | JGI IMG/M metagenome (GOLD analysis project Ga0179593, IMG submission 185931) | Vadose zone soil fungal communities from Angelo Coast Range Reserve, California, USA - CZODoug2_1_08_16fungal (PacBio error correction) | ecosystem: Environmental > Terrestrial > Soil >...
AGCAATCTCTGTCAGCCGCATGAGGGGCCTGTCAAGGAAGGACAAACGGTAAAAATTGAGAAATCTGGGGGAAGGAAAAGGGGGAAGAACCGTGAGTTCGGGACTTGCAGAGGCGAGAAGCTCTAAAAGAAAAAGGCAAAGGGGGGAAATAAAAACATTTCATCATTTGGTCCGGAGGATCACGCCGCTATCTTCTCTCAGAAAAAAAAAAAAGGGAAAACACGGGCCAGAAGTGGGGGTAAAGGGGGAGTTCAAGGGCCTTGAAGGGAGAAAACTCCTTGAGAATCCGGGGACGGCACTCTCAAACAATGCAGCCCCTGGGGGAAAGAGGGGAAATTAAGCTCACGACGCCCTTTACCAGTGAAATATTGAGCGGGAGAGTGCGAAAACAGATTTAGATTGGACAAAAACTGCACCTGCAAATAAAAAGGAGAGTTGGAAAAAAAGGCAGGGGGGGGGGGGGTCGGGGGGTTGGTCGCGCTGGCCGCGGCAGGGCGGTGAAAAGAGAGATCAAAGGGGGACCCTCCCACTTCTCTCAAAGACCACTGGAAAAACGTACAAAGAAGCTCAAAGAGAAAGGCCCGGGAGGAAAATGTCCCACATCGCCTCTCGACACAAGGACAACAATTTTAGTGATTAGGAGCCGGTCGTCCAAGAAACGATAAAGAAGAGAAAGTCCCGGAGAAAAAAATCAGGGGAATGTCGAAAAGGAGGGCCTGGAAAGGAGGGGAGAGGAATTTTAACGTCCTGAGAGTACTAATACGGGCATCAACGCGGTAAGCCTGCGAAATTGCGGTTTGGAAACGGCTCGGACGCTGCCAGAAAAAGCTATGAAAACGGCGAGCACGGATAGGGGGAAACGAGGGGGAACAAGGAATCTACTTCAAGGTCCAACGGCAGGTCGCGAGGCAATATCTGCCTCTTGAAAGGGCCAGAGACGAGACAGCGAACCTCTCTGGAAGGGAAAAGCAAGCAGCCACATAAGAAAAAAGCCAGGGTGGACTCAATTGGCCGATAAATCGTCGAGAAAAGCGGGGCGTAAGCGCGACAAAAATTAACTTGAAGACGGAAACCATAAAGCATCAAAAGGAGTTGAGGACGATAGATCTGGCTTATGGGAAAGGACGTCCTAGAGGAGAAAAAGGCCGGCAGAAAGAGGTTTAAGCCAGAGAGAAGCGCACGAGGGACGCACGACGCAGAAAAAACTAGCTAAGAAGTAAGTGAAAGTTGAAATCGGTGTCCTTACTGGTGAAAGCTAGAAAGAAAGAAAAGCGACCGAAACGCGGTGTAAGGTCTATAGTTAAAAAACTCAAAGGACCGGAGGAAAGGGAATTGCCGGGAAGGTAAAAAGAAAGAGGGGACCCCGTGGCCTTTTCGACTCTTTATGATTGAAAGAGGATAGCGGAAAGGGGGAACTCGTTGGGATCGGGGGGAGAGTCAATCGGGAGGAGAACGCAAGCTCGTGCTCGAAGAGACCTCAAAAGAAAAGCCATGCAACCTGCACAGGAGAACGTCTAACGCCGGAAGGACTGTAGGGAAAAACGGCGAATTCCTGCAGGAATGAGAGCCGCCCGAGTAAAAGCTAGGCTCGCCTAAAAGGAAAACCGATCATAGAGGAACATGATGCTTCGTCGAAGTGGCATGATCTCCTCCAAAAAAAAAAAGAGGGAAAGAAGGGGGGGCAACGTTTCAAAGGAGGGGGTCATTGCGCAGCTATGGCTTCGGGAAGAATCACGTCGGCGCATGGGGACTTTCGATCGAGGGGTACGAAAAAAAAAGATCAGGAGGACGACCGGGGAAGCCGTCTGAGAAAGCGGCCAAGGTAGAACGTGTAGTCCTGCAAGGACTAAAAGTGCTGTTTCAAAAGAGTCTTCTTCAAGAGGGGAGAACTACCTCAAAAAAGGTTTCAAGAAAGAAGAGAAGAAAGACGCGACATCCGAAAGGGCCATCACTCGTTTTTCAGGCTCATGGTGGGGGGTCGGGCGAAGGCTGTGCGAATAATCGAACTCACCTCGTTGGTGACGTCGATCGTCTCAGTCCATTCTACGGGGGAAGAAGAGAAAAAAGATGAATCCATCCCCGGGGAACATTGCCTAAAAACTTGGAGAAGGCAAAAAGGCCGCGTAAAAAGAGGCCGGAGTAGTGCGAGAACTAGAAACAACTGAAAAACGGGGGGGGGAGCTCAAGCGAGAAAAGAAGTAAGAAAGAAGACCTCACACATATGTACCGAAACCGCATCAGGACGTATTTGGTGCCGTCTCAGGGCTCAGGAAAAGAAAATCTAAACTGAAAAAAGACTTGTCGGAAAAGTCTCCTGTCTGGGGCCAATTGGAAAAAAGAGCAGGGAGGGAAGGGGACCGATGGAAGACTTTGGCGCTTTGCGTTGACACTTCGAAGGTAAAGAGGGTTCAAGAGGTCCTCGGTTAAATAAAAACATCATTCATAAAATAGCGGGGAGAAAAAGACCCCCAACAGAAGGGGAGTATGAGAGAAAGTGGTCAGTGAGAAAAGGACCTGACGCCACATCTCATAAAAAAATGTGAAAAGAAAGCAAAGGATAGAAAGGGAAAGAGGAGGGGGTCCCGCATCGGACGAGGAAAGACCCACGTAAAACTAGAGGGGAAAACGAGGGGATAAATGTTACGTCCCTACTCAAAAAAGAGTAAAGCTCCGAATTGTGCTTCGGACAAATTTCTGGGAAACAGAAGAAAAAACTTACGGGCGAGCTAGGGGAAAAAGAAGGAAGAGGGGTACTCATTGCTTTACTCCTCTGCGTTGAAGTGAGAAAAGGGGGGTAGCGGGGGAACTAAGTGACGCGGCCAGGTGGGAGGCGAATGAAAAGGCAGATGCTGAGGGGACCCGCACTGCACAGCTCAGTCAATATCACAGCGGGAAAATTGTTTCGGTCACTTTACACTCTACGAGCCTTGGAAAGGAAGACCGAAGAGAAATCGGTGGTAATGTCAGAAACGTGAAGTCTCTTAGGGGGAAACTAGGTGACGGTGAGAGGGAACATTGGACGCCCTTCCGTAGGACAGATCAAGGTGTTCGTGGGTCAAATTATTTGGGCAGAGGACGTCTAAATGAGGTATTCAGAAAAACTGCCACGGCGATCTCGAGTGGCCGTGTCAGCGTCTCCCGGGGATGCATAAGAGCGTCGTGATCAAGTCCCACAAAGCCTTCAGAGCCCCGGTAAGGAGAATCTTCTTCTAGTCAAAGGAGGGAAAGGGCCACCGAGGTCAATTGAAAGGGTAAGAAACTATTGAATTGGGGGTGAAAAGGGCCTCATGAAGGGAGGAATTCGGCGACAAAAGACTCCTATAGAAACAAAGGAAGGAGGAGTAAAAGAAGCTAGGCGCTTTTTTTGAGCCGCAGGCCTTTCCTGGACCTCCCGTCATGCGGAACAGTTTTCAACACAATGTACCGGGGAGACTGAGTTCGGTCCTTGAAGGGGCGGGGACGCCAGCGGATCTACTACCTGAAGGAAAAAAAGGCAACGACCGAAGATAATTTGGTGACGGGATAGCCCAAAAGAGAAAGGAAATCTCCGGGCGACGCTGAAAGGGCCAGGCCTTTGTAGAGAGACTAAAAAAGACTGGAGCGGATATTTTCGCACCGATAAAAATCTAAAGGCATAAGCTGAAGATTCAAGAAAGGGATTTTAAAAGGGGGGGGGAGGTCCAAGGCTAGCCAAGATAGTGTTAGCAGCCTCGTCACGGACGACCAACACCGGATAGAGCACCGGAGGGGTAAAAACAATGAAAAAACAATGGAGAACGCGGCTATATTTACAAGGGAGGAGGAGGGGGCGGACAGCTAAAGGAAGGACTCCATAACTCACACCTGGATGCGCAACAAAAATGGGAAAAAAAAAACACGTCGGCAAAATGCCAATCGAGGATTATGAAAAGGGAAAAAAGAAGAGGAGGGAAAAACCGAGGGGGAAAAATTGTCCTCTGGAAACCCGCAAGTTTTTTAAAAAGGTCGTTCTTGGAAATTGAGAAAAAATAAAGGACAAAGGCGGGACGGGCATCCGCAAAAAACAGGGGAAAGAGGAAGAGAATGAAAGTCAGCTTAGAGGGGAAGTTAGCGATGATTAAAGGTAGGGACCTGAAAAAAGGTACGATGAAAGGGATCCAAAAAAAACTGGTGTTCCTAAACCTGCTAGGGTGGGAGGGGGATCGGAACTGCACCTGGCCGAACAAGCATAAACACGACAAAAGCTGGGCCGAGCGGAGGCGACCCGGATGGCACAGGTCGAGAAAGAGATCACCAAAGGGGACAAGGGGAGGGGGCATGATGCTTGTTGGCACCGAGATAAATGCAACCAAAAGGAAGAAGTTGAATGGAACCAGAGGAAAAGTCTGATTGACAATCGGTCCACTTTCAAGCGCTAGGGGACAAGAAAGCCTTCCGCAATCTTAGGGGGACAATTCTTCAAAATCTGACTGGTAAGAGGGAGGGGGGGGAGGTGTGGCGCGCAAGGACGATCGTCAGCTCAGAAGGTCCAGGAAAGGTCTTAATCAGGGTTGGGGTGGAAGAGCGAGAAAAAGGGGGGGGGGAAGGGGGGAATTCATCAATAAAATCGATCCGCGCCCATAACGACTCACCCATCCGGACGGCAGGTTCACCGGGGAATGAAGAGTTCCAAGGGGATCTAGTCGGCGATAATTACGGGGGAAAAGGAAAAACAGAATCTACCTTAAACGAGGGCTATAGAGAAATAGAGACGAGACCTTATTTCAGTCCCAAGAAAGGAACTAAAGGGGTCTGGGATAAGGGGGAGGGGGGATTGATTTTCGTGACAACGGGCACGAGGTTTAGAGAATAGAGTGAAATCCCAAGAATCTTTCGGCAGGAAAGAAAAAGATATGAAAAGTTGGGAGGCCAATCCGACTAACCACGTCACAGACCTAATCGAAAAGGTGAAAGATCACTTTAATTGAGGCGACCGAGAGTCGGAACGGCGTCACTCAAAGGGCATGAAATCATAAGACAAAGAAGAAAGACCTACGTCAGCGCACATGAAGGTCAACGATGATCAAAAGAGAAACAAAAAACAACACGTTAAGGAGAAGAAGAGATCATGAACTTGGGGGGACGACTCCTGCGCGCTATTTAGAAAAGGGCCGGAGGGCGCTGAAAGAAAATCGCGCGGAGTACAAGGACGACAGCGAAGAGAGGGCGGGGTCTCAACCGGAGAAAAGCAGGCCTGTGGACGGTAGTGGGGGGGGATTCGGGAGGGGGGGGGGAGTCCAGAGGAGAGAAAACTTGCGGTCCGGACCGAGTCAAAGAGTCACGGTGAGCCACGACAAGGGGAAGTCTGGGAAGGGACCTAAAAGGGTAGCCGACCCTCCGAAGAAGAGAAGAGAAACTCGATTGTCGTGGACTCACCGCATTAAAAAGGAATTGTGACCTCGAACCACCTCGGGGGGATCTGTCCGCTCTGGGGAAGGGGGCATTAAAGGTAAGAGAAGAAAAAGTAAACCGATTAAAAAGACCCGGTTAGAAACCGGCGAAGTTGAAGACAATAGTGCTAAGGGGGGGAGAAAGAACTCTTCATGCCGGCGACAAAAAAAAAGACGAAGAACAAGAAAAAGCTAAAACACTCCTCGCGAATCGGTAAGAGATCGTGCCTTCGTAACTTCTCCGCATCGAACAAAGTATACGACAAGACAACCGCAAAGGAGGACGGTGAAGAGAATCTCAAGGGGACCAAAGGGAAGTTCCTGACCCTAGTTCCAACGGGGGTTGGGAGGATTGCGTTGCACCCTTAAGCGCGGGGTCTCTTTATAGGGGGAAGGACTTAAAGATCGGGAGAAGGGGAAAAAACGGGCATCATTCAGCATATTCGAGCGACACAAAAGTAAAGGGATTGGGAACGTGGGTAAGAAAAAAGGGACTCTGACGAACCTGATCGCAAGGCGGAAGGGGTAGGAAGGCGCTGTCCGACCGGCACTAAAGCAGAAAGGTATATGAATTATGTAGTTGATGACTCTCGTTAAGCTTCATGCCCGAACGGATCTCAAGATACAAGGCGGAGAGCAGAGCAAGAGGTGCCGGAGGGCCGAAGTCGAAGGAGAGGGTCGGAGACGACGGCTGGAAAACACCAGAAAGGAATAAAACGTCGGTCTGGTCAATAGGAAAGGTGGGGAAGAACTCAGGGATCACTGCTGTACTCCGGTGAAAAACGGGACGGGTGGTGTCGTCACACAGGGGATTTGTGGGGAAAAGAGTTGGGGAAAGAGGACGCCGTGAAACATGTCTATAAGGGACGGACGCCGGCCAGGAAGCAGGTTCCTATCGAAGCGTTGGCCGGTGGTTCTGGAAAGGGGGGAATCCGAAAAGGACAGGTGCAGGTCTTGGAGGGAAGTCTAGGCGATCGTGGTCGACCCGGGACAAAAGAAGGGGGAGAAAAGGGGATCCTTGGACCCTTGTCAAAATGGGGGGGAAAAAAAAATTTTTTAAAAAAACCAATATTTGGTGGGGGGGATGGGGGGGGGGGATGAGTGGGGTGGACTTACGCACGGTGTTCCGTCAGACTCCCTGGAGATTGGAAAACGGCGTTAGGGATTGAAGACAAAATAGAAAAAGGGCGCGGCACAAGCTAGATCTTCTCCCGTGTCACTTCCTAGGAAAGAAGACATCACGGAGTGATGAAATGGGGAGTGCCCCCTTGAGGGAAGAAAACATCTTCTCGGAGGGCCTAAAAAGAAAGTAACTCAGGAGGGAAGCCGTCGAAATGGGGGTGAAAGGTTGTTCAAAAGGAAACTGGAGAGAAAACAAAAAGCAGAGATCTCAACAACAAAAAAACGGATAAGTAAGAGATCGGCGCTCTGGGGAGGGAAAGTGAAGCCAGAGTACAAACAAAACCATTTGCGTACAGCCAAAAAAGGGACCTCTTTGTAGTCTTGGAGGGGAGGATCCTATGAGCAAAACGAACTGGGGGCACGCCCGGCAACGCATTTTGAATATCAGGGGTATCAAAAGAGGGAGGGGAGGAATAAGGGACGCTTAACACGAAACCGCGGCAGGGGGTGGGTAAGAAGTGTAAGAGGACCTCCATGCCACTCGTCCAAAAAAAAGAGTACAACGGAGCGGTCAAAACGTTTCGTCGGGGAACAGAAAATGAGAAAAGCCCGGACCATTGACTATGTAAGGCTTCGCACGTCAAAGGGAGAAGAACGGGCCAACTTCGAATTCCCAGACGGCACCTGCAAGAGAGTAACGGGGGAGTGAGGAGGAAAAAAAGGGGGGGGAAAGGAGGTATGACCTGCTTCGCGCTGGCCAAGCAGGCTGGATCGACGAACGCGATGCTCAAAAGGTCTTAGCACACCCTGTCAACCCACTACAAAAGAACCCGGAACACCGAGGGAGCCAACGCATGGAGGAGGGAAGCCAGGGAAAATATGGAAATAATCGAACTTGACCTGACAAGAACCCCGCAATTGTTATAGGGCGCTTGGGAGAGAGAGCAAAGAAGATCGAATAGTACCCTCCTGCACCCGAGAGGTTTTCAGAGGAAAGGGTTGCGGGCTATCGCCTTTATCGGGAGTCTAAATCAGGGAAGGGAGTGAGGGCACGGCTCAAAAGCGAACCGGTTCAAGTTCACAGGCCCCTTCGGGGTCGGAGCCGGAGAGGGGGGAAATCAACCTGGCCACAGCTCGGAACTCAAAAGGGTCTGGGGGAGAATCACGGGACAAAATCCCATGAGAATTCCTGATTTGAGAGGGGGAGCCTGATGCGTGATGAAACCTGATTAAACCTATCGTTTGAAGATGGGGAGAAACTTAATGGAAACAAATGGAGGTAAACCAAATCGTTCCTCGCACAAGGGTCAGGAGAATCAAAAGGGGGACCCGCAGGCGAAAAGGACAAGGGCACCTCGTGGGAAGGAAGGGGACTTTTGGGGAAAGGGGAGGGGTTGGGAAGACGAAATTCCTTGAAGTCATACTGGGATGCTGGTGGATATTCAGAGTCGGGATTGGGGGAGGGAAAGGCTATCATCGACAACGTGTGGTTTCCGATTTTAGCATAGAAAGACAAACCCTCGGGAAAACGGCGACGACCTCCAGACTAAGAAAAACAACAAAGTTTTCGGGGAAAGGCTGGAAAGGTGCCTCAGGGGAAAAGCGATAATACGGAACGAAGCACCGTAAAAACGATTTGAGGGAGGAGTCGCCAGGAAAAAAATGATTGAAAAAGACCGAAACAATTAAAGGAGTACCTCTTCGGCCGGAAAAAGAAGGGCGAAAAGGTTCACAAGGGGGCGATCGAGGGGGTGGACTTTTCTCTCGGCAAAGGATAAAAAACCCCTCTCGGTCGGCGACGGAAACGTCAAGCCTTGGATGACCACCAAAAGACACAACCACAAAACAGGCCAGGGCGAACGCCGGCACGATAGGTTTCTTATACTAACGTCCTAGAGAAGTCGAGAAGCCTCTAGCAAGGAAAATACTTGGGATTCAAAAAGAAGAACAAACGGAATGCGAGCACGGCTTTCGTCATCCACTAGTGCATGTAGAACTCTCAAATCAACAAAAAAAAGGGAAGGGAGGTCGGAAAAGAAAAAGGGGAGAGTGGAGACGAAACGGTCACGCCTCTATGAAGCTGCTGAAATTAGGGAGACACGAGGGAAAGGTCTTCCAAATGCGAGGGGGCTTGACGACAGCATCGACATCGGGGAAGGGGGAGGGAGAACTAGGAAAAAGTCTGGGGAGGAGACGGGAAAGTGAGTGGCGGCTGCTGTGGAGACTACACGCAAAAAGTCTCAAGAAAAAAGTTCCGAGTCGAGATGAGTAAGGGGGGGGGGGGGGGGTATGCCTTTGTGCCAAGACGAAAAGACTCCGCAAAAAAACGTAAAAAAAGCAAAGGGTCGTGCGAAATGTCATTCCCCGGCGAAGGCTGTGACGAAATACGAGCGGGGGGAAGAGGAGGAGACCGGAGGAGAGTGAGATCGATCCCGGAAACACCGAGCCAGCCCGGAAACCTGTCCTAACCTTGGGTGTAGGTTAGGGCTTTAAGGGAGGGAGGTCTAGGACTCTTTCATAGGCAACGGACACGGCAAGGGAAAAAAGACTAGAAGAAGCCGAATACTATACCGAAAGAACTAACGGACAGAGGAAAGCGGGGTTGGTGCCGGAACAGGACTGGCACGTCATCACAAAACAATCAAAAATAATTGAGAGGGGCTACGGGGAGCCATTTCCGGATGGAAAAGGTCCAAGAAGGAGAGCTTGGAAGACGAAGGGGAGGAATGCTTTTCCCAGGAAAAAACCAGCGCGGCGCGCGAGCGTTAAAGCTCCTGCTCTTAGGAAGAAGAGGTGAATGAAGGCAGCAAGATGAGTCAAAGACATGCCGTTGGGGGATGAAAGGGGGATCGACAGAAAAGGTCATGGAGAGAAGCATAACCTTGGGACATCATCAGATGGGAAAAAAAGGCCGAGCTACAGATAGAGCGCATAAAAAGCTTTTTGATAACCAAAAAGGGGTACTCTGAAAATCCGAAGAGAAGAGAAGCGGCGATAAGCTGACTGGCCCAGAGTTCCGGGAGGAAAAAGCTTTAGAGGGAGAGAAATTTGAAAACCAGCACGCCTCAGAAAGGGAAAGGGGGGTTTCCGGGAAAGAAAGAAGAGAGAGGAAGAACCGTTGGAATTTTCTGGGACGGAAGGGTGTGCGTGTCGGTCGGGAAAAGCGCAGATTGAGCGAAAGTTTCAAAGAGGAATATACCGCACGGACCAAAGCTCGAAGAACGGTAAAAAGGGTTTATTGCATGGTTACACTCCTACAGGTCCAGGACTGCCGGTGAAGAGAAGGAAAGGGAATTCGAAAGAGCGAGCAAAAGACTTTATTAAGGGCGAGTGAAAAGGGCCAGGAAATCAAAAAAAAGCGTGTCACCTGGGCTCCCGGAGAGTGAAGACACAGTAGGAGGGGAGCGAGGAAAAAAGCCGCTGCACAACTAAGACTAAGGGAGGAGCCCTTTTCAGCGAAAGCAAGGCAGAATATAGAAACGCCGGACCAAATTGCATGAAAAAATGCTTAACCCCGTCCAGAAGGCGAGATAAATTGCGCCCAACTCGCAGAAGTGAAAATCCAAGGGAAAAAAAGGAACCCTCCTAGGTCGCAAATGGGGGAAAAGTTAAGCACAGGGGCGTCGCAACAGATCAGAAACG
>Ga0179593_1319789_pt1 | contig 10171 bp, 10 predicted proteins | sample CZODoug2_1_08_16_FD_185931 | JGI IMG/M metagenome (GOLD analysis project Ga0179593, IMG submission 185931) | Vadose zone soil fungal communities from Angelo Coast Range Reserve, California, USA - CZODoug2_1_08_16fungal (PacBio error correction) | ecosystem: Environmental > Terrestrial > Soil >...
AGACCATGAAATGAAGAATTGCTCTCCCGTAAGAGCCGTCGATCGAGAAAAAGTTGTGTTGTCAAGAGTCCTTGGCGGAGCGTAATACATCCCCGTCGGGAGCAAGTGTCAATAGAAATAGTCTCAGGGGTCTGAAAGCGAATCATGATCAGAAATATCAGATGTACATCCGTGGAGGTCTTGAACTTGTTGTTGGCAAACTCTAGGGGGAGAATGAGAAGGTCTCAGAGGGAGAAGGCCTGTTGTAGCAATCTCTACATCGGCCAGAAGAGGCGGGGGGAGTCGGAAGAGCTAGTTACGGGCGGTTGCAAAGTAGAGGAAGGAAGGAGTTGACGCGAACCCTATCGGATGTTCCAGGAGGTCTTGGTTGGCAAGGGCTTGGGGGAATTGAACAAGGTCTATTGATTGGGAAATGATTCACGAAACCTATATCCGTAGTTCTACGAAAGGGAGGTGAAGAAAAAAATAGCGAAACTGAAAGGCAAAGAATCATATTTGAATTCCGGCTATGACGGAGCTATCCCTGCTGATGAAATGAAAAAACTGGGGGGGAACTGGAAAATTTAAAGTATCATCAGAGCATGTCGAAAGTGAGTTGTTTCTCATAGAAGGGCTGGACCGGCTGCTGACGGTTGCGGTAGAAAAACGGAACCCGAATGCGTTAAATTCAGTCGGGGACTAAAAGAAAGTAGACGAAGCTCATGCAAAGTGTGACTATGTGCGAATGGTGGTCTGTGTTCTTCGCGGATTATAGCATCAGCCCTAAGTAAAGGGAAAGGTGATGTGGATAAAAACGACAATTGAACTAGAACAAGAGGGGAGATACACCGTCGAGGATGTCCAGATGTTACGGATAGCCAGCACGTCCTGGTGAGCTTGAATCATCCGCCTCCGTCTAAGGGCGAAGCGGGCCCGGAGTAAGAAGAAGAAGTGCTAACGCATTATTGGGGGAAAAGTACTTCGCCCCAAGGAAGGAGGGAGTACTGTTGGCGCCGAAAAACTAAAAATCTATCATCGGTTCCAAGTAGGAAGGTGCACTGCAAGTAGGTCACTGCTTTAAGTCGAAGAAACGTTAGAATCTCATGGGAAGACTGGGATCGGACGCTCGGGTGGGCTATATTCATCGCAGGAAAAGGAGACACCGACTGTCGAGAAAAGGAAACCGCCATAAGGGAACGACTGGTGTCAACCCGTCCGAGAGAAAAAAAAAGAAGGGGGTGACCGCGGTTACGGGAAGGACCTGCGAAAACTTTGTCTCTTACGGGCAGGAGACACGGCATCCGACAGTTATCACAAACGGAGTAAAGGCAGTGCTTAAAACGACATTAAGACAAGACAAACGGGCGCTGGCCAACATCAGCATCATCGTACATCAAGGTGAGGGGGGAAATGGGGAGAAACGGAAAAACGGACGATAGAGGGGGACAGGACATAAGGATGCGATGGCGAAAAATTGAAGAACTTGGGGGGGGCTCAGGGGTGGAAGGCAGGAACGCTAGGATGGACCAAAAAGGCGCGATTCCCTGTCTTCACGGTAACAGGGGGGGGTATGAAGAGAGCGGCAGGTGGGGAAGGGAAAAGGGACGCCCGGCGCATGAGCGCTCGATGAACGGAGAGTATGAAATAGAGAGAGAAGGCGGCGCAAGGAGAGTAAAGTGTCCAAGCACTTCCTCGGATCAAAGGGGAGAGAGAGCGCAGAAGAAGGAGGTTTCGACGATCGTTGGAAATCCAAAAACACAGTCTCCAAAGTTCGAAGAACATCACTGAGTACTCGATCCATCTCGGAAAGCTGGGGACGGAAGAGGATGGAGGGGACAGTTGTCCTCAAGTCAAACAGTCTTCGAGGATGGAGGAAAAAATGTTGCCATGCGCACGTCAGTGGGATGTGGGGCAGAGAAGGGTCGGCGGCAAAGGACTTCGGGGCAACGGCGTGATGATCCTATGACCGGGAAGCCGGGAAATAAAGAGAAATCCCAAGGGGACGAACGTAAAACCAGACGGGGACGCAGGTTTGTAGCTGAGGAGGAGGGAGGAACCCATAATGCCTGGAGGAGGAGAAGGGCTGGAAATTTCGAAAGTAAGATGTCGACTCTGGGGGGAAGATGAATGAAAAGAAAACATCTGGAAAAAGGGAAGAGCCTCACGGGATATACTGAAAAGGCCGTATAAGTCAGCAGGAGTCCGAAAAGGCCGGCAGCACGACTCCGTAAAAGAAGACAAACGGGAAGAGCGAAAACTTCAGAGAACCTGACTAAATTGTAGAGGTGGGTTACGGACCGCAATGTCGAAAAGGAATCGTTAGCGTGAATAAGGGAGACGTACCTCCCGGGAGCCTTCGACCGGCACTTCAGAAAAAAAGGGTAACTTTGCGGGCGAGGAGGGCCATGCCTGGATACCGGCCGGGTGAAAAGGGGAAAGCCTAAACTAACTTAGTTAAGGTATTATCCCACTAGCAAAGAAGGAATATTAGGGGAAGAGCAGGTAGTCCCCAGCGAAGAAACAACCAAGGACCCGGCGCGTTAAACTTTTAATAATCTAGGATGGCTCGGGATAAGGGGGAAAAGGGTAACACAATTGGAATCAGAACCGGGGAACTCCAGAAAAAAGCCCTTAGAAAGCAACCCTAAAAGGAAAGACATGCTTCTGTTCCCTGGGTAGTTAATGAGCAAGAAGGAAAAAGGGGTAACAAGCAAGCGGACCAGAAAAGAATTCAAGGAATGTAGGGGGGTGTTCACCAAAGGAGGGTAAGCGGTGGGCAAAGCCTTGCGTCGCCGAACGGCAGTAGAAGCAAAACTCGTTGACATCAAAAACGAGAAAATTCGAGCCGAGTAAACCAGGCAATGCAACAGGTCTTAAACACAAAAAAAGAATAGGAAAGCATAGGGGTGCTGCAGTCCAAATAATTTGCCTCTCCGGTGCACGAAAACAAGAGAAGAAGTAGGTCATCGGGGGGGAAAAGCAACGAGAATTGTCCCAATGCGATATACGGGCTAGAGCTTGAGAAAGAGAAGATTCCGTCGAGGGGAACCAGGAAAGACTCAAAAAACGCGGTAAGGGGCGTCCATTGAGCACTTCTGAATTAATCGCGCCAGGACCGCGAATGCCGCAGATCGCGCCGGACCTTGGGTGGAGCCGCGTGATTTCGACGAGGAGACGCGGAATAATAAAAGGATCGGGGTCAAGAGTCACCGTCCACGCTATTCAATGGAGAGATCAAAAAGACGGTATATTAAACGAAGGGATTACCCTGCTAAAGTGCCGAAAGGACGGTCAAGCGAGGAGAGGTTATGTTCCGCGTAGGGACAAAAGCGTAAAGCATCACCGGGAGAAATTTCAGGGGCAATAGGCTGGGCTTCATCTAGAGGTAGGGACCCGACTCATGATCTGGGAAACCGCGATGAATTATAAATCCGTAAGGAAACTTGCGCCGGGGGTAAAAATGGTCCCAAAAAGAATAAGGAATGTTACAGAGCGAGGGACTATCTGACTGGGGGTCGAGCAATGACTCAGGAAAGAGCCCATAAAGCGAAAACTCAATATCGCTTCCTACGTCCTGGTTGATGGAGAGGGAAAACAAATGGAGATCCAAGTTCGGGAGACACCAAAGGCGTTTAAAAACAAAGGAAAATGGTGGTGCAGGAAGAAAAAGGGGAGGAGAAAATTGCCAGGTCCAAATTATCGGCAGTGTATTGTGAGGAGGGCACGAGGCAAAAATAAATCCCGGTAGGAGAAGACCATGGCGCCCATCGGGTCTCCAAAAGACCGCCGGCAAATCAGAAAAGAGAAATACTTGGAAGGGCGTGTCCATATTCAAAGAAGCCCGAATATGGAAAAGGGCAACTGCCTGCAGAATTAAAATTAATGCAGACAAAAAGGAGGGACTAGGGAATTGTTAGGGTTCCATCGGAGCAAAGGGCATCGGGGGGAAGGGGGGAGGGGGGCGGGATGACCCCCTAAAGATTGGGATGTCAAATGTAGCGAGCAAAGCTATCATCGAGAACACCGTGGGTGAAAAAAGCCTAGAAGGGTATCGGTGTTTCTTCGTCGGGGTCCGGCGATCCAGGCCGACAAGGAGGATTAGTTGAGCTCGACGCAGAAGGAGAGAGTCCGTCGTTTAAACAAAACTCTATTCCCTGATGAAGTAAGGGGGGGGGGGAAGGAAAGGGGCCAATTCCTGGGTTGGAGGGAAAAAACTAAGGATGGGAACTCTAAGCGGTCCGTCTGACTCTGAGGTTTGGAGAAAAAGCATATGGGGGAATGTTCTGAAAGAAGGAATATATAAAAACTCATAAAGAATAAGGGGGGGGGGGCGACACAGCCCGCAGAGCAAGTCGTCCAGGTTCGGGGGTAGTGTGATGCAGGGAATTCTTAGAAAGGCTTTAATAGATGCGACATATCAAGAGGGAAACGGATCGGAAAAAAATCTGATTTAGCCGAGTCAAAACTCACCAAAACCCTGATGGAAGAAATTCCATGAACATTAGATCGAAGTGAAAAAAACGAGGCGGGGGGGGTTCATCCCGATCAAGAGAAAGAACAAAAAGGACATTAATGCAAAGGAGGGGGAAACGTCGATCAGGCGTGTAGTCGGCAGGGGAACTTAAAAGCGGGATGGAGCACAAGATACTCACGTGCCAGAAACAAGGGCTGAGAAACACATGAAAATCTAAACCTAAACGTCACAGGGACCTCCAACATCAAGAAGATAAGAAACTGGGGGCTTTAAATGGCGGCAAAGGTGGGACAAAATGACGAATAGATGACGGACATGCCTATGTTTGTAGCGATGTACGAATGCTGACACGAAGCAACTGTTGGCGACGGGTTTCAGAAAAAAAAAAAGCTCTGGAGGCCTCATACGCGCGTAAGCAAAGGGGCACACGACTCGAGAATCACCTGGGGTATTAGCAGAGGGGAAGGGAGGCCAACTAAAAAAACTTGAGCAGCATGAGAAAATCTGATCAACACCACAAGTGAGAAAAGAGATAGAAAGGACGCGAAAAACGTGGCTCAGTCAAGTTTGGGGGGCCGGCACGTGACTCTATATCAAGGGAGAGTGCTGGATCAAGAACAGGGGAGGGGGAAGTTCATATGTATAATGAAATCAACCCATGGGAATCGTCCACAAGGAGGGCCAAAAAAAAATTGCGTGATCTACAAAAATCGTACGAGGGTGAATAACCATCTCCAACGTGGAAGCAATTTAATTCCGACGGGAGTCGATCAAGATAGAAACACTCGGAGGTGTCCTTATTAAGTACGGAGAGATGTTGGGCCAATGCGTAGCCTCCGTGCTGTCTAGCAAAGGAGCTCCTGTCAGGGGAGTTAATCCCTTTCTGCTGAGGCACGGAGATTCTTGCGGTAAAGGCGATGGCCTTTCACCGGCTGCGTCTAAAGATGAAATCCAGAAAAAAAGAAAACGAGGGTGGAGGTAGGAGGGTACCTTATATTGTTGGTAGTATTCAGGGGGGACGGGCATTGAGAACACCCCCATTAACATGAGGCACTATGGCGAGCTGCGTTCAAGCCGGGGGGATAAGGAAGGGGGGGGGGAAATGACTAGGACTTAGTGATGTTCAGGGAACAGCAGGCTTTGTATAACGGACGGGGTCGTGGGGGATTGCGAAGGAATTAATCAGGATCAGATCAGAGGCCGCTGACGCAGGGGACGATTGAGAGTCTCACGCTCAGGTGCAGAAGGTGTCAAGCTGTCCCTTCGGCAGGGCAACTCCAAAAGGTATGATACCGTGACTAGGCGTGGTGCTGGGAGGGGTAACTCAAAAAAGTAAAAAAAAAAAAAAAAAAAAGAGCGGGGATACAAAATAGGGAAGTCCCACAGAAATTCGAAAATAAAGAAAGGATAGAGGTTGCTGCCGGGAAACTTCATTGCAAAACTCCGCTTAAAGCTCAAGTAGGATTGGGTTCAAGAAGCCCCGACTGGGGTGGGGGGAGACAGGGGAATGGGGGCCTTCAGTGTAGCCGGGTGTAAGAACGTTTTCACACGATACAAAAAAGAAAAAGATACCGAGAGATTGGGTACCCCGGATCAATTCATCGAGGCGTTTCGTGAGGGCCGCAGATACTCGAGGACCAGCTCAGGAAAGGAGGCGAAAAAGGTTAATAGGAAAGGGGCTTCGCTACAGTGACGGCGTGGGAAAGGGGTGCGGCGCGGTGACCAACCTCGCTGCCTGATAATCACAACGCAAAGCCCCGAAGAGAGCCAACCCGTAAGGAAGAGAATGCCACAAGTTGTGAAAAAAAAGACAAGAATTTTCGTCCCAAGTAAACCACCGATTCACCAGTACGTCTCTGTCTTCAGTTGAAAGAACCAAACCGGCAGGATTTTAGAGGGGTTGGGTCCAGCAAGCCGGAATCTCAGAAAAGGATCTGAGCGCGCAGGGAAAGAGACCACAGCATTCGCCGGCAAGGGGGGTGAAGAAAGACTTACTCACTAACACCAACGAACATCAAGAAGGGGTCTGGAAAAACTTTGACTACTCCCTGGTTCAAAAAAAGGGTAAGAAAGGACGTAGAAACGAAGAGGGCCGACGGCGAGGCGAGTAGTTGGGAAACGACCAACAGGAGAGATTCCCTCTCTCGGACCGTAATGTTAACCTCGATTGTGGAAAGATGGCAGACCTAACGGCGAGACATCAATAGAGGCCGGAGAGAGAATATCCGCAGCAGCATACTCTCGCGAAAAAGTCCTTGGGTGAAGGACGAGGGAAAATGGGACAAACAATAAATCAGGGAAAAAGAATGATCGGAAGAAGTGTCAGCCGCAAAGGGTCGAGAAGAGAATTCATCGGTAAGCCTCGCTCAAAAAAAAAACAAAATATGAAATAGAAAAAGAAGGACCATGCAGGGGGGATCTTTCGCCAAATTACTGGGAAAGTTACAAAGAAAGCCTTGGGAGGGTATTTACCGCGTCGTTGGGCGGGAAAATAACTGAGCAACTTTTTCCTGACGCGATGGAGGAAGGGGGACCATTCTAGGGAACCGATAGGCGACAGGAGAGTCCGCCTGAGCACTTATTAAGAAGAAAGAGGTGAAGGGCCGGTTAGTTGGGCAAAACACCGCGGAAAAGAAAATGGCTAAAATGGGGGGAAAAACTCGACGAGGAGGGTGCGCTCGGGGGTTGTCTAGCCAAAATAAAAAGAAGAAACCACCCCCCCAAAAACAAAACACAACCACCCCCCAGAACAAAAAAACCACCACCCCCACCCAACCCAAAAAGAAAAAAAAAAACAACCCCCCCAAAAAAACGAGTAGGGGCCACGCTTCTATTCAAACTGGAGACGGCGGTCGGAACCAGGGAGAGCCTTACGCATCCAGGAGTTCCAGCGTCTGGGGGGGGGTGCAGTTGAAGACAGGGCGAGGCAAAATTATCGGAGAATGTGCGGGGGGGGAGGGGGAGTTCAAGAGGAGACCAATCCAGTTCGAAAGAAAAATGGGCGCAAAAAGCGCTAAAGTCCTTCCCGAACCTACAGTACTGGATGAATTCAGGGAAAGGAAACGGTGAAACAAGGTTAAAAATGATAAATGAAAAACAGGGACGCATTAAAGGGAAATGTGCATCATAAGAGGGTTCGAAAAATGGATGTATGGGGGGATCATCAAGCTTTTTCTCGTCTCACCTGTTGAGGGAAGAAACGGGGAACCAGAGTCGTTAATGCAAGTAGAGTAAGCCGCTCGCGCTAAAAAGGGCTCCGGGATCTGGTGGGGGTCTGAAATGGATTATAGCCGAGGGGAAGCCGCCTCAGAAAGATTATTGATACTCAAAAAAGAGGTAACAGGGGGATCTCGACCGGAAACACGTAGGAGAAGGGGAACACAAGGGAAGGGTCACTCCCGCACAGTCCTGGATCTGAAAAAAACCACTAAGGGATTACTGTCTCCGCGGGCCGAACTAGGAATTTTAACTAAAGGACAGTATTTCGAATCTGCGGGACTGAACAGGGGAAAATCGTGCGGACAGGTTTACTCCTACACGAGAAAGCGTACAAGGCTCGCAGATTTTATTAGGAATAGTCTCACTGCTTGAAAGAAAAAGGCGATTCCCGAGGAGAAAGGCCGGATGGACCTCTGAAGGGGTAGGGGGAGGTACAAGATGGCTGCAGCCTACTGTCGAAGGGACCAGGAGAATGAAGAAGTTCCCAGGGAAAATTGGACAGGTGTGAGCACTTCCATAGGGAGAACCATAAAAAAAAGGAGAAAAGTAGGGGTTATCGGCGAGCGTTCTTTCAGGGACTTTCATTGAAAGGAAAGTCATCTTGAAGCAAGCACCGCAGCTTGAAGAAATAGACGTTGAGACTCCTAAAGGAGAGGAGACAAACGGTTCGTTAACAAAAAAAGAATATCAATCCTCGACGCAATTTGGAGACCGTCTTCACTTCTTCCAAAAAATTAAGACAGAAGGAAAAGGAAGAAAATCTGAATTTCTGCTTTAAAGGGGGGGATGTGATGTTTGGGGGAACCACGACGCTCGTCTGGAAAAAAAACACAAACGCTCCCAGGCCGAGTCGAAATTCGGATAGCGGTAAGGGGACGGCCAACGAATCCGCTGTCGCCAGGCGATCTCTAGAAAAAAAAACAACGGGAGGGAGAGACTGGGGCGCAGGCGTCTCCCGGAGGGTCAAGTTGGCAGGGCACTGAAGGGACATGAAGAAAGATATGGAACTAAAAAGAGCTTAGGGGGTGGAAAAGGCACTAGCGTTCAACTTACGGACCACGTCAGAAAGGATCTACCATCACTTCTCGCGCAAATCCAGAGGGGACAGGCCTTGAATTGGAAAGATTGAACAGTAGCCACAGGAGGGCCCGAGATTGGGAGCGTGGTTGGAAAATCGCCCGCGGGGATGCTCTAAGGTAGGACAATTGTCGAGAAGAGGACACCGTGAGGGGAGTGTGGGGATACTCCGGGCGGGCCGTGAGAAGCCCATAAAAAAACCTCCTGGGTCCTAGGATAAAAGCCGGGTCAGGTGGGCAAGGGTGAGTATTATGCTTTACGCGAACCCCAGTAATACGTGTCATGAGTGGGTAGTTCGGGAAACTGGACTGGTAAGTTAGGGAAAAGCTGGCGACCGATGGGGATTAGGAGGCACGATGAGACGAACAGATCCGACAAAATCATCGGGCGCGGAAGACATCTAAGGAAAGTCAGGGAGGTCCTACTTCTTGAGCAACGACTAAACATACCGGGCTCGCAGCTGGTAGGAGAAAAAAAAAAGGGAAAAGCCCGACTTTTATATGTTATGGAGTTCTAAAATAAAAGCAAGTATCTTCAACGTCATTGGGAAGAGGTACCTCCGGCCTAGGACTGGAAGAAAGCCGGGGTCAAGGGAGGCAATAAAGGCGGGATAGAGAATGTCCGGGACATCTCGGAAGGGGGCAACTTCAAAAGCAAGGAACAGAAAGAAGGGTAGAACCCGAAAACTTCATGAGGCAGTGGAGAGGGAGGCGATACCAAAACAACAAAAAGAACCAACAGGAGGGTCTAACAGGCATAGCGAGGATAGGACTTCCGCCATTGATGGGTGGGAGCAGGAGGTTGAGTCGAAGAAAAAGCGTGCAAGACTCAATCCCTTATCGTTAACAAAACTTTACAGATACATGAGGAGTATTCAAGGTAGTAATTAGCACAGAAAGAGGCGAAGGGTGGAAGTCGGCGGGTATCGGCCTAATGCATAAAAAAAGGGAGATTTCTGGAAGGGGAGGGTCAATAAGATTGGGACTAAAAATAAGTACGGGAGATGGATGCGCCTCTTTAATCACAACACCTTCTCAACAATGTGGGGGGCAAGGAGAGAAGGGTCTAAGACTAGTAAAGGCAGAAAACGGAAAAAAAGTTGCCTCCCTGGGTTCAAAAAAGCCCTCCGTCTAAAGTAGACGAGATAGGCCCCCCCCATCGAGTAGCTTATGGGGAAAATCGACCAAATGAATATCTCAAAGGTAGAAATGATGGAAGAGAGGGGAAAATCTCTAGGCAATACTTCATAAAGAGACCGTCCATCAGGATCACGGAGGGGGTAGATCCTATCTTCAAGCAAAGCTAAAGCATCCGCAGATCCGGGGCCGGACAATTGGGGGAGAGCGAGGGGGGGAGGAGCAGAAAAAGAAAAATCCCTATAGCGGGCGCAGGGGACAACTACGGGCGCGCACAGCCAGCTGG
>Ga0179593_1323806_pt1 | contig 10171 bp, 12 predicted proteins | sample CZODoug2_1_08_16_FD_185931 | JGI IMG/M metagenome (GOLD analysis project Ga0179593, IMG submission 185931) | Vadose zone soil fungal communities from Angelo Coast Range Reserve, California, USA - CZODoug2_1_08_16fungal (PacBio error correction) | ecosystem: Environmental > Terrestrial > Soil >...
AAGAAAGGTCGAAGGAGCGTAACAAAACCTCAAAAGGAAAGAACATCGATCCCACCGACGAAAGGGACGGAGAATAAGGAAAGCAAAGAAAAAACCTCCCATCTCACGGCCGAACTGTTCAAAGGTGGAATGTCCAGGGGGAAGGTCGGTTTTCAGGGACTAGTGGAAAAAGAAGGGAACGTGCAGGGTCTGACTCGCTGAGGGGTAAAGCGCTAGGGTATAGGGACTTAGGCCGCTGGTCGAGGGGGAAGGCAGGAAAAAACCTACGAGAAAGAGGGAGGTGGGCCTCGATAAGAGGAGACGCGCCCCATTCCTCCCATCTATCTAGAAAATTCAGAGGAGGTCGGTGGGGTACCGAGAGTTGAGAAGAAGAGACGCAACTTACAAAATCAATGCCGATGTAAGGATAACTTCAGGAAGGTTTGGAAAAAACAAACTTCGTCTGAGTCAAAGGGAGGAAATACAGGGCGCGAATAAAAAAGGAGAGAGAGGGGGTGAGAAAAGCATTACGCCTAAAGAAGGAGATGGAATCCTGTGCGTGTCGGATCCCGCTTCGTAGGATAACACCGCTTTAGGGCCGTGGGAGGGGGGAAAAGGTCCCATCGAGAGAAAATGGTTGGGATATATCCCTCACCGACCTCCTCCACCAAGTGCGGGACGCCGTTGAAAAAAAAAGACGACATCCCCAAAGACGGCAAGATATTTATCCAAAAGGAGAAAGTCCTGATTTAAAAAGGTCATTTCCTGGTCAGAGGACCTCAAAGCGTAGCAACCAAACGCCCAAAACATCATCGAGGGAGGGGCTCGGCAACGACAAGAGAAGGAAGCAATCCCCCAGCAGGCTTGAAACGCGGGAACCAATCTCGTGAAGAGTGAAGCGCACGGGGAGGATTCACAGCCGCAAAAATGTTGGGGGGGTGAGGATAGGGGAGGGACTCCAATGTAAGGAGGAGAGAGACGACCGAAGGGACCGTCCTCAAAAGGGAGTGCTTTTGCCCTGAAAGCGCAAGGACGCAAGAAGGGGGGTTGGAAAGCATTACAGAGCCGGGTTATGTGTGTTTGGGAGAAAAAGGCTTCGAGGCAAGAAGAGGCCCAGGTTGGGGGCATCGTCGCGCGCGGGCCGCGAGCAAAAAACCCTAACTCGACTTAGAAGGGGAAAAAGGGGGAGGCCAAGGACCCAGAGAGACTTAACACCATCCTCTCAAAAAGGCCCCTCTTACAAATAAGTCACGGGGGACCGCTGTGGGGTAATCCCGCAAAGAATCAGCACTTGGGATTTTAAGAAGAAATTTCCGGAAAGGTGGAAAAAGTAATTCCGGGGAAGGGGAGGGGGGAGGGGGTACCTGCAACCGGAAGTCAAATACGGAAAAGGTGTTACTTCGGGGGTAGGGGGCGTCAGGAGGTTCATCGCGGGTCCATGAGCGCCAAAAGTGAGGAAGGAGGCCGAGGAGGGGCGGATCACAACAGAGCCAAAAAATGAGCAAAGGAAGAGAAAAGGACGATGCAAAGGGGGGGTCGGGCAAGACAAATAAAAAAAAAGCCGATGCAAAAAAAAAGAAGAAAGTCTTTATGGCCCAAAACCTAAGAATCCGGGGTGGGACCATGAGGGGGGTTCTGCAGTAGGCGGAAAAATAAAATTCTCGAATGAGTGACATTGGCGCCCAGATTTCTAGAGAAAGTTATAAAAATTAATCTTATATAGAAATACCATAATCAAGGGTGGGGAGGGGATACCTAGGCGAGGGGGGGGCGGCCTCATATAGGTGAAATCGGCACACTAGGGAAATGTCGGGGGGGTCGGAAAACCGTAACAACAACCATCTCCTGATGGGGAATCGGGGAAAGAAAGAGGAAGTATCTAAAAGCACCAGTAAAGCCAAATCGCTAAGTAAAAGGACGCAGATTGGTGTGTCGTGAATCGCATTGGAGAGATGTGAGGACGCCAGAGGCGGGCACTGTGTGTTTAATAGGTCGAATAACACGTGGGTTAGGTTGTCCACACGGGGAAAGGGCTAACAATCTATGAAAATCCGACGATCAGGAGATGAGAACTGCGTGTACCAAGTTTTGAGCAAAAAGGAGGAACTTCGTAGGGGGTCACAGGCGTGGGAGGAGTACTTGAGGGACGGGAAGTTGTCCGCCATCTGCGGCTGGAAAGACTCTCAAGGGGGGGGGGGAAATTAACAAAGTGCGGTCTGGATCTGAGGGAGGGGAAAAACTTAGCGGATTTACCGTATCAAAAAAAATAAATAGTTCGGTTCGAAAAAAGGCTTCCGGAGCATCTATTAGGAGGGAAAACATGGCGAGATCTATTAAAAAACTCAAAAAAGAGAAATTGGGAAGCGCGCGGTCCTAAGAGGGGCGTTGATCTTTTTCAAAAAGGGTCATATTCCCCTAGCGGTTGCCAGGGGGTGCAAAATGTAGGAAGGGCATGATGCCTTTAAATGGAGAAAAACCCATAAGTATTTGTTGGGGCTGGAAGGAAGAGAGGTCTGTTGGCCTTTCGGGGGAAACTTAGCGCTAGGGAAAGCTTCGGCGTCGTAATCCAGACTTAATCTAGACATATACGGGGAGGGGTTGGAGGGGAAATCAAATGGGGGATCGAAAGGGAAAGTGGGGCATTACTTCGACGCTCAGAGGGGAGATCACGAGGAGGGTCAGGGAATCGTCGTCAGGGTGCATCGGGGACACTTAAAGGAGAAAAGAAGGACGTGTCTGGAATTGGAAAAGAAGGGGGAAGGGTCTACGGCCGACTGTCGAGAGAGCCAACGGGTTGTTTCGGCGAAGTCGAGGGGGCAAGTAGGGTAAAACGTCACTATTCTCGCAACCTATGGGGGAAAAAACAACGACCGTGGAAGGTGATTATCGTGGGGTCAGAAGCCGGGGTCTAAGAAAAACAAAGGATGAAGAGAGATTTTTCTGCGAAAAAGGAGAACAGTAACATGGCCAAGAAGTCGTGGTAAGGGACGGGTATTTGGGGGGGGGGGGCCAGGGAGAACTATCGTGGGACCGACAAAAAAAGATTCCCAAAAGGCTTTCTCAGACTCAAGAAGTTTAAGTACACTTCATCAATCCAAGGAATCCAACCTAAAATCTTCCTGGGGGAACCAGCGGAAACAAAGAAGGAACATCGACCGAACGCTAGAGGATCGACGCTGCGGCAATCTACTAAAGTAATGAAACTCAGATTCACGATAAAAAGGTCGGATTCAAAAAAAACATCCAAAAGGGACTATGGGCGAGAGGAAGGAGGGTTGAATACAGGGGGGGAGGTGGGCGAGCGCGAAGAAGAAAGAAAGCACAAAAAAAAAAAACGATCTCACGGAATTTGCTAATTCCAATAGGACATTACTGCATCAGGGCCTTCGAAGAACAACTGCACGCTCGGGGCCTATAGTAAGGGAAAGGGGAAAAAGAAGATAATAACTCAAAAGGAAAACAAAAGCCGGACCACCGAGGGGTGGATAGCAACCTTTAAAAAAGTAGGCGACACCTTTGAAGGACAAGAAACAGCGGTAATGTTTTGGGTTTTAGGGTCGGGGGAAATAAGCCGTAGCAAGGACTAGAAAAAAAAAAAAAATGCACTTGGACCACATCGAAACTCCGAATTTAACAAGCGACGACAGATATCTGAAGTCCAAAAGGAAGTCTCAATGGGGAAAAGTCACTATGAAGAAAAAAAAAAAGGGACTACCGGATCAGCTCGTGAGGTGGGTCGCTGGTCTTGACCGTGTCAAAATATGACCAAAAAAGGAGGGTGGGGAGGCGTCCAAGAATCGAAAGGGGCGGTCGCACAGTTAACCAAGGCTCGGCACAAAAAGGTCTTCGAGAGCTGCCTCCAATCATCGGACGGCTGTTCGCTGGCAACCAAGGGGACGTGGGTAAGGGGGGGGGATAGGGAGAAAGCGATCCACGGGGGGGAAAGTTTCAACTTGTACAAGGGTGGCCGGCTCATGCTGTGGAAGACCAACGAAGCAGAGATGAGACACCTTCCGAGGAGAAAAGGGAATGTCGACATTTTCACGATTTCGCTGTCGAGAGGAGGGGGGGCGAAAAAAAGAAAAAGGAATACTGCGCAAGAACGAAAAGCCAAGTTGTATTTGCCGGTAGGGCCCATAGGTCACTGGCCTCACCGTCGCATGGGAGAGCCTGTGTTCGCAGTGAGAGGGGAAGAAAGAGCGGGTTTCACGAGGAAAGGAAAGTTCCCTGGCTTTAAATTTCCAGCAGAAAATCCGCTCGAAGGAGAAAAATTGACTCGGAAGGTATGGAAGAAGGGGGAGCAATAAGCCGGAAGACGGCAAAAGGACCAGGTGGGGGGGGGAGAGAAGGAAAAGCCAGCTAAAAAACACGAAAGAGGAGAGGGCAAAAGGTTTATACCTCGAGAGGGGGGGGACCGTCAAAGTGACACCGCAATACAACGTAAAAATTGCTAATTCGTTTGAAAATCGTCGCCAATCCTTTAGGGAAAAATCCCAACCCCCCCACCCCACACCACCCACACCCCAAAGAGCTCGTCACAACACGCGATCATGCGGTCGATGGGGGGGGGGGACCGCGCGGACAGGCATGGGGTTCCAGCAATTAAACGGGGGGGTAACGTGGACTTAAGCGTAGTTGGGATATGCGTCCATGATCACCGCCTCGACGCGCACACGCTCTCAAAACTGCTCGCATAGAAGAAAGCGAAATTCTAAAAAAACGAAACCAGAAAGTCTTTAATACAGATAAAAGTGGGGAGGTGATGACTTCTACCCTTCGGTGAGCTCGGAAAAATAAAAAGGAAGCAAAGGCAGCAAAAAACACCAAATGAAAGGGAAGAATCTCGGGGACCAATATATAAAGGAGGAGTCGGCCGCACCCATCGGATATAAAGTTCCGGGATTCCAATGGGGATCTGGCCGAGGAAAAAAATCGATGATGAGGGCCGTGTTGTGGTGGGGGGAAGAGCAAGGGGGCGGCAGATTCCGCTGGGGAGCGGTATGAAATAATATAAGGAGCCGAAGACGGGGCATCATTTCTCTTCGAAAGGAACGATAAACTAGGGCTGTTAACTGTAATCGTTGCCCATTAGACCCTCGAAAAGCCACTTGAATTGGGAGGGGGGTGGGGGGGATGCTCTCGAAAAAAACGGGGTCTCAAAAAAAAAGAAAAGGGGAAGGTCACCCCCGACACTGAAGGACAAAGGTGCTTTAAATAAAGCTCCCGGGGGAGCAGGTGCGATGTAAAAAAGGGGAACGACCAAGTCACAAGGCTGAAAAGAAGGAAAGATTTGGAGGAAACGAAAGGGCGGGAGGAAAGCGCTCAAAAGGAGCGCATGTATTACCGATTGTGAACACTTCGCGAAAATTCTTGAACTCATGAATTCCAGGACGCAAGAAGAGGGTCTACGAGGGAGGGGGGAGAGAGGGGGGGAATGCTTTTTTGGGGGGGGGGATGAAACAAGATCAGCCTCTAAATAACAGGGTGAAGGCACGGCGGACAGGGACAAATTGCATCTAATGACAAATGCAGCTGAGCGGAAGGGGGACAAACTCAAGTCCCATGAGAAACGGTAAAGGAAAGAGAAAACATCTAAAAGGAAAACCTGAGAGGGTCTAAATCAGGTCGCGTGACGCAAAAAGCAGGCCCTGCGCCGCGCGGGTTTACCAGTGGGCCATCAAAAAGTGTTCGTCCTTGAGATGTGTTGTCCGTGAAAGGGCGGTGGCCGAAGTCCACCTTGTCCGGGTTTCTCATCATATCGATGGGGAAAGGGGAGGGCAAAGAGGTTTTAATTGGTTTTTTGGGGGGATCAGAGGGAAAAAAGAGCATCACAGGAGAAAAAAGATCCACGAAAGGGGGAAAGGAAAAGGAGGGATGGGACGGCGCAATGTTGACGAACAAAACTCTCTTACTAAAAAAAAACAAAAAAAAACCTCAAAGAAAAAAAGATGAGAACGACAAAGTAAAGAAAATAAAAGAAAAGTGACGGACGAAAACTGGCAAGACCACCTCCTTCACACCATTGATGCCAGTAACAAGAGCGTCGCCGAAAACAGCCCTGCTCGCCGGAAATCGACCGGGGGGCTACAAGGGGCGATCGAGGAAAAGCTAAACCAGGAGAGGCACGGGAAGGGGGACGGAGCAAAAAGCATCAACGACCATTGCGAAACGCTAAAATTCGAGGCTGTCAGTGGCCTCGAGACGTTTCCCGCCATAAAGAAAAAAACTGAAAAGAAAGGAAGGGGAGTGAAGCGTGCGGACCATCAAATAGAAAAAGTCAAGAAAAATTGAGTAGATGCGGATAAATGCGACGAAGAATTCGAGCGCGGTGCGGAAGGAAGAAAGAATAAAACAAAGAGAATGGAGTCAGCCTGTACGCTGGCGGGGGGAAAGGGAAAGAGCCCTCTCCCAGGGATTAGGTAAAATCACAAAAGCTTTTGGGTAGTTTGAGCAATAGGGGAGAGAACCACGTGTGTTTGGGAAAAGAAAAGACAGAAAGCTATCCCAGTGCGCGAGAATTGGGAAAAAGGAAAGCACAGAAAAAGCAGACGCGACAAAGAAGTCCATGATGATCCTCCAATCAGTCAGAGGTTCCTCAAAGCAATCGACATCAGGCACGAGGCTGCAAAGGGAAAAAAACGAAGAAGAAACATCTAAAGCGGGCAGACATCCAAGGAATCAATCTTACCGGGGCGTCTCGTCTTATAACGCTCGGACAGAAAAAAGAAAAGATAAGTCAGTCGATATCGTGGTAAACAAAAAAAGAAAAGGAGAGAGGAAACAACTGCAAAAAAGTTTGTGGGGAGTTACCCGAGACGGGAGGAAACAGTTCTCGTCCAAGAAAAAGACCTTTGGGGAAAGGTCCGCCAGCGCAAAAGATGAAGGGAACGCGCCTCGAAGAGTCAGGTGGGGGTTCGAAGGCTTCGAGTAGCTATGCCGAGCGTGCGGGAGCGGCGCTCTCAGGGGCTCTGCTGGATAAAAATCAAATAATCGCATCTTCAACCGAACAGGTCGAGAGAAAGGGTGAGTCGCACGAAGAGGGAGAGTGCTTAAAAAAAAAATGTTAGGCGGTTCCTGGAAAAGAAGGAAACGGACCTGCTGGGAAACATAGGTGGGTTTTACATCACGCTAACGGGAATGAAACCAGAGTGGGAAAAAAAGATGGGGGAAAGACGATTGGCTTCGGATCTCGTTTTCCGGTGCAAATCAACCGAGAAGGCGATTCCATATCTCAGTCGCGAAAGTTTGTGAACTTCGAGAGGGCATTTTGGCGCCGAAGGGACACTCATAGGGGAAACTGAGGCTCCAAACCGACTTCCCAGGGAGGGGGAAAAGACAGGATGACTCAGCAGGAAAGAAACTCGCTACATGAGAAGCGATGTCGTATAAGGGAACCAGCGAATGCTTCACATGTGAGAAGGGAGGGCACGAGGGGACAGGAAATCATTGCGGACCGCTATCAAAAAACAGGCGAAGCAAGCGGGTTAGAAGTGAAGAAGGATATGCATTTTAGAGGCCAGGAAAATACCCGGAGGCGAAAAGATCGGGCTTCTGGCGCAAGGAGAGGGGAAGCTCGCACACCATTATCTAAAGCGCCTTTTCATCAGTAAGCACCAGGATCGGAAAAACCCGAGGAAAAAAGGGGGAAAGGAAAAAAAAAAACGATGCTAACTCTTTGGTGGGGGGGGGGAGGAACAAGAGGAATCAGGGCACCCAACTGCCCTTAAGAGTAACAGCACTGGAAGGCCTTAACCATCGAGGGGAAGCATGTTAAAATCAAAAAAGGCTCAAGCCCCGCAAAATACCATTTAAGGTACAGCGAAAAGCCGAAGAATTATTGGGATGAGAAAGGGGGAAATGCAAAAGCAGGAATGGTGGGGCAGGACACGCCGCGTACCAGGGAGAGGGTGCTTACGAAGAAACAAAAAAAACCACGGGGTTGGTACCGGGGTGAAAAAAACAAAAGCAGGGGAAAATCTAAGAAGCAAAGAAGAGGCGAGGGATAAAAAAGGGTTGAGACAACCAGCGGGACCCCGGCACGACGCAACGAGAAAGGAGGGGGGGGGGGAAAAAGAATATCTGGTAGTCGCTGGGACAGCCATCGGGGAGGGCTAAAAAATTCTGGGTGATTGCAACATAAGGGAAACTTTACACTGGGGCGGAGTTCATCAAAGAAAAACAAAAACCTTACCGCTGGAATGGGGGGGGGGAAAAGGGCATCAAGGAGGACGCATCTCAAAAACGGGGGCACGCACAAATGCCTTGTATTGCAGCCCAGGTGATGCCGACGGGGTGATGGGGAAGGAGGAGAAGATGAGGAGCTTGGTGACAAAGGTGGGAAGAAAGGCAAGGCCCGGAAGAGGCCATTGCTACTGGGGCGTGATGCCGTCACCGTGTAAAAATAAAGTCGGGAAAGTGGGTTCAGTCACGATAGGGGAGGAGGCATTGGGTCTTAGAACGAGGGCGGGAGGAGCCAATCCTTCTTAGACTAATGTCATATATCCATACCTTGACGGAGGTAGAAAGCAAACCATTGTGGGGGTTTGGGGGAGCGGGATCCTCTCCGTCAAGGGGGGGAGAGAACCCTGTCGATCGAGAGTAGATCCATCAATTATGTTCTACTGAGACGTAATGTGACGCTGGGCAGGGAAAGAGGAAATGGCATTTTCCGTCCAGAAGCAGGAGTTAGAGAAGGGGAGGGAGTCGATCAACAGGGGGTGGCGGCAAGAGGGACACAGTCGACCTCTATTCCGTTATTTGTCCTCGGAAAAAATCGGTAGCTGTAAGCCAAGGGGGGGGACGGTAGGGGGGGGGTGTTACACGAGAGGCTCAAAAAAGTCGTAAGAAGAGGTTCCTTAGGAAAAACAATCTAACTAACTTCCACGCGTCGGTGTCAACGGGGGGACCGAGGAATATAAAGAAAAGATTCACAAGACATGAAAAGAGCGAAAATCTGCACCAGTGTCTTGGTCTCGGGCATCTCTCCGGGCCGGAATTCCCGGTATGGAAAAGGAATACAAAAGAAATGATTCGGCATAGGAGGGGACAAGCGTAAAACCAACAAACCAGATTATCAAAACGGAACTTCTATCTATCAATGTGCATGCAGGAAGGGGACGTATGAAGGAGTCGAACCAAATGGGAAGGAAAGAGTAAGAATACAAAAGGGGGAAATCTGGGGAAAAAAAAGGGATCGGGCAGAAAGAACTAAATCACCGGAAAGGAGGAAATAATCGTATCACAAAACCTCCACTCATTCGTCCTGTTGTCTAAGGTGAATCAGCAGGACCATTCATCAGACAGGACACGCACTAAAGGAGGAAGGATGAAGTCCAAGGCAGAGGGAGGGCTGAAAAAAAAGGGGGAGGAAGATACGTTAGAAAGACCATGGGCGGGGGAGAAGGCGATAATCGATTCCCCTATAGTAGTCAACCTTTTCCTCCAATTAAAAGCGGAAGTGGGTGGGTTTGAGGAACCGTCTGGGAAATCCCAGGGTGACAGGCAAGAAGAGGAATCCTGCATTTGCCACAGTAAGCTCACCTTCAAACACGATGGCGAACAGGAGACTGAAGATATCAAAGGGGAAACGAAATCGAGATCTCGTAAACGGAAAAAGCGTGTTGGGAAGGGGAGACAAATTGACAGACTGCCGAAACGGGGAAAGAGTCTCTTGATCACTGTCCGTGCACCTCCTAACCATACAGGCGGGGGGGGGTGTGGAAAAAGTTCGGAACCGCTCACAGTGCCCAGAAGGCGGGTCTACTCCCTGTTCGAAGGCTATGAAAGCACAAAATCCGTGCGGGAAAGAATGGACTGACACAAAATCTTTGCCGTAGAAAGGGGACGCCTGAAAACTAAAAGATGGGGGGGGGGGGCCGCTGAAAGCTGATCCACGGATGGTGTTACAGGCCGAAGTGCTAAGAGGGGTTAGAGAGGAAGGGGGGGTGGGGGGGTGTGTGGGGTGCCGAGGCGATCATGAGGGGGGGCCGAAAACGAGCAGACTCGTAATTCCTAATCTTTCTACATTCCGGGGAACCGGCGATTCGCGGGCGGACGGGAGTGAGACGTCCCGGAGGGCGACGAAGGAAGAGGGAGCGAAGTTTCCTTCCACGGCCGCAAAAAGATTCACTGCCTCACCTCCGAAGGGAGTCAAAGCAAGGGGGGGGTTGAAAAAAAAAAAAAAAAAAGGGAG
>Ga0179593_1341550_pt1 | contig 10171 bp, 9 predicted proteins | sample CZODoug2_1_08_16_FD_185931 | JGI IMG/M metagenome (GOLD analysis project Ga0179593, IMG submission 185931) | Vadose zone soil fungal communities from Angelo Coast Range Reserve, California, USA - CZODoug2_1_08_16fungal (PacBio error correction) | ecosystem: Environmental > Terrestrial > Soil >...
GTCTAGAGTAACGGGGAGAAGGTCCCCCCGCAGCCATACGTCCTGGTCACATAAGACCTGGATGGAGAGAAAAAAACTGTTCAGCAACATACCCTGAGAGGGGGAAGTATAAAACAAAAGACGACATCTTGTATTATCGTCAGGGAGGGTCCCGGTTCACGGGACGTCTGGAGGGGCGGAAGTGGCGTGGGTGGCCTCAAGTGGACAGGTCCCGCGATACGGGTCGCAAGAGATGCCGCATTCCAGTCTGACGAAGAGGGAAATGCCGACAAACACTAAAATCAGACCTCTCATTGAAAGAAAAAAAAAAGCGCGAACATTTGAACAAAGGACTCGAACGCACACAGACCAATACCTCTTCCAGGGGACCACAAAAAAGCTAAGAAAAATCGAGGACAGTGGGAGAATACCAAGACATTGAAAGTATAAGAACGGCACCATCGCGCCCAGCAAAGCGCGCCCATCTGAAGACCGGCAAGACGGGCCCTGAGAGGAAGGGACTGACTCATCGGCGAGCGCGCCCATAAATCAGGGGCTGATGCGAGTTAATCTTACATTAATGTTTGGGAAGCCGAGGAGAAGCAGTAAAACCGCCGTCTGGCTCAGATGAACCTTCACACGGTCGGACGCCACAACGCTGTTACACTCAAGAACGGGAAAGGGCCCGCCAATTAGGACCTGGGGGGGGAGCACCGCGCGCAAACTGGGAAGGGTGGCACATATCCTTTAACGCCTGGCACCCCGCTTCACAGGAATCGGGGACTCCAAAAGGGGGGAGGGGGCAGAGACCTAAGGGGGCTCTAAAAAAGACCGTGGGGCGGGAGTCGGGCCAGTAAGGCCGTGATGACGCAAAGCAAAAAAGTACGGACGGGGACTGAGGGATCGAGTTTCGCCCCCTCTAGAGCCAAGAGAAATAAAACTGAAAAAGAGATGGGGATGCATGAATGATTGGAAAAAAACTTTATCCCGCCGGAACCGGAAGAGGACCGGAAGCCCTCGGTGGAAGGTCGCTGAAGGAGAGTTGGTTAACTCCCTTTGAAGTAAGGGACCCAAATCTTCCTCCTGTTAAAGTGCTTTTTTGAGGTAAAACCCATAGGGAAGACCGGGCGGCCGGCGGGACGGGAAACCTGCCTATTTCTGATTGTGCAAGCGAAAGGAAAAACGCTGGGGGCAAAAAGAAAAGGAAAACCGCACAGGGAAAAATGTTCTCGGCAGATCAAAAAGCTCTTCGCCACCAGGTGGGGCAGATGGATCTGTCCTTTAGTGGTGAAAAAGGGGGGGTACTCCTATGAAAGGTCTTGCCGAGGAAAAAATCCGGAATCATGGGAGCTCATCGAACGGGGTGGACACGTACTTTCTCACCTAGTACAAATGAAAGTGGGTGGAAGGGCAGGAAGGGAAGATCTCACTCACCTTTCCTCTAGTAGGGGGTGTCTCATGAAAGTGTAAGACTGAACAAGCGGATAATGAAGATGGCAAATAAAACGTTCACACTCATAGGGGCACCTCCCTCGGGGAAGACTAGAAATGAAGGGAAGGAACCAGTTACACACAACCGTTTCCCAAGCAAAGGCAAAAGAAGCTTCAATATGCCGGGGTTGGACGCAGGTGGGGAAAGGGGACGTCAAGGGCGGACGGGGCCTTGATCAATCAAAAGGGGAGGACGATGAACGAGGCAACTCAAGGAATACCGGAAAAATCAACGTAAGGGGCAATCTTCCTTGAACGCAAACCCAATCGGGGACCGGCAAACGTACGTAAAAATTAAAGAACCAAAGAATGTCTGCCCTGGGACTCAAAGAAGCCGGGGCCAATCCCCAAGACGCCAGGCGAGAAAGGCACGTAGAACTGCCTCTAAACATCAAGACCGCATGGAAGACCAGATTTTCAGATACGGTGGACGGTCCGGCCCAGAAACTTCCCGGGCCCACACAAGGTGAAATAGCGTGGCAGTATTGGGATGTTTCTTTGTTACTAAAGAGAAGTGGGGACTACCTTCTGAGAGTCAAAAAACACCAACTGAGGGTAGGGGAAAAGGTATCGCCCGGGTAGGGATCAACATGGAAAAAGCATTCCGCTAAAAGACACATAGCAAATCTGATAAAAGTGGGGGACAAACATGTTAGGATGAGGAAAGGGGACGAGCGAAAATAGTAGGAAAGACGTCGATTATGGGGGTTCGGACGGGCACGGAACCAGTAACGTTAAACAGGCAAGGTAGCTTGGTATTTTACCAAGAGGGAAAAAAAAAAAAAAAAAAAAAAAAAATAGTAACCAAAAGGTCATCACCAGCTGAGTGGCGGGCCCGGGATGGCGACTTTTTATTGGGCAAGGTAGGGATTGACCTAATCTTCTTGGGAGGCGTCGGAACTGAAAGGATCAGATGACTCCTCTGGATTCCATCCCCTCAACGAGTGAAATTGAAAACGTGAACAACGATCTCAACCAAAGAGAGGAAAGAGAGTTGTCTTGCAAGGTAAAGTGTACGGGGCAGAAAAAAGATGGGGTAGCTAGCAGGCCAGAGAGGCTTTTTCCATTATGTGAAAGGGAGAGTGAGGAGGGGGTTCAAGAATAAAGATTCCTTCGCAAAAAAAAAGGCGAAACGTGCGCGCGGAGGGGGAAAGGCCTTAAAAAAGGAACCCGGCCGTCAAGAGGCGGAGGGGGAGGAAGGGACGGTTTGTTGTTTACACTCTTATGGCATGAGCAAGGGCTCATCTGCGAGCGGAGGGATGGAAGCGCCTACTGGAGAAGGCTTCAAAGTGGCAACATAAAGGCAGCCGGATCGTCCACCCCTTAGGTGTCGCCTATTAGTGGCAGAGAGCATCGAAGGTTACGGGTCAAGAAGAATGTTATGGGTCACCTCGGGGGAAACCTTATAACAAAGTAGGACCAGATTCCGGGTACTGTACCTCAGAACGCAAGGTCGGTTAAACAAGGCCATCGTGAGAGAAAACCCACCCTTAAGAAGAGGAGGAAGAAAATTACCTCAGACTAAAGGGGGGGTCACCTGAGCACGAAAAAAGACAGCAACGAGGACGGGGGGACTTGAACGGAAGGCACTGCGTGGAAGAGGCTCACGTTGGCGCAACCCATACCTTCAACAATCAAAACTCAAACCCGGACGAGATCAGGGACACGTCCGAGGGCGCCACTACTCGACGAAATACTACACTCCTGCAATTCGTTAGCGCGTAAAGAAAAAAACATTACGGGAAAGCCTGCCCAAAAAACCGTATCATGGGGGGCGATCACCGACTTTTCTGAGTCGGCAAAAACGCAACAGGGGAAGACCGACGCCCGGCATCGGGTGAAAAAAGCTATCAGTATCAGAACTCCAAGGTAAGGGGCGAGAAATAGGATCCCCCAATGGAGTCATGGAGGAAAGCGCAAAAACACGTTATGCAAAAAAAAAAAAAGGTAGCTAAGAAATCCCAGAGATAACCAGGAAGGGGTAACGCGCGGCTGCCAACTAGGATTGACCGAGATTTGCAACTTAAGGGTAAGCACGTTAACTCCTCAGCCAACCGGGGGATACATTCCGTTCCAGCTAGAAAAAGGATAAAAGTGACTGCGAGTCAGAAACTGGAAATGCTGGATGAGCCGGGAGAAATCTTCGGCGGGAAAAAGCGGGGGGGCCTCAACGGAAAAGGTGAAAAAGATGACCCTCCCAAAAGGTTTTAACATGAGTCGTGCGAAGGCCGTAGCGCGTCCTTGATACTGCCTCTCCCACAAAACTGATAAGGAGGAACCATAACCCCTCCGAGGCTTTACGGGGCCAGCAAGAAAGTAGATCTTGGGAATTTCCCAGTCAAAAAAAAAGAAAGAAGAAAACAATCCCCCCCCAAGGAAAAGGGAGAACAGACAGCGCAAATCCAGATGGCGTGACACGAGTTTATAGAGACAATCTCCGTCTGCGAGCAGAAACAGGGGGGTGATCTGAATCCCTCTCCATTATAACCTCGGTGAAAAAAATCTGGGCTAGATACGGAAACATCTTTCACGCAAGAGAAGACGATAAAAAAAACTGAGATTATGAAAATAGAGAGAAGAAGAGATGACGCGAAGAGCATGTCCCAAGCAGCAGACGTACTTTTAAAACAGAGGGACATATCCTGGGGAGAAAAATAACAACGGGAGTCTCAGAACAGCCAGAATATAACACCACAAACAACGAACGCCCTCAACTCGACCAGGGGGGGGGGAAGGGGACGAGCTGGTAAGGCAAACGACCTTTAACGGCTTCGACGGTGATTGCAGGACTGGGGGGTGCAAGAAGGGGGCAGTCAAGGGCATAAGGGATCTTCCGGGGACTTCCAGAAAAGGAGAAGGAATGGGGGTTATTTCCGCAAGGAAGAAAAAAAGGGACCGGCCGTTAGCCACGTACGAACAGAAGGCACAGGAATGGTCACGATCCTGTGTTCAACCCTTAGGGGGGGGGACTTTGAAGGGTCATGAATATGTTCCACTTGGTGTTGACCAGAGGGAGACACAACGACGCCTATTAAGAAAGTAGATCTTCCCATCACCGAGAAGAAAGCGGGAAAAAAGAAATTCAAAAGAAAGGAAAGAATATTCTCGGAGGGGGATGGAAAAATGCATGAAGCACCGCAAGGAAGGGGATATGGGAAGGCATGGTAAAATCGAGTAAGCCGAGTCAGAAAACGAACCTCTAGCTTGGCGAGATGCGAAGGTCTACGAAATCAATCTGTCAGGGGAGAAGAAAAGGGGGTTCTTCTCTGTCAGAACCCTGGTAGACCTGAAGGGGAAACAATGGTTCTCTGAACCGGAAGGGCCTTGAGAAGGGATCCTGTTCACAAGCATGGAAAGGGAAGCATTCACCTTGTTGCGGGAAAACCGAAAAAAAAAAGCAGTGCTAGGGAAAACCCAGGAGACCAGGGGGGGGCAGAAGGGGTCCATTAGGGCCGGTGACCGCGGCGCAAAATCCTTCTGGACCCTTTTATAGGGGGATACTTCGAGTAGTGGAGCCCAGCTGCCTTGCCCTAAGACGGAAGGACTTGTCCCGGCTCTGAGTACTAGTAGGGTGTCGACCACCCAAAACCCTTAGAACAGGGGAACTGCGGCCCTGAACGCGGAAATCTCTGTGAATGAGGACTGCGAGTGCTCGGTTAAAAAAGGTATCAAAATCGTCCGCGAGGGGTCACACGCCGGTGGTGCAGGGGGGGTAGCTTACCCAGGTCCGCCTGGGGCAAAGACCACCCTGCGTCGGATTCATTAACAAGGAGGTCAAGTTGTGAAAGACATGTGAACGAGTTAGACAGGCCTTGCGGCCCGCAAGGGGCAGGCTGCCTCGGCAGCTGAAAAGAAGCGGCGCCACAGGGGGAAAGACAGGTCGGGCCTTTGAGCTGGTGAAAACCAAGGCCGAATAGGACAGAGGGCCAAAGCCTAAAAGAGGTCTCAGGGCAGACGCAGCAGCCGCATGACCGACCGGCAAGAGCAAGAATCCAGGCCGGTAACTGGGGAGGACGGCAGGAAGGGAAGTCGTCGCGCACCTGAGACTCGGCGGGGTGAAATCCGCGATTATGAAAGGGGGGAACGGCACCATCATGCCCGCACAGGAAATCCTGCACGCCCGGAGAGGTCAGGACTATCTGGCAATCATGAAAAATGAAGAAAATGGAAACACCGTTTCCACGCACTGCAGAACAAGAACACTTATCGTAAAGCAGCAAGGTGGGAAAAAACGTGGCAATTTCAAGGGGAGGCGGGGGGGAGCATCAGCAGAAGGAGTGGGGGGGATGACAAGGTCATGGCAAATCACACCAAAGGGACCATCAAAAAAGATCCTGTCACGCTGCAGAACAGATTAAAAAAAAAGGGCAAAAGGGGGAGGCAAAACCCTACACCCCCACCTAAGGAAACAGGGAAAAAAAGGTGCAGGAAGGGCGAACGTCCTTGCCCATGCAAAAAAGGAGAGGGGGTCGAAACTTGAAAAAAAAAATGGGAAACCGAGGAAAAACCCTCAGCGCCGCTTGAAATGTCTCCTTGGACAAGTCAAGAACAGAAAATTCGGGTCACAAAAGAAAGGAGATGAGTGGCATGGGACGTACTAGACGGAAGCGCCGTTGAGCAACGACCACTGCGGAAAATCAAAAAAAGAAATCGGATAGGAAAAGGGAAAAAAGGTGTGCTCCACCCTGGAGAAGACGGAGAAAAAGAACCGGGTGAAAAATACTTCCAAATCATAACAACTTTGGGACACCTTAAGTGTTAGGATGGCGTTACTGTCAAGATCAAAGAAGTTAGAGGAGATATGGTTTCAAGGATGAGCGGATAGCTGGGGGGGGGACAAAGTTAGTACCAGTATAAAACTCACGAGGAGGTTCACCGGGCCGGTAGAGAAGTTGCAGGGGAAAAAAAATGAGGGGGGGAGCGGGGAAAGTGGAAAGCTTCGTTATTTCAAGGGGGCAAGTCACGTGACTTTCAAAGAAAGAAAAGGACGGATTAGATGACATCCCGCCGCGGAAGGCAAACTTTCCCACTCGAGACAACAAGGCAAAAAAATAAGGGACTGGGTGGTTGATTTCCTTTGACGGGTTGGGAAAGGGGTGGAAAAAGGGAAACAGGCATCGCAGAGGGGAGCATATCAAAAAACTGTGTCACGGGGGACCGGATGACAGTTCGAGCGGGGTCTCCGTCTTCGAAAGAAGGCTGCGGGAATCACTAAGAGCTCCGTGGCGCCAGATAAGCCAGTTTCCTTCCATGAAAACCCGTTACCAATATAGCTGGCAGGACTGGGAAGGTAACACTATGACGGCATAGAGCACGGAGGGAAAGCAAGCTCTTCTTATTTTAAGAACCGGAAAAAGCAAGGGGAATAGCTCAGGAATCCTCCGCAAAAAAAGGCGTTGGTGTCTCCGCTGAATGAGTTCACTTCCCTTGAGGGGAAGAAGAAAGACGTAGTTTTAAAGAGTTTCAAGATGCAACACTTCGAACTCGGGCAAGTTTGGCCTGACAGCGTCCGCCTGTGGATGGAAAAAACGGCCAGCTTTTCCTACACCAAACACCCAGTCGAACGCGCGAGAATGGAAAGACTTATTGAAACTCTCGAGAAGAAGAATGAAAAGGCTAAGTCCTCGGGAAACTCCGAAGGAACGTCTGGCTCATGTTGGTAGTCCACCACATAGAAAATAAAATAAAAACCGTAATCTAGCAAGGGGGAATAAGAAGGAGAAGAAACATGCCGAGTAAAAAATACTAAAAGCGTTCGTCCATCTACAGACTAAGGGAGTTGGGGGGAACGCGAAACGGGAACTTAATGTCCAGACTGCAACAGCCCCACGGAGACAAAGTTGGGAAGAGAAAAGTTAGGGTAGGGTCAGGTGCGGATCGCACCATGTTCCAAATAAGGAAGGAAAACGGGTTAAAAAATGGGGCGAAGAAGGAGAATGAAATCTCATTTCATCTCCGCGCGACGGAGGAAGTCATCACAAAAGCGTCTTGGACCTGCGCGGAAAATCACCCAGTATAAAAAAAAGAGGATTGTAATACATTCTGCATAAAAATAAAAAACGTATCTGCGGTTTACGCTAATGCATCTTCTTACAGAGAGGGCAACTTACTGTTGAAGAAAGGGGGACTCTCATGAAGAAAAGGAGGGAAGAACTCATACGGGGGCCCTAGATATCCGATTGAGAAGTCAAGACGCAGGAAGGACCCTCAGGAGGAGGGGTTCATGGTATTCAAACAAAAATCGCGGGGGAAAGGGCTGTTGTCCTGCACTCTTTAACGGGGGAATGACCACGTACACATTTAAACAGCCGGGGGGGAAGGGGATAAATCTCCTGCAGTGATTCTCGACGGAGGGATAACGTCCTTCTCAGGGAACGAAGGACATGTGGGGGGGCTCATCACCCAGTGGATAGAAGGGACTTTCCTTCCAGGCAAGGAAGTCCAGGAAAAAGACCTGGGGGTGGGTGTGGGTAACCAGATTCACCAACGCCAATCAAAAAACGCAAAAGAACCGCTGCCCGGGACAACGAAGATAAGAAGCTTATTTAGCTCTAGTTATAGAGGAAAAGAGAACTTTGAGGAGCTCAGAACAGTTGTTATCTAAGCAAGAAAAAAAAGTTATGCGATGGTTACATTACTCATGGCGGCGGGGGGGAGAACGAACTCATGACATCTCTCTAACACAACACAAAAAAAAGTAAAGTCGAAGGGGGAGGAAAAGATGTTCCTACAGTAACCGCCGCGACAAAAGGGGAAAGAAGCATCCCTTTGAGGAGGAAAGATGAACAATGTGGAAACCTAAACCGGGCGGGACATATAACTCGCTCAGAAAAAAGATGGGGAGAGGTCGGCTCCGGGGAAAGGGAAGCGGTGCACTTGCGGGGGGAAAAATCATGGGTACATTACCGCGCTAGAAAGAGGACGTTCCTTTCCAGGCCACCAGGAGCAAAAACTGGGTGCGGGCCAATTCAAAAAGAAACGGGAGGAAAGAAGAGCGTTGACCGTAATCACAAGAAAGGGCCCAAGCAACCGGTGTAAAAAATATGGGGGCGGGGCATGGTCTGGGAATGTTACATTTTCTGGGGAGGAAAGATTCGGCAAAAAACGAAGAAGGTAGGCATAAAAGGGAAAAAGAGGACCCACACGTCAGCACTAAACCGAGGGACTAAAAACTCTTGCCCGGCATGAGACAAAGAATTTTTCTGAGGCGAGTGGAGAATGCACAAGGTTTCCATCGCGAAGAAAACGCAGAGAAACCTCCGGGTATAGGGGTGGAGAGCAGGGAAGAGCTATCCACAATAGGAGGGTAAAGAGGTGGAAGCTACAAGCGGAAGCATGAACGCATTGGGGGAGCCTGAAAAGGAGAATAAAGTAACAGGAGGGCCTGATCCGTGAGCTGAACTGGTTCCCACATGCAAAAGGCAACGCGTCTCCCCGGTTTCGCGAACCGGACAAAAACAGATTATCCACCAATGAGACCGTGGAATGAGGCTGTCCAGGAAGACGTGATGGAGAAAAAACGAAGATGCGGGGGTAGAGTTAAACGGAGGGAGGAGGGGGAACCCCGCGGCCGCCCTTAGACGCGAGCGTGGAGCAGATCAGAGATGCTGAAGAGATTTTTTTATACAAAAGTGGAGACCAACGAAGGACACCGCAGGCAAGGAAAGAACGCCGGCCTCTAAAAAAGCAGCTCGCAAAGGCTAGGTTAAACCCTTAAGGATCTGACCCAGAGAGTCCCGCAGCGGTTTCAGCATGGGGGCGGGGGGGAGAATTAACATGGGAATAACTGTTGCCCAAAAAACAGGGTTGGAGGCTGGAGTCAAGGAACAGAAAGTCGAAGTGTCCGATTTTAATGCGGGGGGAACACTAAACACCTGGCGGCCACAAACCAGGCTCACAGGCCCACAGACGTCGGGAAAAAAACCCGGGGGGAGCTTCGCAGGAAGGAACTGTAAAACCATTTCAGCCTAGACGGAGGATAAAAGCCAGCCGCGAAACTCAAGGGACATGGCGCGCAAAACCCGCTTTACCGGACCTACTCATACCAGGGATAGAAAAAGGGCTCGGCACAGCAATTAAGAGAGAGCGAACAACACTATCGAGAGTTTTTGAGAGTCGGAAGGAACGTAGGAATACGGCGGTACCGAGAGAAAAAATAACGAAAAAAGGGGAAAAAAAGAAAAAACCTCAACGCAGGCCTGCGATAGACATAAGAACTTTGAGGGCCCAGGGGCACAAAAAGTTAACCCGAAAGGCAATAAAGGAGCAATTACAGAGATGCCGGGTGGCGATCGGTTGACTGGGAAAGGTCAATAACTGAGGGGAGGGGGGCTTGCATCAAAGAGTAAGGAAGTTGAGAAGCACGAACAAAAGCCACCGTGAAAAAAAAGAGATCTCCGTGCACTCCAAAAAATAAAATGCGACGTAAAGGAGAACTACACTGCCCGTGAACCTAATGAGGGAGTTTGATACTACGGGTACTAACTCCTCAGCCGGGAAATCCCCGAATCTCCCGGAAGAATGACTTCCAAAAGGAAAAAGAGAAAAAAAATCATCGCTAACAGGCCGGGAGTAATCCCTATTGGAGAAGGGACAAAAGGAACAGCAGCAAAGTAAAGTACAACCAAAGGAAGGAGGGGCCTTGGTGGCTGGGATTTCATGGGGGAAGTTAAGCTACAGAGGCAAAAGGAAAAAGGTACTG
>Ga0179593_1347247_pt1 | contig 10171 bp, 11 predicted proteins | sample CZODoug2_1_08_16_FD_185931 | JGI IMG/M metagenome (GOLD analysis project Ga0179593, IMG submission 185931) | Vadose zone soil fungal communities from Angelo Coast Range Reserve, California, USA - CZODoug2_1_08_16fungal (PacBio error correction) | ecosystem: Environmental > Terrestrial > Soil >...
ACGGCCAGCTCCGTGGAGGCGAAACATAACCAACCCTCGGACCATGTTTACTCGTGCGCTGGTGAGTGGGGAAGGGGGGGGGGGATCCGAAAACTCAGGCGAGACGATGTGGGAAACTGAAAAACGAACTAGCGACAAGTGGTGGGAGGGCTCTAACATCTAGCCAGGAAAACAAAAAACATACTCTTCCGGCTTGATCCCTACGTCAAAAAACCCGCCCGAAGGAACCGTATGAGAAAGTACCTAAAGGGGAAGTCGAACCGTTGGAAAAAAGTCGAGGACCGCCATGGAATTTCGCTTTAAGACTGACCAGTCCAGCGTTACTTGGAATGTTGACAGGGTGAAAGAGAGGAAAGGGTGGGAAGAGTGCAAGGGGGAGCAGATCACCTGGGCCCAAAAGATTCTTAAGGCGGGGATCCAAGGACACAAGAAAAAAAATACCTAGAAGAAAGGTTGCCTAAGTTCTTCGGGCCGGCGAAAATTCATAAAGAAAAAAGGGACCAGCTGTATTCTAACTGCGATTGAAGGTGCGCACAATGGCAAAGCTGGAAAGCGGGGAATGGTCGTGAGGACCGGCAAAAACGTGTGCGTCACTCCCTGGTTACAAGTGCATCTCCTCACTCCCACTACTCACACCGGGCACGGGCGCAGGGAAGGTCCGAGTGACTCTGGGAAAAAAAAAGGGGAGACCAGAAGACACAACGTAGGAAAAAAGAAACCACACAAAACTAAGCGACAGAATGAGGAAGACCCACGGGAGAGGAAGAAGCCCCGGAGGGCCAGACATAACAAACGGGGAACCACACGAAGGCGGACGCAACTTTCCGCCGACGAGCGATTCCCCCTGAAACCCATTAGCCATCCTCGTCACACAAAAAGAGAGGGGTAAGAAAAGCTCCCAGAAAAACTCGGACGCGGTTGTCAATGGGATAAGGAAGTGGGGAAAAGAGGGTGACTACCATGCCGTCAATATGGGGATAAAATGGAAGGGGGGAAGAAACATAAATGAAAAAGGAAAGGAAATGCTGGCCAGAGAATTTCTTAATAAGGTCAGTAATCGGATGAAACGTAATCTCAGTAAGAGGAGAGTAGAGGCTGAAATATTCACTAGCTCTTTTCTCCCACAAAACACTAACAGCACACAGACAGCGGCTACAACACAAAAAACGAGTGGGACACACGTGCGCAAATCAGGGGAAGTACAAAATAAAGGAACCCCTCTCCACAAAAACAAACGCAGTCACGGACGCTCGAAACTAACAAAGTGGTGCAAGAAAAACAAGAGGAATCAAGGACGTACAACGGTGGTCATCAAAGGACCGGAGCGGGCACGGCTGCGCAGAAAGTCAGGTCGCGGAAGAACATTGTTACCTTCAGGGGACCGTGTAAATCCAAGAGGGAAAGTGCCCGGACCTCGGGGAGCCACAGGGCTCACCCGAATGATCGGAGTGGCAATCGTGAAAAATTGGCTCTCTGCAACAGCGGTGGCGACAAAACATACAAGACACTCTCCGGTCTCGCTGGGCCCCCTGGTGTGCACGCAAACAGGAAGACACAAAAAAAAACCCCCTCTGCCAAGCGGATCGGGGGCAGGATCTATCAGAGAAGAAAGAGCTTGGGAGGTTATACACCGACCATCAAACGCCCAAGCATGCCATTACAGTACTTGTGAAGGGTCTAAGCATGAATAAGGGGGGTGCTAAGAAGGGAACCGCCGTCGAAGAAAGGGGGTCAACAAAAAAGAGAGAGGTCGGAGAAAAAGGAAGGGAACTGGGAGGAAATAACTAAATGGCATTCACAACCATGGCTAAGGGAAATCACACCAGATGTGTGAGCTTGTCCACACAAACATGACCGGACAACGGGAACCAAGTATTCAACCGTCCTATCAGAACATATACACAAGAGGGAATCGAGGGGGCTATCCTTAGGTGCCTTCACCCCCCTTCATGGGGCCTTTCTTTGACGCAGCCGGAAAACCCCCAAAGTGCCAGTCATCTGCTGAAGTAGTAAATAAAGGACAAAAACTAGGCACCGGCAATGCCGGACGCACAAAATCGCGAACCAACGTGCTCAAAAAAAACCTGCCAGTCTCCAACCCTGAGCGTGCCAAGTGGGGTGAGCACAAACGCTAAGGGGGGGGGCTAAGAGTCTTCCATACCGACGACGCCCCCGACCAAAGACGCAAAAACACGCCCCACTGCCAGGAGCCGTTGGGGAACAGACACCCCCCATGGCACTCATGCACAAGGCCAAAGGCGAAAAAGAACCGCCTCTTCTACGACCCCTCTCCGCTCTGATTTGCCCACTAGGGAACAGAGCGACGGGATAGCGGGGAAGGGGCTGTACAACAACGTACCGCCACGCCCAGATCAATAAAAACAAATTCCCGGCCACAAATGAAGCAGTCGTGGCACAGAAGACCAAACACACCTTTGAAAAACAGACTTCCTGTCTCTTGTAGCGCTACGCCTGTCCAGGCCTATAACACTGTTCGCATGCTGACGCAAGAAGTCCCGAAAAGAAAGTGACCTCAAAGGTGGCCTCCTAATACGGGCAACGGATCGAGATACAGGCGCACCAATGGTGGTAGTAAGCCGAAAGCCCGCGGTAAGACTCTCCTACAGGGCCCACACCAGCTCCACCCCCAGCACCTCACGAAAGATACACGGCAAAGAAAAAACACGGGGGGAGCCGTGGGGGGAGCTGGAAAAAAGCCACTATACCCTGAGGATCGCAAAAGTAGGAACAATGGGAATGAAAGCCCGATCTCGGCTCGAAAGTCTCCATATCCAAAGACTTCAGGGTTCCCATCCAGAACACCGGGGCCAAACAGGACATAAAGGAATTATCGGGGGAAAAATCTGACATGCCGGACCCAATTCAAATCCGAAATCATCAAAAAGAAAAAAATAACAGAGGAGGAAGAGGCATATCTCCAAATCGTATATCCTGCCGAGCCAGCGGCTGGACCACTCGCGACTCTTAGTCAAATCGCGATTGGGTCATTGCCACGCGAAGTCAGCTTAAAGGAAAGGGCTAGGCACGACAAATTAGAAAACGTAAACCCACCAACCATAAATCCAAAACACACACGCGCCGATCTAGTACCCCCGTATTACAACATTCCCAAGGCGACAATCAACATCGACAAACCACTCTTGTCTTTGCGTAAGCCAACTGGGCAATACGTCAGACTATCAGTACTCTCTCTAACCGATCGTCCGGCAAGAACCAAAAACTACAACAGTACCTATCTATCCCAAACGACAACAACACCACCCACAGGGGGAACTCTACCCCCAGAAGCATCAGGAACACACCTCACCGAAGCAGTGCAGGAGAAATAGAATGAAAAAAGCGCCTTCCAAAGAGACAGTCCAACAAGACTCTTTGCGGGGGGGGGCTGAAACGTATAATGGAGCCTCTCGGAGCCCGAAGAAAAAAAGCCGCCACTATCTCCCTCCCGAGAAATGGGTAATATCCAGTCGCAAAAAAAACCAAATAACCAGCCAACCGCAGTTTAGTTCTGGGGCTCAAGGCAGCGCCGCCTTTCTCATGAAAGCCAAATATCTGAAAAAACTAAAAGACCCTCGACTGAACAGGGAGGATCGCTACAAACTAAAAAACAAACTAATCAATTGGGGGGGTAAAAGGGGTCCACACCCTTTGACTTTGTTACCAAGAACTCGTTCGGTGCACCCGCGGCACCATGAGAGGATAACCAAAAAGGCCCTGGCGAACGCGTCTGAAGTCTACAAGGGGAAATCATAACCCAGGGGACCGGGCGCCCCCTCCGGATTACACACGACTCTCCGCCACCCGCAACGACACCAAGGAGCTAGAAGGACAAGGGGACGCGAAACCGAAAAAAAACTGGTGTGAAATATGTACGGGGGAAAGAATAAGACCCGCCCTCTCGTGCCGACTGCCAACGGGCCCTGCAGGGGTCACCATCCCCTAGAGTAAAAACAGAACATTCCCCCCAGGTACCAAACGCTGCGGGGATCCCACAAGCCTCGCCGGGGAGTCAAATCAAACAACAAAGAGAACTTGTCCTCACCAACTCAGACGGCCACGAATACCCAAAAAAAAAAAACATGCCGAAGTTCTTTATCTATTAGGGAACGTGGAAAAAAGACGCAGATTTGGACAGTCTTTTCCTACGGACGGTTAACTTTACAAACTTCAGCTAATCCTCCAATACCCCATTTCCCATCTTCCGTGGTCCCGACTAGCACCCCCGCCCCCCCTAAGAATCGAAAAAAGGGTGAGAAACAAGACCCAACCGAGCGAAAACCCCTCCGCCCACAGCGAGCCCGCTTGCGAGGGGCCCCGCGCGCCCCGCACCCCCTCAAAAGGTCACCCCCTCGCCCCAGGCACCCCCCCGGCGCAACGAAAAGACGAGCATAAAGCAAGTGACCCCACGTATCAAGCAAAGTGCCCCGAGGCCAACCCTCAACGCCCCCTCGCGCCCACGGACCCCTCTGGCCCACCAGGCCCTACCCACACCTCACCAAAAAGGACTGAAACAGCAACGGAACACGCCAAAAAAAAAAAGACCCACGCCAACGTGCACCTCCTCTCAGGTGAGGAAGGATCCAGTACGGGGCCGGGGCGGGGAAATCCTCACCCGGTGGCACCCGTTGACCCCGCCACCGGGCCATAACCGCGCTTCCAGCGTGCCGACTCGCGAGGAAGCACAGGGCGGCTCGACAACCAACAACCGCAAAGAGTAAGAGTTCAAAGACACGAGGCAAAATGGAGAACAAAGAAACATCAACGATGGAAAGGAACTCGACGTGAGGGAAAAAAGCCGGACAACTCTCTTATTTATTCCTCCTCCGAAACGACGCTCAAGGGGCACCCACAAACATTCGGAACAAGGTACAGCCATAGGTGTCACTGGGCCATTACGTCTCCCACAGCAGAGTGGGAGGCAACCGTTCTTTGAAAAATTGAAAAACATATGAGAGGGAAATAAAAAGACAAGAACGCGTCTCAATTTGTGATCCAAACTGAAAGCTAAGGGAGGAAGAGTTGCGGAAAGAGTGAGCAGAAAGAGTGTAAGTTGATTTTCAGCGGGAGGAATGGGGAAGGAGACCACAAAAAGCTTTTAGGGGGGGGAGACCCTCTTTGTTGTCGAGGGGCTTCCGCGTTTGTTTGGGGGGAAAAGCGAGCGAAAGGGGACACTCGTGGAACAGCCGCGGACAGGATGACAAGGAGGTGAAAGGAGATTGCACATCCTCGGTGCCGCTAATGCTGTCCTGAAATTAAAAAGGGAGTTCACAGGACTGGATCTTGAAACAAAAAAAAAATGGAGACTTCGGACAAAAGGAAGATGAAAAAGGGGGTCTCAAAAAGACCTCAGCTGGGGGGGACTAGAACTATAGAGACAACCGCACGGAAGGTTAAAACACAGTGATTGGTGCCGGGGGGGGAGGAAAATAAAATTCGTACTGTGTTCGATGGTTCAGAAATTTGCGCACACGAGGAGGGGAAAATTTGTGCTGGGCAATACTAACTCCTCCTTGCCACTGGGCAAAAAGTCTTAAAATAAAAAAAAAACAAAACGGGAGGAGAAAGAAGGAGTGCTCATGGACGTCGCAAGTTAGCCTTTCAAGAAAAAGGGGGACAAAATTCTTCTAAAATCTCAGAAAATCTGAGGACTTTCCCTAAAAAGGAAAGGGAGGGACTGGGGACTCTCTCGCCCGAGCCAGGAGCATCTCGTAGAAAATAGGCAGGGAGGTGGGGGAGAATGAGCGGGACCTTTTTAGGGTCACCAGAAGGGGCCTCTACATGCACAAGCGACTATTAAAGGACATGTGGAATGAAGGGGGAACAAAGGAGAGGAAAGATAAGAGGCGGGGGTCCAAGATCCTTAACGAATGAGCAGACTGTCAAAGGGGTAGAAAGGATAAGCAAATAGGCGGGATGAAAAAAAAAAACAAAGGCGAATATCATCTTCACCAAGGTTTCTCGCCTTCGAAGTGGCGGAGACAATAACAAAGGAAGAAAAAAAGGGCGCCCGAGGGATGCCAGGCTTCACAGAACAAGGATGCAAAACAGACGGAGAGTGATTACGGGCGGGGGATGGAAACCATATAAGGCGCTGTATAAAGGCGCAGCTCTGTGGAAATTGGTGACAAGAAAGGAAAGAAGGAGGCTGGGCACTTACTATGACTCAAAACAAGCCCCATGGCCGACCTGGCGGATAGAAAAGAGCATGAAGTTTAGTGGGGGTAAGTATTTACAACCATACAAGGACCTCCGGTTCCCTGGGTGGTGACAGGTGAAGAAAAGAAGAACAATCACAGGCGTTGATTTGGACCCAAAAAAGATCACCAGGAAGGTTTCGATCGGAAAGAATATTGGTATGAAACCCGCGTTCTAAGCAATTGGAACACGAAGGTGAACGCAAACGGCAAAGGAGTGGTACGCAGGGATCTGGACGGACGTGAAAATGCGAAAGAAGAAAACGGAAAAAAGGGGAAGAAAGCACAGGTGTTGACTGTTCCAACCCTGCATGAAGTGAAAAGGCAGGATGGTGGAAAACGAGGGGGTCTTGGTGATTAGGGGTCCTACCTCGTGCAGGAGAGTGAAGGAGGAAGTTGTCCTCCGCCCGAAGGGGACACTACGGGCTTGGCGCCTGAAGGGGAGGGCGCAAGGATGGTAGCAACTCCTAAAATTGAGAAATCAGTAGAAAGAAGAAGGAACAGTTGCGTCACCCGAAAAACTCCGTAAATCTTCAAGGGAAAGAGTTGGGGGTGGACTTTCACAGAAACGAAGAGTCTGGGAAATCCCGCGTAAAAAAAACCACAGGCGAAGACCGTTTGGTCCTATCAAAACGCAGCCTCCCAAAACGGGGGGTGAGTTAAAAGGGCATCGAAGGCTAGCACTTTGTAGAAAGTGGCCGGCATGAACGGGGGGTAGGAAATCCCGACTGTAGCTGGTTTGACGGCCGGTACCGTAGAAAAATAGACGAATACAGGAACAAGGTTTGTAGAGGAAATCTACCATTAAAAGGAGGAAGGAAAGGACTAGACAAATCATCAGGGGTCTTTTAAAACATGGAAGTGGCCGGGCCGGGACAAGAGGAAATCATCCACAAAAAGAGCGAGAAAAGAGGTAAGCGGCAAAAAGAGGGACTTATTTCATGGGAAACCCTTATTCTACTTGGCTATGGGAATAAAAGACAAGAATCGAGTTGCAGAACGAAGGAGGGAAGAGAGAGAAAAAAAACGTGGTGATCTCGGCTGTATCGGGGGAGAAAGCTAAAACGGATTAGAAGGGGACTCACAAGGCAATGGCCATGAAGCGGAAAACGAAAGACCAGGGGGGGGGGGGGGGACGGGGGAAAAGAAAAAGGGGACTGAAGGGGTGTTGGGGATAGAGGAGATTTGGAAAAACAAGAGCCAAAGGGGGGCTGGAAACATCCTGGATGTACCGGAGGGGTGTGCACTGCTCCGCAAACTGGATAAGCGGTCTCATGTTTCAAGGGGCACTGATAACAACGACAAGAAAAAACGTCTGAACGGCAGAGAAAATACAAGGGGGGGAGGGTGTGCCATCGGTTCTGAGTACGACAAAAGGGACAAGGGAAGACAGAAAAACAAAAACAGTTTTTATTTTTCAGTCAATGGCGCTGTGAAAGCACTCTTCGGGAGTGGGAAAAGAAAAAGCAGGTCTTTCGGCAAAGGTTGCAAGTCCTTACAATTTACGGATTGGCAGAAAAGGGAAAGCACGGGGAAAACATCGCGAAAGAATTGGCGTTGCGTAAAAATTCGAGGGGGTGCCCAGAGGAAAAAAAGAGGAAACAGGGACCACCAGGGGAAGAAAACGATCTTCGCCTGGTTTGAGAGACCTTCTGGGAGGAGGGAAAAAAAGAATTGATGTGAAGGAGGCCTCAGGACACAGAACGGCGAGGCGGAAAGTGAGGAGGGGGGTGGTGCATCGCACAAGAAAATTTGGGTCTCTAAGCCAAAGGTACGAAATAGGACGAGTGGTGGAAAGGAAGGGAGCTCTATTGGTGGTTCAGGTAACAGGACATTGATGTCAACGGGGCCAAGAACGAGGGACGGAAGCAAAAGCGAGACCGCTAATTGATGTCGCAAAACTTGGACTTGGATGAAGATGGCGCCAAAAACGGTGGAGGAAAGGAAGGAGTTAAGGGAAAAAAAAGCTCAGGACGGGGGACTGGGAGGATTGTTATGGATAAAAAAAGGATGTTCAGGCGGCGACACGCGTGTTGAAGATCGAGGTGGGGGGGTAAGAGAGAAAAAGATACAGCGCAGGTGAACTGCAACAGAGAGGAAAGGGATTCGCAAGGCGTTAATTAAATCTCAAGTCCCGCAGATTCCGCTTGCAAGAGCAGGGAAATTCGTCTGTAAAAGTCAAATGTCTAAAGGGGAAAATCGGGTAGGGAATTGAGAAAGAAAAAAGTCGGTGGTCACGGGACATCAAAAGTAACGCATCTTGTTCTACTACGGATGCGGTACTCGGTAGGCTACGAGCGGGGAACAGAAGCAGTACCTGCTTGTTGAAGGGTGGGGAAATCAAAATACGCGACGGGTTAGAGGGCTGCGTGGAGAGAAGTGTACAAGGGGGGGAGGAAGAAAGGGCGAAAGGTTTGCCACTGGCATTTCTCAAAACAAAACACAGTGTATTAAAGATAGAGAGAAGAAAAAAGAAGGAGGGAGGATAAACAGCACAAGACATATCAGAAACGCACAAGCGGAAAAAGCGAAAAAGTTTAGAGTAATAGTGAGATAAAAAATTCCCCATAGGTATTCTAGTTGTGACCCTTGTCTGCTGCCGGGGTATCCTGACAGAAAAGTCACAAGATGGGGATGTAACGGTTTGTTGTAACTAAGACAGGTGGGAGACCAGGGAATCTAACCTGAATGGAGAGTTTAATTGGAAATAAGAAATGCAATGCCCCGGAGAAAAGGGGGGGGGAGGCTGGGAAAATTTCTTACATAAGTTCTCTTCATCGTCTAAAAGTATAAAGGAAGAGGTCTATTAGGCGAAGGCTTTCCACAACACGCGAAGATAGTACAAAAACGATTGGGTCGCAAGGGAGAGATGGAGGATCCTAACTTAAAAAGAAAATCTCAAAGAAGAAAAGTTATGGATAAACCATAGGACGGCAAAACTCCTCCTCAGTTAGCAGGTAGTTGGGGGATGGTGAATCCAGGAGGCGCTTGGATAAAGGTGAGTTTAAGAAATGTGGACTGGAAGGAAAAGCATAGAAGAGTGGCTAAAAGTTTTACCAATACTTGCCAGTGGTAAGGGGATAGACGACAGCAACTTGGGATTTGTCCGATGGAAAAACGCAAGTAGGAAATGGATGTAGGGAGAAGAAGTGGAAAAGGGAATACGGAAGAACATCTTTTCTTTTGAACCGCGTCCATTAAGACATGTGTATATCGGGGGGAAAATCCTAGGACAGGAGCGTTTGCTACGCATGGTCTACGAAGGTGTAAAGAACTAAAGAAAGAGGAGGGCGGAAGTCTGGCCCATGCCTGACCTGTTTCGCTCCTGAAAGGGAGACGGCGGCAAAAAAGGGGGGGAATCACAGTTTCATCTGACGAAGAGGGGGCGGCTGGTTGAAGGGAAGAAATAAGTTGGTGGTTTCTGTTGGTAAGCTTTGAACAAGGGGCCGCTCTTGATTCGTAAGGAATAAAAAAAGGAAACCAAATCCACCCTTCCGGCGCGGTCAGAGTGGAGGGGGGGGAAAACACAGGGTAGTGTTTCTATCAGATGCTAAGTAATCGGAGACCGAAGAACGGCAGGGAGCACGCGGTACCGGGCCCTGAAAGGAACTGGTGGGTGTGGGTCTTTCAACCAAAAGAAAAGGGTTGGGGAAAAAATAAACTCCGCCGGAACAGAAAAAAGTAAGCCTTTGAATAGAAACAGGATTAAAGCCCAAAACAGGGTGAGGGGATTGAGGCAGAGAAGAGCATCTTCACTTTGTCTAGTTGACCTAGAACCGTGGTTGAGCTCCCTCGAGGGGTAGCTGGTGGAAAAGAGGCTCCGACAGAAAAAGGAAATGCGCAACAACGTGTTTTGTATACTGTGCCACCGCTCGGGGGAAAGGATGGGGAGGAGCATAAAAATGATACGTAGGTTCCAGAATACAGGCAAGAAAGGTGAAGCCTGGAACTTGTAT
>Ga0179593_1425446_pt1 | contig 10171 bp, 10 predicted proteins | sample CZODoug2_1_08_16_FD_185931 | JGI IMG/M metagenome (GOLD analysis project Ga0179593, IMG submission 185931) | Vadose zone soil fungal communities from Angelo Coast Range Reserve, California, USA - CZODoug2_1_08_16fungal (PacBio error correction) | ecosystem: Environmental > Terrestrial > Soil >...
CTCCGAAACCTAAGAACAACTCCGAAACTAAAACAGGGGTCCTATGGAAAAAGAGGAAAACTCCAAGGTTGATCCCATTGAATGTAAAGAAGGTTTGTGGTATGGGAGGGGAGCAGCGAATGGGGGGTGGGAAGGAGAAATCTAAGGGAGTTTCTATCCAGTCAGGTCGTACGAGCGACTGAAGGCTCGTTTTACTTATAAAAAAAATGCAAAGGGGTAAACGGCCGAACGCGAGGAGACTTGCTTGTGCGGTCTCGCAGAAGGGACGGAGGTGAGCGGAGAGGCGGACAAGATGTACGATGTGGACGGCGAGGGGCAAAGTTTTAATCCTAATTCGCACAAAAGACGTACAGCTAGGAGAATGTCCTGGGAGGGATACAAGGACCAACCCTGAAACGGCAGGGGGAGAAGACTTTCAGCCGGTCCTCTCGGCCTTTCGGATCGGGGGCGATGTTACTCGCGTGCCCTGCCCTTAGAAGCGGCGCAAGGCAGGGGGTCATCTGCGAGGGGAGAAGGAAGGGCATGGTCCGACTACGGGGGGGAAGGAGAATCACTACCTTGCTGGCGGGGGGGTGGGGGTCGCGGGGCGGGGTGTGGGGGGATGTAAAAATCCTCACTCTGGAAAAAAAAACACGGCGTACAAGGTGCAAACGCGGTTTTGTCAAAAACCAAGAAGGGGGGGGGGGGGGGGGGTTTAGAGGGACAACCTTCGTGCTTTGTTCCAATGACAAAGATAGTGTAATCGAGTCAGTCTGTTCGCAGGGGGGGGGAGCAGCGTTACAGCTCTGAAGTGATGAAAAGAAAAATTTGAAGGAAAACCCTGAAGGCTCCCGAATTTCAGGATCCGTCGCGGAGAAAATAGCACATTTTCCCGCGCTTCAGACGGGGACGGGTTCTCCATGTCGATGGTAAGCGTGCATCTGGGGTAATCCAGGCCGTCCTTCTGATACTCGGAGGGGAAAGGAGGGGGGTAAAAATTTCTTACACAGCGCAAGTCCACGGAAACGGCAACTTGCAAACTTCGAAAAAAAGTCTAACTCAGATCGCGCTCAATCGACAAAAGGGAGCGCATGGCATTCGACTCACATGGGGAGGGAGCTGAGGAGGGGAGGCGTCTAATCTCTAGTCAAATGGAAAGAATTCGGAAAGACTATCGGGGCCGGACGGCCTGTCGTAGAGCTCAGCGACTAATGGGGTCGTGACTTTGAAGAAAAGGGGAATAGCGCCAGCTGCGTAGAACATAGGGACTGCTTATTGGCGCCGGTCAAAAAGGGTCTGGACGTGACGTCGAGAAGGGAGGTCGATGCATACAAGCCGCAAAGGAAAATGGGGAAATGCTTGCAGGTTGGGGGGCCAGGACAGGTCTTCAATCCTCAATCTGTTAAAGTGTCTCGCAACCTCGATCGGAAAATAAAAATGTGCGCCAAGGGACGAAGAGGAAAGACGGATTTCTGGGCGATCGAGCTTTGCAAAAGTCCGAACGAGGCCGTCACGGCTAACTTGCCGGGGGACGCAGGGGGAGAGTGCTTCGGTCACCCTTCGAAGACCAGGGCCGCAAGGAGTAACTTGTCTAAAAACTCCATCTTCTCTGGACGGATGTAAGGGCAGGAAGAGAGACGTTGAGACAAAGTGGTGAATCGGTCTCGGAGGGCTCTTCGCGACCGTGTCTCTAGCTGATTGCAGTCGAACAAAGAAGTCCAGGGATATCTCGAAGCTGGTTCTGGGTGGGGGGGGGGGGGGGGGGGGGTCTATAAGGCTCGGTGGGGTATACCGGGGAGTCGGTTGAAGTTCATCAAAGGCTTTGGAAAAACGGAAGAAAAACTGGGCGGCAGATATCGATTCGGGTCAGTCCATTAGCGGCATTAATAAGAAAGAGGGGACAACGGAGGGGCAAGTATTGAATCGTAACGTTTTCATGTGAGAGGGGCGAAAAGGGGGAAAGGAGGAATCTAAACTAATACTTCAAAGTTCATCAGCGACGCGGCTTCAAGGGAAAAAAAAAGGCGAATCTTGACATGCGAGAGGCTGACGAACTTTCGAGTCCTGATATTGAAGAGAGACGGGGGTGGTCTGAGTCATTTTCGCCAGGAAAAAACCGGGAAACATTCTCAGGAGTATTCGTGCAAGAGAGTGAGAACCTGAACGTCGGTATGGAAAGCCTGTCGCAGACTTATGAGAGAAAACATAAGTTTCCGAGAGAACAACAAAAAGGGGAAGTGAAAAAATGAGATCGCAATTGGGAAGCTCAGACTAGTCTTTGTGGGGAGAAATGCTAAGACGGAAGGGGGAGCGATTCACGGAGGAGTGCTAAGCGCGGAAAAAACGGAGGAATAAGTTCGGCGCCCTGCCCAAAGAAATAGAAAAGGGGCTCAGTGTTGAAAAACAAAGATCAGAATTCACGATAACTTAGAGAGGACTGAGGGGAATTTTGGGGAGGCATGACAAGAAAGGAAAGGGGTTCTGAGAGAATTCGTAAAGGCACCCAGTTAACCGGGCAGTGAGTACGAATGGACCTTCATTGGCTGGCTGCGCATGCGACGAGGAAAAGGGGGGGGGGGGCTGCTTCGAGGCGAAGCAGTAGTCGTTAGGGACATCAGTTGTGGAAAGACAAATATGTCTGAAAAAGTGAGCAGACGTCAATGGGGGGGGGGGGGGGGGGGGAGGGGGGGGGGGGGGGGGGGGGGGGGGGGGGGGGGGGGGGGGGGGGGGGGGGGGGGGGGGGGGGGGGGGGGGGGGGGGGGGGGGGGGGGGGGGGGGGGGGGGGGGGGGGGGGGGGGGGGGGGGGGGGGGGGGGGGGGGGGGGGGGGGGGGGGGGGGGGGGGGGGGGGGGGGGGGGGGGGGGGGGGGGGGGGGGGGGGTGGGGGGGGGGGGGGGGGGGGGGGGGGGGGGGGGGGGGGGGGGGGGGGGGTGGAGGGGGGGGGGGGGGGGGGTGGGGGGGGTGGGGGGGGAGAGGGGGGGTGGGGGGTGTGGGGGGGGGGTGGGGGGTTGGGGGGGGGGGGGGGGGAGGGGGGGGGGGAGGGGGATGAAGGGGTAAAGGGTTCGGGGGAGGAACGGAATGGGGAGGGAAAGAAAGGGGCGGGCATGAGGAGAGGAAACGCGGGGGCTAGAGCGGAAGAGGGGTATGGATGGAAGGCCGGAGGGTTGGGGGAAAGAGTTGAACGAGGGCTTGGGAAATAGGAGGGGACTGAGGAATAGAGGGGTGGGTAGGGAGGGGGTTACAGTGGGGGGGGGGGAAAGAGCGGGAAAAAAGAGAGTGTAAGCGTGAAAAGGTGGGAGGGGGGGGGGAGGGTCTGGCGGGGCAATTAAACTATATGAGGACGGATTTTCATTTCAGCTGGTGCCAAAAAAAACGTATATTTTTCACTTGAGTCGGCAACTAGCTGCGCCCTCCAAGAGGAGACTCTGGAAACCACGCAAATGCAGTGGGCATGTCAAATAAGAAAAAAACACACGACTCGGGCGGTGGGGAAGTGAAAAATCTGGTAGATCGAGGGCTGGCCGTTTTTCTTCTTACAGGGAGGCGACTAGCTCGGAGGGATAAAATATAGCATGCACTTGGGCGATTGCAAAAATTCCTTCAGGGGCACGGGGCGGGGTGCATTGGGGTAGGTGGGAAAGGGAAATGGGTGGGATGGGGGGGGGTGCACGGTTGGCGAAAAATAAAAAAAAAAAAAAAAAAACATCGAAAAAGTGGTTGGGGTCGTGGTTTAGTAGTCGTTCAAGAAAAAGAAAAGAGATACACCAAGGGTGGTCAGGATGGGGGGGGGGGGGGTGGAGGCAAGGTGTGGGGGTCGAGCTGGGAGGGGGGGGGGGGGGGGGGGAGCAGGGCCCTCAAGCGGGGGGTCGGGTTGGTGGGGTGAGGTGGGGCGGCGGGGGGGGGGGTGACCGGTGAAGAATGCCCGCCGGCTGTCGCTAGACGAAAAAAAAAAAAAGAAGGAGTGACGAGAATCTGAAATTGGGCCTGACACAAGGGAAACGGCAGCTTCTCCTTGCGGCGATTGGAAGGGGAGGGGCGAAAGAGCGACGCAAAAGGGGAAAACAAGAGGGCTCGACGCAAGCGAAAATGGACGCGGGCAAAAAATGCAGGAAAGGAGAGGAAGGAGCTTGTCGGGATTCAGCGATATCTGCGCAGGCTGGGGTAAAAAAACACGGAAATGGGAGGGAACGCATACCTCAGTGAGGGTCCCCGGGCGGCAGGTGGTTTCTTCTGGGGAAGGAAAAAAGGGCCCGTGCGGCGACCGCGCTGTAAATGGAAAACGCTGAAGAAAAAAATGGGGACTTATGATACCTGCATGTATTCCAAAAACAAAATTTGGTATAGCAAGGGGGGGGGGGGGGGGGGGGGGGGGGGGGGGGTTGTGGGTTTGGTGTGGGGTTGGGGTGGTTCCTGGATTTTGGGTGGGGGGGGTGTGAGGGGGGGGGGGGGGGGGGGGGGGTGGGGGGGGGTGTGGGGGTGGGGGGGGGTGTGGGCTTGTGGGGATTGGTGGGATGGGGGGGGGTGGTGGGGGGGGGGGGGTGGCTTTCTCGGGTGGCAAGCGCACCGGAGGCGAAAAAAAGTTGGGAGGGTTTCGCCGAAGGGCTTGGTCTGACGGAGTACGGGGGGTGGCGAAAAAGTCAAAAGGGTTGGACCTTTCAAGGGGATCCTCTATTACGTCTGACGTCCTGGCTTCACCATTTCTGCTGACTTCGGGCCCTACAAGAGTAAATAGAAGCAAAAAGTGACTCGACTTCACAAAAATGTGGAGGCGCCCGGACGTTGAATAAGGGGACAAAAGGGGGGTGGGGGAGCGGCGCTGGATCACAGGGTCTAAGCCGAACATGCCCTTCAAGAAGCGGAAGGCGTCGCTCGCTGAAACCTTGCGGGGGGGGAGGGGGCGGGGGATTGAGATCGATTAGGCTGGGGGCGAGAAAGGACTCATCGGTGCATCATTCTCTGAAAAAGGCGTCAGGCGCAAAAAAGTCATCCTGGGAAATTTGGATGGGAGAAGAAACGACACCGTTGAAGAAAAATCGGGGAGAGACGGCCGGTTCTGTCATAGCCATTTCGGGAGGAAAAAAATGCTAAAAACATTAAGAGGAACATATCTATATGCGCGACGCAAAACTGAATCGCGGGGCTTCAAAGAAAAAGAAAAGGGAAAGACGGAGCAAGCCGCCAGGAGGATGAGAAGGATAGAAGGCGCGCCGCCGGGGGGTGGGGTGACCTCGTAGTTCCAGGACGGAAACTTCGCGACGAGCGCTCGAGACAGGTGAAAACTCTTCTCAAGCCCGAAGGTGAAGCAAAAACGCATTCGCTTCTGTCGATAGGCTTGGCAAGAGAACCAGCAAACCTGGGCGGAGACAGGCAGATCAAACCGGGGGAAAAAGGGTTATTACTCCTGGCTCTATGCAGTGCATCCTGGGCGGAGGTTTTTCTGGGGAGTTGGACGGGGTTTAGGGCTCAATACTCACAACAATCGGTGTGAGGAGGTAGGAATATAAGAAGTCTACCGAAACGAACTGCCACGAATAAATGCGCTGCGAAAAAAAGGGTGGAAATATAACTTCGGGCGTACAAGTTGAGCAAGGAACGCACATGGGGTTTCAGGAGGAGAAGAATAAATTAAGCTAATGGGGAGGCGGAAAAGGGAGTCATCCAGCCCGCTGTCTTCAAGGAAAAACGGCGTGTAACACGTCCTGCAGGGGAAAGAGCTGGTCGGCGGACCTTCTGCGCCGGGGCAGCGAAAGCAGGGAGTGATGAGGACAGATTCAAGGGGCGACTTTCGAACGGCCTGGGAGGGGGAGAGAGCGAACGATGTCAGCAAGGTTTTTCGAAAAGTTGGTGTGAAAAAGCAATGTTGAGAGGCCGTCGTGCTCACCGACGTCCATGGGGGGACATTGAAGCTTGTGGAATAACGGGTGTGCTTCGCTGGAAAGGCGCAAACTTCTGATCGGCGCGAAAAGGGAACAATTCTTTTCTTCCATGCCTGAGACGTTGTTAGGGGTAAAGGATTAGACCTCTTAGGATGCCCGTGCCTATTACGCTCGGGGGAAGTGGGCAAAAAAAAAAATCGGCCGAAGAACGCGCTGTTCAAAAGGGCATCGCTCTGGGGGGGGGCCTGCATTTCGGATGAGGAAAAGGGGTGCACCTTCGCGGGCGTGCAAAGGAGGAAACGATGAAAAAAGAATGTTCCAATATACCCCGGAACAGGGCGCAAAAAGGTGGGAGGTTTAACCTGGAAAAAAAATCAGTACAGCATCGAGACTTTCAGCGGAGGTTGGAAAGGGAGAGGCAATATGTCCTCTGAGGGCCGAGAACCTAATGTTAGAAACCATCCGTCGCCCGGGAGGGGGGGGGGACGGGGGGGGGCGGGGGTCGTGGGGGGGAAAGCGGGGGGGGGGGGGGGGGTGGGGGGCGGGGGGGGGGGGGGGGGGGGGGGGGGGGGGGGGGGTAGGGGGGGGGGGGCGGGGGGGGGGGGGGGGGGGGGGGCGGGGGGGGGGGTGGGGGGGGGGGGGGGGGGGGGGGGGGGGGGGGGGGGGGGGGGGACGGGGGGGCGGGGGCGGGGGGGGGGGGTGGGGGGGGGGGGGGCGGGGGGGCGGGGGGGGGGGGGGGGGGGGGGGGGGGGGGGGGGGGGGGGGGGGGGGGCGGGGGGGGGGGGAGGGGGGGGGGGGGGGGGGGGGGGGGGGGGGGGGGGGGGGGGGGGGGGGGGGCCGGGGGGGGGGGGGGAGGGGGAGGGGGGGGGGGGCGGGGGGGGGGGGGGGGGGGGGGGGGGGAGGGGGGGGGGGGGGGGGGGGGAGTGTGGGGGGTGGGGGGGGGTGGTGGGGTGTGGGGGTGCGTGGGGGGGGGGTGGGGGGGGGGGGGGGGGGGTGTGGGGGGGGGGGGGGGGGGGGGGGGGGGGGGGGGGGGGGGCCACAGAAAACAAATCCTTTTTCTCTAAGGGGGGAGGCGAGAACGAAGGATCTCACGGAATCAAAAGAAAGAAGCCGGCAGTTGCCTGTAAGTTCGTGATTCTGCTACGAGGAGAAAAAAAAGAGAGGTGGGGACACTTGGCAGGGCGCACTAAACTCCTGCACGACAAGGACAACTCAGCGAGGACGTCCGGCAGGCTGTCGGTGCGGAAATGCAGAGGTGTGGCAGGAGGCGAGGAGGGTGAATAGCTTCTCCTTGCAAATGGGGCAACGCTGTACGTCGGTTGGGAGGGGAGCAAAAGAGTAGGAAACGGGCGTCGAGCTCTGCTAACAAGGAAAAATGTATTTGCCTAGGAAGCGAAGCGAAGAAAAAAAATACAACATTAAGCGGGGGGGGTGTGTCCGCCGGGGGGTCTCGCCATTCGCGGCAGCGGGGGCAGAGAGGATAAAACATCTCGCTTTCAGACGCAGGTATTTCCAGGGGGCGAGGTGAGGACATCTTCTGGAAAAAAACTGACGCTGAAACCCGGAGCCTCGATCGGGGGCAAGAGAAAAAAGAAAAGGGAAATGTCGATCCTCTACAGATGGCTGGGTGGGGGGGGGAAGTTCGCGGGCAAAAGGCCAGAGGGAAAACAAGGGCGGTCTCGGCCGTCGCCTGCGCCTAAAACGGTCAAATCCTGAGGGCGCAGGCGTGTGCCGAGATGCGGGAAAAAGAAGTTAGGAGACATCTATTAAAAAAGACAGGGAGGCACGTGGTGATAAAAAGGGGCTGCGCACTTCTTCGGGGGGCTCCTTAGAAAAAGGAGAAAAGAAGCTCATGAAAATAAAAACCGGGAACTTCGGGCAAATAGCAAGGGGGTCTACTGGGAAATGGTCAAGGAAAGCAAGTCTTACCTTGGCGTCGACAAAGAGGGAGCCTCTTTGCAGTAACCAAAAGGGGACAAAGCTGGGGCGGTGCGAGTCGAAGATTCTTCAAGGGCTGGGAAAAAAAACTAGACGCTGCAAACATGAAAGGAAAACGGAATGTGCGTAACGATTGTGTCAAGGGTGAGCGGAGCCGCTTACTGAGGAAAGACGGCACGGGGGGGGGAGGGATCGCTTACCATCGGTCAAAAGCTGTGCTGATCTGGAAGTCAGATCCGACAGACAACTCTCGGGGGGGGGGGGGGGGACACAATACTACTTTTTCCTTCTGCCGGCAGGAGAGAAGGGTGCGTCGCGGCTGACTTGCCTAAAAAAGGGAAAAACTGGTTGGGTAAAGGCGGTTCTAGGTTCGACAACTGATCTGCGCAAGATTCTACGGGCAAAAAAAAAGGGAGTATGAGTATGAAGGGAAAAGATAAGGAGGGGAAAAAAACTTTGACTTGGCAATCCGGTCGTGGGTCATTTTCCGTCTGTACGACGTCGGCGATGCGCACGGCGGAAAAAAAAGGGCGGCATATAAGAGGGACGGGAATTTCCAGATTGTCAGATACTGGGCTCACGAGAGGTAACGGGGAAAAACCGGGTTGACCCATGGCAAAAAAAAAAAACAAACACTCAACCCAAAAAAAACGAGATGCGAGTCTTTTACAATGGGAATATCGAAGAACGCGGATCAGACCACTTTGCCGCCATCGACGCTCGGAAAAAAGTGAGGGGGAAAGAAAAGGAGGTTCCAGTGCATTGATCGTCAGAGTACGGGGAAGATCTATCTGGGAAAGAGGGGGGAGAAGGTGTGTCACAAGCCTGACTCGCGAGACAGCCGAAGAAGTCGATAGGAACGAAAAAAGTCTATCTCGCAGGTGCAGAAAAACAAAAGATGCCTGCTGCAAGTGAAGGAAGAAGGTCAGCACGTCTACAAGGGTCGCGACCGTAGGGGGAGGAAGATCTGAGAAAAAAATCGGCAAAAAAAAAAAAAAGGCAGCGGTTGAGGCTAGATAGTGACTCGCCGAAAATGCGTTACGCGCGGGAGGGAATCAAGGGCGGTCGTATTTCATTGTAGGGACAGGGTCGAAAGGGCGAATGGCTGCTCAACGAGAGAAGCGGAGGGTGGCTGAAGTCCCCCACCACCAGCCCTCGTTCGCTGCGATGCCTCTCAAGGGCTCATGGCGAAGTGGGGTTCTTTATCGAGAAATAGGAGGGTGAATCCATTTCAAACGAGCGTGTGTCTGGCTCCAGGAGCCTAAGTTAAATGAAAAGAAAATGAAAGGCATGTCTTCTAGTCTGACGCAGGGCCGTGCGAAGCCGGAAACGGCTAGGCAAAGAAAATTGGGGGTGAACCTCTCGGAGGCTCGTCGGATCGGGCAACGAAAAATTGTGTCTGGAAAAAAAGCGAAAAAAGAAAGTAAGAGGCCCTGCGATTCGATCGGGTTTGCGTCAGGGCTAAATAGAAGGGGGGGAGGGGGACGAACAGAAGAAAGCAACCTGGCGCGCACAGGGGGGGGAAAAAACTAAAAAGCCTTTTCTTTTCTATAGCATATGTCTATTGACGGGGGGCAGTGGGAGGGGTGTCTGGGCTTGGACAAATATTGAGTCGAGAAAGTCAATAGGCGGATGAAATGGGGAAGGGATGCTGCAAAAGGAAATGGAAGTACTAAGGAAGGCGCTTTATATTCATGTTAAGGATGTACCTGTCATACCGAGCGAACCGCGGAGGGGGGGAGTAAAAGCGGGGGGCGCCTTCGGGCCTTGGTGGGAAACGTTCGTGGGGGTCTAATCATTATCAGTAGGGTTTTGCAGGGCTTCGTTGAAAAAGTTCTCGACCAGGCGTAACCGAGGAATATTCCACGGAAAGCTCTGTCAAGCTGGGGAAAACAGCACAGGTGACGGCGACAATCAAAAATGGCTCAAAATCTTGAAAGTGGACGAAGGAGACGGGAAGAATTCCCGTCGTTTGGGCGCGGGGTACGCTGGAAAAAGTCAGCGATAACTTCGGGAACGGGCGTGGGCTAGAAAGTATTACATGACACGTGGCCTCGATTACCCGCCGGGGGGCATTGAGTAGCTCAGGCTGGTGCCGGCGTATCAGCGAAGAAAGAGAAGGGGCAAAGGGAAAGGAAGCGGCGCCGAGGATCATTGCACAGGGGGGTTGCTGGGGGGTAGAGAAAAAAGAGAAACAAAGGGAATAGAAAAGCATAGATACTGCTTCTTCGTCGGAAAAGTGACCAACAGTTCGTAAAACACTTGGGGAAAAACTCTTTTTTCCAAAGAGCAGGAGGGACGCTGGTCTACGAACGCCAAGGCGGAGGCCAGCTCTGCTGATTACAGTCGCGGACCATATTAGGAAAAAAGAAAAAAAAAA
>Ga0179593_1440524_pt1 | contig 10171 bp, 15 predicted proteins | sample CZODoug2_1_08_16_FD_185931 | JGI IMG/M metagenome (GOLD analysis project Ga0179593, IMG submission 185931) | Vadose zone soil fungal communities from Angelo Coast Range Reserve, California, USA - CZODoug2_1_08_16fungal (PacBio error correction) | ecosystem: Environmental > Terrestrial > Soil >...
GAAACGGTCCAACCACAGGCCCAAAGGGGGACTAGGGGACCTGGTCCCTGGGGAAGGAGACAGGAGAAACGCCACGCTTAGGATCGAAACCCCCACCGAAGGACCGCCGGCGCCACCAAGGACGTAGTTCGTCACCGAAGCCAAGGCGACGGACAGGAAAGTTAACTGTCCACCAAGCTCAAATGAGCCGCCACAATAAGGTACTAACGGGTTGGGGGACAGGGGGGGGGGACGCAGTTCGGTCAGGGGGGGGGGTCAAGAGAGAATGTCCCGAGACAATAAACGGGGTCTCAAGCTCAAGGAAAGCCAAGTCCAAGTAGGATGGAGACAGAAAGGGGAAAGGAACGTCCAGACGGAGAGGGGCCGTAGGAAAGAAGCGAATTAAGTAAGTAGGGGAACCCTGAAGGGGGGGAGACGGGGGACTTTTGAAAAAACTTGTCTCCCGAAAGGTGAGGCAGATTTTGGTCAAATAGGACAAAGGTAGAGCCGACAAAAAGTGGGTCAAGGCTTGGGGGGATAAAGACCGATTATTGTTGGGGGGGGAGGAAGGAGGGCGGACACATGGCACCAGTGTGGGGTTTTCGTGAAAAAACCACAAACCGGGTTTCTGCGAAACAACCCGGTGGATTTCCCGGACCAGGGGGCGAGGCCCGGAAAGCCAGGCAACGCGAACGGGTGTGGGGGGAAGGAAAAAATTGGAAGGGGTTGTGGTGGGCGACCAAGGTCTTGCGTGCAAAGGCCCTAGAAAAGCGGAGGGAAAAAAGCCGGGCAGGAGCGGGAGAAAGTACTTTACTCCTTGTGCCTAAGGAATTGGGGGGGGGGTGGTCCCAAGGGGAATGGGGCCGAGAAAACTTGAAACGGAAACAGAAACAAAAAAATGGGGCACGAGGCACATGGGACCAACATGAGGGGGGGGGGGGGGATTTGGGTGTGGGAACTGTAGGGGCCATCTTGGGTGTACCACGGCAGGGGTTGGGAAGCCGTGGTACACATTAACCCGAGGCTCTGGCGGGCCCAAGCAAAGGAGCCCACCCTGGTTATGGCCGGCCTATCATAACGTAACGCCAACGTAAAGCCAAACAGGCTAGTCGGAAATCTTAGCCTTTTTACAATGTGCTTTGTGTTGAAACGGCCGACGCAAAGGTAGGGGGGGACCATCTTAAAAGGAGGAACCAGACAATCACACTCTCATCATCAAAACACGCAGGCAAAAAGGCCAGGTCAGGGACAGGGCCGGCAACAAGAGTACAAAAATACGAATCCGCAAAAAACAACAAGAAATTTAATGGGTAGCCGCCCGGTTTCCCACGCGAGCAGTGGTTTTTTCCCAAGGGTTTCAGAGGGGGACATGTAGGGTTTCATGGTCAAACGGAGGGCGTAGCAAAGAAAGACCAGCCCAAAAGCTACTAGCAGCCAGGGGGACAGGGGATGCAAAAAAAAAAAAAAAAAAAAAAGTCGGACGGCGGAGACGCCTCCAACAAACCGCAGCGCAGCAAACCAAACACAAAAAAACCACACCACCAAAAAAACGAGTGGGGGAAGATCAAAAAAAGGAGGGTTCGAGCAAACTCCTCTCCTTGCATGAAAAAAGGTCACCTACGTCTCTTCAACAAAGACATTTCTACGAGTACACCAGGAGTGGGGGAAGGCTTGCAGAAAGGAAAAACTACCAAGTCAAGCAAAGAATCCACATCGGTAATCAAATCGAGACGGAACCTTCTACAAAATCAAAGTAATCAATAAAGAACAAACTACTGGTGTTTCTTCACAAAACTGAAAAAAAAAAACGCCACAGACTGTTCAAGGGGTAGAATTTTTTAGGGGACGATTATCGCCCCGACTGGACAGGGACCCGTCTGAATGGGGGGGAAACTGGCTGCCGGCATTTCAAAAAAGGAAATCCTAAAAGTACAACAGAACAAGGAAGACTAACACCTTACGGCAAAAAGGGAAAGCCTTTGTCTTGGGAAAAAAAAACAAACAGAAAAATGGGGACCCTGCGTGTACCAGACAAAAAAAAAAACACTCGGGGCGAGAAAAGGGGTAAATGCAAGAATCGAATCCCAAGAAAGCGCACGCGGGGGGACAAAACCCTGGTGGTTATGATATCAAGGAAAAGTCGAAAAAAATGCTGCATAAACCAACTTGGAAGACTTGTTGTTTCAGTTTGGGGGGAAGGGGGAATCACAGGGCAAAAGAAAACTCGATCAACCCCGCGGTAAGTGGGGGCGTCAGGGCAAAAGCACCCGACAAGTTCAGAAGGGTTCCAGAATGAGCCGCTAGAAAGAAAAAAAATCTCACTGTTCGACCCTAGCTTGGGGGGCTCCTCAGAAAGCTAAACAGCCACCGGTGGGGGTTACAAAGCAATCGATCTCAAAGGAGAAGATGTTAATGGGGGGAGGGGAACCCGCAAAGCAGAAAAGCACGAGGGCAGGAAAGCTGGGGAAAAATGGGACGGGCATTTGGCGAAAAGTTGGAGAAAGAGGAATGCGCCCTTTGGGGGGGGGAAAGAGTGGGGTCAAACCAGCGAGAAACAACTATGAGTCTCCCGCGGGGGTTCTGAAATCGAACGGCCTGGGAAAAATGTTGGGTCTACCGTATACAAAAGGTACACTACGAAGCTTGGCGAAGCAGGGTATTATCCAGAGAAAAAAGCGGAGGGGGGTGGGGGAAAAACCAAAGGACGCGTGGGACGGGGACTAGGAAAAAAAAAAAAAAAGAACACTGGGGACATAAAAAAAAAGAAAAAAAAGGGTGGTGGAGAAACAAAACTTAAAAAATTTAATGCTGGGGTGTTAAGAAAGGGGAAAAAATGTTCAAGAAATGAACGGACGAGGCCAAGGAAAAATAAAATGCCATGGGGAACTATTGCCAACAAATTTCACCACCCATGAGAAATTAAAATCCGGGGTGCATGCCTGTTCCCTTCGCAAAACCCCAAACGAGCCGACGAAAAGGAGTGGGGAACGGGGGGTAACCTTATATCGAAAAAGAAAAGGGTTCTCACAGCAAGTGCGGCGATTCGGGAAAGGGGCCCACAAAAAGGGCGTGGTGTGGTGGGGGCAAAAGCCGATTTGTGGAAAACCACCTAAGGGCAAAAGAGGGGAAAACCTGGCGCGGCGTCTGAAAAAAATGGCAGGAACAAAAACCAGGGATAGACGAATTGGGGGGGTTTTACTAAACTTACAAAAAAAATGTAAGTCCTGCTCTATGTTCTGGAAGGGGGGGCCCTGAGAGTCAGAAAAAGAAATCTTACATTACAAAACAGCACACATAATTCTGCCTCAGCGAGAGATCCTTCAAGAAGGGCAAGATGGGCCGAATCCATCCGTCCGAAAAACATAACTCTCAAACGAAGAAACCCCAATAACACTCCTCACGCACGATACAGCAGGAATATTTGGGGGAAAAAAAAAAAAAACAAACTCGCCATGGGGTCTATTGTGGGGGCCAATTCATGACTGGAAAGGCGCCAAGGTTGTATGGATATCTCCAACTCGGTTCCAATCCTGCAAACCCCCATGAAGCAAGGACAGAAAAACTTCCTTGTGTTTGTGTTTTTTCAGGGGCTTTTTGGGTTTGCCTTAAACCAAAAATAGCACCGTACCGGCTTCCTGTGATGGGTGAGAAAAGGTTTGCTTAGGGGGAGAACCTTTGACTTCCATCGTACGGAACAACGGAGAAAACAGGATAAAGGCGATGGGGGATAGCAAGGGGGGGGGGAAAGAAAAGTGGAACATGAAGCAAAGGGGTGTCCGCGGGGGGGGGGGTCCAGGGTCCAAAAAACTTCCAAAAACGCGAAGGGAAGCGCCGGCGGGGGGGGTCTTGAAAAGGGAGGGGGGGCAGACAGGGGTGGAGTGCAATGAACGAAGGGGAAAGGGGGGTTGAATGGGGGGAGAAAATACCAATACCGCTGGGGGGGGGGGAAACGTAAGGGGAGTCTCACGGGAGTCATAAACACTTGTTGACGTTATGAAAAACCCCTTGTGTTCAACGGGGGCCCCAACCGTGGGTGCTCGAAGTCGATGATCACCTTCTTTGCAAAACCAAAAAACAAAAAGACTGAAGTGGATAAGGAACGGTATGCGAGGAAAACCACCTCGGGAAGGCGTCGGGGGGGGGGGTCACAGCTAATTGATCTTGTGGGGTTTCAAGGGAGAAGAAAAAAATGTAGGCGGACAGTACTTCGCATCTGGGACCGCAAAGCAATGAAAAAACTGCTGCTGTGGACCCACGTGAACCCCTGTGTTGACGCAGTTAACGGGGTCGGTCAGCAGTTACTTGGGGGTCTCTGAAAGTCAGGTAACGGGTTGGAAGTTCAAAGGAAAGTCTAACACACACAACCGAATAAAGTATGCAGGGCATTCTTCTTGAGGAGGGCTAAAAAACAGGGAAAAATAAGGTGGGGTGGCGCGGGGAAAGAAACTAAGTCAAAAAATTATTTGTTTGGGTGGCCAAATCGCGCTAACAGGCCACCGGAGTCAATCATGGTGATCCTTCTTGAGAGGGAGGGACATCAAAGGGTGAGGATGAGACGAGACACGGTTGCAAGTCAAGAAAACGGAAAGCAGTTCAATCGGGAGGGGACGGACAAACCCTATTCACACAGCAAAGGCGATAGTAGGGGAGAACCTCCAGTTATGTTCCACGGGGGGAAAACGTAGGGAGATGGACGTTCTGCAGGGGAGGAAGAGAAAGAAAAGTAAAGACAGAAAGCAACAACGGAAGGGAAAAAGGAGAAACCAAACGACGGCGGAATGGGAAAAAACCATGGGGAAAGTGTTGGCCCATCCCGGACCAGTAAAAAAAACACAAGGAAAATAATGGCAAAGCAAAGGGGGATAACGAAAAAACAAGTGGAGGGTCTATCAAAACGGCCCGGGAGAAGAATTGAAACTCGACCGGTGAAAATCTAATTAAAAATAGGTAAAACGGTGGAAATTGGGATTGTGAGCACAATGTAGATTTTGGGCAACATACTAGGGGAACGTTCTTGGGAGCAGTACTTCTGACGATTTTAGGTTGTACACTTTAACTGTCCACGGGGGTCCATACGTTAAAAAGAGCATAGGAAGAGGGGGTTAAAAATTCTATGTGACCGGGCAAAATGGGGGGGAGGTAAACCGGGACATGAAAACAAGAGGGTATCAAAGTTGTTGTGGACAGAGAAAGTGGTGACTGATAAAAAAAACAGGGGGGATTGCAGCTCGTCCGTTGTAGGACAAGGGGGGGGGGGAGCCAGAAACAAAAAGTCGGGGGGGGGAGTCTGAATTATAAATGTATGGAACTGCACTAAAGGTGCTCAAAATGCCGAAAAAACAGGCACCTTTGGGTGCTTTTGGGTAAAACCAGAAAAGAGATCTCAAAAAAACCAAGGTAGACGAAAAAAAAAAGGAGAGAGACCCGGGGTCACCAAAAAAAAAGACAAAAAGGGTTGAATGTTGGAAAGTCCATAAAAAGATGGCGAAAAAGACAAGCAACGGCAAATGGCAGACAGGGACAAGCGGCTCCCGGGGCGTTATAACCAAACTTCCTACGCGGGACCAATAACAAAAATAAAAACCTCGGGAAAGAGGTATTCCGCAGAAAAAAAAATTGGTGAATAAAAAAAAAGCTGAACGCGAGCCTCTCACGCCCATAAAAAAACGACGGCGCAGATGGAAAACCGGAAAGATCATGTTCCAAAGCAATGACTAAAACGAAAAAACTAAATCTTGAAAACCGAAATTTCCCTGTTAGGGCGGTCAAGGCGGAAAGGGTGAAAAAGGGGTCTCAAAAACAGAAAAAAAAACGTACACCCGTAATCAGAACAACTTGCCCCACGGAAAGGAAAGGCGAACATCTGTTAAAAAAGTGTTTCTGATCAAAAAACACGAAGGGGGTTAACCGTCAAATTGGTTCGGAAACGAAAGGGCCACATTTCCCCCTCTGAGGGCGAGCGAATTGAAACTCCAATGAAAAACAAATTTGGGCAAACGCCGGGTAGGCAGCTTTCAACAGCCAGGAAAAACCGCCGGTGGAAAAATGTTTCGAGGCCATTCTGAGGAGAAAAAAAAAAAGGAAGAAGGCAAGCTAAGAACATCCCGTCTGGCTGCTAAAAAAAACCATAAGAGACCGCCGACCGGACGGCGGGGAATTAAAAAAAGGGTGGGGGGCCTAACGAAGCGTGGAAAAAGGGGCCTGGGCAGGGCCTAGCCGGGTGTGGTATTGAAACCAAAAAGCCAAAAAAAAGGGAAAAAAAAGCACCATTGCAAACCAAAAACAGGAAGCAAAAAAACCATTCCATCCCGATAGAAGAAAAATGGAGGACAAACCTCGCGGGGAAATGCGACCTGGTGGAAAAAAGAAAAAAGAAACTGGGACCCCTCGAGCCGCTAAGGGAAATCAGGGGGTTCAAAACCTACAGGGGGACGGAAGAAGACGCAGGGCGGTGGGACATCCCAGGAAAAAGCGATCACAGACGCATCGAAAAAGAAAAGGGGCAAAAAAAAAAGGCGGAAAAAATCGGGGCAAGTCAAGGGGTTAATCTTCTCCAAGCTGGACAAGGTAATGCAAGCACGAATACGGAGAAGGGGAAAAAAGGAACAACGAAAAGAAAAAAGTCTTTTGGGGGGCAGGAGCGAAGGAGGAGTAGCCAGGAAGCCCAGGAGGCTAACACTAACTGCATTAAAAGGAAAGCACAGAAGGAACGCACGGCAAAAAAAAAAAAGGCGAGCAGCCCGGTGAAAACCTTCAAGACTAACAAACTCAAAGACATCTAGTACAGTAGGAACGAGGGTAGGACCCACAGGGAAAGATTTTCAAGAGGGAAGCCCAACCCTTTACAAAATGTACACGAAGGGGACAGAGCCCGGGGGAGTTCTCGCGGGGGGAAGAAAAAAGGGGAAAAACAAACTACGGCTAAATACAAAAGGTGAGGGGGCACGGGCTCTACTACAGAAAATTTTGCCGACGGGGAGAAAAGGGGAGAATGAGAGCAAGGGGTCAACACAACCAAAAAGGATACTCGTCCCAGGAATCTAAAAAATTCCCCCCACCACAAAAACCCAAACCACCAAAAAGGAAGCCACAAAAAAAAAAAAGGCCGGGTTGAACCCCTGGGGCAGGGTGTAACTCGGGGGGCAACAAACGAGAAGGAAATCAAGGGACATCCTAGGGGAAGAAAGTGGGGGGGAGACAGCCCATGGGCTTAACTGTGTTGCAAAAAAAAAAAAAAAGAAGCCGCCTCATAGGGGCAAGGGGGGGGCGGTGTACAGTCTCTCTCTGGTGGTTTCGCGTGCGGAAAGAACAGCCGTACTATGGGGGACGCGAGGGAAGGGGTTAGGGTAAACTGGGAACAAATGGCCGGGGCACTACAACAAAGGGGAGCAAACAAAAAAGCAGGGGGGGGGGGAGGGGGGGGGGAGGGAGAAGAAGGGAACTTACAACTCTGCACAGGGGTTTTGTGTGACAAAAAAAAAGAAATCATCCTTTGGTGAGGGGGGGTAAAATGAAGGCTTTTGAAAAACAAACCAAGCGGTGGCCCAGCACGCAGAGAGCACAAGGTGAAAAAAGGAAAAGGAAAAACTACACAACTCACAAATGGCCAGAACGGGGTCACGCCTTAGCGAAAAGGCACCGAAAAGGAAAAAATAACCCTGGGAAAACTGGGAACGTTCACCAGGGGAAGACGAGCTCAAGGGGGGAAGAAAAAGGGAGTCGTCCCTTCCATCAGGCTCATTGTGGCCGCCATCAAAGGGCGTCCAAGGGGATTGGGAAAAAAAAAAACGGAAAGGTATAAGGGCAGAGAGGGACAAGATTCGACGAAAGAAGGGGGAGTAAAAAAAAACGGTCAAACCTAAGAAAAAGCCTGACGACAAACCGCATATCACTGCAGGGAAGACACGTGGGACGACAAAAAAACAGTCCTGGACCTTAAACGCCGTTGGGGGGCCACAGCATTACGCCTTACTCTGGCAAAAAAACGGGTTCGTCTACAAAATTTGGGCCGGAAAGGCCGAAATTTAACAAGAGTGCTTAGACGCAGGCATGGGCCAGACACTGTCACACTCAAAGCCTGGGAGTCGAGAGAGTAGCCTGAGGGCGGAAACGTCTGGACAGGGGGTTAAACGAAAGCACACGCTAAGAGGGGAGACAAAACAGCACGGTGGGTTCAGGTGCCGATGTGACAAAAAAAAAAGGGGAAGAGAGTGGGGGATTTTCTTAAAACAGACCAGGGGTCCGAGACAAGTCTTCATTTGAATCAAAGGGGGGGGGGGGGACATACACACGGCAACGAAGCTCAAAACCGTGAAAAAAAGAAGGAGCAAAAAAGGACACAACCACAGGGGGACCGACCAGGGGGACGCCAGGGGACGACGATTTTTTTGTGTTTCTTCGGAATCCCTAGAACGGTTTCTTGATTGACCAACGAGGACATTGTAGAAAGGGGCAAAACCCAGGGCCACCAACCACACAGGGGGGCGAAAACTGGAAAACTTGGCGGAAAGGAAAGAAAAGATTGGAAACGAAAAAGCCAAAAAATTCTCCACGCGGTCCAACGGAAAGGGGGCCGAAAGAAAATGACGAACGCGGGGTTTTTTTTGTTCAGGGGTACGCCTCGGGGTAGGGGCAGGAAAACATGGGGTCGAAAACAGAAAAAGAGAAATTTGCGTGGCAGAAGTAGGGGGGAGGGAGGTTACGGACGGGAGCAGACTCCGGGTTGGCCAGGAGGGGGCTACCGGTGAATTCTGTCAGCAAGGGGGAAAAAAAAAGGGACATGGAACCCCAGCACCCGAAAAACGGGGAGGGGAAGACGGGGGACCAGGGGGAGCAAAAGCAATTCGAATTTTGGACTTCCAGCACCCTGAAGGGGGAAGGAACCAATTAGTTTGGGACGAAGGGGGGATAAGATAGTTCAAGCGTCTGGGGAAAAAAAAAAAAACACATAACAAAAGATGACGAAAATGTGCCACATATGCACGCCAACAAGGGACAACGGGAAAAAACGCGGAGCATTAAAAGGATGGGGGGGGGGGGAGGGGTGTTTTGAGCTAGTAAAGAATAAAAAAGGAAAGGGGGAATGCCACGAAGAAAGGGGAAATTCTGAGTTGCTGCCTGGGGGGGAATAGAAGGGAAAGGGAAAATTTCGACGAAAACGCGGCATGAGGACATGGGGGACGTACCAGTGCCTTCACTTTCGAGACCAAAAGAGGAAAATCTACTGCCAAACCAGCTTGCAAAAAAACCTGACGTTCACAGGGGGCAACCTTGCCTAGGGACTACGGCCCATTCCCAGAAGGGGGTGGGCCAAACGCCTTGGAAGTTGATCGGAAAGGGGGAACAATGTCCCCGAAAAACGAAAACTTGCCAAACAGGGGGGGGGAGGAAAAAAAAGATGGAACTAACCCATTCCAAAAAGGAAACCAAAATCATAAGAGGGGGGGGGGACACTTGATGCAGAAGACCTGCACGGAAACCTTCTCGGGGGGGGACTTGCAAGGGTTTACTGGTCACCATCAGTGGGGCGGGGAAAGCAACAATGGAAAATGGAGAAAAGGGGAAGTTGGTAATAACTATAACAAGCAAAGGCGGGGGAGGCGAATGTTCACGACCAGAAAACTCAGCCGCCCAAACCGCAAGGGGGGGGAAAAAGGAGGCAAAAGGAACCGTGAACCAGGGAAGGAGAGGCCAGCAACAGGGAAAAATCAAGGAAAGTTTTTTTGGCTAACAAAGGGGGGGGGGGAATAAAAAAAAAGACTGCCCGATGGGGAAAGAGGAAAAAACAAAAGGATCACGGAAAAAACCAACCGAACACTTGTTTGTTCTCGATTAAACCATGTCGAGAAAAAAGCCGACGAAAAATGGGTCCAAGTCAGGGACAAAGACGATCAAAAGGGGGTTCCCCAGCCTCTCGAACACCGACGACTTGAAGGGGAAACCCTTCCGCCATCTATTTCGTCCGGCGGGTCACCAAGCTCAGGAAAGGGCCAACTCGGGAGGGAAGACAAGGATAAGGTTGTTTAAGTGCTGCCTCCTTCACGCGAAGGAACATTCCGAAAAAATACAAGTATCACAAAAAGGGAAAAAAGACCTGGTGAATTCGAGACAGGGACACCGGGGGGACAGGAAAGGGAGCTTTAGCTTCTTTCACGCCCACGAACAAGTAGGTTCCTGCGGACTCAAAAAAAAA
>Ga0179593_1444036_pt1 | contig 10171 bp, 7 predicted proteins | sample CZODoug2_1_08_16_FD_185931 | JGI IMG/M metagenome (GOLD analysis project Ga0179593, IMG submission 185931) | Vadose zone soil fungal communities from Angelo Coast Range Reserve, California, USA - CZODoug2_1_08_16fungal (PacBio error correction) | ecosystem: Environmental > Terrestrial > Soil >...
GGGAAACTGGTAACCCATTTAGGGGTGATGACGACCTGAACAGAAGCACTAGGTGTTCCTCAATAGCGCCTTCCCCGAGTGAAAGGTAACTAAATGCATTTGACCAGGAGGGATTCATATAGGACACCACAAAGAAGGAACCCCCTGGACTGTGCTCGGCCAGTGCCCGTGACGCGCGTGGTTCCTGCGACAGAAAGAGGATGTCTCAGTCAGCGATATATTGAGGGGGCACAGGGTGTGACTAGGAGTACGTACAGGGGGCACCGGGTGGGTCCCACGATATCGTTTAAGTGACACAGAGGAGGGAATGCAAATGCGGTCTGTGTGCTACCACCAGAGCCGGCCGGGCGTGATTAGCCAAATGAGGGTCGGCCGGGTGAGAATCTGCAGGTATGTCAAGGAAAGGGGGGGACGAAGGTGAAAAAGCCACCATGCAGGACTGGGCGTGTGACGTGAAGACACGGGGTATATCGGTTCCGGCAATTCGAATCCTCGGAGTGCCCGTCTTCATTCTGATATCCTTTCAAACCGAAAGCATGTGGGTTCTGCGACATCCTAAGCCATCGGGGAAGGCCCTTATCCGCCACAGTAACGGCTAGCCAGGGAGCTCGCTGCTCGTAGGTAGGGGGATACTAGGCTTGTGTCTCAAGAAGGGAGGGAGCAAACAAAGGGCCACCAGTCCGAAGCCTGTCGGTCTTGGAAGGAGGGACGTTTGGGAGGGAGCTCGAGGGCCGCGGCTGGGTGAGAGCCAAGAGGGGGGATTTAAAACCGAAAGACGGGCTGGCAAATAGAGGCAAGGCGGCGGCGTCAGAGGTCTTCTCGTCTGCTCGGGGGAGAAACTGTGTTCTTTAAGGACCGTTGACAACCCCATGGAGGTCATCACTCTGGTAGCCGGCGCCATCCGCAGTCAAGTCTACGCCGGTCATGGAGAACACGGCGCAAAGGTTGCGCCCTAGACACGCGCGCAAATAGGAAAGCGATCGTACTGAAGCAGGGGGGCAGGAGGGTTATGGGCACGCATGGGGACCAAAAGAGGGCGTCGCTGTCACTATTAAAAGATCTGAGCCACACCACTGGTTTGAAGAGGCACAGTCGTGCGTGGCAAAGGACCTGTCTCATATTAAAAGAGGAATCAGGGTGCAGCGAAAGGAGTGGCTTGGACCTTCAGGTCTGAAAAGATGAGGTTACTCCGGAGTCATGATGATGACGGTCGACTGACTGTTAATTAAGGCGGACTTCATAAATCACGGGCAGGACATAACTGCCCCGTAATTACACGAGCAGGAAATCACAGCTCGTAAAGGATGGGTCGAAAGAAGAGAGACGTCTCGGCAATAAGCGCGTGGGGGGGGGTGGTAGTGATTGTTTTTGCTCTACTTGAGCCTCGCATCCAGCATAGTAGAATAGCGGGACGGCCGGCTGTAAATCACAACAACAAAGATGAATTCACACGGAAATGATCCCGGATTGCTTGATAGGAAAACTTGCCCTACAGAGAACGGCACCAACGGTAAGAGAGAAATCGATGGAAGGTTATAACGGCCGCCTCTCGCCCTGCACGGACCAGTGACGCTAAAAAGCAGTGCACGCATAGGGACAGGGCTGCACTCCTAACCGCGAGAATGAATGATCTGCAGCTGAGCGACGAAGTTCAGTGGGGGCGGGCACAGTCGGACGTTCTACACCCGTGAAGTTCCTCCCAGGTGACGAAGAGCGAGGAGAACCAATCTGTTCGCCTTCTGCGATAGGAGGACACTTTTAAACAGGGAAACGACGCACACACAAGGCCTGTGCGTATGAAGTCTGCAGAAACTAGAAGAGGAGGTAGGAGAATAGAAGGGAAACATCTAACGATCGCTTCACTCCTCAGCTCAGAAACAGAGTGAGCACTAGATAGGTAAATGTATAACCACTTTTCAGCAATCGAATGACGGAGGCGGTAGAGGCCCCCAGTGCCAAGGTATGATATATGTGAGTAAGGAAAGTCGGCCTCTATTTAAATGAGGGGGGCATCCGGCGAAAAGGCTCGGACTGAAAATACGCACAGACGGCTGTCGTGCTCAATGGGAGGGCAAGCGTATAATAAGAAGACAGGGAGCTAAGAGCGGAAGAAAATCAGCCGCGGTTACGACGACGAATATAAGGGCTACTGACACAATTCATGGGAGGCTGGTTCACATGATCGATTGCATAACTGAACAGGCGCCTTGGACTCCGGTCAGGAAATGATCACTCTTGCAGTCAGTCTCCGGATTCCCCGGATAGGGAAAAGGAGCTATCGGTGCTCATTCAGGTTCTTTTCTATACACTGGAGATAGGACACGCCCAGGAATAGGTATCGCCAGGAATATTCCCTTCTCCAGCAGCGACAACGCGTTATTGTGGTGTGCGGGGGGATTAATTGGTCATACTGTGGAGGGGAGAGGACCGCGAAGGAAAAAGAAATGGTGAACGATGAGTTTATACCTTGAAGTTATTTCTAAACGAGTCGACCGGTCGACCCATCAACACGCCTACGACGCCCACCCCGCTAGACAGGGTCAAGGACACTAGGGAACAAAGGAATCCGTGCCCGACCAAAATTATACTAGTGATCATGGGGCTCCGCATGTCCTAGGCGCTACCTAAAACCTGAGTACAAAGGAATCAAGTCGGGGGGATCACCAGCCGTAAGGGGTCGCCCTCTGAAAGCTGAGACGAAGAAATTTCACTACAAATGGCGTCGCCACTCCTGACAAGGGTGAGACAACGGGGGACAAAAGTGGCGGGGCTGGGGTCGCGGGCTGAATCTATGGGGGGGGGGAGGGAACAGAGGTCAGGGCAATGTGGGGGCTGGTGAGGGAGACTCTCGACGGGGGCGAGACATGAGAGATATAATGGGGGGTCGGAGGGACGGCCGCCAGACCTCGCCCCGGATTTGCAAGAGGCTCGGAAGATGAAGAAGGGGGTCTGGGGTTTCGGAATCAGGGACCGTTACGAAGGATTCTTTGCCGAACATAAAGCGTAGAGGGTGTCGAAGAAAGAAGGCCCCGCCGCTCTGTAAGGACAGATCTATTCCACTATACTCGGCGAGACGATCTTGCCTAGGCAGAACCGAGGCAGCGTGAAAGGACAAGGAAAGGCCGTCGGCGAAATACAAGGAGAGGGGGCCTAGTCGCCAAAAAAAAACGAGAACAATCTCAATGGCTTTCACAAGGGTGACCAACTCGACCAGATCTTGGGCGTCCTAAAAGCTCGCTCTTAGGGACCTATTTCGGAGAAGACCGTTCTAAAGACACAACAGGGGACAAAAAAACATGCCTTCATCCTTGATACCGATCGGATGAACCCACTACGTAGACGAAAACCCAAGGCGTATTGCGCCCGGGGGGGGGAGGATGATGCTCACTCTGTCAGCCCAGATCTCAAAAGAGCATCCATTCACATTCTCTCAGAACAAAAGCCGGCGATCTCGTAAGCTACCTTTATACAAGGTCCTTTCGGGGGGGGGAGAAAAGGGAAAATCTACCATTGCGAAAGACAAACCTGTCTTTGAATCTCCGCCTTTTTTCTCAAAGCGCTCAGAGAGGTGAAAGGAGAACGCCAGGTAGGGGTCAGATAGGGGGGGGAGACTTTCTTCATCGGGGGACGTTCAAGTCAGGACTGTGCCGACCCAAAAATCTCGCAAACACAAAGGGAAGGAGGGGGGGGGGTTCTTGAATGAAGACTGTGTGTCTGCTTTGAACGAAGGATGCAGAAAATAAAAGAGCTCACACGGACGCAATCTGGCTAAAGAGACAGGGGGAAGGTACAAGGGGGGGTCCACAGAAAAGGAGTTCTCGATGAACCTTTGGATTTTTTCCCCGGAAAAAACTACAGCCTTGTCCGAAATCGCGCAAACTACAGGACAATGCAGGGGGAAGAGGTTTCGCGAGACTGCAGGAGGGGAAAAGGTCTTCGTGGCTACTGTCGAGGGAGAAAAGGGATATTTATAATAAGCCGAGCGCCATCAGGGGGCCACCTTGTCCGTGCAAGGCGTGTTCGTCGCTCGTAGGGTACAAGGGAAATGAAAAAAATCCATGGGGTTGGCCGCGCTTTCTTTGCCAGGAGAGGGGGTTGAGGGAAGGACTGATCAGGTCCTGCGTTGTGAAAGCCGAAACGTAGAATGAGGGGAAAAGGACCGCGGTGCGCTTCGCGGTGGGAAAAGAGGAAGATTCGACATCGGTGATCACGGAAGGGAGGTCGTAATTTCGGAGTAACGCCCAGTAAGGCCGCGAGCGGCAAGATAGGCTCACGCTTCCCAGGACGGAGGGGAGAGAAAGCGGTTTTCAAAGGAGTGTTCCGTTGGACGAGTGAAAACACCTAAAGTAAAGGAACTCCGCAAAAAGGAGCGGGAAAAGGGCGGCGCCATCGATGCTGGACCCGCGTCACGCCCGGCGAGTAGGGGGAGGGTGGAACCCGCAAATAAATAACTAGGACTGGGCTCATATGTCTTGAACAGATCGCACTCAACGCCGCGTCGAAATCAAGAACCGACAGGGGGCAGGCAAGCTGGCCGGGCCTTGAGAGGGAAAAGGATAGGGGGAAGGCTCGGAAGGGGTGACAAGTTAGACCCGATCTCTTGGGAACAGCCGGGAAAGGGTGGACCCGTACTAGAAGAGCTCTATCCTTGCACTGGTAGTGTTGGGGGGAGAGAGTTTGTTCAAAAAGAGGTGAAGGGGGGGGTTACTTAGCACGGGCAATCAGCCCACAACACAATCCTTGGAGCCTATTAGACGACGATCGAAGAAGCTCCCCGAGCTCGCCTCAGGAGCTACGGCCTAGGACGGATAGTCGGGGAAGATTCACTTCCGAACGGGACTAGGGTTGGATCTTCATCTTTTAAAGGTACGAACTCTTTACGAGCACCATGCAAGGTAGACATCAGAGAAGCGCTCGGAAGGAAAAGAAAAAATCTTCTTGTCTTGGGGCTGGAAGAGGCAAACCGAAGAGAGCAGACTGGCTTAATTCATGTCGCCTGAGAAAGTCTTTGAAATAGGGCCGAATGACTCGTCTCCTAAAAACCTCCAAAGAATCGAACGGGGCATAGCCGGCCGCTCTCACCACACACGTAGGGGGGGGGAAGGGGAAAAGTAGGGCTTCTAGCGGCTATGTCGGGGGGAGGGGTCTGGGAGATAGGGAGAGTCGGCAAGAAGTAGGGCACCGTGACTCTAGGCTTCAAGTACCTAACATGCGTCTCTGCAGTGCGCTTCCCCAATCGCGGAGAAAAGAAAGACAGAGGCCGGACGAGCGCTGAGGACGGAGGGGGGGGAGTTCTACTTTCATTCTCCTAATATGAAAAGTGCCAGGTGACAATGAACAGAGAAAAAAAAGATTGAAGACCCTCCGCAGGGGTCCGGATAAAGAAAATAGAGCGGCTAGCACGAAATGCCGGGAGATCGGGAGCGGGGGAAGCTTCCCTCTCGTTCTTAATAGGTGGAAAGTTTCCCCTTAGAGGGGTGGGGGGGTGGTGAGTTTTTAGTGGTGGATCCTCCCCCTCTCTAATTGATGGGGAGGAAAAGAACAGCATAAAAAAAACATCCACGTCACTCCGGCCGCTCGGACTAAAATCAGGTATTCCTTGACCGAAGAAAAGTGGGTCGAGCATTCTCGTACAGGCTGCCAAAAAGACAACTCAGGTCAAAACAAAAGTTCTTACTTTTAGCAGGGAGTTGCGTGCCGTAGTGTGGCCTTGTCATGACTCCCGAGCAGTGTCTTCTCTCGCTGGAAGGAGACCAAGAAGGTCACAAGCTGGTTATTCCCCTCCAAAGGATAAAAAATCTATCTGGGGGAAAAGAGAGATGACTCGGTCATCCACGAAAAGCAAGTACTTGAGTGAGAGCACATGGATACACAAATCACCTAAGAACGCACGATGGCATTCAAAGCTAACAGACGGGTGTGTGTGTCCGATTATATTGGGAAAGACCAAACACGAAAACCTGGGTGAGGAGGGGAAAATCTCCCTGGGGCCGACTCGCTGCGGGCGAATGAACCCATCAGTCAAAGTCCGTTACCTCTTCCCTGTTGTGACGGGCTCACAGGAAAGGTAAGCGCTGGCCTAGTTTTCATGTCGATCATGCAGATCGTGCGACAGTGACAACTGGGATAAAGCCAGCAGAAAAACTATCGCCTGCGAAAGGGGGGACCGGATTATGGCCGAAAGTAAAATTCAAGTAGGTCAACTTCATGTAACGCCTATCAGAACTCTCATAGACGAGTCGATGAAAGGAAACAACCACAACTAGTTCTCATTTGTGCAGTCTGACGGTGGCACTATCAGCTTCTAAACTATACTGGTGAGTAGCTCTGTCTAACAGGGGCGTTCTTCACATAAAAAGGGCTCAAGCTAGGTCCCTCGGAACGTGGGTCGCACAAATGATGGTCGTAGGCCGATTCAGGTTCTCTCTCATCAGCGGTAACAGAGAGCAAGGTCACTACCACCGATTGGGTTATCTGAGCGAAAAAAAAAAGCAGTTGCAATGTGGGAGAGCAGCGAAATCGTGTGACAATTGTCAAACTCTTGGAGTCCTTTTTAAAAAGTTCACTGCGAAATAGCATTTGTTGGGCGCCTGCGGGGTTAAAGGGCAGGAAGCTGTGAAAGTATCAATTGGGGGGTCAACGTGAGCTCTTAAACAAAGGGAACGGACATGTCGCTAAGAACCACGGCCTGTCCACGTTACAACTCCTGGTGGGCCTGGGTCGCAGTACACAGTTCACTTCTTCAAGATTACATTACTCAGAACACAATGAGAAGAGTCACCCGATATGGAGCCACACCAAACACTACAAAAGTTCCACTCGTGCAAGGGGCTTTTTAATCGATGGGCTGTGTGATACGTTCAAGTAATCGTTCAGCCGGTATCCGTTCAGCCGGCACATCATTGAAAGAAGGCCAGACTGCATTTCTTTCCCGTCAAACGATGAGTCTGTGGTACCCAAGGAAAGATTCAGTGAGCCCGGACATTATCCGGGGATCTCAAAGAAGGAGGTCTTACGAGATATGTTAATAAAGTACGACAGTCACAATATAACAGGGTGGTACCATCAAGGCGACCTTGTCCTCCAGTCCCAATTGCTAAGTCAGTGGCACATTTTCATGACCACTAAGATAACGTGACCATTAGAGAGGGGAGCAACGAACTCATCGGAAGATGGAATCATCCTTCCTGAAAAAAGAAGGACAGGGCGGCCTGCACAGAGAGGGGCAGAATTGAAAGCTTAAAGTAAAACCTTCGTATGGCGAAGGAATCGGTCAGTACTCCCGAACGTAGGAGGGAGGGGAACAACACACATCGCCGACGGGAAAAAAATCGATGTCTCGTCGCCGCTTTAAAATGGAAAGGACTTCTTTAACGTCGGAAGAGAGGGAAACTGGCTGTCGCAGACAACGAACAGGAGAACAGACATAATTCCTTCCGGCAGGGAGGGAAAAAAAAAAAAAAAATCGGCTCCGGCAATCGGAGAAAGGCTTCATTCGCAAATGGAAGTAAAACGTGTGAGCGGTGAAGAAGGAAAGGATGTCATCTGAAGGAAGGGTTGACCTTGAAGGAGGTGGAAAAAAAAACGGTAAGAGAACCTTGTACCTTACTTCAACCGGTCAAGGTACTCCCAAGGCCAAAAGGAAAAAAATCTGGGTCAAATTCGGCAAAAGCAGGTAGAAAGAAAAACTTTTATCACGAATGCCGACAGACGAAGAAAAGCTCACAACCGTAAGTTTGGATCTATCCAGAGGGGGGGGGGCAGCTTGATCCCTCTAGTCAGTCTTTGAAAACAACACACTATCTGTCGTAAATAAGCAAGGAAGAAGTATAAACACGAAGGAGACTCAGCCGTGAAAAAACACTCATAGGGGAGGGCGCAGTTTTAAATAATAGGCTCTACATCCCTGATCCCCGAGAAGAGTCAATCTTCTCCAATCATTTATACAGAGTAAGGAAGAAGGTGCTCCGGGGGGGGGGGGGGGGGGGGGGGGGGGGTGGATCCGTAACGGTGGGCGGTATGGGGCAGGAAGACTAAAAGCGATCCTCAGTACGGAGAGCTAAAGTGGTATCCTTTCTCTTACAGAGAGTCGTAAAGTTGGGGAGACATTATTATTGTGTTCAGAGGAAAATAGCAGTCATCTCGCCGCAACAAACGTAGGATGAGAAGGGTGATGATCTGGGCGCTTGAAAAGTTAACCAACTTCATACATGTGGCAATTTGGAGGAAAAATCTGTACGCATTGTAATCCCGTGGAATAGGAAAGCGGGAAGGACGAGGCTTCGTACCTTTCGCGGACTTGGGAATGCGTAAGGCCCGCCCTTTCGGAGAAAAACCGACACGCGGCAGCGGGTTTCACTAGATCCCTGAGTGAAACTATTATCGAGAGGGATAGAGGGAGGCCAGCCCTCTGACGATGAGGAAAATAGGTTCAAAATTCTTCGAAACAAAAGGGACGGATTTTTTACTTACAATTATGAAATCTGGGTATACGGTTCCTTTTATACGACGAACTCTAGGTGAAGGGTGAGGAGAAAAACTATCTAAGGGAAAGTAGGGGCCTGTACTTCCTTTTTTCAAGACGTAGGGGGGTGGATCGTGGAAAGACGACCCGGTGAGAAAAAAGGGTTCCTATCTGTCTTGACGCCATGGAGCAAGTGGAAACCTAAAGGGGGGGTCTGACTCTCGTGGGGGAAGGAGGGAAGGGGAAGTAAGAGGGGACTTCAGTGCGACCGTGAGGGAAAGGGTTATGCTTTGTGGATAAAAAAAAAAAAACTTCTCATCAGAGACTTGAAGAAGGGGGGGGGCTGACCGGTCAAGAGTCACAAGAGAAATCTAAAATAAGATTCGCAGATCAGGGCAGGCGACTTAGGAAAAAACGCGTGGCGGGACAAAAATCCGGAAAAAATGGTCCGAAGGGCGTCGAGGGGCGGGGGCGCTGAGAGACGGTCTGCATAGCCGGGACGTTTGAAATTCCAATTCCTTCGGGCTGGCACGAGATAAATCGAATGAGCCCCTCCCATGAGGAGAGGGGGGGAGGTGGAACCACATACACAGGAGGGGTTCAGGGAAAGATAAAGAGAAAGCTGCGTGCCTTTTAAAGGAGAGGACTCACTTCAGCGATCGCCAGTGCGGAGGTAGGGCCGGTCTACAAGGAGGGCAGGGAAGGGGGGAGGTAAATGAGAGAAAGTTCGGTCGAGCCGGGAGGGAAGCGGCCTTGATTTAACCTCGACCAAACGGCAGGTAGAAGGAGCATGCATGACGGGGAATTACGTTTACACTTAATAGACTAACTAGAACGTAGGGGCCCTTCACGAGTCTGGGAAACGAGGGACTAGAAGCAGCTATCAATTGTCAACAAGTTAGGGGGAAGAGTGATGCCAGAAGAAGCTTAAAAGGTCAGTTCCTCGGGCAGGGAGGGCGGTCTCCAATCGCACTTTAATATAGGAAGTGGGGGAGAACAATGAAAAGCAGTGGGAGGGGGACTATCATCATCCCTGAGGGAAGAGCGGAAATCGCTTTTGCGACAAGAGACTGGTTGGAGGTCCGTTGCAGAGAGGGGGGGGCATCGTCGCAACAGATTAGAGCAAGGGGAACGAATCAAGGTGAAAAGGAGTTCTCCTAACTGGAAGGGGGGGCGGATAAAGGGAGCCAGACTCAGAGAAAAAAAAGATGTCCTGTACCTTCTGCACAGGCAGAAAACAGAAAGGCGGAAGGAACTTCACCTTTTGCGATGCATCCGTGTCACGTAAGAAATCAACAAAGTCCACGCCTCAGAAACATGGAAATTCCAAGGGGGTGGCCTACGTGGGCCCTGATGGCGTTCTTTCAGTGGAAGGCCGCGGAAAAAGACCAGGAGGTGATCAGGGAAGTCCGACGCTAGGGGGGAAATCCCAACGGACGTTCCTGCTGAGCGAACGGAGGCTCATGAAAAAACGAACAAGAAGTGAAGCCTGACAGTCCCCCGGACTAAGGGGGAGGGAAACAGGGGGGAAGGGGGGCTTGGTCTTACTCATCGGTGGATTCTTATCGTGGGTCAAATACCTAGAGAGCACGAAAAACGCTCGGGGGGAAAAAGTAGCATGAATCAGAGCACCAATTCACCCCTCGGTGGCCCATAGAGGTGGAGAAAGTGGGGTCACAGTCCTATTGCCAGACACCAGTGAGGGAA
>Ga0179593_1521630_pt1 | contig 10171 bp, 9 predicted proteins | sample CZODoug2_1_08_16_FD_185931 | JGI IMG/M metagenome (GOLD analysis project Ga0179593, IMG submission 185931) | Vadose zone soil fungal communities from Angelo Coast Range Reserve, California, USA - CZODoug2_1_08_16fungal (PacBio error correction) | ecosystem: Environmental > Terrestrial > Soil >...
GGAAGAAAGTTTTGGTCCCTCTTCTGGGAAACAATGTACCCGTTCCGTGCAGCACCACGAAGGAAGAAGCCTTCCGACGTCAGGGAAAGGCTCGCCGCGTTTGAATCTGCTGCACAAAAGAAAGGGGCTATGGCGTAAACCGCGGTAATCAACTGGAAATAACCATGGAAACCTAGCAATGAGAGAGACCGTGCAAACACGAGGAAAAAAAAGAAAGGGGAGCGGCCAAAGCCAACGCGCGAATGTTAACGACGCACGGCAATCTTTATTAAAGAAGAGAACGAGTGCTCCAAAATATCCGAGAGCGTGGTACGGGGCGGTGCCCGCTAGGGGAGTTCTCTCATCGACCCTTCAGGGGAGGAATAATCGAAGCGCGGCAAAACGGGGAGAAATGAAAAGAGAGGTGGGACCTCGCTATTCATAAAAAGCCTCGCTCGTCCTACATGGGGCCAATTGGCCATTGCCAGAAAGGGAAAAAAAAATTTGAGAGAAAAAAGCGCGTGCGTCTTTCTCCTTTGAAAAAAGAACGCGCGATTTACTGAATTTTGAGGGGGGAAAAAAGTCGCGCCCCGTTCGCGCTGCGAGAAATGAAACAGCGAAAAAAAATTTTCGCTCTTGCTGCGGATCTGGGGATAAAAAAAGGCCTTTTTCGTCGCGATCGACAAAAAAAAGTCGGATACAATTCTTGATTTTCGTCCGAGGAAAAAATCATAACTCGAAGGACGGGGAAAAGTCGTCGACTATGCAAAGAAAACGTCCTGCGTCACGCCATAAAAAGAAGTGAAGAAGATGGAAGCGCATCGTGAGAGGGAAGCCTACTTCACCGAAAAAAAAGGACCCTCATGTTGCTGTCGTATAAAGGTTCAATGGGGCGCTGGGGAGAAAAAAAAGGAGAAGTTGCATGTATTAAAGAAGGGAAAACAAGCCAGCGACCATCAGCAACGGACGTAGGGAAACGGTTTCAGTTCTGGCTAGCTCTCCGCGGTAGGGAGGGGAAGGGAGGATACTTAAGAAAAGAAAGGTAAGAAAAAGAAGTAACGCACTGCCCGCCCCTTCTGCACAGAAGGAGGGGATAGTCATCTTCTCTTCATCCAAGCGGCGAAAAAGAAGCGGATCGCGCATTCCCTCATCTCCAGCCAAAGGAGGGAAAATCACAAACAACGGAAGAAGATAGGGAAAAAAAAGCGCATCGATGTAATTTCGCTGCCAGCGGAGAAAAGGGGCAGGTTAGAATAATCGCAGGGAGGAGTGAGTTATCTCGGTGGCGCGAAAAAAAAAGGGGGAAAAGATTCAGGGGAGAAGGTCAAGTGAAAACTACCTACCTTATCGCTAGCGACCTGAAAGAGGGAGGAACGGCCGTTTGGCTATTTTCTCTTCCTCGTGAGAAGAAAGAGTTGTGCGGTCGCTTTTCCACCTTCAAAGGAAACCGAGAAAGCGATAGGCGCAAAAGAAAAGGCCAAAGAAAGAGATACTACTACGACCGGAAGGGCGATGACGTGCCTTTGAAGGAGAGGGGAAAATAGCGGACGAAGCTCTGGAAGAGAAGGCTCTCAGGGAGGGGGCTTGAAATTGGACTCGCATTTCACGGAGAGTAAAGCGCTGCCTCCTGAGAAAGTAGAAAGAGGGGGGAGGAAATACTGGCAATCTACTTCCAGAAAAAAAAAGTTGATGAAAGAAAAGGAGGGAGCAAAAAGAGAACGAAAAGGCCTTGCCGGCATCGAAGAAGAAAGAAAAGAAAAAAAAAATCGTGGTGATGGCGGACGTCTCAGAAGGGGGAGAAGAAACGAAGGGCGCGAAAGGCAAGAGAAAGGGAGAAGATGCAAAAATTCAGTAACATCTCTAAAAGGGAGGGCCATCGATAAGACGCAAGAAAGGGGGGAAGAGGGTCCAAAGAGGTATAAAAGAACAAAGTTCAAAAGGAAAGGGACAAAACAAATGTCTCTATCTATTCTCAGGGGCGTCGGTCATTGAGATAATAAAAGAAAGACGACGTTCAAGCGGAATCTGGAGGAGGGGAAGAAGAAAAGGAAGGGTGCGAGAATGTTTCCAAGGGAAGGAGAGGGTGCCCCTCATTCGCGTAAAAAGAAAGGATACTAAAGCTTAATGAAGGATATTTTGTTCGCAAGTAGCTCTTCTTTGCGTCAAAAGAGAAAGGCGCTCGTCGCTCCTCGATTCTACGAAGCAGGCGCATTGGTTGCGGGGGCGCGCCGCCAAGGTAGGGGGCGCCCGCCCGGGCTCTCTGAAAAAGGGCGGCGATTTCCACTTTTCTCTGTGGAAAAGAAAAGGGGCGGGGTAACCCCGATCCCTTTTATTACCGCGGGGAAAGCCGAGGGCGGCGTGCTGGGGAAGAGAATCCTATCACCCGAGAAGAGAAAGCCGGCGGCCACGATGGTTGGATGCCGCAAAAAAAGAAGGCCTGAAAACGTCGGCGACATTTCGCGTTGGGGGGGGGGAAAAAAACGCAACGGTCCATGGAAAGAGAAGGCTTTACCAGCGAAAAAGAGACAACCTGAGGAAAGCCGATCCTGCTACTTGCGTATGCGCCGAAAAAGTAGACTTAAGCGGCGAAAGGGGGGCCATTTCTGATTTCGCTGGAGAGAAAGGGAGGGCAGGGGTTGCCGCTCCCTTGGTAAAGAAGAAAAGGAGGGGAGTCTTAGCTCGATGTGAAGAGACTTAAAGGAACCCCGAAACGGATACAATCTCTCAAATTGTCCTGGAAAAAAAAACTGGATTCTTTCTCACCGAAGGGGGAGAAAAAGCAAGAAAGACTCTTAACCAAAGCAGAGGCAGAAGTTAAGGACACTCCAGACCATGGGGAGGAGGAAAAATCACTTTTCCTGATTTTTCGGAGAGAAAAGAAACAGATGTGCTTTCAACCTTGGGAGGGAGCCGAGGTGGGAAAAAAAACTGGCTTTGCACAACGTCCGTAGGCTGTGGACCAAATACGCTACGGGAGAAGGTCCGGGGGGAAGAACGAACACCTCCGCAGGGGGAAGAGAATGGGCGAGTCTTAGACGCAGGATATTATCATGTAAAAAGCACGATAAGGAAGGGAAGAAGCATTCGAACACTTAAGAGGAAAGGGAGGGAAGATTGGCAGGTCAAAACAATAATTTTAAGGCGATGGGGTTTGGGGAGAAGAAATCATGCCCCCTCGAGCGGCGGTTAACTAATAAAGAATGGTTGGCAAAAGAGGAAAAAAAATCGCGCTGTTTTTGGTGCTATCGAGAAAAAGAAAACACGGAGAGTCTTGCACTATGGAAAGAGATCGGGAAGGGAAAGTGGCTGCCACCTTGCTCTAATCGCAAACCACTTCGCGAAAGATCTAAATTCCAAAGATGGATTGAAACCGGCAAACAGAGCACTCAACGTCTGGGGAAAAGGAAAACCGGAAGGAAAGGTGCCTCGTTCATTGTTCAGGCATGCTAGGAGAGGGGTTGACTCTTCCTCGAGTTCCAAATACTAGGAAGAATCCTATCGGTAAAAAACGACGGGCAACTTCTCCTGCGGAGGAAAAAAGCACCTTCGCGTCCTCTCCGCAGGGGAAAAAGTAGGGTGACACATAAAATTGCTTCCAACAACAACGGAGACAAGCAGTGGCAAGCACATCTAGGGGAGAAGAGAACTCAGCACAGTGATTTCTCCTCCCAGATTAGAAAGGAAGGGAAGTGTACTTGCGCGGACATCTTCTTGGTGCCGAGGGGGGGGGGGGCTGGGGGGGGGTGGGGGGGTTGGGGGGGGGGGGGGGGGGGGGAAGGGATCCCGATAATCCGTAGGTGTAGAAATCCGACAAAGGGCGGAAATGGGGGAGATGGGAGAGCCTCCCCAATCGCGGGGAAAGGAAAAAAAAAGAAAAGAGGCGATATCACCTGTGTCGGCAATGCTCTGGACACGGGATCGGCAACAGGGAAAGAAAAAAGAGGCGAATCCATCTCAATCTAATGTCCAAATAAAAGGGAAAGCGAAAACCGGTGAAAGGAATCCTTTTTTTGTCGGGAGAGACAAGCCAGAAGGATCTCTATTTTTTGGCCTCCGGCTTGACCCCAGGAAGGTCCATCCATAATGGCAGCCATACCAGGCCGTGGCATCACAAGAAGGAAGAAAAGCCTTTCGCGGTACGAATGAAGAAAAGGAAGCGTCTGCGGAAAGCGAAGGAAAAAAAAAAGATCCCTCGTTTGATATGGGGCTCACCAGGCCTTGACCATCAACAAAAAATGAGGGGGGAAAGAGGGAATAAACTGGATCGTTTTAAAGCATAGAAGAAAGGGGGGGAAAAAGGAATAGAGCATCCCCACTTTCCAGCAGTGCAATATCAAAAAAGAAAGGGAAAGAAGGTCTTCTCTCCAAAGCCAAACGCGCGAATTAAGCGCGTCGTCTCAAAGAAGAAAGAGGAAAAGAAAGTCAGCTCGATTGCGCCCAAATATCGAGACAGGAGGAAGGGAGAGATAATGCTTTGTCCCGCGATGTCAAAAGGATAGGAAAGAGGGAACACTTGCGCTGGGTATGTGTATTTCAATGGAGAAAGAGGTGAGCAAGGGGGAAAAAGAACAGGTTCGTGAATACAAGGGAGGAAAGACCTATTCCGCCGGAGCCTGAGGAACACATGGGAGGAAAAATGCCAGGGCCAAATTTCGCAAAGGGAGGGAAAAGATGAAGAGGAATTCCATCTCAGGGTGCGTAGGGAAGCAATCAGTTCGCGCTGACTAAAGTTTAGGGAAATTTTTTCGTCACAAGGGAAAAGAGAGCCCCGTTCGCTCTGCGCTGAGGAGGGAAGAAAGAGGGTGCGCTCTTTCAGCAAAAAAAAAAAGGGGGAGATCTTCTGGCGGAATGGCTGTAAAAGATCTAGAAAAAGAAATTTTTGGACGGAGGAGGGGGAAGAGAGAAAGGGAAGACGGCTAAATCGCGCTCTGGATAAAAGCAGGGGGGGGGAAGCCTTGGTTCAGCGCCTCGATCGAGCGGGCCCTGTTCGAATATGGACTTGCTTGAATGAAAAAAGAGAAGAAGCATGCGCGGGGAAAAAAGAAAGGAGGAACACCCACCTCTCTCGAGAGAAAAAGAAGCGCGGGCCAGCGCTTCGTCCGCGTGGTCCCGGAACGCAAACGCTCTGACTGAAAAAGGAAAAAAAAAAACCAGCAGTTGCGGGAGACGCTGATCCCGCGCTTCGGGGGCGTGATGGGGACGTGGGCGTCCCTGCGCGCGGGGCCCATAGAACGTGCTTGATAATTTGGCAGAAGAACACCGCCGAGGTCCACCGCATAGCCACGCCAAGCGGAAAAGAAAAAAGGAAGGGGAGGGCAGGCCGTTCAGGTCGCCTACGACCGAGGAGGGGAAATTTCTTAAATCCTACGGCCAACAAAGAATTACTGCGCACGGTGGGGGGGAGAAAGAAAGAAACGTCTGCACCTTCCGGCGATTCGTACTCCTGAAAGGAGGGAAAAGAGAAAGGCCAGAGGGGAGACACTCGCAAATTACAGCGAGAAAAAGGAAGGAAAAGCGAGAAGAAAAAGAGCGAGATCACAACAACAACTTAAGTAGGGAAAAGAAAGAGATTAGGGAGAGTGAGGACTGCGCGAGAAAGGAAAGGAAGGGCGAGTCGCCATCCTTGCTTGACCGAGCCGATGGAAAAGGAAAAAAGCGACGGGCGGGAAGAGTTTCGGCAGTGCTTGAATGCGAAAAAGTCGCCTATTCGCGGTGGGTTGCCTAAACTTGAGCAGCATTCAAATTAACTACAAAGAAAGAAAAGACACGGAAACCGTCATGCTACAAATCGACCAAAGAGGGGGGAGAGAGGGGGGAGATAGATGTGGAACCTCTTCGTTGTGTCGGTAAAAAAAAAAAAAGAAATCAACATTCTCCAACATGCGAGAGAAAAAAAAAAAAAGCGCAACATGGAAAGAAAAAAGAAATACTCAAAAACCTGCTTTTTCTTGCTATGAAAGAAGGGAAGGGGGGGGAGGTTTCCCGCGTGAAATCCGAAAAAGCGCTGGCCAGAGAAGAAAAATGGTCGTGCCGCAGGAACTTGGTGCTGGAAAGAAGAGGAGAATCGTGGGTGTTTATGGAAAAGGAAAAGGAAAAAAATACGAGTCGCTGAACCTCATGGCACTACTTCAAGGCGAACTCCAGAGATTTTAGAAAGGAGAGATTTAGCCGCGCACGTTCTGGAGGGAGAGGAGGAAGAGGGAAGTAATAACGAGCGGACAGAAAGAATGGAGGGAAAAAAAATTCGTGTTTGATGGCTTCCTCGAGGGGCACTCTGAGACGGCGCGAAGAGGAGAAAAAGGTTGTGTCCTCTCTGGAGAAAAAAGGAAGGAAAAAAGGGAAAAGGGGGGAGTTCTTCCATCGAGAAAGAAAAAAAAAAAGGAAAAGAGTGGAATTACTCCAACACTGCGAATGAGGGGAAACGCGCTTCCAATCCCATTTCGCGAGACGAGGAGGAAGAAAGAAAGGATGGGAAAGACTCTCTTGAGGACGAACCTGGATCGACGGCCAGCGACCAAAATGGCCGCTCTTGAGGGGGGAAAGAAAAAAAAAGGGAAAAGGATAAAGAGAAGAATGGGCCATTTACAATCGGCGTTTGCAAAGCATTCGCGATCACAAGAAAACATGAAAGGCGAGATATTTTTGCGCAATCGAGCGAAGGAAGGGGGAAGGGGGGGGAAGGGGTCGTCTTGGGCGCGCCGCAGGAACAGGCGACGCTTTTTCTTTGGCTCGCGAAAGTCGGAAGCGGGGCGACCAGGGGAAAAAAAGGGGGCACCGCTGAAGTTTTCTCGCGAGGGAAGGGGGGAGGGGAAGGGGAAAATTCATTTGTCGTGAAAAACCGAGATTGATACCAGGGGGAAAAGGAGCCAATTGCGCGTGCTTTTCCAGCCGAAGGGGAAAGGAGGGACGAGAGGGGATTCCAACTCCGGCGGAAGGGAAGGAAAAAAAAGGAGAAGGGGACACTGCTGCGACATTGCGCCTTTTTAGTTAGGAAGGGGCTTCATCGGCACGGGGAAGAGCCTGTATTGCTGGAAAAAAGAAAGGAAGAAAAACACTTCTGGGAAAAAAAAGGAGAAGGTTCTCTATTTCGCCTACACAACTGGGTGCTTCGTTCACAAAGGGGAGAAAAGAAAACAAAAGGCGGGCCATTCTGATTTCGGCGGAAGGGGGGGGACAAGGAAGGGGCCTGGTGCCGGAAAAAGTTTTTCAAATCGAAGAAACAGGTTCTATCGGTGAAGATAAAGGGAAAGGAGTGGAAACCGCGATTTATTGATGCGGAAGAAAAAAAAGGAGAAGGAGCCCTGTAGGATTTCTCCCCTACGGATTGAAAAAGCAGGAGCGGTCGTCGAACCACGCAGAGGCCATAAGGAAGAACACTCAAAAAGGAAAGGGGGGAGGGAAGAGAAAAGCGGAGAAAAAGGGGGAGGGAAGAAGCTGCGCTATGTAACGCGATGGGGGAAAATTGTTCTGGATCCTCTGTTGTTGGAAAAAGCTTGGCCTTGTGGAACATAAGAAGGAGGCTGGGACCCATGGAGGGAGACAGGGGATGGGGACCTGCAGGGGGAGAAACAATCCGCCTTCTAACTTGTAAAGGGCGAGGTCTAGACGAGAGTGGGGGGGACGCGCACGTAATTTAAAAAAGGGAAAGAAAAAAAACCGGAAAAAAGGCGAACAATTAACTGTCCATGAAGGCCGGGCGCATTGAGAAAAGGAAAGTTTGAGTTTCTCTTTTGAAGGGAGGATAACGAGTCTCGTGCAATTAGGAGAAAGGAGAAAAGGGGGAGGAGCCGCAAGGTTCAGCCACGCGCGCTGTTTGGGTCAGAGGACACAAAAGGATTATGTAAAATGTAGGAGGAGAGAAAGAGGAGGGAGGGGGCCTGCACCTTTTCGCGAATCGCAAAACGGGGAGCGAATCTCAAAGGGGAAAGAAGAAGGGCATGCTTTCTTCGAAAAAGGAAAAAACTCAACTTCTTGGGAAAAAAAAATTCTCCCCGTCATGAAATGGCCTCGGTCATGGGTTCGCATGCGGAGAGGGGGAGAAAGTTGTCCTCGGACGTGCAAGGGAAAAAAAGAAGGATACTCCTAAAAGCGGGATAGACCTTCGAACACTTGGCAAGCTTCGAAAAAGGGGGGTGCAAAACGTCACGGGAAAGGGGGAAAAAAAAATGGTTCCCAGCCCCGGACGTGGGAGAAAAAGGTCTTCCAACAAACTGCTAAAAACCAAGTGCCAGCACATAAAGAGGGGGGAAAAAGGGAGAAGCGTCTTCACAGAAAATCAGGCACATGGAAGGAAAGAGTAGACTCCATGGGAGGCAAAAGAAGGAGGTGCTCTGCTTGTTAGTCTAGCAGGGAGGAGAAGAGGAAACGAGAAATCCCGTAGGGGAAAAGAAAGGAAGGATGCTTCCCACGGCCATTGGAAGCCTCCATCAATTCGGGTTCAAAGGCCGAAAGCACATCTAGATACGAGAGAAAGGGGAAAAAGTGGAAAACACGGAGCGCAACCTGGAAAAACCGTAGGAAAAAAAGAAAGAAAGAGATCAGAATTGCCAACCTCCTGTTGAAAAGGACCGGTGAAAACTAAGCATCATTTTTGTCGGCGAATAGCCCCGTAAAAGGGAGTGCGATTTTTTGTGAAGAAAAGGGGGGAAGGGGACAGCCATCCATCTCTCCAAGGGAACAGAAAAAAAGAAGGAAGGAACCTTCTCAATGTCGCCTAAAGGGGAAAAAAACTCCTTCTCTCTTCGGAAAAGCGAGGCTTTGTCATCACCTGCGCGAAAGTGGGGGAGAAGACCACATGCTTCTTACCATCAGCCTCCATTGGGATGAAAGAGGAAAGCAAAGGGATCTTGGTAACGCAAAGCTCCTGAAAGAAAGAGAAAGGGAAGAAGACGTCTCCAATTTCCATCCTTTTCAAGGGTCCCCATTTCGCCGGCATGTCCACGCGGGAGAGAAAAGAACGCGAATTTCTTCGTAAGAAAGAGGGACGAAAAACACTTAATCTTTCATTGCGAAAAAAGGGAGAGAGGCTCCAATATCCGCGAACAGGAGGGACCGAATGGCTTTTGAGAGAGGGGAAGGAACCGCGATGTAACTGGCCCAGTAGAGAAAAGAGGAAGGGGGATGTCCTGAGCGAAAGCAAAAAGAAAGAAAGAAAAGGGAAAAAAAGATCCCTGTTTCGTATATGACCTCGCGATTCAGCATGAGGGAAAAATCGCTCGCGCCATTGGGATTGAAGAGGAGCCAAATGAAAAAAAAAAAAAAAGAAAAAAAAAAAAAGGGGAAAAAAAAAAAAAAAAAAAAAAAAAAAAAAAAAAAAAACAAGAAAAAAAAAATAAAAAAAAAATAATTGAAAAGGGGAGGGAATCACGATGACGCTTCCTGCCATCGCGCGGAGAGGGGAATCCATCATTTCGAGCTGCTAAGGGGAGACCAGCTCTATCACACGTTCTGCCCCGTCTCATGCGCTTCTCCGCCGTCGAACACAAAGGTGACGAGAAAAGGAAAAAGAAAGGTGGTTTCCGCGATTGCTTTCGGATCGGGGCGAAAGAAGAACTTCCCGCCTTTTCCTTCGGCGGATCAAAGGAGAAGAAAAATAGCGCTTCTTATAACAATCTCGATTTTCTCCTTGATTGCCATTGAGGTAAAAAAGGAGGGAGCTCTCAGGAGGCGCGGGGGCAGTAAAAAAAAGAGGAGACCTATGCCATTGGAGGAAAAAAAAAAGTCCTCGTCACGCCCATCAAGGAGCAAAAAAGAGATGAAAGAGATTCTTCCCTCTCGAGTACACGAAAAAAAAGGAAAGCACTCTCATCTCCGCAACCACGCAGGTTTCGGGGAGGGAGGATCCCGCGCTTCGGAAGGAGTTAAGCGCTGTTGCGGACGAGGGAAAAGAGAAGGACGCCGTGCTTTTGGGGGGAAAGAAGGAAAGGGGGAAAGCCAGCCCGAAACCAAAAAAAAAAAGCAGCAAACGGACGTGACTCGATTTGCGCCTGAAAAAGGTCGTCTAGCGCTCCGTCGGGTAGGAAAAGGAGAAGAACGGGAGACAACCCACCGCGAATTACTGCAGCACTGTGGAGGAAAAAGGAAAAAATTCTGCACCTGCGGCAAAGAAGAAAAACCTGTCGTCGGCATCGGCTTCTTTAAAAGCCAAGGACGCGCATTACATGATGCGCAGCGGGAAAAAGCCCGGAGAAAA
>Ga0179593_1524727_pt1 | contig 10171 bp, 11 predicted proteins | sample CZODoug2_1_08_16_FD_185931 | JGI IMG/M metagenome (GOLD analysis project Ga0179593, IMG submission 185931) | Vadose zone soil fungal communities from Angelo Coast Range Reserve, California, USA - CZODoug2_1_08_16fungal (PacBio error correction) | ecosystem: Environmental > Terrestrial > Soil >...
GTGCTCGTATCTCTCGTGCCTTGGAAAAGAAGACTAAACATACGGGGACAAAAGGTAGGGACTGCGGGAACAAGGCATTGTCCGAGGCTAGGAGAAGAAAGTCGCGCCTGAGGCCAAGGAGATTCGATATAAACCTTCTCAAGGGAAGGTCCGCGGAAAGATCGGGAAGGAGATTCATTCTAATGAGGATGTCGACGCTCCCTGATAAGTAAACCGGGAGGGAAATTAGGGAACGATCGCTAAAAGTACTGCTTCAAGGTCGGCCTGGTTTTGAGATCCTTGGGAGAGGTAATTCCTCGAGAAGGGGAAGATGGGCGATAAACACGAGGAGAATGAGGAAAAACGTCATTTGATTAAAAATGAATGCGCTCGAGGTTTCCTCAAAGAATTTTCCCGCAGGCCAGGGGACCCGGGTCGGACGACAAAAGGCATTCGGGAAGGGGGGGCGGGAAAAATCTCAACAAGGCACGGGCATCAAGGGTTCCAGTCGAAGGGGTCGGAAAAAAAAAAAATTAAAGGCTGAAAGTCCCTAAAGGGCCAGCCGGCGACGCGGGAACCGGACCCGAGAGAGTTTGGTCCAGGGATCGGAAGGGACCCCATTCTTTATGAGAAAAAAAAAAGACTGTCTACATAAAAGAAGACCGAACAGGTACGAGCGCTGGATAGAAAAATATCCAGCAGAATGAAAAAAGGCGGTACGGGAAGTGGCTAAGGAAAAGTGGTGCGTAAATCTCGAGATGCACCGATGGGGCAAAGTGGCAAGGAGCTCTCACAAAAAAGGAAATATAGCTATATGTCAATTAACATCGGGGAATCTCGAGATTGAGGGAAGGTGCTAAGGAAAAAAACCGAGCCTACTTCCCGGAAAAGGAGCGCATCGGGTGGGAGAAGGGGGAAAAAGCCTGTTATCCGCGATCGTAGGCTCGGTCTTCTTTCGCAGAAAGTGCGGCAAATGTCTCAGGGGAGATACGAAAAAGCGAGTTCCGACCCTGGCTAGAATTTCGCCGGTCCGGCAAATGAGGGGAACCTTGAGAGCATGGGGGAATCGACGCCCAAAGGGGGACAAGAATCTTGATGGCCTTGTGCGAGATCAAGGGTTCTCCTCAAGAAAAAATGCTTGTTGAGAAAGCGCCGGGCGGATAATTAAACAGAACCGGCGAGGGGAAGTACATACCCCTCCCAAAAAGCGCGCCTTCATGCAGGGATGCCGAAGAGTAGAAAAGGCGTCCATGACTGGATCGAAAAAGGAAAAAAAGCTCTTCAGAACGCCGGCATAAACGTATCGAAAGAAAGCACCGATATTCCCAGGGGAGCAGAAAAGTCTTAAAAGGCCTCTCTTTGGACCCGAGGTTCTTTAAATATTCCTCCCAAAAGGAAAAGAGCATTAGAATGAAGCTACCGGAGGGAAGGGGGGGCCGTCTACGTCTTCTGGGGGCAGATCCATATCGGACCAACCGCACCGGCCGCGAGAAAGAGTCGAACACGGGCGTCACTGACAAAGGAAGGGTTTTCGCCGGAAAGTGACAAAGGAACCGAAATGTCAAAGGATTGTTAATGTCCGAGGCGGAAAAAAGTCTCATTTCAGGAACGAATCGATCAAAGCGGTTGTAGGGGGAGCGCGCCCAGCAGAAGCACAGAGGCATGTTGACAACGGAGCAGCGGATGCTGAAAGAAAGCCCGGGGAGAGCACCCACAAAGGGATGAACCACATTGGAAAAAAAAGGCGGCATCCGCGAACCACGGTGGGGGCTGAACCTCATTATCCTCTGAGGCCCATGCCAAGAAATCCTCCTGTCGAAAAAAAACCGCACTATCTTGATAAAAAGAAAAATCGCCCCAAAGCCTTTCCCCCCTCTCTCTAAAAAAGAACTGGTCCTGCCTGAGTTATGAAGAAAGGGGGTCGCCTCTATCAGCACATAGAAGGATGACAGAAGCAGGGGGCACTTGGGGGGGGAAGCGATATCGCCAGAGGGATCCAAACAACAAGGAATCAATCGAACGAGAAGGTATACCCGAAATCAAAAAGGGGGGGAAAAAACGGGTGAGCACTACCAGAAAGGGACGATCAATCGCAGAACACAAAAACATGAACGGAAAGATCGATAAAGGAGGCCTCGATCTTAGAGAAATTCTCGCCACCTCAGGGGCTTAGAGCGATTTCTTCAGTCCGGGGGGAAAATGGTATTGTGTGAGACGACAATCGTAAAACGAGTGAACGTTCAAACAGAACGGGCAAATTAAAGTCATCTCGGAGGGGGATGTGAAACTGGAAACAATCGACACTTTAGGGGTTCTTTACCTTTGACGGCCCTAACAAGTGCGGAAAAAACTGCCGCGATTGGTATTTCCGAGGATCGAGGAAGCAGCGTCTAACACAACAACGAAAAAGAGATGGGAAAAGGGCGTAAAACTGAGGAAGGGCCGTGGAGAACTTTGTTAGGAACCGTAGAACCAACCTAAAAGGGGGGGGGAGGTATCGGCAAGGGAAAACACTTGACGACGCGATTGCTGGGGGGAGTTGACCTGCGATACCGGATCTGGGTACGAATGACCCCGGAACCGCAGGGCATTTCAGACTGAAAGCAAAGCCTCGGCAAAGAGGTGGCACGAGTTAGAGGGGTTAACGATCGAAAGGGAGAGCTGAAGGCTGTCGTGAAAGGGGCGGCGTGTTCTTCTTATTGAGGGAGGGGAGAGGGCTTGTACGGAAACCGCTTTTTAAAAAAGGGGGGGTGTTTCTGTGGGGTCGGTAGTCAGGAGGGGACGGAAGTGTGGTGTCGTCTACCGGGGGGGCCGGGGAATCGCTGGACAAGTGGGGGAGGACAAGCTTCTAGCACTAGAGATCTAATTTGCTGGATCTAAGGAAGATCCGCCTTCATCACAAGAGACAGCGAAAGAACTGTTGAAAATGGGGCGGGGGCGATGTCGGGGTCAGCTATTGCGCCTGCCGTTGAAGGGAGAGTATTGGGACAATGGGCTGAGGCTTTCATAACGAAACGTGGTGGCGTCGCTGCCGAAAAGGGGAACACGGTGTTTCAAAAGTTGGAAGGGGACAGTTTCACGGATCGTCCTTGGAAAAAGGCAGGCCTCCGTTGCAAAATGCGGATAGGCAGTCCTTAGGGGGAATGGGGGAAAAGAAGACACTACCCCAGAGACTCGTCGGTCGGAAATGAGAAGGGGCAGAAGTCGGACTAAAGGAAAGGTGAATCGTGGTTGGAGGGCGGAGAAGGGGGGGACAGTCGACTCTGCGAATCCTTTCAGCGCCTTGAGAAAAGTGAAAGTCGAATCTGACCGGGCGCCGTCCTGCGCCCTCGATCTACGGAAAAAGGAAAGGCTGATGTAAAAGACATCCGCAAAGAGAGGAACCGATCAGTCAAGAGAAGGATGGGGGTTCTAAATCGCAGGCCCGTAGGCGTGGGAAAGAGAATTGGAGGGACGGCTTCACTTAAACAGCCGTGGCGGGAAGGGAAAAGTAAGGCGCATGTCTATGCCGACTCGGCATTTGTCCCTCATTAGGAGTGGTGGGGAGGAAAAAGAAAAAACGAATTTCCGGGGAAGGGTTCGAAATTTGAAGCCGACGTCTTCGAAAAAAACCTGCGGGGAGGGGCGTAGGAACAGAGAACACAAGTCCTGGAAGGGTGAAGCGTCGAAAACATGCTGCGTCGTATCCCTAAGGGGAAAAAGGAGACATGGGGGCCCGAGCAGTGAGAGAAACAAAGAGGTTGGCCGGGGGGAAAGGGAACTTTTATTTGCCGCATCCGCAAGTCAAAAGAATGCGCCAGATACCGGAAAAAAGAGAGTAGATCGAAAAAAGCCATTCCAATATTCTCTAAGAAGAAGGGAAAAAGTAGTCTCTGAAAGGGTGCCAGACCCGGACCCCGCTAATTAAAAGGAAAAAGTTCCCATATAGAAGAAAAAAGGTAGGTCCTGAAGAGAGATAAGGTAAAGTTCAAAAAGAAAGGGATCCTGGTAGGTTCTAAGCACCATCAAGAATTACCGAGCTACGGAAGAAGGAGCACTTGAAGGAAGGGGGCCATGCCTGAAGAAGCGTAATTTTCGGGGAAAAAAACAGGGACAAAAACATTACCTGCTGAGGCTCAAAAGTCACGAATTTTGGAATTATCGATCCAAAGAGGGAGGGTCCCGCGGAACAGGGGGGAATCTCAGGTCCCGGGAAAAAGCAGGGACTGGGAATATGGGTATCCCTCAGCATGTTGTGGGCGATTGAAAAGGGGAGGAAAGGCCTTTTTCCGATACGGCCGAGGTGGGCATGATCCGACCGGGGGAAAGAGGTTTGGGCGGGGAAGGCCGGCTTCCTACCGAACAAAACATTAAGAGTTAGTAATAACCCCTCACCCGCGCGCCTTCTGCAAGATAAATGCCGCGCAAGAAAGGACGTGGAAAAAAAAAAATCTCGCACCTAAAAATGCCGCCGAAGAAGCAACATCGAAAAACGGGCCGCCTATGCCGGAGAAACGTCTATAGGGGGAATGCCTCTCGGGGAGAGGAGTGAGGGGTTGTCCTCCCGGCGAAGATCGCAATTAACGGCAGCGCCGGGAGGGAGGGGAAAAAGGACGGGGGAGGAAAAAAAAGGTCTATCCATTATCGGCGACCACCGGGGGGAAAAGGGGGTAGATGAAAGGTTCTAGAGGACCGGCCAATGCGAAAGAGGAGACCGAAAGAAAGAAACGACCTGCCTGTCATGCAGGTGTTTAGGGAGGGTTGAAGGGGCCGACGACGAGATCGAGCACGCGGTGATTGCAAGGAAAAAACACAATACGAAGGGACAAGATCGCATTGTGGGAAGAATGCATTAACTACTATTCCGGAAGGTAGGAGCACTCCACCTGTGGGGAAAAAAGGGCAGGGCGGCAGGAAAAAGACACCTGATTAGACATTAATCCTCTAACAATGCGGGAAAGAAAGGAAAACGAAACTTTCCCGAAGGACTTTGGGCAGGCACGAACACACGCACGTCAAAGCTCTATGGGCAAGAGGTCCTTAAGGGGGAAAGGAGGGAAAAAACCTCTATCATCCATAAGAGTGATAGGGGGGGAGGGGCGGAACACTTTTCCCGTATATCGGTCATAGGGGGAGGGGTTCTCCAGAAGCATAGGGAAGATCCCTCTACGGAGAAAAAACAAAACAAGGGGAGAAAAAAATCTTTAGGAACCATCTCACGGGCAACAGCAAGAGAAAAAAATCCCATCACGACGGGCCGCTATCAGGTGAACTAAGGCGACCACCAGCGAACAAATCCAACCTAAATCTAGCGATTGGGGGCTTCAGTGAGTCATTAGGTTCCCACGGGCGAATTAAAAAAAAACGTTTCTCTCTAGGCAAGCGAACGTCAGGATCCCTCGAAGCCATCGCGTCGGAGGGGGAAATGGGGGAAAAATAATCGCCACTTTATGGAGGGGAGAAGGGGTTTTCCCTTCGGTTCACCCCCCATCGTAGACACGAAGAGAACTCAGTTTTTCCGAAGTTAGGGAGGGAAGAATCTCTCTCAAAAAAAATAAAGGATGAGGAGAGATCACTCGGAAAACTGAAAGGCGTGGAGAACTTGGGGGGGAAAAAAAAACGGAAACCATCCTAAAGTGGAGATTAGCGTTCCAATTGTCAAAAACAACTTCCACGCTAGAGGGCGAGGGAGAGCGTTGAAAGAGAAAAAAAACGTATTTGACCTGTTGGGGGGTGAGATTCGCAGAAACGCATGACCGGTTCAGAAAAGGGAAAAAAACTCGCCAGCTCTCGCCATGCTTGGGCGGAGACGTTCTCTTGGGGGGGTATCGGGCCGGGGAGGGGCACGGGGAGAGAAGGGGAGCGGCTTTTTAGGAGGAGTGATCGGGGCCGCTGACGTGAGCACCGCTGTGAAACCGGGTTGGCTTGGGGGGGTAGGGTGAAAAAATCTCGTTATTGGAAGAAGATAAAAGGTTGTACTTAAGCTATGGAAAGGATCTCGGGCAAAGGGTGGCTGCGCCGCGAGGGCGAAGAGGGTGCTATCTCGAGACGAAAAACCTTGCCAGAAGATGAAGAAGGCTTTTGGGGACCGGCGTGGGGGGAGGGCGATTGTCGTTCTCGTAGAAGCAGGAGGCCGGCTTGTGTCGTAGGGGCTTCAATGGCTGTAAGGGTGCTTCATGTGAATGGTGGGCGAGAAAAAGCCCGCTTACAAGGGGTTCATCCGTCAGGTGTCTTGCTTGTGCTCTCTTATTCCTCCTGGGAGACCTTTTGAAAATGCGATCTGGCAGGCAACTGTCGTAGCGCCCTGCCAAAGACCTCGGGAAGAGAGAGAGGGTTCGGACCGAAGTTTCAATAAGGAAAATGAAAGGAAAGGGTTGTCCAAGGGGCGGCGCGAAACATTGGACGGGGGCCGCTGCGAAGCCGGGGATCGCGCCGGGGGGGGGGCTCGTCGCCTCAGGATCTGACCTGCACGCATGATCGCTTCGCTGCAAGGAGACGATGTCGGCCGGAGGAAAAAACGTCATCCGGAAACCATGCCATTCTGGCCCCGAGGAGGGCTGTTCGGCGAGGGGCGGTTTCGATGAAAGGGTTCGGAGAAGAAGAAAGGAAGACGATCCGTGGCGCGAAAAGGAAAGGCAGGGAAGGGAAGGGGAATTCCGCCGGAGGATGCCGCAGGATGGGTTTTCCTCAAAAGAAATTGTCAGGTCGCAGGTAGAGAAAAGAACAGTATTCTACACCCAAGCAGAGGGAGGATTTGCGGTCGCGACTCGGAAAAGTCCTATTCAGTTCCATTATTCAGGGCGGCAGGAAACATTCTTCAGAGGGAACTAAATTTACCTACCCTACGGAAAGTACGCTCCTAAGTCAGAGAAACGACGCGTTTGCAGAAAAACCTGACCGGGGGGGAAGCATCCGCAATTCCTGGAAAACTGCGCAAGAAGACCGAAAAGGAATATTGCAGGCCATGGAAAAAAAAGGACATATTCGCGGGGAGTAGGCTCTTCGGAGGGGGGGCTTTATCACCAAACCCAAATAAAAAGACCCGATGTGCAAATGGTTCCGCAAACAACACTTATGATGATGAAAATATGTGCAATTTGCACAAGAAGGGATTCCCGGAATATAACGCACCATCCCTTAATGAAAAAAAAATACGTCCCGTATCTGAGCGGTCTTAAACAGGAAGGAAAGAGACCCATCTGCTCGTAGAAAAGGGCGTCTTGAATGCGGGGACGGAGGAATGTTTTCCTCGAAGAAAAGCCAACGCGGTAGACGAGCGGAGTCAGGTCGCCGTCGCACTCGGAGACCTTCCCAGCATTTTGGTATAGACGCCAGATGAAAGTGATGGAAAGGGACTTGTGCTAGTGTCTCCGCAAATAGCAGGATGCTTTGGTTGTCGGAGCCGGGCCGTCCTACGGGAAACGCCGGCGGCGAAATCGTGGGAGAACCTCCCCGAGCAGGGTGGAAGAAAGAAAGAGGCATAGCCAGACGAAATGACGTGGATCGCAAAGGGCGCGTACGGGTTCTGGAAAGGCGCCGAAAATCTAAACCGGCACCGAGATGCCTGGCATTGGGGGAAGAAGCGCGATAGAATAATTGGAAGAGATTTTTCCTTCAGGACGTTGCGGAGGGAGGTTCTCCCGGCCCCGAGCGCCTTGAGAAGGCGACGGGGAAAATCAGACGGATGAGGGCGCCTTTCATATGGGGAGGACGAACGGGGGGACCCGCGCGGGCTTTTCGAGCGTTCCAAGGGGACCGCGCCGGGAGAACTAATTGAAGGAAAAAAAAATGCATTTTTTAGGAAGGATTCTTGAAAAGAGAAAGATAAACTAAAACCGAGGTGTAAGTGATGCCTCTCCCAGCAGGATGCCCCAGATCGCAGAAAAGCCGCTGCAAAAAAAAAAAAAAAAAAAATTCCATTACATACTAGCCGAAACGCCTGCGGGGAAAGGAAACATGGAAAAGGCGGCAGCGTACTCAAAAGTGTCCGGGTAAGAAAGCCCTCTCCCTCAGTTGCCAGATAAATACCGTACCAAATCCAAGAGGAACGGCCCGCAGAAGCCCACGATCCAAGACAAACCAAAACCCACTCACAAAAACGGTCACAGCTGCAATGAAATTGGTGGTGTTTTTTTTTTTTTTTTTTTGTCATCTGGGGGGAAATGATGTGAAGAGGACAGCACTAGATCCCGAAAAGAGAACGGTACAGTGCCCTCGAGATCTGAGAAGAGGGAGGAAAAACCAGCGAGTCAGCCATCCCAAAGAAAACGACACAAAAACCAGAAGAAAAAAAGGTGTTCATAAACATGGGGCCCGACAGAAAAGAACACTCCGAAAAAAAAAAAAATAACCTGATCCCATGACAAAAGGCCGTCCACCTACATTCCGGGAAAGCATCGGAAGAACTGCGCACAGAAAAACCGGGAAATGTTCGGAATCGTGAGGGTCAGGGTGATGGGAAAAGTTCGGTTTCCGGAGAGAAGCGATAAAAAATCGGTCTCTCTAGGAAAAAAACGGAGCCAGCGAAAAAAAATCGCGTCGGAATTGTGAAATATTTTGGGAAAAGAAAATTCTGGAGGGGGGACGAGGGGGTTTCAAAAAAAAATTCATTCAAACCCCTCAGGGGAAGATTTCCTCCCCGGCCCTCAAAGTGTGGGCGAAGTGATGAGTAAAAAAACTCGCTCAACAACACAGTGAGAGGATTAGCTACGATCACTTCGGACAAACGGACTGCGGCGTGTAGAAGGGGGGGACAAACGGGAAAAAGAACCATCCTAAAGATAGCGGGCCAAAAACACAAGGAAAAAGAAAGCGATTGCTTGCGAGGAGGTGAATCGTTTGGAAGGGGGGAAAGGATACCGATGGGGGTGAAAAAAAAGTACCGGAACCAGGAACCAGGGGGCTCAAAGGAGCCTCCATAGAGGTCGCTTTTGACGATAGGGAAGATTTAGTAGCGGAAAAGTCGGAGCGTGGGGAGAATCTCGGCGACCGTGGGGGGGGAGTGCTCACCCCCTTGGGGGGGGGTTGCTTTGGGGGTCTACGGAAAGGGATTTGCGGACGATGAAGGGGTTTTTTCGGAAAGAGCTATGGCCTATCTCAAAAAAATTTGAGGGAGGCTCCTTCGAAATCGGCGACGATGTGGAGGACACGCAGTTCATCACGCAAAAGACAGCGGGGGGGGGGGGGGGTAAAAACAAGTCGGGGGGGGGGGACGCGTTGCGGGACGATTTGTCGGGATCAAAAAGATCTGGATGCCGAAAAAGACCGGGCTGGATTATTTTATCTGGCACTGGAGAGGGGGTTTCTAAGAAAAGGGGGGGGGTGGTTGCGTCGCTTCCACCGGACACTGGGGGGTCGGTGGGCGTGATGGGACATTTCGGAGGGGGATGTTCAATCAAAGTTGTGAAAAAGCGACTGGCATTCCTTGAAAATGGGAGGGAGCGGACCGCGTGCCGCCGTCTGAGTTCTGTACCTGAGGCAGGGAAGAAGAATTAAAACCAATGCAAGCTTGGTGAACTTGGCGGCGCACAGGGGAAGGAAAGAGTACGTTCAAAAGAGGGACTGTTGCGGCCAAGGTGGGGGGATGGGGGGGGACCTTCTCAAATCGCGGCAAGAGAGGGGACGGAGGAGGTTCCAATGCGATTGCAACGGAAAAGAATAAAATCCTCGTTAAAAAAAGGGGAAAGGGAGATTCGTCCAGCTATCGGAGCAGCAAATGCAAGGGAAAAAAGATCCGTTGGGGTCGGAGAGGGGGGACCAGTCGGCCCTTCCTGGAACAATGGGGCGAAAAGCTACCAGGGGGAAGAGAAGGGATTCCACGCAGGAGAGGGGTGGGTTTTCAAAAACACGATTGTCCGCCGTCCGGCCTTGTGGGAGAGGAAAGCCCGAGCAACTCTTCGCGGGGAAAAAATGGGGTGTGCTTATACTCAGGATCTCAACAAAGGAAGGAAATTTTTCAGAAGCCTCAAGAAAACCCAGCTGCGTTTCGGAGAAGCCTCGATACGGGATAAAAAGAGGCCGGTCGCTAACTACGGCGGGAGCACGGAGCAGGAGTTTGGGGAAGCATAAGAAAGGAAAAACATCTCAATAAGACCGGGGGGAAGGATAGAGTCATGGGGAAGATGCAACTACTGGAAAGGTTCCTCTTATTCCTGGTATGGAAGGCAAAAATAACGCCTGAAAAAAGATATTCCCCAGATGTCAATTTGGAAAA
>Ga0179593_1528137_pt1 | contig 10171 bp, 10 predicted proteins | sample CZODoug2_1_08_16_FD_185931 | JGI IMG/M metagenome (GOLD analysis project Ga0179593, IMG submission 185931) | Vadose zone soil fungal communities from Angelo Coast Range Reserve, California, USA - CZODoug2_1_08_16fungal (PacBio error correction) | ecosystem: Environmental > Terrestrial > Soil >...
TCGGGGAAGGGACTAGAAAATGGGACCAGGGTAGAAAGCTGTAACTTTTCCAAAGGGGGGGTAGCCAGAAAAAATTGAAAAAGCCAGTCAAGAGGAAAAGGAGGGGGGATCGCAAGGAGAAAACTAAGGAAGGAAGGCTCTACTGGTTCAGAAAGCTAAATGTCGGGGGGGAGTTAGGCCCAGCTCGTAAAAGGGAATCCTGCAAGAAGGTTACGAGGAAAAAAGGGGTAGCGTGGCAAAGGTTGGTCGCTAATTCCGAAAGCCATGCCGATGGGAAACGGACGCCGGGCAACAGTTCCAAGAAAAGACTTTGGGGAGAAAAGGGGAGGGGGGAGATCCGGGTTTGGGGAGAAGGGCTATGGGGGGCCAAGAATCTGAAATGGAGGAAAACCTGCCAAGAGGGACCGGGACCTGACCCTCCCAAAAATCGGGAAGAAAAGTGCAAGCAAAACGTGCATGAAAAAATGTGCAGATCATACTGGGAGGCGCAAACCGCGATCAAAAGCCGGACCATTTGAGAAAAGGGACGTGTCTCCCAAAGAGGCATCTTATTGAAAAAAAACAGGCGGGATAAAAAAAAAAGTTTTTCAAAAGTTTTCCCAAAAAAAAAGCGGAACAATAAAGGGGGTAAGTTCAGAAAAGGATAGCCTGAAAAAGAAAAAAGCGAGGGATTTTCCGGAAAAAAAGAAACAAGGGCCTAAGAGGTTGTGGGAGAGGAAGCTCGGCAGCCAAGGAGGTAAGATAAAGGCCGCAACGCAAAAGCATGTTTGCCGCACAGAGGGGGGAGGGCGAATGGAGAACACCAGAAGGGCCAGAGGTGAAGCTTACGACGAAATTGCAAGGAGCGGGTGGATCGGGGACCAACTTATTTAAGAAAAAAAAAAACGCACGTCAAAATGGGACTCATGATGGCCGCGCCGAGGGGCTGAAGTTTGAAAAAAAGCAAAAAGGGGGCAGGTAAAGAGGGAAGATTTTCGGGGTGAACCCCAGAAAGAGAGGGGGGGGCGTCCGTTAAAAGGACTGTCCTGTTTCGGAGGGGTAATACAAAGTAATGGGGGGTGTGGGCCGCGGGCAAAGGTGAAATCTCGGGAAAAGCTTATAAAGAAAATGCACGTCAATAGATTTCAAGGGGCAGGAAAAAGACAGGGGGGGGTTGGGGAGTAAACTAAGGAGCACCAGAGCAGAAAGACTAACCTGGAAAAAAAAACGGCTTGAATTATAGGCCTCAGCTGCTGAGGGGCAATACCAGCTTTCATGAAAGACCTGACAACCGCGCAACCAAAAGGGGGGGGGGAAATCTTGGGGTTGGGGGATATTATCTTCAGAAAAAAAACCGGATGGGGGGAAAAAAAACGCCGAAAATCCCGAGCCAGTGGGGGCTAGGCAGTGCCGCGGATTCACCTGGTGAAAATGTCCGAGAACTCAGGGAACCTCTTAAAAAAAAAACATGAAAAAAAGGCTGGGCCGGGGTGTGTCCCTGGGCCAGTGGGGGCAAGCAAAATCTACACGGCAAGCAAACCGCTGAGGAATCTCCACAGGGGGTCAAGTGAACTTTGAGAAACTTTCACCTGAAACAGCAGCGCGTGTGGCTGACTCGGATGGGGTGGGAAATGGGCCGGTACAGAAGGGGGATGAAAAAACACGAAGGTCCCACAAAAAAACAAACACGTCAAAACAAAATTGAGGTGGACCCGGGGGGGGGGGGAGCATAACGCTGCAAACCTAAAGTGGTTTTTTGGAGAAAAAGCGCAGAGTCGCCACATAAAAATGTTGTGGGACACTTCGCCGTCTTCAAAAACGGGAATTACCTTGACGAAAGGGGCAAAAAACGAAAGCAAGACAAAAGGAAAAAACCTAGGGTCAAGAAGTCCATCTTAAGGACATCGATCAGCTGGGACTGTCGGTCCAAAAACCAGAAAGCGAAAGGGGGAATTAAAAGGGAAAGGCCGCGCTGGGAAGGGGGGAGGAGTCACAAAAAATCTTGTGGCTGGGGGACGGGGAAGAAAAACACAAAAAAAGGACGGATGGGAGCAAATCCCTCGCCGAAACAACGTGCAACACGCAAGCAAAAACTTTTTATAAAAAGGAGAGTGGAAAAAGGGGGGGGCGAGGGGAGTGGGGGGGACCAAGGAAAGAAAGGTTTTTTCCAACCGAATCGTCCAGGCGCTGGAAGGTCTCAGCGACCAACAATCCCAAGGAAAAGGGTCATAAGGAAAAACATTGCAAAAGGAGCATAGGCACCTGAAGCCGAAACGTAAGACGTAAAAACTACTGGGAGGAAGAATCACAAAAATCGGAACGGAGGGAAAACAGGCCCATTTTCAACGAGGCGGATGGAGTTGAAAAGGGGGCAAGAAGGGCCAAAAGGCGCGCCCCCTGGGGAATCGGGCTGGAGAGAAAAACTAAAAAAAGGAGGGGGGGAAAAGATATATAAGCGCATCCAGGAAGGGAGGGAAGTCGAAGGGAAAAGGAAAAAAAAACCGGTCTCCGGGGCAACCACACCACGGGAAAAAAAAAAAAAAAACACCACAAACAAACCACAAAAACAAAAAAAAAAAAAAGAAAAAAAGAAAAAAAAAAGAAAGAAAAGAAAAAAAAAGAAAAACTCGCCGAAAGGGGAAGGGGAACAGGCCTGTGGTTCCCTCGTCTGGCAAAACGTTTCGCCGCCACAGAGGGGGATCAGTAAAGGGCGGTTAACGGGGTCATTATTGGAGGACCGCAACGTTCCAAAAGAGTCACCAGGAATACAGAGGTGTGTGGAGTAAAGTCCCGTGAAAAAAAGGGGGGCCATAAAAAAAAAACTTGTCAAAGAGCGTTCTGAACAGCCGCGCAAGGCACAAGAGCACATGGGGGAAAAAGGGGGGGGGGGGGTGTGGGAGGACTCGCACGGGGGGTGGAAAGAAATGGGCACCCCTGCTTCAGGAGAAAGATTTTTCTCGACGCCCGCCCAAGGAGCACAGTTAGGGAATCCCGTTGGGGAGACGAGCGGCCGGAAATATCCTCCAGGGAACGCCAAAAGGGTCAAAAAAGGAAGAAGTGGAGCCGAATGCAAAACGTTTTCGTCGGAAACAAGATGGAGGCAAAATGCTAAGAGGGGGGAAAAGAAACCAGGGGGAAGGAAGTGTATCCAAAATGCGGGAAACTCAGGGCCGCAAAAAAAAAAACCCGCGTAAACCAAAAACGAACAGCAAAGGAAAGAAAAGGGGGGGTGCACAAATCTCACATGGGGAAGTGAGCGAAATAAAAAACCAAGCCAAGCAAGGTAGAAAAACGGGGACCAAGGAAGCCGGCCCATAGAAGAAAAACAGGCGCAGCCAAAAACCCGCCACGGGAACTGCCAAAAATGGTTGCTTCAATCCAGGGGACAACGGGATAGAAAAAAAATAGGGGGAAAAAAGAAAGAATTCGCGATTTTTGGAAGGGAAAATCGTCAAAAGCCGACGAAACGGCATGGGGGGGGATTCCCTCCACGCTTGCCGAGAAGGACTCCCACTTGGGAAAGACCAAAAAAAGTGCAGGGTGCGGTCCGAAACCGTTTTGTAGGAAGGGGAAAGGTCATGTACATCAGGACTCAAATTCGTGAGCTCCGAAAAAAAAAGAGACAGGGTCTTTACAGAAAGGGAAGGAAAGGGCCCTTCAATTTTGCTCCGTGAGGCGAAGGGATGACACTGACAGCCCGAAACAGGGGGGGGAACCAAGCAAAAAGGTCGTTGTGGGGAAATGCTCACCTATCCAACCCAGCAGAGGGGGGGGTTCAAAAAAATCCGACCAGGGGCCCCGCCCGGCAGGGAATTACACGCAGACTACGGAGGTTTGACTTTGAAAAGTCCGTAGCCAGAGAAAAGAGGCAAAGACAAATTTCAAACACCAAAGATAAAAAGAGAATAAAAAAAGGGAACGCGCACAAACCCTTGACCCCCCCACGTTGCAGGCAAACGAACTTGCTGCCAGGATTACCCCGAAGACGAAAAGAAGGAGTAGAAAACGAGGGTCGAGTGATTAACCTGAAAAGGCGCGAGAACACGCCAAAAAACTGCACTTTTTTTTGAATCGAGGGAAATTTGGACGCTCAAACACATGAGTCTTTTCGACAGTTCCAGCAGGGAAGTTTAAGGGTGGCGGGGCGGCCCAAAAAAAAGGAAAAGGGCAAACAGCGCCTTTGGGAAAAATTCCTGAACGAGGGTTGAATTTCGTCCATCAAAGGAAAGGGAAAAGGTCGGAAGAGGGGCAAAGATGAGGGGGTGAAAAATCCATCCCTCAGAACTTAAGAGGGAGAACTCCACAAAAAAGTAGGTGCGGCAAAACCCACTTTGGTATTTTCTTAGATCGGGCCATAAGAGACCAGGGGCAAACAGAAAGGGGGGGAACTGTACAATGGGAAATGCCGGAGCCACAAAAGTGGAATGATGAATAATAAAGCCCAAAAGGGCGTGGAAGGAGTCCCAGTGAGACTTTCGTAGGGAGTTTTTTTCAGGTAAGGGGAAAAACGGGGCAGGAAAGCAGGACGCCAAAAAGCTGGAACACGCCTGAGTGTTTCTCTCCTGGCCCTATATACCAACAACACAAGAGGAGGAAAAGAGAAAAAATTGAAAAGAAAAAAAAAAACTGTGGGATAAGGGAAGTGGATTGAGGGGAAGCGAAGCTATCGACAAAGAGGGGGTCAATCGTCAATCGGAAAACGAAACCGCCTAAAAAAAGTCTGAGTCCGAAGGAAAGAAAACAAGAGGGGCGTGGATTATGAAAGGAAAAACGAAAGGTGGAGACAAAAAAAGCGAGGGGGTAAATCAAAGGGGTTACAACGACGTTGCTGTTTTGGGAGTTCCTTTCCGGATTTCGTAAAAAGGGACAACTAAAGAAAGAAACGAAAAACCAGCTCCGGTTTTTCCAGCGGGGAGCCATAAAAAAAGGGGCACAAGGTGTTCGCAAAAAGAGGGGGAGGGTGCACAAAGAGAGGGGGAAAAAAAATAGGAAAAAATGTACACAGAAACCCCTTGTTCAAGGAATAAAAAAAAAACGGGGAGGGGGAGGGCCGAAGGGGGGAAAAAGAAAAAGTGGTTGGTAGGCGCAACAGGGGGGAAGTCACAGGTTTATAAAAGGGGCCGTGGTCTCAAACGAGAGGCATGAGGGGGGGGAAATGGCTGGGCCAGTGGAATAAGGTTGTTGTGGACCAGGGCAAAACAAGGGTAGAAAACGCGTTAAGTAAAGAAAGATCCGCGCCGTGGGACGGTATAATTTGCAAAGGGGGGTCCGATTGGTGTCTCTAGCCTCTATCAATCACTTCCAAAACTCACACGGAAATTAAAAAGGGGGGAACTCCAAAAGAAAGGGAAATAAAAAAATTCACGGTATTCAAAGGCGCAACTGATCGTCCGGATGGGCCCCTGAAAAGGGAGAAAACCACAGCAAATAGAGACAGAAAGCTCCCAGCACGTCGGTGAGGCTGGTAGGACAAGCTATCAAAGGGAAAGGCCAGGAAAAAAATGGTAGGATTTCTGGTGAACAAGGCAACCGCGCAAAGGAGGCATGGTAAAAGTACAAAATATTCAAGGTGTTGCCGTGCAGGGACTTTAATCACAGAAAAAAAAGGGAGGCACTGAAGTTAAATTCCAGAAAAAGAAAGTGATCTTCGATCATACGAAAAGAACTGGCGAAGGAAGCTGGGGGGACTGGCGCGAGGAGGCCAAAACTTCTTGGGGAGTACTAGACGGCCAAAAGCGCGAAAAAAAAAAAAAAGGCAAAGTGGGAAAATAGCAGTGCGGAATAACACTTCCCAGCTCCGATTGGATGTGCTTCTCCTGGCTCCGGAAAAAGGGGAAACCAGAAAGCTGGAAAACCAGGGAGAATATCTCCCTGGGACCTGTTTCATGGGGCCAGCCGCGAAATCAAAAAAAAAAAAAAAAAAAAAAACGACCCGGTGCGTGGGGGGGCCGGTCAAAGGAAAAATCTGCAAAGGGTGTTTACCGGCCAGTGAACTTGGCCGGAAGCCGGGGGACACGGAAATTGGGCGTTTGGAAAGGGGAAGGCGGAAATAGAGAAGACATAACCCTGCCAAAAACCTTAGGCCAGGTTTTTTGGTGGGTTTTTTTTGGGGTCGCCTGGTGAAAGGAGAAAAGGGGGGGGGGTTTGGTTGGGAAAAAACCAAGGGGGGGGGGGTGTTTGGGGGTTGTTTTGGTTCCGGTTCCCGCAAAAAAAGACACTGCGTTTCCCGCAAAGCGACCAGTGAAAAAAAAGAAAAAGGACGGGAAAAAGGTGACAAACCAACGCAAACTACTTCCGACACTGGGCCTCCAAGGGGGCACGGGAGACCAAAATTGAAAAAAAATTGGAATAGGGCACATAATGGAAAGTACCCGGCGGTCCAGAAGGAAAACCCTATCGTGCAGAAACTTCCGGAGGGGGATAGTAAGTCTTTCCTAAAGAAGCGGGAAAACGGGGGGGTGCTAAAGAAACATCTTAAACCCTTGGTAGGGAAAGGCCCCCGGAAAAACCGCAGAAAGAAAACGGAGTCGAAAAAACACTGGCAAAAGCCACCCTGTAATACCACTGGGGGGTCTCGTCGGCAGCGGGAAACTGCTTGGGGAAAAGGAAAGTTTTTCGGGGGGGAACAAAGGGTCTCTCTACGGTCTTGGGGTCAGAAAAAAAAGTCCGGGTCTAAAATAGATGAAGGACGTGGGGGTTAAAAGACTGTGGGGGAAACCAAAGGACTCCCCAAATTACGGAAGGAAGAAGAATCCCACGGAAAGGAAAAATGCTACTAAAAGGAAGAAAATACATTACGGGGAGAAAGAGTTTCTTGTTTTAAAAAATTTGTACCCACGGGAAAAGAAGAGGCTAAGGACAAAGAGGCGGGATCGAGGTGATCTAAAGAAAAAAAAAATCAACCAACGAGGAAGGGGGAAAAGAAAGAATACGAGTGAGTCAAAGTCTGGACCGCCATACACGTGAATAAATACGGGGGTTTCTGCAAAAAGGAAAGAGACGAGAGAAAAATACGGGCGGTTGTCAGAAAAAGGGATTCGCCTGGGTCAGTATTTCGCAGGGGGGAGGGGGAGTTCTTGGAAAAAAGATAAAGGTTTTCGGGGGACTTCAGGGGCAAAAGGGGGTAGAAAACAAGCAAACGAAATAGAAACCAGTAATACGGATGTTGGGAGGGGACAAGGAAGAAAGAGACTAGTAGGGAAAACTTGGGAAAAAAACTCTATCCATCCCACAATGCCGACGATCCAGAGGGCAGGGGGGGGGTGTGGAAGCCGGCGGCTCGTGGGGTTCCGGCAGGTAAAAATCAGAGGCGTGTCGCGCCTCAAACGCAAACATAGGAGGGGGAGAGTCATTGGGGGAAAAAATGGAGAAAATCACATCCTGAACTTCAAGAAAGGAGGGGGGTGGGGGGAACTAAAAAACCAAAGGTGCTGAAAATATATTCTAAAATCTGTTTAGGGAAAAGAGAAGGAAAGCGCGGAAGGATGGAGGCGAGGAAGGGTGGTAAAAGAGAAAAAGGGAATTAAGGGGGGGGAACCCGTCGCGGGACCTTCGGAACTCAGACGCCCCCGGCCGTAGAAAAAACCACAAAAAAACAGGATGCAGAAAAGAATTGGGAAAAAAAAAACTTGGGAAAATGGGGGACATCCGGTCTTGCAAAAAAATACCGGCGAAACAAAAGAACGGGTCAAAAAAAGCGAGGGGAAGAAAATGGAATGAAAACAGAGAAAGGTCCTAACCATTTCAAAAAAGAATCAAGGCCGGACGAAGGGGACACCAAGGGGAGAGTGAGGGGGGGAAAACCAGGACACATAGAAAAAATTTGGAATAGAGACGATTCCGGGGGGGTTCCCCGGAGGACCGGAACGGGCAGCAGGGACAAAAAAAACGCTGAGTGAGGGTTACTAAAGTCTTGCCTAAACATCCGAAACGGTACAAAAAGGACAGAAAATGGAGAGGGAAAACTCGTGGTTGGGGCTCGGGTCCGTGAACGCCGTTTTCGCCGCACAAAATAGCGAAAAAAAAAAAAGAAGGCCAAAAGTTCGTCTTCGGAAAAAAAAGATCTAAAAGGAAAAAGGGGGAAGAAGTGGGGTCAAAAATGGGGAGTCTACATGGGGAAAGAAGTGGCAGGGAAAAATTGACCAAGAAAAAAAGGTAAGCGTCAACAAACTTTGGGGGAAGGGATCGAACGGGCTCACGTTCTGGGTTTCAAAAAAAGCCGAACCAGAGGGAAAGCCCGGAGGGGAAAACTGAAAAAAAAAAACTAAAGAAAAGGGGAACCCGTGGTGGGGAGGGAAAAGGTGCGGGAGAACCTACGAGGCGTCTCAATTGAAAACCGTAGCGTCCAAAGGCAAGGGGACACAGGCCGAAAATTTCCCCTTCGTAGGGAAAAATGGAAAAAAACGTTGAAAAAATTCGTGGATTAGGTCTACCCTCCTGCCGTCGCGGACCGAGCCCGCCAAAACAAGAGGGGCGAAAGAAAAGGAATACGAAAGGGCGCGATCAGGAAAAAAAGAAAAAAAGAGAGTGTAAAGGCGTGGGAAAGTCCATTTGGGAAAGAAAGAAATGCACTCTGGGAGGTGTGCTCCCCGAAAAAAAGAAAATGAAACTTTGGGAAAATGCGGTGGGGAAAAGGAAAAAATCTGACGAAAAAAAAACCTCACCCCCAAGGGGGTTTCTTCCTGAAGCCGGGGAATTGAAGGGGGCACACGACGGAGGGAAAAAAAAAAAAAAAAAAATCCATGGAACAATAAGGAAAAAAAAACACTGCGCATAAAAAGGGGGGGGAAAAACGAGTGAGGGGGGGGGGCGAGGGGGGCGTGAATTAGCAAGGCATGCAGGAAAAGGAAGAAACAACATCAACGGGGGGGTAAAAATGTACCAATTGAAGTGCCGGGAGAAAAAAGGAAACCCTTGGCAGAGGGGGGGGACGAAAAAAAAATTTTATTATTTAATTAGGGGAGAAGCTTTTCTTAGGGGGAAGTGGGAATATTTGAGGGAAGGGGAACACGACGGGGGCGATGAGGAAAAGAAAAAAACTCAAAAAAAGAGTGGGAAAATTGGACAAACATTGAGAACACGAATCTCTCAAAAAAACAAACACAAAAACAAGAAGGGAGGAAAAGGGACGGGGAAAGAAAAAAAACCACTTTTCAATGGGGACCCGGAAAAGACGGGGGGGAAAAAAAAGGGTCAACCCCTCAAAAGGCCACAAGGGGGGAAAAGTGTAGAAACGAAATGGCACGAGGAAAAAAACAAAAAAACGAACGTGGAGATGGTTACTCCAGGAAAGAAAAAAAAAAAAATGATTTAAGGGGGTAAAAAAGAAAATTTCTCGGGACCAGGCGATTTTGGTCGGAAACACGGGCAACCTGCAAGGGGGGGAAAGTGGGGGGGGGGAAAAGCGTTGGGGAAAAAAGCCTAGAAAAAGCATAAAAGTCCGCCCTTCGAAAAGAACACGTACCATCACTGGGGGAGAAGAAAACCCGAAGCAGGTTTCTCAGGAAAGTTGTTGGGTCCAATGAAAGGATGAAAAAACGGATAAAGATGGGACGGAGAACCACTCGTTTTTCAGGGGGGAAGAAAATTCAAGAAAAAAAAAAAATTGGATGGAGGGAAAAAATGGGGCCGGGCGAAAAACGCACTTCATTTCATTCGGGGCGAAAACGATAAGGGAAAAGAAGTGAGGGGGCCAAGGGAGAGAAAGGTTTACCAAAAAGTAAAGGGGAAATATATCCTTTCGAAGGTGATTTCTTATAAGAGGGCCCCCCGCCGCTAAATGGGGGGGAGACCTAAAGGAGCAGAAAGTCCAGGCAAACGATTAGTTTTCAAAAAGGGGGGGAATAATTCGAAGGCGCGGAATGGCTTTAAGGAAAGTGGAAGCAGGAAAAAAGTAACCGCCGTAAAAAGAAAAGTGGAAAGGGGAGGAAAATCCCACAAGGAAGGTTAAACCAACTCAATTCCTGCTTAGTCGCGGTGAAGGGGGGGAAAAGTTAGACAATGGGAGCGGGTCCAGAGAAAATGTCTTTATGGTGAAACAAAACGCTGGACGATGAAAGGTCGAGGGTAAACAAGATGAAAGGGGGGCCGAAGCACCAGTGTTAGCAGGGAAAGTGGAAAAGGCACTTCCTAAAAAAGAAAATGAGGCAAAAGGAAGCCAAACCCGGAAGAGACGAGACGATACAGGGGGGGG
>Ga0179593_1555805_pt1 | contig 10171 bp, 11 predicted proteins | sample CZODoug2_1_08_16_FD_185931 | JGI IMG/M metagenome (GOLD analysis project Ga0179593, IMG submission 185931) | Vadose zone soil fungal communities from Angelo Coast Range Reserve, California, USA - CZODoug2_1_08_16fungal (PacBio error correction) | ecosystem: Environmental > Terrestrial > Soil >...
AAATAGGGGTTGGCAAATCCGATGCTTTTCGTCCGAATAGGCGAGCTTCCTCGGTCGAGGGGTACGCGAGTGAGTCGTGACCGGTGTCAATTATACCCCCGGACTTTACAGGGGAAGGTCCCACCCGAACCACACGCGGCAAAATTATTCTTCAGGGCCCATGATGCTCGTAGGAGGGGGACGGGGGAATTCTCCGAAGTGAAGGTTTCTTCGGGGGATCCGGGAGCAAAATTAGAGGCATGTTTAAGATTGTACCAAGAAAGAACCGTAAGCGTGGGGGGGGCATACCGAAAAAAAAAAAGCCGCGAGGGGCAAGGAAAAGGCTGAATGCCCTAGACAGAGAGTTCTGGGCGGTTGGAAAAAGAGGAGCGTGTGTCACGCCACCAAAGTGGAGGGAGAAACTGAAACACGAGAGAGGATAATCTCGAAAGTAGTTTTGGCTGCGGTATATTCTAAAAGCAGAATTCCAGGTCAGATGTACCGCTACGGAGAAGTACGGCCTATACAAAAGGGAACACGCAGGCGCTCGGAAAGGAATGAAACTGATCCGCTCAGGCACGGCCCAAACTAAACTGACTAAATCCGCCTACCCAGAGAAAATAGAGAATGAAACATCGATAAAACCACTATCTGTAACAGCGGGGGGATTTTCCGGGGGGTCAAAAGAAAAACTTTAACACAGCTCCTGACGGAGAACGACGGCACGAACCAGTACTACAAGAGCGTTGTAATCAAAAAAAGCAATTGGTTTGGGATAAGGCCGCGTTCCACATGGGGAAGACCATCTATGGAGTCCCAATAAGGCCTCCTTAGGGCGAGAAGACACAAATCCAACAGCCAGCTTCAACGCTGGCATGGGGATCCAAAGTTGGGGGGAGGCTCTAAACCTTTGCTAACACTATCGCTAACTTTTGGAACCAAAACCGCGTATAGGAGGGTTCAAACGTCGTGAAAAGCAAACCGGTTGCTACGGTGTGTATTTTAGGGAGGGGGTGTGCCCTAAAGTGACTCTTAAAGACCGGTCGTAATCGAAGCATTAAAATCCCAGAAAAAAACCCTGGGGGTCCAGGGAAAAAAATCGCCCCCGGGGCGTAGACTTCCCATATTCGAAAATTGGGTAATTCTTGGGCCGGGAAGCTGATTCGCAATAAAAAAGAGAGGCTCAAAGTCTAGGTAAACCAACCTAAAGCAAAGTTGCCACCGGGATTGACGGGGGGGGGAGCGCAGTGTTCAGGTCCGAACTGCTTCAGGAAAAGTACGGGCCGACCATCAGATGACGAAATAAGGAAGCGGGTGTTAGTGCGTTCGGAAACCAGGCATGGATTTCCGCCGAAGGGAAATAGTGCGAAGGGGTGAACGGCCATGTCCAGGGGGAAAAGGGCAGACACCTTCGTGTTTCCACAGCGACAGTTAGGAAGTAAATAAGCCCCCACTGAGGACGACGCACAGAAATCAAGGGGAGGGGCTCTCGCAGAGTTAAGTTGACCTTATTACCTTGTGCACGGGCCGAGAGTGCGACTCCTTCCAGGGTCCTGGGGGGTGATTTTTCCTTGGGAGCATGGGAAGTCCAAGGGCCATCAAAGAACTCGACGCCTTAAAAAAAACCAGACAAAAAACAGTCACAACGACCGGGGGGAAACGAAGGGAGCGACGAACCGTGGCTTCTTCCCGCCGGGAGCTCCTTCCCGAATCCGGCCATTTAAAAAACAACTTTTTCGTGCCTCCAGAAAATAGTCCCCACCGACGCCCTTCTCCGGGCTCTTCTAGTTTCACATCCATCCCTGCGTCACAACATCGAGTTCAAGAAAATTTGGCGTTACAAAGATGCGGGTCCTTACCGCGCCCACGAGCAGGTGGGCACACAGAACCCCGCAGCAGTGACGAACGAAAATGGAGACGTTCGATGGGGAAACTTCTCACGAAAACGGAATGACACCACACGCGGGAAGAAGCAAGAGTAAGTTTGAGAGAGGATACGGCAACCGGATTAACCGCCTGTGTGGAAAGGCGCAAGTAGAAAACCGGAAGCCGGTGGGTCACGATGGGCAGCCACGTGGAACCGCCAAGTCGGCCCTGCAACTGGCATTGCCCCGAAGGACAACTCGGTGGGCTCAGGCTCCCCCCACCGGGAAAATGCTTCTGTCGCTATCGGAGGTCCTAAAGACCGTCTCGTAGGAAGGCAATCCCGGGACGTCCCTTCGGGCAGGCAGTAGGGGGAAATGGGCCCTCGAAAAATACGATCCCACCAAGAGAATTAAGGGGGACATCCATTGGAGCCCGGGGCACACAAACCCACAGGTCGGGCGATCAGTTTCAACGAAACGATGAAACTACGGTCAAAAGGGGCGGCTCCCACGATCGTGGTTTCAGAAATTGAAGTTCCCAGTAACGCCAAGCCGGTAAATATAAGCGACTCACGAGGCAAGCCCGCTTCGAGAGTCGTCGGAGGTAAGGATAAAAGAATCGCGTTGAAAGAAGATCAGTCTGGGACCACAGGGAAAACGAAAAGGGGGGACTGGGCTTCTAGGGGCTTTCCAAATAAAAAGACGGCACGCGAGTTGTGTTGGAGAAATCAGCCAGTGGGTATCCGCCACCTATCGTCCTATACGACGCGAAGATCAAAGTGGCGAAACGGTCGGACATGGGGGAAAAAGTGGAGGCATAACTTAATTTGAGGGGAATGGATGGCTGAGCCATACAAGTAGGGCGACCCTTCCACGCTAATAACAGTGACCTTAATCTCACGCTTCCCTTCCCTGAGTCAAACCAGGGAAAAAAAAAAAAAAAAAATCAAACTCAGCCCTTAATTCACCTTTCCACAACCTCTTCTTCTCTCTAGGGCATCTTTGGGGGGGGGAGCATTTTCCTTTCCCATCTAATCGGTTTCCAAGCTCCCTTATTTCTCCGAAAAGTTCTCCTCTGTAAAGGGAGACGGAAAGATGGGGATCGCGAATCCATAAGGGCGGCCTTAAAAAAAAAAAAATCAACAACAAAAAGGATAAAAAAAAAAGCAAAACGGAGGGCGAGAACCGCCGTGGAAACAACTGGCGAGTAAAAAACAAGGCAAAGAAAGGTGCACGACAGTCAAGCAAAGCCAATTTCGACTACCTACGGGGTCCCCGGGCTGGGGCGGAAAAGAAAGCCATCACACATCATCAGATCGAACGATTGTGAAAAACTCAAGGGTTTCCAGAAAGGCTGAAATGGGGGGATGAGGCTAGCTTTGGCGCTGTCATCGGAAAGCGAAATTCGAAAAAAAAATCGGCACTAGAAAATCACCTAGGGAATCCAGCGTGGGCGTCCTGTTGCCAAGATCCCCTTACAAATTGTTTTAAAGTCAGCATCTATGTTGGTCGTCACCGGGCGTAGTTGAGAAGCAACCGAAAATATGGGAAGATAAAGGGGGGACACTTTTAAGACTCACAGAAACTCGGAAAGGTTGGTACGACTAAGGCTTTGAAACGGATACTTTACCACCCCGGAGGGGATGCAGAACGCACCTGGCCTGGGCGAGGGGGGGAGGCCAGGTCACCTCGGCCATGATATGGGGTCTAACGGTGGCACCCGCCAAAAAGGCAGGAATAAGGTGAGGGAAGGAATAGAATGCGCCGCGTACTGGTGACCGAGATTTCGTTGATTTGAAAATTACACCATTAAACTCGCAGCTCAGAAGGGAAAATTATCGGCGTCAGAAAAAGGGGGAATACGTATGACCGGAAAAGACGTAAGCATGTGTAAAGTGGTCCGTAACACTTCTGAGCTGGGAGGGATCCGGCTTTCCCAGGTTCTCTTAGAGAACCATCGGGGGGCGGGGGTAATACATGAAGGGAAAAAAAACAATAAAACCCTAAAAAGGAGGGGGGAAAGTCAGACTTCAAGTACGCGGAGAGGTAAAGGAAGGGGGGGAAAACTGCCTCTCCCTGAGGGAAGATAACCAAGGGAATAATGGGGGGGGGCTGAAGTGCTACGCAAAGATCCATCTCAGAGAGCAAATGGCTTCCTCACGATCAAGGCACAACTAAAAGGGGAGTACTGGGGTGATTACTACTGGGGATTTCAGAGTGGGAAGGATGTAAGCCTTAAACAGGGAGGAAAAGACGAGGGCACTATGGTTGCTCGCTAGTTCGTGTAAAACAAGGCAGGCCTCGATGGGGGAAAAAAAAGAAAGAGATGACACCACCAAAGGGATTAAAAGATACTTTACTCCTCGCGGCTTTGTGCTGATTGAAACCTCTCAGCCTTTCGAAAAGTGAAACTGAGCCTGAGAATAGCAAGGGGGAAGCTAAAGTCACAATAGTTTAAGAAGAGGGAATACACCGAAAAGCTACTTTTTTCGGGGGAAGAAAAACGCACGAAGGAAAGGGAGAAAGAAGGGAGCTGGAGGGCCTTTTTCTGTTTTCTGGGAAAAGCAGGAAGCCAATCTATGAACTGTTTTAAAGAATTAAAAAACAAAAAAGGGGGTCCGACGGATAGCTAAATGGGGACCTGAATACAATATCGAAAACTCTGAGGGCAGTCGTATTCAAGAGGCCTCCCAGTGAGGGATTAGTGTTTCACCGGCATCTGAGTAGAAACAGCAGAGTGGGGGGGGGTATCAAGAACGGAAACGTGGGGGAGATAGAACGGATTTGTTGAACCGGGGGCAGTCAAGGATATTCTCCAGCAATGGATGCTGGGAGGGGAAAAGACGCTACGTCCCTTTGGACGATAGAAAGAAAAAGTTTTCGGAAATACGCGCTCGGTGATAACTCATCGCTCTCAATTAAATCAAAAGGAAAAAGGGAACAAATTAGAGGATGAGAAGTCCATCTCCAACGAGTAGCGTTCTTTGCCGGGGGAAAACCGCCAAGGAGCTGTACCACAATGCAAATAAATAAGACAAACCATACTGCCCTTAATACTGCAGGAAGACGGGGGTTGGTTGCAGGAGTAAAAACGGCAAAGAAAAAATCTATGATTGGCCAAGCCTCCAGAACTGTGGGGAAGACTCCCTCCGCTGTAGTGACATCTGGTTGATACCTACGAATTGGTTATGTCCCAACAGGGGGAGAAAAAAAGGAGCTTTTCAATAAATGGTCGGTATTATTCTAGTAAACAAAGAATTCGAAAAAAAACACCGTTTTGCGAAAAGGGGCTGGCCGAACGCGGGCGGGCCGCCAGTGCGCCTAAGCAGGGGCGGCTCTCTAAACAGCGAGACACAACCACCGCTGGTGGTGAAAGAGACCGTCGGAGTCTGTAAAAGCCGCGTGAGACGGCGACTGGTTTTGTTTATGGCTGATGGGGCGAAGGAAAAGGGATCGTCAAGGGGGGAAGGGGGGACGCGGAGGGGCTATAAGTGCCCCTGCAAGTGCGCACCAGTTGCATGGGTACCGGTACTGTCACGTCTTTTATCGATCCGAGAAAGGATGCTCATGTTTTGGAGGGTGGTGAGGTAAACGCCTGCCCTGAATGATTTCTGAAAAAACTATCAGCCCGATCCGTGGGAATAAGGTGGGAAGAATTGGGGAGGGGTGAAGGGGACTAATGGAAAGATGGGGTCCGCCGAAAAAACATGCTTGGCACCCCTCATTTGAGAGAGGAAAAAACAAATCACCACAGATACTCTACCAGAATAAGGGGCAGGACTGCTTAGGTCGAAGGTGCGTTTCGGCCGAACTTTTTTCTCAGGGGACCTTTCGTCGGTCATACCTCTTGGGTCCGCTGTGGCCTGGAGGCCGCTGGTGCAACTGGAAAAGGAAACCAAACTCCTCGACTAAGCCCGGCCTTCGCACAAAGGCGAACATTCAAAATTCTAGCAGGAAAGGCCGCGACAACTGGATCTAAAAAAAACCTGGACTAACTGAAGCACAGAAAGATTAAACTTCTAAAAGTTCGGAAAATCAACACCTCGGAGGGATTATTTTGGGGACCTTCCTCCTCGGGGGGCCCGGGCGTCACAGAAAAATACTTCCTTGGTGTCACACCCGGAGCTGCGCGCTATTTCGGGGGGGGCTTCCAAGGAGAAATCTCAGCCCTTCTGGGAAGCTACGCTCCGACGACGAGAATCTTGAGGACGGTTACACCTCAGGGCCTCAACTGTATGACACAAAACCTAAGCTAGAGAAAGTCGAATTGACGGCCGTCGGATAGAACTTATCAGAAATGGGGTAGGGCATAAGTAAAGGCTTCCGTCGTCAGCGGGGGATCCAAGCGGGAAGGGGCCTAAGGCGCCATCCTTAGGAAGGATCGGGCGACGCCTAAAAGGAAAAAAAAAAGTTATAGTACGAGCACACCACTTATGATTAGAAAAAAAAACGAGAATGGACGTCCGCTCAGAGACCGAATGGAGGAAGGAAGTTCGTCCACAAAGAAGGACCATGAAACCCAGATGCTCCAGGAACAGGGAATGCCCTTTGGGAAATAACCACGGCGCGAAGGGGCCGCTACGAAAGAAAGAAAAAACATTTCAACAGCGTCTCCTAGGGGGGGGTCATAAACGTTTTAAAGAAAAAAGACGAGCGTCTCGATCTTCGATCGAGCGGAACAACACAAACGAGGGCGGGGCGGGAAGATACCAATCTCAGAGAGAATGTGACAAACATGCCTTTGGTGAAAAAAATTACGAAGTGAATTCGGACACTATAACCATCTCTGGGTGTGAGGGGTCGGGACCGAATTGGTACAGAAAACCATATAGGGGTCGATGTAGCGCCAGGGTCGAAAAAAGGTGGACGGCATGCACGGTACTGACCGGTTTGAGTTCGCGAGGCGTCGTGCGCGAGGAGCCAGTAGACCAGCGTCGACAAGAACCCGAAAAATCCCGAGTAGAGTATAAATAGGACCCCCTGACTCTACTCACAACGTTCCGAATCTTAAGGGCGATCCGATAATATTTCTCGTCTCTTGCTCTGGTGGGGGGCGTATTTGGGACTCCTCCGCTGGATTGTTGCACTCAGCATTACTCCGAGGAAGGGACGTCTTTACAAGCAGCTAACGATGAGGAGGGAAAAATCATTACTTTCTTGAAAAAAGAAACCATCAAAAATAATACTACGACCTGCCTTGAAAGGGGCGCTTCTCCGAGCCAAGTTCCGGTTGACTGACCCAGGACCACTTGCCTCCAACAGGACAGCAAATTGCGAAAAAACTGCAGTTATAGTAAACAAGGCCAGTTCAACACTAACTTGATAGAAGGGACTAGCGAAATCCCATCCGCAAAAAACAGCAAACATAGAAGGCGATGGCACTAAAAGTCCATTTCATAATCTGAAAAGGTTTCAGTGGGCTGATTATTGGAGTGAAGCCCAGGCGGTGCACTTCTTCACGAATCCGCAATAAAGAAAGAACCACGATCCAATGGGCACGCTCTTTAAAAGAAAGCCAGGGAGGTGTAAAAAAAGAAACGATATCTTTGGGCTAACCCAAGCTGGCTAAAAATGTCTGGGAGACTCAGGCCGCGGGGAACGTCCTCAAAGGACCTTGTACATGCATTCTTGAGGGGAAGGGGGAAAAAGAGGCAAGGGGAACCAAAAAGATTGTCTGGACTTCAATTAACCCGAAAGAACGGCGGTGCCGGCGTCGAAAGAGAAGGGAAGCTTTGGGGGGGGGGTCCCCCGCAAAGAAATGCGTGGGACAAGGGACTCTGCTTCGGACGGGGATAAAGAAGACTTGGGATTGGACCAGAAGGGGGAAAGTATTGGAAAAAAATTGCCGCGCAATCTCAGGAAAATTTGTGGCGTCCAACAAGGTGAGGGGGGACGTAGCGGATCTTCCCCGAAGAAGAGAGGATCAGACGTGACCTTGGGTCCTTGAAAAAAGGAAGACGAATCTGCGGGGGGAGAGTCACTTCATTACGGCTCTGGCGATACTCGCGGGGGAGGTTCAAAAAGACGCGTGCCGGTGGAAATATCCCCGGGAAGGATACTGGAAGGTCTCCAAATGCCCTCGCGTGCAGTAGAAGGAAATGAGTAAAAAGGCGAAAACGTATCCGCGTCGGTTAAAAACAGGGGGAAAAAAGAAGGAGTCTTCAGAGGAACCCTCAAGACCTCCAGCTTAAGGTTCGGAAAAAAAAAAAGGGGATCTCAAATCATGGGCACGAAACAAGGGGAGGAGGTGGGCCCTCCTTTATTTCAATTAAGGATGGGGGACGCCTGAACGGGGGAAAGAAAAGGTGGAGATCTGAGCGGAAACTCAGGCGGAATTAGCCTACATCGCGGAAAGAATAAAAACAACAATCAACGGAGGAGGAGAACGAGGGGGTTTGGTGGGGGTGCCAAAGCAGAGCTTGCGTATTCCCTCAGAGAGGGACGGGCTCTGAGCAATCTCAATTTCCGCGTCAACCGTCCCACTGAAACTCTGAAGGGGGGAAATAGCGCAAACACTAGGGGACGAGGGGCGTCGTCCCAAGGGGATCTGGTCTAAGAAATTGTAGGGGGGAGACTCCTGAATTGAGGGTAAGGTGGTTTTTCGAAAGCCGAAAAATCTTCACTAATGCCCTGGGGGATAGGGTACAAGAAGGAAAAAGATCGCGAAGGTGTACGGGAATAAAATCCTCAAGACGACGAAGAGGGGACAAGTCGACCTTACCGCCAGTAGCTCTGGGAAAAATTGAGGGGGTTTCAAACCGTCCTCAGTAGGGGGGAATAACCCAAAAGAGTTTGGAGGCGGTACGGGAACTCAAATCTAAAAGGGAGCAGAAATTCAGTTTGTACCGTCAAAAGGTAATAGAGAAAACTACCTTCTTCCGGGGGGAAAGCCTAGGATCAAGAAAAATTGAAGATCCAAGTTGCGCCTAGAGAAACGGAAAACACTGGTGGAAAATCGCGAAAGGGAAACAAAAAAATCTCTCGGGACCCGGCCCCAGGAACGGCGCAGAGGAATGCCACAGCGGAAAATCGAAGCGTTTCCTTTGCACTGGGAAAAAAAGCACGCATTTACCCATTCAGGGGGTACAGCGGCACCTGACCGTACGCAAAAGTACGTCCAGCAAGACGTGTTGTAAAGTAGGGACGGAAGCAGCTGATGAAAATCGGGAATGGAAATTGTATGGCGGATAGGAAAAAGCTGACCTTCTGGAGCCAATCGGGATGAGAGCCTACGCCTGGGTGCTAGAAAGCCAAAAGAGGAGGAGTTAAACTGGAAACCACGGATTAGAGAGTTTACGGAGGCAGCACCGTTGGATTAGCGGTCTGGGGGCGGCGTTGTTGGGGGGGAAGTGCCCGAACGGGGTAGTCCAGGCGCAAGAGAGAGAACATCAAGAAAGCGGCAGATTTTGAACAACTGCTGAGTCTGGTGCCCAATAGGAGCTTGCGCGAGTGGTGTGCGGTAGTCTATTTCGCGATGAAAAGGGCCATGGAGGGGGTTCGCCCGTCCGGAACCGGCGGGGGCCACCCTTGACTCCGTTTGGGCGCGCCATGGAATGGTTCTTCAAAAAAAGAGGATAGGAGAAGCCGACTTAGAAACGCTTTTGGAGGGGGGTTCGTCCGCCAAAAAAGGTTTCCGCCTGAAGCATGGGGGCGCGTGGTAACGGAGCCATGTCCACCGGACAAAAGACTTTTGGGCAAAAAAGGGGAAGAAGGCTAAGTAATTAAACGAAAAAACCAAAAAATATCCGGACTAAATGGGAAGGGCGGTAGGCGTGAAGGAGGGTAGAACGGTGTGCTCCGGGGAAAGGCGTCGCTAATTCCAGGGATTCCGGGGCTGTTGGAAAAGTAAAAGTGGTCTCTGGCGCAACCTCCGAGCCAGCTGCCTCCAGCAATACAGGGAGAAGGGCGACCTGCGACACCAAAAGCGCGGCGCACCTCTCTACCACGCAAAAAAAGACTGGGGTCGGCCGGAGAAAAACAGGCTTCCACCGAAAAGTCACACATTCTCTCTGCGCAGTGGAAATCAATACGAAAGGCATGTTTGTTTCAACGTGGTGGAACCGACGATTTCTTGGAAGGAAATCAGATGGAAAGGGGGTCACTCCGCTCGCCTATCAAAAAGGGGGAAAGACAAAATTCTAACTGGGTTCACAAAAAGAGCACCTAAAGAGGGCTCAGGGGGGATTAAGGTCGAGAAAAGCGGAAACTGAAATACCACAACCAGGGTTTATGAAAAATCAGGCAAAATCCGGGGAGACAAGGTATCCTAGGACCCTAGGGGCCGGCAAGGCGGCCAAAAGGGAAATCTGGCGAAAAGAAAAAGACCG
>Ga0179593_1594894_pt1 | contig 10171 bp, 13 predicted proteins | sample CZODoug2_1_08_16_FD_185931 | JGI IMG/M metagenome (GOLD analysis project Ga0179593, IMG submission 185931) | Vadose zone soil fungal communities from Angelo Coast Range Reserve, California, USA - CZODoug2_1_08_16fungal (PacBio error correction) | ecosystem: Environmental > Terrestrial > Soil >...
AACCACTCATCCAAGGGAAGGTCGCTGTCTTCACCCAGCGCGGAGGGACAGAAACTTTCGCCAGGTTTACTAGTGGTACGCTAACCTCTTTACCGGGGACCGTTGTAGCCCGGTCACGGGGGGGGGGGCGGGAGAGGTGAATCTATTCAGGCGAAAAGAAAAAAGAAGAAAACATTCTACAACCCTTCCGCGAAAAGGAGGGTCCCGACCAACGGGGCCAGCCGCATACCTGCACTGAAAGCACCAGAGGGGCTCACGCCTGTATATGGCCAGGAACGTCCTAGAATTGCAACCGTTCAAAGTACCCGGTTTCACACTCAAGGCATGACCCTCAAAAGAAATCCAACCGCATACCTGAACAGTTCTCAAGTTCACCACAAGGGGGGGGGCTTATCTCGCCTAGAAAGAACCCGCCATTGGAAGGTCCTCCCTATCACTCCGAAAATAAGGGGGTACGGGCTTTTGAAAGATAACCCGGGGTGGAAATCCCCGGCTATGACTAGCTAACTGAGGGGAAGCGGGTCAAGATTCTTTCCAAGGGCAAAAAAAAGGTTCCTTCTCACCTAAATAACCACGAGACGGGGGGGGGGGGGGAGGGGGGCTCTTTTAACGGGCCACCGATGATCGACCTCCATTTGAAACAACCGAGAAACAAACTCCTCAGATTGGAAAGGTCCAGTGACGACAATCTAAGGCCGCTTCTATCACCGGAATCCCTGGAATAAAACTTGGATCTCTTGCGAAAGGGAAGTTGAGAAGTTCTCAAACAAACTTAGCGACCTTGCAAGAAAAAGAACGGAAACAAACAGCCGACCTCGCAACAATCGGTCCGCCTTTATGATCTACAGAGGATGTTCAAAAACAAGAGGAGGAGGTCCTCTACCTAAGAGGAGGGGAAAGACGTAAAGAGGCCATTCCCACCGACTTATCAAAGAGGATCGGCCTTCACCTGCCGAAGCTTAAAAGAGGGTAGGCAGGGCCTCGTATCCAAACGCTGAAGAGCAAAAATAAGGAAATGAAGCTCCATATCAAATCTGGGGCTCAGGTCTCAGGGGCCGGGTTTAAACCGGCAAGCTGAAAAAGACGAACCTTTAGCGGGGACTAAGGCTGCCGTAAAGCTAGGAGAGGACGTTCGCAGGCACTTTTCCCGAGGGGGGGGAGAACAAGGGGGGGGGAGTTCCCTGTCCACTAAAATCTTCGCTTGGGGGGGGGGGGCGAGAATAAATACCAAGTTTCTATGAGGGGTACGGTAAAACCAGAAACCCGGACGAGAAGTCGGGGGGAAAAGTCTTCTGTCCGCCTTCAATAAGGGGGAAAGTCGATACGACCTCTGGGGAAATGGGGGAAAAAGGCGGATGGCACGTAAGTCGGGAGAAAACTCCTGCACCGGAGAACCCAAAAAGGGGGGGTAAAACCAAAAAAAAGAAAAGTAGGTCTCGGGAAAAACGGGAACACAACTACGGGTGCGGCAGGAGCGTAGAGGGATGGACAATTCCCATAGGGGGAGGGTGACAGGCATCTCAGAAGGGATCCGGCAAATCGCGTAATCGGTTGTGAAGCAAACCTCTTGGCAAAAAAATTAAGGACAAGGGGCCCAGGTTTTGCGGACTAGGAAAAAAGAGGTTAAGGGGGCCAATTAGCCTCTGACCACACGCCAGAGGCATTACTTTCAGGGCGCCCGAATTGCACCGGGGGGCAAGGTGCGCAGCGCCTCCGCGGATTCATATTCTGTAGAAAGGTCCGTCTTCCAAGGGGAGGTCTGAGGAGGAGGAAGCCGCATTGAAAAAAAATCGGAGGGGCGGGATGAGAAACCGTGTACAGTTTTGGATGAACGGGGAAATTTACAGGAGTTCTAGCTACCGGAGGGGTCCTGCGATGACATAAGGGAGGAGAGGGGGGTCCTCCGTCCGTCTCCGAAAATCCATTCTATTGTGCGGAACTACGTAGAAAAAGGGGGGGCAAAAGGGGCCCGGGGGCACTCTTTTCAGAACGAGTGACAAAAAAAAAAGGAAGTAAGGGAAAATAGAAGAGATGCACAGAAAGGGAGACGAGGTGAGACTGCCAAGGGAAAGACTTACGGACCCGAGTGAATCAAAACTGGCGGCAGGACGGAGGCTTCGCCTAATAGGGGTACTCGCAGCACACGTCATGTAGGGGAAGAGGGAGGAGGGAATCCCTTCACTATAGAAATTTCACTTGGGGGAGATACTCGCGCGACAAAGGGGAAAAAACTCTATTTCACCGGGGACCGAACGGGAATAAGTGGTGCCGGAGACAGAGGAACTCACGCGGGGGGGAGTGGAGCTGCAAACAGGGTGACTACTTCTTCTACCGGGAAGGGCACCTGCTGGAAGGTTGGAGAGGGGAAGGGAACTCTTGTAACCAAAACGTGAAGAACAAAAGAAAAGGGAAAGGACGGGTTCTGGGGAGGTAACCTCACCACGCTTTCTGGAGAAGGGGAAAGGGGGGGGGGAGTAACCGAAGACTACTATAGCATGGGATATCAGCGGCACGAAGAGCTGTGACTGGGCCAGACTCTTCCTGCCGGAAAAAATAGGGCGGCGCGGGGTTCAGGTCAAACTTGCGGTTGGGGTGTGGGGGGACCTTTCTTTGACTCGGAGAAGACCAGGGGGTGGCGAAGGAAAAACGGGGTACTGCCCGGAAGCGCGGTCCCTATTTTGTAAAAAAAGGATAATTCTGAGTGCGGAACTGTGGGGGGGGGGAGAAGAAAGATTTCGTAAATCCGGCAGTTGTGTTAGGGGGCAGGGAAGTACCTCTCAGGATGGCAGAATTGCAAGAAAAAAAAAAGCTGGTGAGTTTTACATTAGATCATGCAGAGACAAGGTTCCGGTTTGAAAAGTACTTGGAAAACCTATTATCGTTGTACGCGGAGTGGTATCTCAAGGGGTTGGCGCAGGGGGCAAGATGTCCGGTGTTGAAAAGGGGGGTCGCTGCGCGCAAGTCTTTCGAGGTGGGGGGGGGGTCTTCCTTTCGAATGCTGGAAAAATATGGCCCTCTCAAAAAAAACATCCATATCAAAGGGTGAAAGACGGGGTTTGACAGTCTTCGGCGGGGGCGTTACCGAGTAGCGCATCGGGAAATTGTTAGAGGGAAGAGGTAACGCGGTAGGGGAAGGACGGATGGCCAGAAGCCGCGGAGAGTAAACTCAGGCTGCCCAGCGAGTAAAGGGCCTGCTTCCCAGTCCACTGGGGTGTTGGTCGCGGCGGACCGGCGGTTCCCGTCCTTGGCCAGGGAAGAAGGGGGCAGGGGCTACCGAGGAGCCCGGCCGGAAAGAAAACGCGACAAAGGTCCATGAAGTGTTTTCGTGTGGGCGGGAGCTGGTCGCACGGCAGAACGGAGAGAAAGGAGTTAGTTTGGGACGAGTGGGCAGGAGCGTTCAGGCGTTCAACGCGGGGGAAATTGTCGGTTATCAGTGGTCGGGGTTTTGGAATTAAACGGTGGGAGGCAATGTTTTCGGAGACGAGGGGTACCAAGGTGAGGTTTTCTTCTCCCGGGTAGGTTCCCCGTGGCTACAACGGTAAAAAGCCCCCTGTAGGTTTGAGGATGGGGACTAATTGAATGCCTGTAGGGGATCGGAAGATCCTTGGCCAAGGAGGGGGTGGGGGAATTCTAGGAAAGATGAAGTGGAGGAGTGTCTAAGTTCTCCAAGGGTTGTTGTCTCGGGGACGAAGGCAAAAAAGGAAAATCGTAGGGGGAAAAAAAAAGAAAACGGGCTCCTTAAATGAGGGCGGGAAAGAAAAGAAAAACGGCTTGGGCTTGAGCCGGAAGGAAGAAGGTTTGTACTTTCGGCGGGTGAGGCCGGACTGTCTCGTGTCAAAAAAAAAAGAAAAAATTGAGTTAAAAAAACCTCACCGCAAGAAGAATTTAAAGCAGGAAAAAAGCACTGCAAAAACAAAACAAGTGTCAAAGGCCCGGGAGAGGATGAGGGGGACTAAGGAACATTGATCTATCTGGGGGGAAGAAAAGAGAGTTCCTCCAACAACAACAACTGATTGAGGAGGGGGGGGGCAGCTAACCCGAGATTACCGAAGAAAAAAAGGAATATGTCTCCCCATCTCTGCAGAAGAAAAGGGGATCCATTTTGCGTCGCGGAGTCTCTAAGAACTGTCGTTCACCTGTGAAGGGGGGTGGTCATGTACAGGGAAAAATAGGGATCGAAGCAGAAAAGCAGCAACTGCCAAATTCCTCCGTCCTGATTCCGGAAGAACGGGAAAAGAAGCACTCCGGCGTCATCTCACCTTATGCGGCACGCCGAGGAAAGGTTAATTACTTCCAGAGTCACTCAAACAGACATAGGACCGTTTCAAAAAAAAGTAATACTCATAATATTCCCGAGGCGAAAGTTGTGGAGGGGGAGGGGGGGGGTGGTGAGAGTGGAAGGAGCTGGAGAGGGGTGGGGCAAGCGGGGGTCAATGGGAGAAACGGGGAAGGGTAAAAGCTGGGGGTCGGTTATGTGGGGTGGGTAGGGGGGAAACGATGGAGTAGGGAGGGAGGGGAGACTTTAGAAGAGGCGTGAAAGGGTGGGGGGAGCGGGGGAGGGTGGCGGGGGGTGCCCTTTGCAAGAGGGGGGGAATAGAGGTGAGCTGGGAAGGGAGAGGCAGGAGGCTGGGGGATGAAGAGCGAAGGGGGGGGGAAGAGGTGAGTAGTGACAGGCGGTGGCTAGGGGTACGGGGTGTGCAAAGGGGAGCTGGTACGGGTTAGTGGGGCGTCGGGGAGGTTAGGAGGGGGGAGGGCGAGGAGGATGAGGGGGGGACGGCTAGGGGATGGGGTGGGAGAGAGTGGGAGGTGGGGGAGGATGCGGCTTGCGCTGGGGTCGCACGTGGGAGGGCGGTACCCAAGATCCTGGGTGAGGGGTACGAGTCGGTAAATCCGCTGGGGAGGAGGGGAAAATCCTTGTGGCCTTGGCGTCAGGAGGGGGGGGGGGGGGGGAGACAGGGTGCGGGAGGTAGATGGGGGGCATAAAGTTAGCACGTGAGATAACGTTGGTGTGCTATTCGGGTTGTGGAGAACGCCGGGGGAGATGCTGGAAGCTTGGCTGGGAGCCGGGGATAGAGGGGGTGGACGACGTCGTAGATTTTAAGCAGGTGGTGTGGGGGTACTGAGCGGGGGAGAGGAACTGATGCAAGGCGAAAAGTTAAGGCGAGGGGGAGGGGGGTTGGGCGGGGGCGGAGGGTAAAGTATAGGAGGGGAGGAGAGGGAAAACTAAGGGCGGAAAAACTGTGGAAGGCGGTCTTGTTTGAGCTCAGAAAAAGGTGGGCTGCAACAACACTTTGATGCCAGGGGGGTCGTTTTGGAGGGGTGGGGGGAGGGGAGGAGGCATAGGGGGGGCTGCTTGCCCGTGTGGGCGCTGAAAGCGGGTGGGTCCAGCGGTCCTTGAGTTAATGTGTCGGACTCGGACAAATGCTGGCTTCCCTCGGGGCATGATCGGCTAACTGGGCTCGTCCACCGGAAAGAATGAAGTGGGGGCCCATACGAGAGGGAGGAAGGAAAGGCCGGTTGGGAAGGGGGGGTAGAGAGTGGCGGGCGTAGGGGTTCGAGACTGGGCCCTGGTGGGGGTTTTTACAACGGACGGGGAGAGCGGTCAACATTCCGGACCTACATTGAGAGTGTGCTCTCGGCTGGGTGGCGCGCAAATAGGGGTTGGAGGGGATGTCTGTGATCAACAGTTTTCTCAACAGATTCTCGAATCTAAAAGTCGGTCCCTCAAAGCCAGGAAAACTCACTTTTAGAGATGCTAACAGGAATGGGAAGCTTTCTCACTGGGAGCGCAAAAAAAGGGGCAAAAGATCAGACGGAAGGAAAGGGAGGTCCTCCGTGAGCATTCGTCGGGTGCCCGAGGGGGGAGCCGTCCGTTCGTTCATTGATTTCCAAGGGGGATGAGAAAGTTGAAAGGGGGGGAGATGAGGGGGGGAGGAGTATGGGGGTAGAGAAACGCGTGAGGGGGGGTCGGATGTGAGGGGTTGGGGGGGAAGCGGGGGTGACGGCGGCAGGAGATGGTAGGGGGGGTGGGTCAACGCTTAGGGCTCAGAAATCGGGCGGCTGGGGGGCGGGGATCAACCAAGGGGCCCGGGGTTATCGTGGCGTTGAGACAGGGAGCGTAAGAGGGGAGAAGGGGGGCGTTCTTGAAGCGTTGAAACCCTGGGAGGAGAGTAGGGGGAATGGGGGAGGGTTGAGGAGGAAGAGGGGGGGGGAGGGGGAGCAACTGGTAACCCAGCGGGGAAATGTGTGGGGGGGTGGTGCCTAGGAGAGGGGGTGTGCTGAAGCAGGAAGAGCGAGGAGGCTGGGGAGAAGATGTATGTGGGCGGGGGGGGTTGGGAGGTAGGGGGACGAGAGTGGAGGGGGGAGGACGGGTGGGGGGTGGAGGTTTGGGGAGGGCAGTAGTGGCATGAGTGTCCGGGGAAGGGAGAAGCGGCGTAAGCGGGGTGAGTGCGAGTGCAGTGTGGATGGCGGGAAGTCGGAGGGTTAAGGCATTTGGGGGGGGTCGGTTCGCACGAGAGCGGGTGGTACAGGGGAAACTTAAGACGCTAACAAAGGAGGCCGGTGGGGGAGTCTTGGAAGGGCGTCATGGCGTTATGGTGTGTGGCAGGAGTCTTCGACTGCCGTAAGGGGTGGCGGAGTGGGCTGTGAAGGCGCGTGTGTGGAGGAGGCGAAGGGGAAGGTGGGAGAGGGGGAGCGAGTGGAAGGGGGGGGGGTGGGATGCGGTACACACAATAAGGATGAATTGAGAGAGGGAGACAGATGGGGTCGGGGAGGGTAGGGTGTATGGGTATAGGGATAAGGGTGGTGGGGGGGGTGGCGGGTTGATGTGTCTGTGGTACAATCGGGCACGAAGCAAGGATATTCGAGAAGGGCATTGGGAAGAAAGGGCAAGATAAGGGAACGTAAAAGGTAGGGATATGTGCGCTGGGGCTTGGAAGAACTCACCGTTAAGTTTGTGGAGAGCGAGGAGCCCATAATCTCTGTCGTGGGTCATAGCTCCACGCGGTACCCGGCTTGAGGCGAGGCCCTATCATTCCCTGTCCCATAAGAAATGTGGAATAGGTCAGGATCAAACCAACGAAAAGGTTCCTGAATCCTGAGTCTCTTTTTGTAAGGCTCAAGGGCGTCTGCCGGTAATGCTCTTATTCTGACCTACCCCGCGGCTCTAGGTGCCCCATCTTAGAAACCGCCTTGGAACTCCATGTTAACTCTCGTGACTGTTGACAGCTGGGATCAGAGCAAAAGTCTTTCGACGGGGGACCCCGGATGAGTACCGCACGGTCCACGAGCCCGAAGAGGGCCTCTTTCACAAGGGGGGGGAGACAAGGAGGGGGGGGTGAAATCGTCGGGGGGTAGAAAGAAGAGAAAAGTCTTTGATGCGCTGCATATGGAAGCACAATCTCGTATGCATACAAGCACCTCGGAAAAGGGCATTCTGCAGGCGACTCAGACGTGCTGAGACAGTCAGGTTAGTGATGGGTAGCACTTTCGGGGGCATCTTCCACACGGAAAGCAAGCAGTGCAGGCGCCGACGTAGTGCATCCGGGGTCTGCATCTCTCCATAACTAAAGGGTCTTTCTAAGTTCACTGGGGAAGTGCACTGACCACGGCGGCTTAAACGACAGTCCGAGGTGGCGGGGATCTCCAATGTGGAATTAAAAAGAGTGTTCTTTCCTGGGAAGGTTACATTAGGAGGAGTAACCTGCCCAGGCTCGATGTACCAAACACTCACCCTTGAAGGAAGCGGAAAGGCACGACTAACCTCCAGGAGCTGGTGCTGCGATTCGTCTTGTACAGCGACAACAAGCGGAGTGGCCTGGGTCTATCACAACGAAGGAGGGTTATTCGGGAGTTCCAATAGATCTTGTGCTAAATGCGTAAAGACACCGGGGGAGGGGGGGGGTTTACTGGGGGGGGGGGGTGAGTCTGAGGGGGGGGGAGGGGTCTGTGAAGCCGTACTTTCCCGCTGGGGGGCAGGGTGGGAATGGGGGGGGGAGAGTAGGAGGTGATTTGAGGTGGGGGGGGGGCTGGGGGGTTGTTGAGGTCCGGGAGAAAAGTGTGGGGGTAAGAGTGGAGCGGGGGGGGAGTCGAGAAGAAAGTGGGGTAGGTGAGGGGGGAGGAGGAGTTGAAAGGTTTGGGGAGTGGGGGGGGGGGGATGGGGGGGCTAAAAGAGTGGGAGTGAGATGGGGTCACGAAAGAGTGGGTGGGTGGGGGGGGGGGGCGAGGGAGTAGGTAGAAGAGGGAGCGGGGATTAGTGGCGATGCGTTAAGGGGCGGGGGGCTGATAAGGGGTCCCTTTGGGCGGGGGGCGGGTAGACGGGGGCAGGTTGGGGAGGGCGAATGGGGGGGGGGTATGGGGAGAGGGGTGGGGTAGTGAGGGGGGTAGGGGTGAGAAGGGTGGTGGGGGTGGTTGAGGCCGAGGGAACTGTGAGGGATCACAAGTTAGTCGGCGTGGAGAAATATAAAACTGTGAGTGATGTACTGGGGGGAAAAAGACCGGTGCAAAGTTTGTTCCCCCTAATAGAAGAAGTGAACGAAATCCGGCACGAGAGAGCTATGTAACCGGGGGTTGCGAGAAGGGGAAAGCTTATTACTCAGATTTGGGTCGTTTCCGGGGTTTCTTACCGAACTCTCAAGACTCGTGAAAACGCAGCCAGGTGGAGGGGGCATTCTGCAACCGGGGTGCCTCCTTCAGGACACAGGGTCAAGGTCCTGCTGGAAGTTTCGGGTGGACCACTGGGGAAACGAGACGCCGATGGGGAGACCACGCAAAGAGAGCGGAGGGCTCAGGACTATGACTTTCCGGGGGGACTCCTGAGGAAACGAACGATCGGGAAGATGATGAAAGAGCGACCCGCGGCTGGGAAAGTGGTCAGAGGGCTCCATCACCATCACCGTACTTGGGAGGGTGGTCTCCCTCCTTTAAGTGAGATGGACCGGCGTTTCTCAGGAGTAATGAAGGGTGGGGTTGTGCGGCAAAAGCCTGAATGAGTGGGGGACATAGATGGAAAAACACCTTACAAAGGGCCAACCGTGAGGAAACGCGCGGAAGCTTTTGCTCAACGGTTTGGTCTCGAAAAGCTCAGGGTGATGGTCTTTCCGGCCCGGAATTGAGTCCAGATCATTCTCGACAATGAAAATGCGGCGCATCCTGAAGACGCGGTAAAATTTGAAGGGGCCCCACTGGGGGGGAACTCGGACGTCAGTCGCTTTGAAACTTGCTGTCCTTGTTGCCCACCGTCGCGACCAGCTCCCACCCTGTTGAGATACGGCGCCAGGTACGGACGTGAGCTGTCCAGTGGGATCAGAGACCCACAAATGGGAGGGTGAAGAACGGGCAAGGGGCAAGGCTTTGCTCATCGAAAAGTTTTCGCTGACTAGTGGAGGACGCTGTTGGCCGGGGAAGACCCGGAGAAAAGGCCCTGATCTCGAGACTGATATGGAGTCCCGCACCAGGGGAGTCGTACGGACGTTAAGGAGGAATTTTCCTTGGAACAATTTTACGCTGGCATCAGCGGAAGGACCGCGGCCACTTATGTCTTATCAAGGGTCGGCGACGGCATATCGGGGATCTGTTCTGGAACGGAAACACGGCACCGGAATCTTCTGATTGGGTTCAGCATTTTCTGAGTAGCTCGTGGCGGTGAACAAGGACACAAAAGGTTCGGGGTTATCGGGGGGGCCGGCACGGTGGGTGCAGAATTGGGGCAAGAAGAACGGTACCGCCCCGGGAAATCGGAAGTTTGAGGGGGGGGGGGAAAACGCCGCTTTTCCTCTCCCAGTTTGCCAGGATCGGAGGAAAAGGAAAAAATGGGGATTCGATCAAAGGGCTGTAGCGCCAAGTGTGGTTTGCCGAAGGCTCACACACTCTAGGGGTCCTTCGTGAGTTCCTTAAGTTGCTTTCGGACGGGGACGGGGGGGTTCCCACGTTGCCGACGCAGCCCTTGCAACGCTCTCTTCTAAGAAAATCCGTGCGCTGGAAAACTTTCTGCGGCATTCAACGGCTGGTAGGTGAAGGGGGAGGGACTTGTTGTAATTTCGTTCTGGGAGGAGTCGAATGACTTCTGTGGAAATTTCTCCGTGAACGGGAAGGGCCACAGGGATTGGAGTCGACCGCAAGCGCCCGTCCTGTGACAGCTTTGTATCCAGAGAAAGTAAAAGGCGGCGCGGGT
>Ga0179593_1596646_pt1 | contig 10171 bp, 12 predicted proteins | sample CZODoug2_1_08_16_FD_185931 | JGI IMG/M metagenome (GOLD analysis project Ga0179593, IMG submission 185931) | Vadose zone soil fungal communities from Angelo Coast Range Reserve, California, USA - CZODoug2_1_08_16fungal (PacBio error correction) | ecosystem: Environmental > Terrestrial > Soil >...
TAGGCCCCTCCAGAGGAATCTGCGGGGGGAAAGGACAGGATCTTCGCCGAAGGGAAATTTGCGGTCCGGCATGCAAAAACTCCGGCTTCAAGAAAAAGAGACTGGGGAGAAAGCATCTTCTAGAAAAGTCAGTCAATTTGGGAATCTGACTCGAAGAGACCCCTCATGAGTGAGAATGGAGGAGGATTCTTCTTCATCTTCCGAAGCTCCATTTTCTAAAGGGGCCTTCTCCAAGTACCATCCGCTCCTCTAAATGGAGGTACAGTCCTAAAGAGGCTCCCATCTCGGAAAGAGAAAGTTCTGGAAAAAAAGCAAGGAAAAGTCTGCGGAGTCCGCCCATTGAAAGTCGCTAAAAAAGAAGAATCTTCAGATCAGGGGGTTGAGAAAAAAGAAAAAGGGGGACTCCATCTAAAGAAGAGGGAGGCCATGGCCCGGGGCATGTACTGGTTGATGGGGGGGACTTCTCTCAGCTGAAGAAGTTCCTCAAGGAAAGGGAGATACCATAAAAAGGCGTCCTTTTCAATGGTTGACTTCAAAGGACTTTACCAGGGAGAACTCAACTTTAGGAGGAAACTATTTACCCACCGGGGGGGGGATTACAAGGAGAAAGATCGTCTACGATGGCCGGAGGAAAAGTTTTTGGGTTCACGAGGGAAGAAAAACTTCTGGGGGAGGACGAATTTAAGATAGGGAGGGGAATGAAATCCCTTTTCACATGACAGGAAACGAAATTCTATCTCGGGGGAGAATCCTCTGAAAAAGACATGACTCATCCGCTATGAAAAAAGGGTGCACGCTTTCATGAAAAAAAAAAAGTGGCAATCCCGTATCAAAAAGGAAATCGGGTGCCTCTCACAGGAGACTCTTGAACAAAGAAAAAGGGGGGGCCGGCCATCTGGAAAACGATCTATTGGAAGCGGGGGCGCCTCACGCTATCGCTGTTGGAAAAGCGCACTTCTCCCTTGGAAGCGCCTTCGCATATCTCGTCCACCTTTCAAAGTCTCTAATCAGGGGAAAGAAGTCTCTTCAACAATGAAGAGGGTCTCCGGGAAAAAAAATTTCTGCTGTTTGTGGGGAAGACCGTCCGACATCGAGAGATTTTTTTGTCGAGCGAGGAGGGCAGGGTATGTGACGTCGGGTGGGCTCACGAGGGCAGGGAAGTTTCCGGAGAAAGCCAAAGTATACCCAAAACTGAAAAAAGCATTCAAACTGTCCCGGAAGGAACTTCGCGGAGCGGCATACCAGGAACCTTTCTTTTACGCATAAAGAAATGGGAAGCGACTCTCAACAACAACAAACGGAGGAGTACACTATATTAAAACACAAAGGGGTTGACTAAAAAAACCTTATGCCAAAGTTGGCTTTGGAAATGAAACATGGACCAGTTGTGAGAGGGAAAAATGCGTTTGGGAATAAATTACTGCCCTTTAAGCAAAGTAATGCAACGGGGGAACCAATTAATAGGTGATCTTCCGTACAGCCCGATCGATTCCTCGGGCGGCGTTCCAAACTAAAGGATGAGGCCGGTCCGAGGAACATACCTTGGTCGTGAGGTTTCTGGGAAGGGGGTTTTACGAGACTATGAGGGAAAAGTCTTTCGAGAATCTCCGAGGGAAAGGGGAAAGGTAGATAGGGAAGGGGGGGAGGTGGGTGCGTGAAAGTTCGCGGGGAGAATGAGAAACCGAGGCTGCCCACGCATAAAGAGGGATTTCGTGATATGCGAAAAAAGAGGGGGCACCTTCTGTTGTGAAAAAGGCGAAACTCCTGAAGGGTTTACCCAGAGGAATAAAGAGTAGAAAGGAGCCACCGGGGTCATTCAAAGCGTGAAATGAGTGGGGGGTCAGAAATGGTCATTTCGAAGGCGACACAGGAGTGGAGCGCAGGTTCGTGGAGAAAAGAGTAGGCAAAGTCCACGCCGAAAAAATCGTTGGTGGCCCTAGAGTTTTTAAGAGTAATAAGGTGACAGACGAAAGGGGGGAGGTCGGAACGCAGAAAGGTTCAATCACCATAATAATTGAATGGGGTATATAGAAAAGGACACCGGGAACGGGGGAAAAGTCCCACAAGAGAGAAAAGATTATTTTCTTTTCGAGAATGTAACTTTTTCCTGAAGAGGGATTCCATAGAGAAGCATTCTTCCAGATACCAGCCAAAAATGGCTCCGCTATTGGACGTCCCCTTTTTGGGAATAAACAGGAAATGTAGCCATCGAAAAGGGGTCGGGAGAAATTACCGGAAAGTTCTAACGCATAAGGGGAATTTCTTGAAGGGGGTTTGGGGAAAAGGAACTTTGATCTCCGCGAGGGGGGCCAAGCGCGCGAAAAAAGGGGTCAGAGGAAAGAAGAGGGGTATTTCTCGAAAAGAGAGTTCCAATTCTCGCCATTTCGCGGATTATCAAAGCGGAGGGGCCGCAGCCTCCAGCAGAATGAGCCGAGTGTTCGGGGGAGGCGAATAGGCAAAATAGGGGGGGGAAGGTGAAGATTTGGAGCAGCCTTAGTTTTTGAAAAAAAGGAGTTGATTCCTCGACTCTAATAGGGAATGCTGCAAAGCACGGGGGGGGGGCGGAAAAATCGCGGTCCTAGAAGGTTCATCTCGCTAAATTGGGATGTGGAAACTTTCTCCTCTTCTGAAGGGGGAGGACTTCGAGGGAAAAAAATTCTTCCTCGTAGGTAAGCTGAAAACCGGAGAAAAGAAATCAAGGGGGGGAGCAATTCTGAGGGGTTCAGGATTGAGAAAAGGCGAGAAGGATAGCGAGGTCTTGAAAAATATAGAAAGAAGGAGCCGGGGGTGTGCAGAAAGAAACAAGGGACCAGGCGGGAAGGGGGCTATCAAGACTTCAAGAGGAGAGACTCCGTGAGAAGGGGGACACTCCGCTTCTATTTGAGGCGAGGAAAAGGAGAACCAAGCGGGAGCTAAGAAAAGGGGAAGGTGTTTGTTTTTAAAGAGATTCTCTCGAGGAATGTAAAGGAAGGGAATACGCTTCAAAAAGGTGGAATTCACAGAAGGAGAAAAACGCTGAGACATTTAACCCACAGGAGAGGGGAATGCGTCTGAAAACTAACTGGGATATTAAAACCCGTTTGAAAAAAGGGGGGAACTAAGGGGGCGCGCGGAAAAAAAGAAAGATCAAACGTTTTTGTCAAAAAGGGAGAGGAAGTGGGGGGAGAATGCTCATTTCGGAAAAGAAGAACGCGGGGGAGGTGATTTTTGTGACAGAAAGATGGGAACGGTGAGGAGAAAGGACTTGCTCAGGGGAAAAAGACGACTATCTTGCGGGAAATGAAAGCGAGGGGGTCTTCTTAGATAGGGGGAAAATTCAACCGACATACTGGAAGAGAAGGAACATGTACTTAAGGGAGGGAAAAACTGTAATTCCGCGAAGGAAAAATAGAGGCGAAACTTGCCGGGGGAGGGAGGGGGGGGACGACTTCCTCTGCGGTGAAAGAAACGTAACGATCGCGGGAAAGGGAGGGGGGAAGTATTCGGGGGGAAAAAAAAGGACGTCATCATCTCTTACGGAGGGGGAAAAGAGAAGGTGGGAAGTCGTCACGTAAAGAAGGAGAACCGCCTAGTTAACCAGAATTCCACGACAGCTTTTCAAAAGAGAGAATACTAAACAGGAAGCATTTACCTAAGTATGGAAGGGTGCATAGGGTTGGAGAAGAGACGATGACGGAAAAATTTTCCTTTCTGGTTTGCCCGGAAAAAAGGGAAAGTAGAGGAGGATCTCTCCGAAGGGGGAGATGGGTGTAGAGGGGGGTCCAAAAAAGAGTATTTTTCCGGGAAAAACCTGGCAGAAAGTGTTTTAAAGGAGGGGCTCCCAGAGAGAAGTAGTGAGAGGAAGGGGATTGTCTTACGTAGGAGGTAGTAAGAGGGGGGGGGGTCCTCGCTGGGGGGGGCAAAAATAGGGGGAGGAAGCTCAACCGGGAGGGGGAGAGGGACCTCGGCTCCATATCTTTGAGAGGGGGGCCTTGGAGGGGGTGGTGTAAAAACGCAAGAAAGGAACGAGGGGGAAGGGATCAATGATGGGGAGGACAAGCCCTTTTTCTCGGCATAGGAGGGGAAGGATGATCTCAGAAAAAGAAAAGAGAGAGATCTCATCATGATCAAAGAGAAAAAGGACTGTGGGAAAGGAGGGGGGAGTGAACTTAACAAAATGCATTTTCCTTGAGAGAGTGCTCGGTGTGGGAAAAAACGTTTTAACCACAGAAAAAAAAAGGAAGGAGATCTCCTTAAAGCTCTCAGGGAAAGCGTCTGAGAAAAGGAAGAGCCGCTCAGAAAAAAAGGGGACCGCGACAGAGCCCAGAGGGAGACCCTAATCGAATGACCCAATCCAAAGAAAGAAAGGTCACTACAAACGACGGGTACCCGGGGACATCGATAGGGGACCTTTTTCTTCGGGGGGGGAACGGAAAGAAGCGTCGTGTTAAAATCAGGAAATAAAGAGTGGCAAAGGAGGATCGGGGGGAAGGGGGGCTCGCTCTACTACTATTTCAAAGGCCAACCCAAGAGGCAAGACGTATGCGTGAAGGAGAGGAGTGGGAAAAAAAAGGGAAAAAAAGGATTACATAAGGAAATTACTATTAATTTGGGGGGGAGAGGCGCAAGGGAAGCCTTTAGGGCCTGAAAAGAGGGAAGAAAAAATTTCGGGGGAAGGGGGGGACGCCTTTCCAATGATCGGTGACTTCTGAAAGTTCGGGGCCTTCACACTTAAGAGCAATTTTTAAGGAAGTTTTTATTCACTATCGAAGTCTTAATAGGCGGAAAACAAGAGGGAATTACGAAACGAAGAAGAGACCTCCAGGGGAAGGTGGATCTTTTGAGGAGCAACCAGAATGAAAGGGAATAACATAGGGATTCATTACATAGAGGAAATTATTGGGGGAGAGAGAGGTTCCTATCTAACTGACGAGACTCCACCCGAGAGGGAGGGGAAGGGCACTTATCTTCTCAGAAAGTCCAGCGAAGGGGAGAAGACTTTTGCCGCATTTGAAGGGAACGAGAAGTCAAAAAGGCCAAGAAGACGGGTCGTTGTCTACAATGGAAGGGGGAGATAAAATACGATGGGGGGAGACAAGAAGGGAAAAAAAAGAGAGCAATTGGCCCGCGAGGGGGGAATGAGCAAACCACAAAGATTTCAGTATGGAAGGTATACATTCCAGCGAGAAGAAAAGAGGAACTAATCGGGGGGAGAAACTCTTCTTTAAGGGGGAAGACCCCGAAAGAGAGGACGTTTCCACAGACTAGAGGCTAAGCAAGGATCATCTACTTCGCGATTTCAAGCTGGAGGAACTTGTCAAAAGGAACCTCCGGCAAAAAACCCTGAATAGCCTGGGGGGAAGTGAAGATAGAATCTAATCTCGGGAAGGGTGTGTGGGGTAGAAGTCTGGGAAAGAAAGGATCCATCTTCCCTCTGGGATCTCGCAGAGGTCCTGACTATAGGGTTCAAATGGGGATGGGAAGAAATCTCGGAGAGATGATCTTCTCTTGGGGGGGGAAACGTTTTGGAGAGAGATCGAAGAATTTGCTAGAGGACGGGGAGGGAGCCTGTTGCCCATCGGGAGGAATCGGAAGAAGGAAGGACTACTTCCTCCCCTCGAAAAGAAGCAGTTGGGTGGGGGGTTTTATCGGAGAGAAAAGAAAGACGATCTTCCCTCAATCGGATTCATAGATGAAGGTTTTATTACTTCGGGGAAACTCAGAAGAAATGCGAACAGGGAGAAAAAGGTTTCCGGAAAAAGTAAGAGGTGCTCTCTTTCGCGGACCAGGGACAGGGGCGGGGGGAAAAGTCGGAAAGACTCCGTCTCATAGGGGACTAAGCAGAGACAAAGAAGAGAAAAAGTCGGGGAGAACATTCTTAAGAAAGGATTCACCATAGGAGCGTAGATCAATTTAGAAAACGAATTCAGAAGAAAGGCCCAGGGAGAGAGATCTCTCTAATCATAGGGACATTTCTACAATTTGGGAGGAAAGAAGGAAGATAGGAGGGTATCTATAGAAGGGGGAGGAGAGTTTTCATTTACTAAGGGGGGGGGGGCCGGGAATCGTTAATCACGGATAGATTTAGAAGAAGACACAGAAAAATACACAGAGAAGGAGCTGCTCTTCTAGGAGGATTTGGGATAAATTGCTCTCTAGGGAGGAAACGCTTGGGGGGTAAAAAAAACCACGGAGGGAAAGAAAGATCTACTCCTTCTGAAGGGTCTTAAGAATTGTAATCAGGGCACCTACTGGGAAAAACTAAGGAGGGAAAAGGTTGAAAAAAGGAAAAGAAGGCGTTTCCCTTAAAATACGGAAATATCGAAAATCTAAGAAAGGGAGAAGATCACGGAGCCTAATTTAGAGAAATTCAGCCTCTCTGAAAAGATTTGGAGGAATTAAAAAACTCTTTGAGTACGTCGAAGCCAAGGGAGGGCAATATGGGAAGGAGGGACAATCTCCCGGAGATGTGAGATTGAAAATAATTTCCCGTCAGTAGAAAGGAGATATCGTGAGGAGAAAAGGAAGAGGGGGATCCGGCCTCAAGACGATCTCTTTTGAGAACAAATGCAAAGGGCGCCCGGCACCTCCCGGGGGGGCTCCTCTCTAAAAAACCTTTCCTAAAGAAACTCTAAATTTCACAGAAGACTCGTTCCCCCCCCCTCTTCCTAAAAGTCCACCAAACAAAAGGAGGGTTGTGTTTTAAGTTCCGGCGGGGGGGAATGAAAAATTTGTCGAAGAGGAGTCTTTCTTTTATGCATCGCCAACGGCTCAACGGAGTGATCGGGGGGAAGCGGAGAAAGTTTTCAAATATTCAAAAAATGTGTCCAAGGAACGAGGTGAGGGGAAGAAGCTCGTCTCTTCAGAGTGGCGGGAGTTACGTCCAAGAAGGGGGGAAATGGGGAGAATACAACAACAACAAACGGGGAGGAGGGAGGATATCAAAAAACCCTTTATGTGTAAAACTAAAGGAAGAGCTCTCCGAAGGACAAAAATGGTCACGGTAAGAAAAATTGGAGGTAAATAGTGGACCACCCTTCTGGGGGGGGGGGGAGATGAAAGAGTGAAAAGAAGGTATAGTGCCCCAAACCGCGGAGAACTTTCTTGAGGAGGGAAGAAGTACTTTGGAGGGTAAGAAAAGAAAAGACGATGCAGAGGAAGAAAAATTCTTCAAGAGGATTTCTTACGGGACGAAAACATCCTCCCTTTTTCCGTGGGTGTAGGGATCTTCAATATGGGGGGGAGATACTATTAGTTCGAATCTCGGGATTGGGTGGGAGTGGTTTTCGGGGATGGAGAGTTTTTACGGGAAGTCTCCTTCTCTTTATCGTTTACCGGGGGGTGCTAGAGAGTCTCGGGCTTTTCCGATCGGGGCCGCAGTCGTCTTTTGATGAGCCGCCAGGCTCTTCCTCGAGGGAGGGGTTGAGCGTTTGAGAAGGAAATGACGGGGGAAAGTCGTTGTGACCTGCTTGGGGGGCCAGATGCAGGAGGGATACGGGGGACTGGGGAGTGGGTGGCAGAAAGCGGGGAAAACTTGGGGTCGCATGGTGAAGGGAGAAATGGAGAAGAATTCTTCTAGGGCTTTTAAGCGAAAGTTCTGGAAGAAGCGGAGGGTAAGTCAAGGGAACTCCGGCGGGCTCCCCTCGGCTGGTGGTCTGGGGCCCTGGGCCCGCGTTCTAAATTAAGAGGAGGAAGGAGTTCGCTTGGGGGACCTCCCTTTTTTGTTGAAATCTAACATTTTTTTGGATCTGGGTCTCTCTCTGAGGGTCGGAAAGGCCAGAGAAAGTCCTTTCCTCTCCTCGAGCGGGGGAGTATTCGATAGGATGGAATTGTGAATTCTTTCTCGGGCAGGGGGGTGTGTTCTTTCGACTACTTCCTGGGGGGTTCTCATGGGGTGGTGGGTTGGGGGTCTCCTGGCGCCCCCAAGGTCCTTCGTGTCCGGGGGGGCCTTAGTACTTTGTCCAGGGTGGGCCTCAAGGAGAGGCTTCGAGTGGGGATTGGGACTGTGAGGGCGTGAAAGGTTAGGGTTGTTTGGGATGAGTGCAGTCCCTCGAGGTGGGGGTTCTCCATCTCTAAGTCTTCTGTGTCTCTAGGTTAAAGGAATTTTTTCTCTCTCTTTAAGCTTGAACGTGGGCTAGCGGGGGTGACTCGGGGGAGGGGGAAGGGTTTCTGGTGGGTCCAGACTTGAATCTCAGGGGAAATCCTGCGCTGTTCAAGAAAAAAGAGAGTGCGGGGAGGATTGGCTATACGAGGACAAAAACTGAGGAATCGGCGTGAGCCCCATCTTTCAGGATCCATAGACGAATGGCTCAGATGGTGCCGGGGGAAGGCGGCGTAGAGAGAAAGGAAGAAGAGGGGGATATTTCGAGGGATTCTTTCTCTTGTTTTAAAGGAACTGCTTTTTGGAAGCCAGGATATCACAATCTTCAGAAAATCCTAAGAGACCTCCTACTCTCTTTCGGAAAGGAAAGTCTCAAAAAGCCGGGTTTTTGACAATGCGCGAGGTCTTCTGGGACCTTACGTAAGGGGACCTCCTCTTATTAATTGGAAAAGGGAGGGGGAGCAATCGAATAGGGGGGGGAAGAAATTCTTCTATAGCGTGGCGATTATTGTCCGTCAGGGAGTAGGAGTCGAAAGAGTGTAAAACGAACTCTGTTCCCGGAGTCAAGTAAAGGGAGGCCGTATGTCTCTCTGGGGAAGGGCTGCCATCTTATGTCGGAAGAGGGTCAATCTCGGGAGAGCTCTTAATCATAGGATCTTTCGGAGACGCCTTTCTGCTCTTCGAGGGAGAATTCTCCCAAGCCCGGGGTAGGGTGCCTCTGGGACTAGGGGGTAGTGGGTCCTCTCTGGCTCCTGGGTTTTTTTGGGGTATTTCTCGAAGATGTCAGGGGCTATAAGATTTGGGGGGAAGGGGATCCCGGGTGGGCCGAGGGGGAGCGTAGCCGGTGGGAGGGGAATTTTCTCTGGGGGATGTTCCAGGAAGGGATTCGCCGGCGAGAAGAGAGTAGTTTTTATCCCCGGTACCTCGTCTTTTCCAGCGGTTTCCCCCCACCGTCTACAGGGGTGGGGCTCTGTCTTCTTTCCAAGGTTTCCCTCACTTCCGGAGTGTACAAGGATTCCGGGTGTCCTTGCTCCGGGGTTCATCTTTCCAAAATCTCCTCTCAGGGGTGTTGTCAGGGGCTTTTCTCCATTTATAAGCTAAAAGAATCCTTTGGGGTCTTCTCTCGGAGGGGGGACTCATGGGTTGGGAGAGTTTGGTCTCCGGTACCTCACTTTAGAGAGGTTTTCTTCGGGGGGTGGGTTGAAAAGGTCGAATGTCTTCTGGGGGGAAACTTGAGGGCTTCAGTCTTCCTCTTATACTCTTTAAGGTTTCCTCTGTCCAAGATTGGGGGTTTGATTCCAAGTAATTCCTATAGCCCCTTAAATCACGACTGAAGGATTCTCCCTGGGCCGAGCCCTGTGATTATTTCTTTTCAAAGTAGATGGGGTGGTTTTGTGAACGCAAAAAAATCGAGAACCGGGCCGTCTCTTTGGCTTGAAGGCCCGCTGGGGTGAGCGGAAACGGGCGGTCAACTTAACGACTGGAATAGGAATTCGGGATAATGAGGGGGGGGATCTTTGGGAGTGCCGTAGAAAAATAATTCATTCAGGTACTTTTACTTCAGACGTACTGGCTTAAAAAAGGAGTCCGGGAAAAGAGTTAAAGAAACAGCTTGGCCATGCGGCGGGGGGGCGCGAGACGAATTCCAAGAGAAAATTGTAAGGTTCATGTTGGTTAAAAAAATATTCCTCAAGGACGTCTTTTGCCTTTATGGGGGGGGAAGGGAAAAAAGGAGAGACGCCGATGATTTCACTGTTATTTTGGGAAAAGGGTATTGTTCAAAAACGCCTCTGATGGTGCAGCAAAACACCGCAAAGTTTTGTTAAGGTCTGTCTTCCGCGGAGGGGGCCCGTCGGGTGGAGACTGGGAGTTGCAATAACTGATTCGTTTTAAGGGGGGAATCGAACGGGCTGGAATTTTTTGCCAAACGATTAAGGCGGGGGATCTCCTTGCCTGGGGGAAAGGACAGTGATGCGCCGAGGGGCAGTTATATCTACTGGGTTTTCGGTGGAAAACGCATTGCACGACTCTACCTCCATTCCCAGAACGGTGTTTGCCCGGGAACTAGGGAGCCCTTTTTCCGGGAAGAGG
>Ga0179593_1626503_pt1 | contig 10171 bp, 9 predicted proteins | sample CZODoug2_1_08_16_FD_185931 | JGI IMG/M metagenome (GOLD analysis project Ga0179593, IMG submission 185931) | Vadose zone soil fungal communities from Angelo Coast Range Reserve, California, USA - CZODoug2_1_08_16fungal (PacBio error correction) | ecosystem: Environmental > Terrestrial > Soil >...
CCAGGCGCCGAACAGAGAAGATTACGCGAGATCTAATGCGCTTGTTTATCGCGGGGGGAAGGTCCGCTTAAAAAAGAGAGTCAAGTTGCAGGGGGGAGGGGGAGAAAAAACAAGTCAGAAGGAATGACAAAGACGGGTCATGAACCCTGTCCCAGGCCGGGGAAGAAAAAGGACGGTTAGGCAAACTCGGCCGAGAGAAAGATGGCGAGAGGAAAGGGGAATCCGAGGGAGGCCCCAAGGGGGGGAAAATGAAAATCAGTGCGAACGCCGTTTGGGGATGTACTTCATAACTCTGAAATAAAATGGGAGTAAGGAAATAAAAGGAGGAAAATTGGGTAGGAAAAAAGGAAAAGAACTCGCCGGCATCGTGCGTACAGCGATGAACATTTCCTGGGGGGGCCGTTCTGCCTAAGGATGAGGAAAAACGGAATGGGGAACCTAAAAAACAAGGAGGGAAGGGAATGAAACGGGGCCGGCGCCGGGATTGAGATCGCCCTTATCAAAAACTTCGGAAATCTACGAACGCCATCTTCGCCGAGAAAGGAAAAAATAGAGAAAACGGTCTCAGGCTCTGCAGACCGTCCCTACAACTTTCGAGGGGGCCTTGCAATGGAGGGCGGCCAAAAAAGAGGAGGGGGGGGGTTTAAATCGAGGAGATCTACCACACACTTTATAGGAGGAAAAAGAGAGATCCTCTCTTCAAGGAACCTAACGACGAGTGGGGACCCAACCGTATGCGTCTTGGGGAGGAAAAAAAAAGCCACCGTTCACGCGAAGGAGGGGGGGAGGAAAATGGAGATCGAGCCTTGGGAGTCATCTCATTCTCTCAGGGAGGAGGGGGGGGGTACAATCAATTTGTTGATGGAAGGGGCGATACCGGAGGCAGGAAACGGGGGGGGAATCCTAACAAAAAGGAGTGCGGATGTCCGCAAGACCGGGGCTATCCCGGTAACTTGCCTCGGATCTAAAGGAACGTCACCACTCAGAGGGAGGGGATTGAAGGTTGGGGGGGGGGATAAAAAAAGGGATAACGTCATGGAATGCTTAGCCAGTTTTCAAAAGGATTGAGGACAATTATATGACGACAAAAAGGCGTCACCCTAGGAGGGGACACGTCACCAGCGTCTAAAAAGGAGGAGGAAGAGAAGAGGATGCAAAAGTCGGCCGATTGGGATAGAACCAGTTGGGCGGATCGACCGGTATTTCCCGAAGAAAAGACGTGGTGGGGGACCCAAAAGGAAAAAAAAGGGCATCAATGAAAGCCGCAGAATGGAAGGGAGAGAAGAAGCAGAACGAGGACTTGCGGCCATGAGCGCAACTTTAACACAAGACTCGTTTGCGATCAAGAAGGAAGTGCGTTTATACCCGATGGTGATCGGGGAATCGAGAGCGGAGAAAAAAAGAAAAAAGGAAATCTGACGGGGGAAAAGGGTCGACGCGTAAGGCTTGAACCTGCAGGCTGCAAGACTCGAAGAATAGAGGGCTCGGACGGGAAAGAGGACCATTGACAGTCAGGAGGAAAAAAGCAGGGAACGCCTGAGTCGGGGGGAGGGCTCTAAGGCGGACGTTAAACCGTCCACACACTTCAGGGGAGAGAGCGGGTGAAAGCTTCACAGCAAAGGAGGGGGGCAGGGCGACGAAGCACACTACACTCATTCAAGGGAGCGGAGAAGTCAAAATACTAGGCGAGAACGCAAGTCTCTTTTTGGGAAGCATATGGGGGATGAAGAGATCAGGATGAAAAGCAAGTGGATGAGTCTCAAAACAAATTTTTGAAAAAAAGGAGGGAACGGTGGGCTCTTGAATCGACATGGTCTGTTGGCACCGGAAAGTGGGGAGGATGAAAATGCAGGCGATGACGGATGAATAAAAGCCATTCTTTTAAACGGGACGCTCTAAGTTTTTGAACTCGTGCATACTGTCTTTTTCTCTGTGTAAGCGGAAAGGTAAGGATTCATGATAATAAAAGAATGAGGCGGATGGGCTCCACCCACGGATAATAAAGAAAGGTCGAAGCACACATCCGATGAAGGAAAAGCGGGTGCGAAATGGAAATTTACTAACTTGAGGTTGGTTAACTGGAGGGGAACTAAATATCTTTGAGGGGGCGAATCATTGGGGGTTACCTCTTTGAAAGAAAGGGCGAAGGAAGTTCTTCTGAAACTGAAGGGTGAAATGTATTAGCCGGAGAGCTCAAACAACAGCACCAATCATGCTTTTTTTGGGGAGTAGCTCAACTGGCGCAGGTGCATTAAAGATGGGAAGGGGGAAAAAGGCGCATCGGGTGGGAGCAGGAGAGAGGAGGGGGGGGGATAGCTTCCCGCTCTGGATGAAGACGGTCAGGGGACTTCAACAGAAGTTGGGGAAGGGATAAAATCAATTCTAGGAGGGGCTTCGATGGATAGGGAAGAAAAAGAGGGGATAATAAGACAAAAATCGAAAGAGCCTCGTTGGCAAGCTGCTTAACGCGTCGGCCAAAATACGCACCTGTCCAATTACACTCACCGCGGGGGGGCAGCTTTTCGCAAAAAAGAGCCAGGGACGGGGACGTGGCCTTCAGAGGAGGGGGGGAAACCTAGGCCTTAACGTGCATATGAGGGTTGGAGAGAAGTCAACTCGCCAAATCTCATTGTAGGATGCTGTCATTGAACAGATTGGGGAGGAACTTCCGGGAAAATAAACGTGAAAGAACGAGAGAGAGAAAAGGAACTTACCCAACCAAAACCCCCCCCGTGAAATCAGCGGGAGTCGACCGGAATATGGGGGGTGCGTGACTGCCCACAACGGCCACGTCGCAAATTTAAACCGAGGATGGGGGAAAGAAAAGAAAAATGTGTGTGAACCGATGATGGAAAGGAAAAATTCGCGTTTTCGATTCAACGATGCGAAGGGAAAGGAGGACGATCCTTTCCAAAGAAGGGGAACTATCGGGGGAAGACAAAAAAAAGGGGGAGGGGAAAAAAGAGGGAGAAAAATAAGCCAATATCCGCAAACCATGGCTTCTGCAAACCGCTATCGCGGTCCAGAAAGGGCCAACGCTGTCAATCACACTCGTAGAATACAAACGTTTTTCAAACAGTTTAGGGGGAAAGAAAGAAGGGGGAGCTCGCACAAAAGTGTTCTACTTTTACCATTTTCAGCGAAGACCAAAGGGAGCTCGAGGGGAGCGAAGCTGAACCAAGAACGCCGCGGAGGAGAAAAATATGACGCTTCGCCTTCTTACAAGACTTCAGGAAAAGAAAAAGGCGGCTGCCGAACCGGAGACGGCGAAAAGACGATCAAACAATACGAGAGATCAGGGGAAAGGGCAAACCTAATCGTCACGACTAAGGGAAAAAACAAAGCCAACAGGTAAAGGGAACCTCAGATATCATAAAGTTGTAGATCCTGACGCCGAAGGGAAAAAAAAAAAAGAAGGGGGAGGGGGGAGGTATGGGATGAAGATTGTGAAGACGTCCGATGCGCTTTGAAATGAGTTACTGTCAATTGACTACAATGCGTCAAAAGAAAAGAGTCGCCGAAGGGAAAATTTGAAGGAGGGAAAAACTTCGGATCAGAAAACAATACCAATTACATCTATCGGAAAGAGGCAATACAAGCGCTCAGGGCGTGCCGGGCAAAAAAAACCTCCGCACAAAAAAAAAATCTGAAGGCCGAAAAAAAAGTAAAAATCCCCGTGGAGAGCCCGATGGGAGAGACCAACACCAGCAGTTTCTGGATAGCAAAACATCTATTCCAGGGTAAACCAAACAAGGGCCATAGAAAAAAAGACTGACTGTAAATACAAGCAGGGAACAGAAAAAAGGCAGTGGCCGCTCCCACAAACAACTCGATGCCGGAAGCAAAGAAGGTGACACCAACCACGTGAAAACCAACCGGAGACACAGAGCACGCCGGGTTAGAATCTGCATGGGGGGGAAGGGGGAAAACGGGACCCTTGAATGCAGGAAATGAAGCGACAAAGAAGAACGTCAAGGGGAAAATGCTCCAGAGGGAAGGGGAACTTAAGAAGAATTACCTGAGGCACAAGCCCCGGACAGAGAAAGGCTGCCTTCCCAGTATCTAGCACCAAAGACGCGGTAAAATGGCGGTAGATCCGAGTCAGACAGAAAGACTTGAGAAACCAAAGGGGAAGCTGGGGTTTAGAATCAGGCTCCCGGCACGATCTCGTGAACCGCCTTTCCGAGTCGTTTGAAAAAAAAAAAAAAAGAGGAACACTTTAGAAAAATTGAAAGGGAGATCGTCGTTTAAGAGGCAAAGCGATGGCGCGAGAGACATCTTCTGTTGGAATGCTTTGTGATTCGGGAAGGAGAATGGAATGCGAGCGTTACCCATTCTTGAAACATAACATGCTGCAGGAGTGAAGAAAGAGATTTCGAGAAATCGCCAGGGGGAGAGAATGTTTGGGAAATGAGGGCGAGACATCACGAAGAACACACCAAGAAATATCTCTGTCAGATAAAAGAGGGGCAGGGGGAGCAAGTGGAAAAGAGCGAGGCCTGCGAGATCCAAGGTAAAGAACCCGGTAGGGAAGATGTTTTGACACTCAAGTCATCTCGTCTCTTCTTCAACTGAGAGGAATGCAGTCAAGAAAGAATGAAAGGGGGAAAAGAAATGTAGGGGGGGGGAAAACTCAATTGCAGTCAAGTATCAAGATCGGACACGTCGGGTACGAATACTTACTAAGCGGATAGAATCTTGGAGGGGAGAGAAGAACGACTGTCCGCGAAAAAACGATAATTGGTCTAGCCGGTGAGGGGCGACAAAAAAAAGTCCTTTTAATAGGGCCGGGAACGAAACGGTGAAGAAGAAAAGGAGGTTAGAAAAGACGGACGAATTGCTAAAGAGGATCTATCGACAAATGACCATTCAAAAAAATGGAAAAGGAAACGCCGTAGCACTAGGGGCGAATGGAATTGCATTATGAGGGGTGAAATCAAGGGCAAAATGGCTGTAAAAAGAATGAAAGAGACAGCCGCTTGGAGAAAAAGGGGGGGGAGAAAAACCTTAAACCGAACCGAAAAGTGAACCTCTTTGACCTGGGGGGACATTCAGTTCACCAGGACGGAGTGAATTGACCCTGGAAAAACCGGAAAAATTGCAAACGTATACTCAATAAAGGAGGGAGAAAACCCAGGAAGGGTCCGTGGAAGAACTCAAAAAAACAGGAGAAGGGGTCTCACTCTCCGGACATATGCTCGAGAGCCTTACGAAGGCGCCGATAGGAAGTAGAAAAAAGCCTGCAAGGCTCTGACATCTTTCGTGGAGCATTAAAAGGCGCACTAGGGGGCGGAAAATAAGAGGGGAGTTTGGGGAGCAGAGAGAGGTCGGATCAACAAAAAACGGGAGGTATTATTAAAAAGGAGACTCTAAAGGACTAAAAAGAAACACATCGGCGGACGAAAAAGAGGACGGTCTTAGGCAAAAAAAGCAAGGGGAGAAGGACGTGCACGGGGGTCTAATTCTAGGGATCGGCGCCTGAAATCTAGCCATCGTAGGCGTGGGAGAAAAACTAGAGGTATTAAGGAGGGAAAGAAGGCGCCCGGCAGCGGGGGGGTAGAACAACTTCCTGGGTTCCTTTTCTAGGTCCAAGGACTGCAGCACACGCCTCGTGATCAACGAGGACCTAGAAGAAAGAAAAAAATGGCGGTGAGTTGGGGGGCTCACCAATGGGGAGAAGCTTCTATGTCGCTGTACAAGACCATGGACACCTGAAATAAGACCTGCGAAAAAAGGGAGCCCTCTAAAAAGAGGGAATGGGGGAAAGTCCGTCCGGCGGCAGGCCGTCGAAAGATTAAGCAACGGCAATACTAAAAAAAAAAAAAATGAAACAGAAAAAAAAAAAAAAACCAAAAAACAACCAATAAAAGAAAAAAAAAAAGAAAAAAAAAAAAAGAAAGTTTTGTGGGTGGACTCCTGGGGGGGAGGCGGATTGGCAGTCACTAATTACTGTTGAGGGGGGGGGGAACGAGCCCTTCGCCCACAAGGGAATCTTATCGGTTTAAGAGAAGGAGGCCCTCTTACTCAAAAAAAGCCGGTAGGTTACGAGCAAGTCTTCAAAGCGGACCCAGAGACCAGTTTTGACGATCTGGTCTCAACTCGCTGATCGTGTAAAGGGGACGACGGTCAATCATCTCGAAGAGCCGAACATCTGCAAAGGTGACTTTTCGAAAAGCGAAGAGGAAAAAGGCACGTGAAAACGCAATTGAGCCGGAAGGAAATGGGGAACAATCTCATTTGGGCAGGAGGTCTAACATAGCTCAAATCACAAGAGCAAGGGCCGAGAGATATGTCGGAGACTTTATGGGCAAGCCACCCTCCGAGGGATCCCGGGGAAGCGTTGGCCTGGGGCGAGTCGGCAGGGCGAGGAAAGCTTTAAACAGCGGGCAGGGAGAAAAGGAAGTTACTGCAGGAAAGGTTTAGCGGGAAGTTGCAACAAATTCTAAAATCGGGAGGATCAAAATCAGGAGAGTATCCGGCTGAAGGGAACGTAAACGCTGGGTGAGAGGGGGGAAAAGATGGATGGACGGGGAAGGGGTCCTCTGCGATCTAGCATTTGAGTGCAAACGTTTATCTGGAAAAAGGAGGGGGATATTCAGAGGACTAACAGAAATGAAATTAGGTTACCGTCTATGGAGGTCTATCTATCTGCCAGCCTAACTTCTCTTGGAAGGTCTGTGAGGACCTGACTGAAAGGGACCATGTCGAGGAGGGGGGCAGCGTGGAAAAAAAAAAACCGCGCGGATGTGCGCGGCAACACGCGAAAGGGCTACTGGGTAAAGGAACCCAATCCTTGAAACCGGCTCGTAGGGAAGTGGGAAGAGGAGTTCAACACGTGGATTTTTTTTCAATTACAGATCAGGAAAGAAAGGGAGGAAAAAAAAGGGGGTAGGACAAGGGAGTGGGCCGAGAAACACCGACCGTCCGGGGATTGAGAGGTTCGTGTCGCCTGAGGGTAACAAGCTGAGAGGGCGCGCAACGCATTCAGGTGGTGGGGCAAAGGAGGGGATCACACAAGAGACCCAAAAACACAAAAAACACCAACACACTGAATGAAGGAAACCTGGGAAACAGATTTTCCCGGGAACGTGCAGAGTGGGTCGCAGAAGGAATTCTAGATTTTCGGAAATGCAACGGTAAAAGCGATAAATTCGGATTCCGAGAGGAGGGGGGGGCAAGCGCTCACCGCAATGAGAACCCTTGCGGGCGCTAATTTTGGTAACGGAAGAGGAATTTTGGATCATCGACCGAAACAGATTCAAACGCATCGAAGAGCAGAGAGGAACGAGTAGGGAAGCACTCGAGCAGGACAATTACGCTACAAAGAGGGGTGGGAATCGCGCTAAGGGATCGCTTCGAAAAATTGCAACTAATCAGGAGGGGATGACAAGGGGTTTTAGAAGGCGTTTTTACGCGAAAGAAGGGACGGCCTGTCGGGGACTCATAGAGAGGGAGGAAGCCGAGGCGGTGCTCAGGGGGCTTTGGAAAGGAGAGGATCTTATGACGCGAAGGTTGAGACTAATTCATAGAGACCGTCTCACTTCTCTTATCCGAACCGCGCTTGAAAAGCCACGGGACTCTCGCGCAAATAGGATAAAGGGAGAGGAGGCTACAGGGACCCGTCGCAAATAAAGTGCGAGAAAAAAGGAAAGGATTGCCACGCCCATCCTGGGGGGGGGGGGGGAAAGGAGAAGGAGAATGTAGTTTTCGAGAAAAAAGGGGGAGGAAGAAGAAGGGGAACGGGGACTAGCATGCCAAAGCACATGGTGTCGTGATATCGGGTGAGATAGACAACAACCGGATTATTAGTTAAATAAGAGTACCCAAACGATAGCCAAAAGGGGAGGAAGGCATAGGTCCCGCCAAAGAAGGCAGGAGGCAGCGGGCCATCGAACATCGATGAATCATCGGTGGCAACGACAAAAAGAGCGGGCAATCCGGGGAGAAAAATAATTCGGGCGTTTCCCTTTGTGTAAAGCTACCAGCAGATCTCGAATGAAGAGGGGAGTAAAAAGAAGAAAAGGTGAGGAGTTCAGAAAGTTTAAGAAGGACGGAAAAGTCTGAGTAAAATTGGGCTACCGAGGGGAGAGCCGCGCAGAAACCATTGGAAACTCTCTAGAAACGATGCAACTAATAGGCAAAAAAAACGAAGAAGAGGAGAAAAAAAAAAAGTAGAACCGAGTCGATAGGTGAGACATTTTTGACGAAAACTAAGAAATAGGGGAGGGGGAGAAAACCCGGAAGCGTAATTGGGGGATGTTCAATGGGTTCCAAGAAAGGATGGGGGAAGAGGCGTGCCTTAAAAATAAGTCTGATGAAGAAAGAGTACACGTCACTCAAAAATCAAAATCGGGAAACCAGCTCACTCTGGGCCTTTTGCAGAGGCAAAGATCATAAAAAGACGGCGAAATCAAGAGAGGGGAAGTTCTTAAAAAAAAATCCGAGGAAGAAGGGTCTCGCAGCAGACAACCCACGATAGTCCACATTCCGAAAGAGGATGAGCCTTCGAAATTCTGCTACATTGAATCGCAAGATTCTCCGAAAACCCATTAAAGGGTGAGGGGGTAAGGGGATCTCTCCCACTCAATTAAAAAACGCTTGTAACAGAACGCAAAGCTAGAAAGGAGTCAGCGTCGACAAGCCTGCCGACAAAATGAGAGAGCCGGCCCCACCTGAACAGCGAAAGAGGGGGACCCGTTACACAATCACCGGAAAAAAAGAAGGATAACAGGACAGGAGAGCGACTGGCGAAAAACTTTGTGTTGCCTGACCAAACGAAAAGGAGAAAAGGTCGAAGGCCATGCAGTCACGAGCCGAAGCAATCGGTTCAAACGGGAGGCAAAAAGGGCAGCAAGTGAAGCCGCGTCAAAACCAAAACAAAAAAAAACAATCTGAGAAGACGGGGAGAGAGATAGACCTCGCGAAGAAAATGGAGGGGTAGACGAAGGGTTCGCACTTCCAGGAATATCCGAAAAAACACAGCGCAATGTTAGCCGAGCCAATCCAGCATGTGCAACGGGGAAAAATCTCAACTCGGCATCCCTTCGGAAGACTACTTGAAAGAGGGAAGAAGGATCCTGCAATAAGGAGTCAAAGACGAAAGGGCTTGAGATGTGGGTCAGAAGCTCCAACCTGAGAATAGGGGGTGTACCCTCCCACAGATTAAGCATATGATAGAGATGGAAGATCGGTGAAAGGGAGAGAAATCCGTGGTGGAAAGGTGGTAAACTAGTTAGGTTTCTCTCCAAGACACTGAAAGAGAAAACCAATCCTGCAGGAAATGAAAGAGGCCAAAAAGGGAAAGAGTATTTAATGGGATAGGCCACCAGGACTAAAATAGTCCAAGGTTTAAACTCAATTCTCTTTTCATTCACCGGGGATAGAGCCGGGCCAAAGTGGTGTCGCGGAAGGAAAAGAATGTTCTGTGTTATGTAGCGAGATGATTGACGAAAAAGGGAAATCACTCTGAAACAGGGTGAGGTTAAAATCTAAAAGTAGTTCGCAGATCGGGACAAAAACCGGGTCAAGAATATCACGACAAGAAGAAAATACAGCGGGTCGGGAAGAGAGGTTGAGTGATCGTCATTCCTTAGACATCAACCCCAGATGATATACCTTACAGGTCTACGCTGAGAACCAAGAAAGGAGAATGAAAAGAGGAAGGGGGAAAAAAGGGACCAGGCAGCTCCGTCAAAAAGGCGTGTCGAAAAATAATTCGGAAGCTTGAATAGAGCTGAGGCAATCCTAAAATACTGCCGCACCCATTTGGATGCTCTAGTACTTTCCTTGGCGAAATGGAAAAGCTTTCCGATCATGGAAAAATGGAGTAAGAGGACCGTCGCCCACGTGGTGAGCCTCACCCTTCACAACCGGACCGTTCATTTTAACTGGATAGGCGGTGAGAAATAAGCGGTATCAGAGCTCTGATTCCGGGGGGGTAGATGGGGAAAAGTTCTTGACAAATCCGCCATCCGAGTGAGGATGGACAAAACACCGTGCGATTTCGGGGTTGAACTTAATAACACATTCTGGATGACAGGCCCCTCAGAAAAGGAAGAGAAGAAAGGGGGAGAAGAGCGCCTTCGGCAGACGGAAAGAAAATGCTGTCAGGTGATCCGTGAAAGAACAGCTATTTGGAGGACCAGAGATCGGGTTGGAGGAATAGGGGGCG
>Ga0179593_1635422_pt1 | contig 10171 bp, 11 predicted proteins | sample CZODoug2_1_08_16_FD_185931 | JGI IMG/M metagenome (GOLD analysis project Ga0179593, IMG submission 185931) | Vadose zone soil fungal communities from Angelo Coast Range Reserve, California, USA - CZODoug2_1_08_16fungal (PacBio error correction) | ecosystem: Environmental > Terrestrial > Soil >...
AAGACGAAAATCATTATTAAAAAACGGGACATCCCTAGGGTCCATGCCGAAAGGGGGGGATAGAGTAAATTGGGGAGGACCGTGTGAATAGAGCTTTTTCAGCAGGGCTCACGAAAAGAATAACAAAGAAAAAAAATAAAATTCACGGGGGGGGGGGGACGCCAAGACGAATAACTCTTTAGATGAAAATCTAAACTGTCCCTCATTGGAAAGGAACAGAAACGGGTGGACATAAAGTCTAAAAAACACGGTGGAAGCCGGCCGTGGGAAACGCTGAATCTTCAATGGCGCTTACACGAGGGAGAAGCCGAAACCGGGGGAGGTTGGGAGAAAAGAGATGGAAAGTGAGGAGGCCCCGGGTGGGGATCCGGGCCACAAGCCGAGAATAGCAAGCAAAAGGGAATTTAGCCACTCCAAAAACGGGTGGAATTGTCAAAAGCAGATAAATCGGTGGAACCAAAAAAAAATTTGGGGATATCAAAAATAATCAAAAGAAAGGTGGATCTTGAACGAGTATCCCTCAGAGATGAACTTGACACTCCAGGAAGAGCCGAAGGGGGGGGGGGGATGGGAACGGATTTTCTTCGACCAAATAGAAGGGTCCTTTCAGGGAGGTGGGGTTGGTGGAATGGGGTGAAACTTCCAAAGGAGTAGAATAAAAGAACAGAAAAAGTAAGGGAGGGGGAGGGCAGGCTGTGAAGGGGTTGTAAAAGGTCCGCAAAGTTTTTACGGTTCATGTGAGGGACAGCCAAATGGTGGGGGGGGGGGGGACTTCAAAAACGACGGAGGTCTTGGGACGGAAAAGGGGGGGGAAGGGGGGAAGGATAATAGGGAAAAAGTTAAAGAGCTAGTGTATGGGAATTCATCTGGGGGGAGTTCTTTTGGGCAACAAGCAGAGAGAAACTCAAGGCAGGGGGGGGTGGGTCCAAAAAAAATTCGCAGGGGGGGAATGCTCAGGACGAGGCCACAAAGGGTGGCAAAAAAGGTTTGCCAATCGTCAGAATTGTATTAGAGCAACGGGAGGGTGGGAATGGAAGGCGGCGGTATTGACCGTTTGGTAAGAGAAGTCGCAAAGGGGGGTTTGGGCGATAAGCTCCCGAAAACTGAAGCTAAATAAAGAGGGGTGGATACTTTCGCAGGCCAAAGGGGGGAGACTAGGTCTCCGGAAAGCGAAAAACAAAAACAAACAGAGAAAATTGCAAAGAATGTCCCAAAAGGCCGTGAGAGATCGGGGTTCTTGCAACGGACAAGCGTTTCCCACTATGCAGTTCGGGGGTTCAAAGGGAAAGAAGCCGCGAAATGCGGAGATAACTCCGAAGGCCACTTGAAGGCTCCCAGCTGACGCAGAAGATAACAACTCTTTTGTGGGGGCCACTGGGGGGAGGACCAAGGGGGGGCGGATATTTGGAGGGTGGAAAGCCCTGAAAAGGCGCCATAACTCTAATAAAACAAATCGCAGTAGAACGCAAGGAGGAAACTTTGAGAGAGGGGATAGGGGGTCCCCCCAAAATCGAGCGGGGGGCAAAGGAGGAGGGGACCGGAAAACACGCAACGGGAGGAGCGCGGGAGAACAGAGGGAACAGGGTTTCGTGAGCGTGAAACGCCGTAAACTGAAAGGGAACGAGCAGAAAAAATCAAGAAAAGGGGTCCGGTAAGCTCTGACTGAAAGAGACTGCAAACCACTAGCCAGTAAGGGAGCCCGACCTTTTTACAAGCCTTGCAAATTCGCAAAAAGTTTGGTGTGCTGAAAGGGAAGTGTCAGGAGTCCTCCAGAACTTCGTCGGAGGCGCAGAAAAACGGCAGGCAGGGGTGGGGATACCGTGGGGGAACACCTGATTGTTTAGGGAAGGGGTGCAAAACAAAAAAAAAAGAAACCTCATCCAGAACCGAAGTAGGACTGTTGGGGACCAAAACGTCTCCGAAGCCCATCAAGAATCGAACCACAGCAATGAACCAAGTATCATCATTCTTGGCGGGACTCGAAAAAATAAGGGCAAAGGATGTTTTCAAAACACATTGCCACGAAGGCATTTGAAAACGACGAGTACTTCTGTTGCTTACAGCGCGGAAGGGTCTTCGAAAATCCTCCGTGCAACGGAGCAGAGGGACAAAAAGGGATGAGGGGGTCACCCCTGAAGCCTCACTTCCTAAAAGAATGGGGAAACGTACAATTCACCTCGTGCCCTGGAAACCGTTGGAAAAATTGGGTTGGTAAGTCACGGGGCAAAAAAAAGCAAAGAAGTCAAAACTCCAAATCAAAGATGGAAAATGGGGGGAAAAGGGGGGGGGGAAACGGGTGTTGGTGGAAGTTGGTTTGGTCGGTGTTGAAGTGGGGGACCCCTTTGTGGCCGCGGGGGTTAAGGTGAATCACAAATTAAAAAAGTGGGACAACACACGGAAAGGGAGATGGGAAACACTTAAAAACAAAAAAAACAAAAAAAAAAAAAAAAAAACCACAAAGAAATAACAAAAAAAGTGGAGAAAAAAGAACTTGGCTAGTTAAAAAAGTGTTGCCACGGGGAGCAACGAGGCAAGATGCTGGGCAGGGGGGGGAAAAAAGTCGAGAGTAGGTTCAACTGAGGGGGGATGCGTGACGAAATGGCAGACAAGGGTGGCGCCACCTCCAATCCTTAAGAATACGGAGAAGTTTGGGGGGGGGAAAAAGTCTTAAAAAACTTTAAAAAAAAAGGTAAGTTCTGGTACAACAGGAAACACGTTGGGGAGGGGGGGAAAGGGCACCCCAACTCAAGGTCCGTTGACACCAGGGCAGACGCTTGGGTGCGTTGGTATCAAATCCCAAAAGTAGAAAAGAATGAAAATGAAAAGAGAGTTAAACAAAAAACAGTTTAAAAATTACAACTGTCTCAGAACCGAAAAAAGAGAGGAAAGAATGATGTTGAAGGGAAAAGGGGGATCCAGAATGAATCACAGGGGGGGGGGGCCTCATTGTAGTCACGGGAAAAACTTGGCACTTCTTGGGGGGTTGGGGGAACCCTTTGCACTTGAGCTAGGGAAAAGAGCTGGGGTAAATAACCTTGGGGAGGCCAAAACCCGATAGATGATGGAGGTTTGAAAAAAAGTACACTTAAGGCTGACGGAGGTCAGGAATATGTAGGTTTCAACCGAGCAAGACAAACAGGTTCCCACTCGTTTGCCAGGTAACGCCGAAATAGAGCAGGGACCGCAGGGGGGCCTAAAAAAAATGGGTGGGGACAAAACCACGGGGGGGGTAAAGACCTCTTTAGAAGTACTGGCTGAAAACCCCTGGATCCGGGAAAAAAAGACTAGAAAAATCAGAAAGGTTTAATAGACGATTGCTCAAGAAAAGTGGACAAACAAAAAGGAAAACGAACCATGGTCTTTGGGTTGGAAGCTATCCACAGGTCGGGTACCAGGGGTCACGTTTTAAGGGAAGGGGGGAGATTGGGATTTCGCCCCAAATACTCAAAAATAGGGGAAAAAAATAAGTGCAACATTACCCGAATTAGGGTACGTCCTTAGGGCACAATCCCCTCGAAGCCGTGCAACACTAAGGCCAAAAAAACCCAGGGGACCGCGGAAGTGCAAATCCTGAAGAGTGTTGGTCGTCAAGCGGGGGCAGAAAAGGGAAAACGCAAGGTTTGGGAATTCCCCTTGGTTAAAAGGGGGGTCTTGTTGGGGGGGGAACAGTGGTTTTTGGCGAAAAAGGTTTTTGGGCCAATCAGCGAGAAGGGGGAGTGCAAAGCCAGGGGAACGCCGAAAAAAAAAAATAAATAAGGGGTCCTCAGTATTCCGGAAATGCCACAATGGGCGCCGGAAGCAAGGAGAAGGTATCGGGGGGAGAAGGTAGAATCTTGGGAGGCAGAACATCAAGTGGAGCGTGACGAATTGAAGACCAAGCGCCAGAAACATGAAAAAGCAGGGGCTCAGATTCAAAAGACGGGGGGGGGCAAGGGGTTTGAAGGACTCAAAAGGTTTAACTTGGGGAAGGTGGCGCAAAGCGTGGTCACTTCAGGGGGGGAATTCACAATAATGAAAATAGGGTACAGCAGAAAAACAACATGAAGCAGATCCAACAACCACTGAGTACAGGGATTAAACTAGGAAAGGACTCTTACGTGAACGATGGAGGGGGGGGGGGGGACTGTACATGAGTTGAAAAGAGGAAAACTAACCGGGTTGGAAGTGTCAACTTCAAGACCTATTGGATGCGGTGCAAAAATCACCGAGGTTCAATGGGGTGGAACGTGGCGGAAAGAAGAAAGTTGGAAACTGCGCTAACGAACGAAAAAAATGGGCCGTAAGCAAAGAAGAGCTCGAAAATACCGTCAATGGGAGCAAGGAGTCCCGCCCATTGGGTGGTGGAAGAAAGAAGAGCGGGGAATTGGGGGGCCGCAGCTTACAAAAAAGGGGCAAGAAGAAAGAGTCTGGGTTTAAAAAATTTTGCCAAACTTGCTCAGGGGGGGGGCAAAAAAACGGGGGGGCAAAAACCCTAAAAAAGAAAAAACAAAATCAAGCACCTGATAAAGTTGTACTTAGCATATTTTGACGGTCGAGAGATGCCCCAAAAAAAACAAGGAAAAGGGAAAGGCCAATCAGTGGGGGGGAATTTTACGCGGAAGCGAGGGGGAAAGACAGAAGGACCTTTAAAGAGAGGATCGAGAGTCAAAAGCCGGAAAAAATCAAAACGAGGGGGGGATTTGGAAGATTCCGAAAAGACACTGAAGGGGGCGTACAAAAAAGGGGACATGTACTAGCTGGAAACAGGGGAGCTTGAAAAAAACAGGGGTGGCAGTAGGGCTGGTTTAAAGGGGGGGCTAAATCGCAAAAACGAACCCGAAGAGCTGTAGGAAAAAGGGAGGGGGAGATAAGTGGACAAGACGGCCGAGGGGGGGGGGACTCGGGGGAAGTTGCATCCAACTTAAAAAGAGGGGGCTGAGAAAATAAGAAAACTCAAAGGGCTCTAAAATCGGAGGAAGTCTAAGATGGGAGGAAGAATTTTGCCAGGGGGGGAGTCCTGTTGTTCAAAAAACAGGAAGACTCGAGAGCGCAAAAAGCTAGTTGTGGTTGAAACGGGGGCAACGATAATCATCTGGAATACCAAGAGGGGGGGCGGCCGCAAAAAAGGACCCAGGGTATCAGCACCCTCTCGGAAGGCTGATGAAGGGCAAAAAAGAATGAAAAAAAGGGACCAAGCCTTCTTGACCACAGCCCAGGAAAGTGGGAAGTCCCGGCTCTAAAGGGGGCGGAGAACGGTTTTGATTCTAGTCAGTTTGTTAAAGTGGTTGATGGTTCCCACAAGGTATCAGATAGGAGAACAATTGTTAATTGGTTGTGTTGAACCGAAAACCGGGGGGGGGGGGGGGGGGGGAACGAAACAGAAAAGGGGAGATGCCACCGGGGGGTCGGATGTATGTGGAGGCGTCCAAAACTGAAACACTCCCGTTTGGGTTGTTTTGTTTGGGAGATTAAAAGAAAGTTGAGGGGGGCGAACAATTTGTAGAATCAAATTGGGGGGGGATACTTGCCCATGTGGGGGGGGGGGGGGGGGGAAGGCTGAAATTGGATGGGGGGTTGGGGGGTTAAGTAAAGAGCAATATCGAAATGGCAAATCGGCCAATAAATGCTCACCCTCAAATCAACGCAGGGGGGGGATCAGGCCAGTCCCAACCTTTCCCGCCGGGGTCAGAACTGGGCAAGTTTGGAGAAATCGACGGGACGCGGGGGAAGATAACCAGAAGGTGTGCAAAAAAGTTAGATCTCAAGGGATAAGTGTTAATTTGTGACAAGAGGGAACGGTTCTAAAATGTGGGGTTGACTTTGGGGATTGTAAAATGTGGGGGGACCAGCAAGTAGCTTAAAAAAGAAAAAAAAAGGGGGGGGTACACAAAACCAAAAAAAAAGTTGCCCAAAACACCGGCAAAAAAGGAGAAAGACCGTGGCAATATGAAAATTGGGGGGGAAAAGAAAAGGTTGCAACCCCGCCCCACAAGAAATTTAGGAAGAAGGAAGGGGGCGGGGTCCTGTTGCACCCATCCTGATGGAGGAAGAAGGCCGTAGGCCAAAGGGACGTCAGAACTGCCCACCGAAAATCAGAATGGTGCCAAGTAAGGAATTATTAATGGAGGCTTGTTTAGTGGAGGGGAAAAAAAGGACTACTGTGGAGCGGGGGTGGACAGGGACGTGCACTAAAAAGGGGGGTGAAATTTCAGAATCACGCTTGAGGGGGGGGGGCCCTCCAAATGCGGGGGGAGGTGTGGGGTGAAATTTGGGGGGGGAGATCCTGAACGGGTTGGGTGGGGTCGAAAACCACGGGAGGTGATCACCTTGAGGGTTTGAGGGGGCTGGGGGCATCCCATTCCCCAATTCCGGCCGGCACTGGGGTGTGACAGTAACGAAAAAAACCCGAACGAAGTATGTCTAGGGGAGGACGGCAGGAAAGAGTGAGGAAAAGAATCTTAATGGGGCCGAATTCAAAATTAGTTAACTAAATTGCATGTTAATTTACACAAGAAAGCACAACTTTGAACGTATGGGGTGATCCCCAGTGATTTGAGTGGAGCTGATAATCTACGTGGGGGAAAATTAGGTGTTGGATTTCAATGGTAGGGGGGGAGTGAAGTGGACTCGCTCGGGGGGGGCCAGGGAACTAAGGGAACTATCAAACCGTAAACATTGGTAGAGACCGGGGAAAAAAGTCTTGGACGCGACTCTTTTAATGTGCACAAAACCGGGAGAGATTGTGGAAAAAACCCAATTTAGAATAAAAACGGGGGGAGAGGCCTCAAGGCGGACAAGTAGGCCGGGGGTTGGGGAATCTCGAAGGTAGCGAATCTGGGGGTCCAAAAAACTTGGGGGACAGGTTAAAACGAAAGGCGCCCAAGAAAGGCCCCAAACCATAACAGGGGGGGATGGACTGCTCAGAAGTGGAGCCTCACGGGAAGGCCGGGGAAAAGGAGGCCTGCAAGGTCGGCGGGAGGGAGGGAACTGGAACAAAGAAAAAAGGCCATCGAGGAATATGTCATCAAAAAAGTCCTACTCACTGAAAGGCATGGGAGTGAATGGGGGGAAAAAAGAAGGTTGCTTTGGGTGAGCGGGGAGGGGGTTTTAAGATGTTGATAGGAAGGCTATGATGAAACAAAAAGTATCAAACGAAAAAAGGGGGGATTGGGATCTTCTTATGGGGGGGGTTGAGGAGAAAAAAAGGCCAAAGAACCGAGACACTTAGGGTCCGTTAAAGAAAAGATCCGGGAGATTCCTACAAAACCCTTTCAGTTCCACGGGGGGGATTAACCATAAACGGTCCAAAAAGGGGCACCTGTGGGGACAGGGCAATGTTCTGGGGGACAAGGGGCGGGATTCCCAGATTGGTGGGGGGAAAAAAAAGAAGGGAGGGAGTGGGGAAGAAGGGGGTGTTCCAAGGGCCCAGACAATGATAAATCGCTCTAGAGAGGAAATATCCTGAGTGGACGGCCGCTCAACACAAACCACGATTGTTCCAGAAAGAAAAGAGGATGGAGGGAATATGAAAGAAATACTACCAGAACAATTGAACTACCACTGGGAGGAGGGGTGTTTGGGCTGCACAACGGGGGTGGGGGGGAAAAATCTCGGGTAAAACAAACCAATTAATTGAAATAGGGGGGGAGGGAAGGGAAAACCTATTGCAGTCTGAACAGATAAAAAAAAAAAAGCCAAGAGTGCTAGAGGACAAGGCCCTAGATCACGAAAGCGTCCAAAAGCACGATACTCGAGCAGGAGGGGAATCAGGGAGTTGTAAAAAGGGGCAAAAAACATCTGTCTTCTTCTTTGAAGTCTCAGGGTGGAGGGAGGATGGTTGGGAAATTATTGAAAGGAGAAACGGGAGAAAGGGGGAAGGTGGGGATGTGGAGATCTCACAGCACGGATTAGGGGGGGACACGAATCTAAAACGAATGCCGGTTGAGGGGAAACGCTGGTGATAAGCTTTTCAAAGAGAAGAATGAGAAAAGAGGTTTTGATCTAATCAAGAACAGTGCTGGGAGATGGGGTCAAAAAAAAAAAAAATAAAAAAAACGTGAAGAGGGGTCCTGGGACCAATGCAGTTCGATATGGAAGACTAGGATCCCCACGAAGGGTCGAGAAGGAATCACGTATTGATTACGTGCAAGAGAACGCCGCTGCACAAGAGAAAAAAAAAGGGGAGTCAAGAAGGACGATTCGATAGAGAAAGGGGGGGGTCGGGGGCATTTGTGGCAGGGGGGGACCAAACAATTTTATACGTCTCGAATGATCGCCAGTGGAGGCGGGCAAAAAAAAAACCCAAAGCGTATTCTGGATTGAAAAAAAAAAAGAGGTGGGGTGATAAAAATGCGGTGCAGCACGAAATGAATTGACCCACACAACCGGGGAAACTGGGAACCGGGTGGGCCTCTTAGCTTTGAAAGGACAAGGGAAAGGATCCACGGGGGAAGAAGGAGTCATGGGCCGTTTGGAAAAAAAGACGAAAGCTTGTAGGTGAAAGATGAATATCTGAAACAGGCCGCCTGTGTTCCGCCAGAAAAGAGGGGTCGACCAAGTTAATTGGGTCATCACGGGGTGAGCGCCAGAAGAAATAAAGACACAACGCCACTTTGACTTCCCCCACCGGAATGAGAGGTTAAAAGCTCACAAGGAAACAATGGGGGATTTCTTTAGGATAAAAAATGTATGTAATGGCAAGGGTGAAATGGAAGATGTCCGGAAAAAGAAGAGGAAGTATGGAATCACGAGGACATCTTCGGCAAGGGGGGCGTGAAAGGGTTCAAAGAACACCGGGGCTCACGGGGTGCCAAACAAAAACAATGATAAAAGAAAGAAAATAGATGTTTTTTCGTCAATGGAGCAAGCAAGATGAGTGAACTCAAAGAAAAAACCGTCGGGGGTTACCTGTCGGGCTTCTAAGCCCTGGGAGGTTAGGGGTCTAGGATATGAAGGGTTTTTTATGTGGAGCCACACAGGAAATGTTCCTCCATAAACCGATAGAAGATTCTCGCGGGGGGCGCTGGGAGGAAAGTTTTGGGCCGCAAAAATTTGACCGCCATTGGTTTGGTCCCATTTTCTTGAGGGCCAAGAATCGGTTTGAGGCTTTTTTCATCAAGAACTTGAGCCTGAAAAAAAACTCCCAGTGGGTGGGGGTATCGCAGGAAAGGGAACAAAGATTCTGGGCCTTGTAGACGAAACTGAGGATTCAAATAGGGGGGCCTTGGGAACTTGCCTTGCAAAAAACAACGTCATAATAAACACTCCAGAAAAAAGGTGGGTTGAAAAAAAGCGGGTCGGAGTGGGGGGAGAATACGCTCGCCCGAGTGCAAATGCACATGGTTCCAATCGTTTGCCATAAGTGAAAGAAAACGGTTGAAATTATTCCAGGAAAGTGGCTAAAAAAGTTTTGTCTTGACAAAAAAAAAAAGTTAGACAGAAAGGTCTCGGGGGGAAGAAAATCAATCCTCAAGCCTAAGGACTAGGGGCATTTTGATAGGTTTCCGCAGGCAGATGGATCAGAAAACCCGACGGCAGAGCAGCAAAAAAGGAAAAGGAGTAAAGGACAACCCGCACCGACATGCTGCTAGCACAGGAAAAGGCGAGAATAAGGCGGGATCATCGGTGGGTTGAAACCTGGGGAAAAAAACGGGAGGGGCCGCTAAAGGCGCACGAAGTCCAGGCCAAAACTGGGGGGTCAGGAATTGAGACATTGCTGAAAAAAAGACCGAAAAAGATCACATCTAGTTGATGGGGCAAGGGTCAGGGGCTCCCGTTGAAAGGAAAAATATCGCCCGCCGAGGGGGTGTAGGAGCAAGGCGAGAAAAGCGGCCGTATCCGAACGTAGCAAGGTAACTTTTGCGGAATATGGTTCTGAAAGAAAAGGAGCTTGAGCTGGAGACGGGGGGAGGAGGACCAAAATTGCAGAAAGGACAAAAATCTTAGGTGGGGGACACAGGATCGAACGCGGAGCCCGGAGAAGCGGAACGACGAAAAAAAAAAAGAATGGGGAAAGGCTTTTAAAGGAACTCCGAATGAGGGGAAGAACGCACGGCTGCAAGAGCCAGGCCAAAGTTTCAGCCTTGGGGCGACAGGGGGGGTACAGCCGGTTCCTCTACTAAGAATGGGGGGGGATGGGGGGGTAATTCCAAACTCGTAGGTCCGCAGCCTGTAGGGGGAGAAACGGCGCAAG
>Ga0179593_1363022_pt1 | contig 10170 bp, 13 predicted proteins | sample CZODoug2_1_08_16_FD_185931 | JGI IMG/M metagenome (GOLD analysis project Ga0179593, IMG submission 185931) | Vadose zone soil fungal communities from Angelo Coast Range Reserve, California, USA - CZODoug2_1_08_16fungal (PacBio error correction) | ecosystem: Environmental > Terrestrial > Soil >...
GAAGAGAAAGAAGGGGGCAGTCTGTGCTTGGTGTATGAAACTCTCACATTCTGGGCAGGAACAGAAAGAGTTGCAACAAGACCCTCTTTTCGGAGGGAGGTGAAAATGGGGTATTGCAGTGGTCATAGCACATTCTTTGACGGAGAAAGGAAACATACCATCCGCCCTACCAAGGAAGGTGGCATTTAAAAAAGACTTATGATTAGGGGAAACACGATGTACAATGGGAGGTTTGAGAGGGCGAGGGAGGGCTACATGCCGACGGCTGAGAAGAAGAGAGGGGACTATCAGGGGGGTCTCTACAGAGGAAAAAGGGAGGTGATGGGAAACTGGGAGTCAGAATAGAGACGAAGACCGCGGAGAGTCTTCCATTATAAGAAGGAACTAGCTAGGGGGGGGGAGGAAAGGAAACGCGTCAAATGGCGAGGGAGAAGAGACAGTGCATCAGGAGGTGAGCGCATAAATTTACGTGGGCGCGGAAGGTTTCAAATTAAAAAATTCAAAAAATGCATCGAGAAAAGAAAGGGGGAAGAGGGAGGGAAAAGGTCCAACAAAAAGTTGACAGTCACGGGCAGCGAGAACACCAGCAGTTTAAAAAAAAAGTGGCTCTAAAATGGAGGGGACCAGGGATGAGGAAGGTGTGGTCGTGCGCCCGGCTAAACGAAAAAGTGTTAAAAAGGACGTCTAAAGGGGAAGTGGGGGGAAAGGCACGTCGCCCACGGTGCGCCAAAATCACGGGGGAGTAGGACAGCGCTTTCAACACGCCGCAAGCACAGGGTTGGGTACAAGTTCCAAAAAGAGGACTGTAGAAAAAAGGGGAGGGAGGGGATGAAGACGAAATTCGGGAAGGGGAGAGAGTGGGGGGAAAAAAAAGAAGAAGCCGCGGGACGAGTGACCCTGAGTACCGGCCAGGGAGACAGGGGAGGGAAGATTTTAGGTTCCTAGAAGAGCCCAGCCTGTCCCTTGGATTTGCGGGGCCAGTAGGAGGTCAGGGGGGTTTTGGGACGTGGCGAGTGTTTGCCACGCACAGGGGCAGGGCGGGCATATTAAGGAAAAAGAAAAAGAAGAAAAAGACGGAAGGAATTGCGAGGACGTGTTTTCAAACCGTTGATCCGTCGGAGAAAAAGGGGAGTTACAAAGGAAGAAAGATGGAAAAAAACCGGGGGTGACTGGCGGGAAAAAGTAGGTTGACTCTCAACGGAAGAGGGAAAAAAAGAGAGTAGAACAGAAAAGGGTTTGGGAAAATGGAAAAAAACAGTCCCACCACAAGAACATCTGGGCAGCTTCCAACTACAGGCGTATAACCTTCACGTCGGGCAAAAAGAAAAAACAGATTGGCCTTAGGAAGGGGAAAGGCCGCAAATGGGGAAACACACGGGATGCTCCGCAAGAAGATTTAAACCACGGCGCCCCAAAAAACGCGAGAAGCAAGCCAGCCAAAGGACCAGGAGAGGAAAGGTCAGCAAGAATGTACCAAAAAAAAAGACAATAATCCAGGATGGGCGAGTAGCAGTCAGGGAACGGGGCCGCTGCCAGGAGTATAGGTGAAATCGATAAATAAACTGCTGAAATCTACACAGTTGGGGAGGGAAGTTGGGGGGAACTGCGGAAACAACAAAAGGAAAAAGGAGAAGGAGTGTGGAGTTACCATGAAAAGCGAGTTAAAGTGAGAGTGCCCCAGGGGGACTAACAGGGAAAAAAGGAAAAAGGGGACGTAAGGGAGAATTGGGCAAGGTTTTTCCACTCCGGGAAACGCCGGAAAAAAAAAACGGGATCAGAATGGGAAGAAAAAGGTTGAAAAGGGTGAGGGAAAGGGTCGTCGGCTTAAGGGCGTCTTAAAAAAAAACTCTACGTGCTATTTAACAGGAGGGGGGTGAACTGGGGATGAGATACTCCCGAGGGGGTTCCTTACAAGAAGCTGCGCATCCATGCAAGTGGATGTACCCTTGTTTGGTAAGAACCAAAAAAGGGGAGTCTTCCTGACCCAGCAGGTTGAAAAAATGGGGGGGAAGGATAATAAAAGAAGGAACTCAAAAGAAACACGCGAAAGAGGGGCATGGGGTCCCGTAAGATGAAATGAAATAGGGTGGGGGGAAATCCTCAGAACACTTACGCTTTGACAAGCTGCTAAGACTAAAAAGGATACTTCCAGAAGAAAAAGGAGCTCTCAAAGGCGAGAGGCAATACTAGCCTCTCACGAGGACTATCGCCGCAAAGAAAAGACCATTGCTGGAAAGTAGGGCCTAACCGAAAAAGTGGAGGAGGGAACACAGCATTGGAGGTTCTTAATCTTTGATTAGCAGCACACAATAAAAGCGGGGAATGGAAACAATTGAAGATGAAGGGTTGACCAAACTATTCAGCTCAAGGCGGCGGGCCAACGGCGGGACTCCAAAGGAAAGAAAAGGATCGGAGGGACCGTCAGACATGCACCCGAGGGTCTTCGGAAAGTCCCAAGGAAAGGGAGGGTCCAGGGGCCGCTGCTTCGTGACGCGCAATGATTAGTGCTGTAAAGGAAGAGCAACGAAAGGCTTGGGGAGAAAAAGAGGCCGCTGTGAGCTGAAGAACCAGTTCAACGGCGGACATGGTTTCAAAGGAAAAGGCTAGGGACTTTCGGGGGGGAAATAAGGGGAGGGTCGGCGTGGATATAACCCGAAAAAGTCAAAGTATGATTTCGTCCCAAGAGGAGGGGGCCACGGGAGTTGAAATGTTCCAAACAAAATACAATGAACCACTGGAAAAAAGAGCCGATAAAAGTACAGCGTGGAAGGGGGCCGAAAGAAAGGAGAAGGAATAAAAACGTATCTTGTGTTAGCGACGAGTTGGGAAGAAAAGAGGTCCCTTTGCAGGCACCCTCTAAACAGAAACAGAGGATGAACAGGAAATTAAGAAACTGAGAGCAAAGGACCAGGAAAGAAGAAAGAAGCGAGCGAATGAGGAGAAAAGGGGAAAAAGGATGGGGCAGGAAAGTACAGAACATATGCCGCGAGACAACCCAGCTGGAATAGAAAGGGAGCAGGGATGGACGGGGGTTTTGTAGCGGAGCCAAAACAGAACAACGCCAAAATTACTAAAGAGCCAGAGAAGCCACGTTGAAGCCAAAAAGGACACCGCAAAACTCACTGAACCATTACGGAACCGGAAGCCGGAAACCATTAGAAGAGAAGAGAACAGGGTAACAAAACTGGAAATCAAGCCCTGAAAAAAGAACAAAAGAAAGAGTACCACGGGCAGTATGTGCAAAAGCTACTGCAGGAGTCAGTAAAATTAAAAGAAAATTAGGGATGGGGGGCGCAAAGTATACGCAAGAAAAGAACTACACTGAAAGAGGGGAGGGATGCGACTTGGGGGGGGGAAAAAGAGTGACAAAGAAAAGGTCAGCAGTGGTATTCTTGGGAGCAGCTAACGGGGTCAAGAAGAAGCGCAGGGTAATCTGAGATCACACAAAAAAAAAACGAGGGAAAGAGAGAGTGACGCGAACGAAAACTTCCAAGGGACGGAAAAAAAAAAAAAATATACAACAATCGAAAAGGGATGAATGGGAAAGCCGATGAAAAAGGGGCAAAAATAAAAAAGACCCACGGGTTGAGTATAAGTGCTTAAAATACAGAGCGTGGAGGGGGACTGAACGAAAAGAGATTGGGGCTTTGGGGGGAAAAAGAAAAAGGGAAAAGATGGGAAAGGCAAGGGTGAGGGGAATTTTGGGACAGGTGGGTACAGGTCAGAGGCGTGGGGGAAATGGGGAGAAAGGTCGTGTAAAAAGGAAGGGGAAAAAAACCGGTCATTGGGGGGTTGCGGGGCAAGTGGGCTTCCAGTGAGGCTCTGTATATTCTCGTCAAAAAAGGAAGGTGCTGGGTGATTCCGGCATTGGGTGGAACGTACACCAAAGCAACGTAAAAAAATCTTCGAATAAATCCTGCGATGCGGGTAGGGAAAAAAAGGAGCTCGGGTACAGGGAGGCACAGCATGTGAAAATTTCTGCACAAGAATTGATTCAAAAAGAGAGGTGCGTTTTCTACCACCAGTAATGATAAGGTGAGGAATGAGGGAAGAAAAAAAAAAAAAAGACCAAGTTCGGTCGCGGCAGGGCCCGGGATAAAAAAACCATGCAAACTTGGGAGCACAAAGAAGAAAAGCGCGTCTGCGCCTTCATTAGACGAAAAGATGGAGGCTCCTCGTAGATGTCGGCCAAGCTGGCATAGTTGGGAGGGTGGGGGGTCAAAAACTGCTCAAAATGGAAACAAGGGGGGTTCAAAAGTTTGCAAACCTTGAAAATCTTGGGCAACCGCGACCGGTCACGGCAGAGAAAAGGAGAGAGAGGACCCAGAGGGGGAATCAGCCCACAGGGAAACAAGGTTATCAGAAGATAGTAGCAAAAAAAGCAGAGAATCGGCGGGAGAGGAAAAGCACCAGAATAATTTCCGACAGCAATAATAGGCGCAGCGAGGGGAACGGAACACTGGGACGTCGGGGGACTTTGGAACCCAGAAAGAAAGGGAGAAAATGGGAGAAAAAGGAAGAAGTATCATGGAGAAGGTGCGTGGAACGGCGACGCCCGCGGTGTCAGCTGGAAAGATGTACAAATTAGGGGGGAAAAGGGCGATAGAGACAAGTAAAAGGAAAAAGAAAACAGAAGTCCGCCTTCCGCCAATTCCGGGTCAGACACGATATCGGCCAACGAATGGAGCAATCGGCATGTGGCGGGGCTGGCGCTTATTGTCATAAGGATGGATCTCGGAAAGATCAGGAAGAAACGGAAAGAGCATGGTGCGGCTTCCACAAAAAGTTCTTGACAGCGTTGGAGAAAAGAAAAAATCGGCGAAGCGCATAAAAAGCATAGAAAATCGGGGGTCGAGAATGCCGGAAAAATGACAGCTGAGATAGGAATCTACGTAGTTCTCCGCCATTCACATCGGGGGGATCGGCAGAATTACTGGAGAGTTGAGACAAGTGTGGCCAATCCCCCGGACGACGGAAGAGAGAAGCAAGATGGACGTCTGGGAAAAGGGAACCCAGACGTCCAGCACCGCCGTAAACGAATCAAGGATCGAAAAAGTCACGCAGAACGCCGAGCCAGTGGGCATAACAAAGGGCTGGCAAGAGGATGAAGTGGAAAAAAAAATGCGTTGACAGTCGGCACGGGAACAATGGTGCGACGGGAACGTCACGAAAGGGGTTGGACCGTGCCTTCTGAAAAAGGCAAAACGATCACTAAAGAAGCCAGGAACAGTAAAAAAAACACCATCGCCACGTAGTGTGGAGCAAAAATAGGCTCTACAAAAGAGGGGAAAGCCGGGACGGGAAAAGTGGGGGAAGGCTCTATTTTAAAGAGAGAAGGGGGGACAAAAGAAACGGGACACCCGCGGAAACCAGTGCACACGGAAGTAGGGTATTGTACGATTAGTGGCCGAAGAAAAAAAAACACGGCCGGGGATGGGGGAGGGGGAGGAAGGGGGAGAGTGTGGTGCGTTCGCAGTGGTTTCCAGCGAGCGGAGAAGGTGCAGGGGGCGGCTATTTAACAGAGAATAATACCTGCTGCATTGGCTTGCGAGGTTTGTTAAAACGTGGACTGATTACGAAAGTAGGAAGGGCTGACGAGAAGGTGAAACAAGGGGGACAGGGGAGGGGGGAAAAAAAGCGTAAAAATCGCAGGGCTCTAACAACAAAAACGAGAGAGAGAATACAGCCAAGACTCTTTTAAACTTTGGAAAGAAGCACCACCCGTTAAACGGGAGTAAAAGCAACAGTGCAGTAAGAAGGGACAAAGGGTTGGAAAAAGAGAAGGAAAAGTCCTTATTGCGATGAACGACCACTGACAAAACGACCGCCTCTGAAAACTCCTTCGCCGCCATAACCGAGAAAAACAAATCACAATTCCCTAAGCTTGGACACAAAGAAATAAAGAAAAACAATAACGTGGGCATCAGGATTCTACAGAGGCACGGAAAAAAAAAAAAGCGGACAAAGACCAAAACGGGGCGTCTTCTGAGCAGTGTAGAAGGAGTAAAAGAAAAAAAAAGCATTGCACATTTAGTAGGAACTGAGAAAAAAACACTACTTCTCAAGGATGGGGCATTTCCATAAGCTAGAACAGAATTGGTCGTTTTCTCAAAGGGGCAGACGAGGCAAAGGAATGTCGGACTCCTGAAAGAAAACAATTTGTCAATTTTGGAATAAAGAGGTGCATAAACTCTTAAAAACAAAGAAAGCATCAAAAAGGGGAAGGGGGTGGGGAGGCACCTGCGCTCTTCTTAGGACGGAGAACTAGCCTGATCGTGGGGAAAAGGGTTGCTGATAACCCGATTCCTTCCTAAAGACGAAAGGAAAATGAAAACCGATTCCGTTCAGGGCAGGGGAGGAAAAAGGGGGTTTGGTCTGTAAAACCGCACGGAAACTGGCCGCCCACCGCATTATTTAAATGGAGTATAACGCGCCCGTACGCAAAAAAAATCGCAAAACCTAATCAGCGGAGGGTAGGACTTGAAAAAAAGAAACCGCGGTCTGCGCTTTCAAAGGCGGGAAAATGACTCCCACGAGGAGCAGAAGCAAGGAGAACCTTCCTGAACGTCTACCTGATCGGAAGCACGAAAGGCGTCAAGTCTTATCCGGAAGATGCTGACCTCATAGCACGACTACGAGGATGGAAGACACTAAGAAGTTGCTACAGGCGTTGGCCTCGATCCAACGTGCGAAGGAAAAGGCACGGGACGGAGGCGGGAGGGGGGGGAGTGGGACGGGGGGGTGTATTCAGGGCCACAAATTTCGAGATACTCAACAAGAAGAAACGTGGTAAATCGTCAAAAACAAGCGGGGGGAACGGCAAAAAAAAACCGGCGGGACAGAAACAGGCAATAAAAAAGGAAATCGGAAAGTAAAAAAGAAGAAGGCATCAAGCGTGGGGAAAAAGAAATCGAAGTGAATGGCTTCGTTAGCGCCATGATGGGTGGTGAGGAAAAGGGAATCAGGAAAAAAAGAAAGGAGGATTGAGTGGATATGCCTAAAAAGTCGCGCGAGCGAGCAGATGAAATAACCGTGAACTGGTGGTGGTCAACCGCGGGTAACTTGACAGAGGGAAGAAAAAATTAGGGAACGGGCGGACAAGAGCAAAGGCATTCAGGGGAACGACGCTGGCCACCGGGGAGAAACAATCTCCGAAGGATGCCAAAGATTTAAAAAAGAGGGGGTAAAGGGGGGGAGCGCCACGAAGATCTGCCGATAAGGCGCCGCGCTTTAATTGAGCGAGAGGGTGCATGGGCATGGGTGGACCCAAAAACGGGAAAAGAAACTAACTGAAAATAATTGACAGAAAACCTTATATAGGAAACACGGAGAAAAGCGCAACAAAACGGGACGGCTAAGAACGAGGGAGTACAGGTGTCAAGAGGGGGAAGTCACAGGGTAAAGACCTAGTGCACCGAGGATTGCAGATAAATGAGAAGAGGGAAGACCTGAGGGACTGGGGGGGATATCGGGAAAACAAACAGGAAGAAACTTTCCTTTCTACGAGCAGAGTGAGCACTAGCCCAGCAACGTCTCCCTACTGAAAAAGATAAGGGAAATAAGGACTGAAAAACAGAGGGAGAACCGCAAGCGAAAAAATGAGCGGGACAAAAAATTCAAGAAAAAATCGCTACGCACCCTGTCTGCCGAACCATCGGGCATTAGTTTTCCAAATCCCCTAAGATCTAGGTAGAAAGAAAATAAAAAGAGGGGGTTAAACGCACAAGAAGACGGAAAATGTAAAAGAAAGGAGACTTTCCTGGCGGTGCTGAGACTGCCGTTTGAATGGGGCAAACGGAAGACAAGTGGAAAACTGGGTGGGGGGGATTCATCGCAATCTGCCCTGGGAAGCGGTCGGCGAGGTCAACCAACACCAACGGATGAGGAGAGGGGAAAAAACACGACGCGGTCCGGAAAGTGAAGGGAGAATCAAAGAAAGGGGGAAAGCAAAAAAAAGACATGTCTGAAAGGGAACGAGGAAAATCAAACCGTTGAGACCAAGTTCTTAATCAATGGGCCGGATGGCAAATGGCGGAAATAAGTTGCATGAATGCCTCGGAAAGGGGTTAGGCACACTACTGCGATGGAGGTGAGACTACCGGCGAGTGGTTAGGGAATGTTAGTCGGTGTGGTAACAGTTCAGCTGCCGGGAAGGGTCACATGATCAGGGGGGGGACAGGAAAGGAAAAATCAGTTGGTGGGGGAATAGGGGGCGTTTGAGGCTTCCAGCTGCTGCACTTTAGATGCGTATAAAATCGCGGGAGGGGAAAAAAAAGCGGGTGGGTCCGGAAATAAAAGGAGCCTGAGAAAGGCTCGAAACTCCTGCAAGATGCGGATGTATCGCGGTAAACTTGCTTCTTTACGGAGAAACAACAGGAAAAGTGAGAAAGACATGTTGAGGGAAGGCAAACGCAGGTGAGTGTGGCCCTTTTCTCCCACGGGAATGACTCGTTAAATTAGTTAAGAAAAAACGTTAGGGAGAGGGTGGGTGGGAAAAAACCATGCAATCTTTTGCGTCCACGATCACGACAGAAGGAAAGTGGGGGAGGAGCCCTTCCACTTAGGTAGGAAAAAGGGGAAGCTGGGCGGGATACCGGAGGCGATGGCTGAACTGGATCTTTCGTCTGGGCACGGCTCAAAGCCGGGTAAAGAGAGTGGGAAAATGAATCATACTTTGGGGGGGGAAGGGGGGGTCTGACAAGCGACCGGCACTTTGGAAAAATTCCGCACGGAGATAAAGGTTCAAAGACGTTGGTGTCAAACCCCACCAGTTGCACGCCGTGATAACATCTTCTCTGAACAAGAAGCGGCATGGGAGCTCCCTCCGCAGAGGCGGGAGGTTACGGTGACAGCACCAGAAGGATTGAAGCGCACTAGAAGCTGGCCTAATAAACCGGAAAATGGCGGATTTTGGAAGGGGAAAAAAAAACCGCCAAAAGTATGCCGTGGTTACTCAGGATAAATTAATTGATTGGAAACCAAAGGTGGGTCCTCTCCCTCCCGCGGGTCAGCGGGAAGAAATGGGAAAAAGGGTATGGGGGAAATGTCTATCAATGGTGGGCCTGCGCTCCTTAAAAAACACAGTGTAAGGACGTACTGAAAGGCCGGGGACTGCGGATAAAAAAACGAATGGGAGCAGCTTTTGCAAAAACACACCGGAGGGACTGAGGGACGGGATAACATGGAGTACAGCTCAGCGCATCAGAATAAGATCGGTGCGACGAATGGTTGGATGAGGGGCAGGGTAAAGGGGGGTCGTAGTGGAACGTGGAGTAAAAAATAAAAGAAAGAGGCATAATCGAAGCGAATTCTTCACCATCTTTCTCCTGGGGCCGAACCAATTAAGCGAAAGAGGTGTGTAAAGCTATCTGACTCCCTTTAGAGTGGACGAAGCTCCATGTGGTGATAAGCTTTTTGGATTGCAAGTTAAGTGTGCTCCGGGGCAAAAGGTTTTCCATCCAAAGGGCATCCGCATCTACACTGGAAGTGGTTCCAGGAGGGGCCAGCGTGGGAAGCAGCACCAAGATTCCCCAGGGGGAAGACGGCAGCCTTCAAACCTATGGCCATTTGCAGAACAATGGATGGGCCCGTATGAGAAAAAAGGGGGCACACACGTGATGCCTAAAACCCGGCAGAGCAACACAATGAAAAATGAAGACGGGTGACTAAAAAGGGGGGAGGGTCAATTCTTTCGCAAACAGGAGGACAAAACTAACTGCTGGTCTGTAAAGCGCTTCACTGGAAATGCCAACTCCCCGTGGTTTTTCGAATGGAAAAAAGAGGAGGAGCAAAAAGGGAGAAGGAGGGGAAATGGGAAAAAAAGGGGAGGCTGTGATGAAAAATAGTGTAACAGAGAAGCCGCAGCGCGGCATGGAATTGATAAGCGGACCTGAGTGCCACGGAGGGAGGAGAGGTGTAAGATTTAGTGTGAAGAGCGCTAAGCACAAACGGGGAAGGGGCTTTGTGTCGTCGGAAGGAGAGGGGGGGGGACGGAGGAAGGGGGTGAAAAAGCAGCACGGTGGAAGTGGCGTAGGAAGTCAATGAATAAGGAACGCTGGGCTTCATTGGCCCGGTGTTAAGGGGGGACTGCAAGGCAGGGGTAGGGGTAGAGATAGGGGAAGGGGGGGGATTGGCACAGGGACAAAGTGGTAAAAAAAGCGGATTGAGTGG
>Ga0179593_1429315_pt1 | contig 10170 bp, 8 predicted proteins | sample CZODoug2_1_08_16_FD_185931 | JGI IMG/M metagenome (GOLD analysis project Ga0179593, IMG submission 185931) | Vadose zone soil fungal communities from Angelo Coast Range Reserve, California, USA - CZODoug2_1_08_16fungal (PacBio error correction) | ecosystem: Environmental > Terrestrial > Soil >...
AACACCTCAGAAGAGTAAGAAACGGGGAAACCTCAGCTGGAGGTTTGGGTCTCGGCGATTATCCCGATGGGCTGAAAAGAGGGGCAGGATCCTGCCCAAACACCGTTCAGGGCAGCGGCGATCTAGGTTGGACGTGGTTCCGTGATTAAGAAAAGATCTGGGGGGTAACGCGGGGGCTCGGTGAAAGGGGGGGGGGCTCGCGCCAACCGAGAGCTTATAGACCTTCCCGGAGCCAACATGCAGACGTATTGCAACCTTTTAAGGAAAGGCCAGTAGGCCGCCGGGGGGGTTGGAGGGAACGGGACGTGCTTTCCAGATACAGAGAAAATCGTCTCGAACGGGATACGTCGGGCATAGATTCAGGGTATCCAAGCTCGATGGCAGGAAAGCGGGGGGGGGGAAGCTAGGCAGGGAGACGGCCGGGGTAAAACCTTGGGACACGGGAACGGGTGGCTGGCCGTAACGGCCGCGCAGGGGGAGACTTGTATCCAACGTAACAGAGGCAAGGGAGTGGCGAGTGAGGAAAAAAATGACCACTCCTTGGGGGCGGGGGAAGATTCATCCACTTCGGAATGAAAGGCCCAGCGAACATAGCCAACCACGTAGGAGAAGGTCCGCGGAGTCCAATATTTACGGGTTCCCGCGCAACGCGACGCACGTGTATGGGATGGGGGGACGGCGATGAAGGGGCCCCAGCCAGCCGTTCACGAACGGCGGATCTGGTAGCCTACTAAAGGTGCGGGTCTTGAGGGGGCCCGGCTCATTGCAAACTAAACTTCAAAGCACGGGGGATCTGAACCACCCTCTTCCTAGTGATTATCATGTCATCGAGAAACAGGGATCGAGAAACCAAAGTGGGAACATTTAAAAACGGACTGCGACCAGACTGTTCCCCGGAACCCAGAATGGGCAGTTAATTCGGCGGCGGAACGCTTTCTCCAAGAATTCCCTTCCGATGCCCGGAATAAGGAGCCGAGGAACGATCAGTCCGAGGTCTGTTCCCAGACTCCGTCGATGACCGAAAGCAGAATTTAGGAAGAGTCGATCCTCCTCAAAAGAGCAAAGAAAGCTGAGATGGCAAATTGTCGGAAAAGACCGGTCCGGGGGCGCGAGTAGGGCACTCCATCAGGAGACCTCCACATCATTTAAAAAAGAAGGGGGAAGTCCACCCGGATCAAACTACCTCCGGGAAGTTGGACGTCACTGCTGTTGGGTCGATGAAATTCGGCAAGGAAAACAAAGGAAACGTCTCGACAAACTTCGCGTGTATGGATGCACGCCTGAGCACGAGCGACGGTGGGGGTGGGTTATCAAATCTTCACTAGGCTATTCGCATCGGCTTAAAGCGTTACTTAGGGGAGGCCCCGGGGCAGGCATTGACAAAAGTTTTAACGCCGGCAGGGTCAGGAACATCAATTCTGCTTTCAAATGCGACACTATCAAGCGGGGAAGGACAGACGTTTGGGGTGCCCGGGGTCCTCGTAGAATGAGGGCGAGCGGTAGATCACGGGGAGTACCTTTCGCAGTCTGAGGACTGGGGCCAAACCTCGAGGCGGAAAACGGGACTGTCCTGTTAAAAAGCAAAAGGAATGGGGGGAAAGGTCTCCTATTTCAGCAAGGGGTTTGGGCAAAGTCGAGAAAAAGAAGATTAGCAGCAGGACCGCCCCTCCACTAATGTACCTGGAGGAAAGTCGTGGAGGTGCGAAAGTAAGAGATCGTGGCTACTTGGAACAAAAAGGCGCCTCAAAACTCCCAAAGGCGAATCGATGTTTGGCAAAATCTGACTGAAATTGTCTGAAAGAGGGCAGGGTGGCTATTGATATGATTGGCTATTTCTAAAATGTGAACAAACGCGTTGCCGGAAAAATTGCACGGTCCTGCCGGTGTATGCGGGGCGCGCCAGGGGTGACCACCTCAGAGGGAACGAGGGACACTGGAAAACTTGACCCCACTGCTCCATCGAGGAAAGGTGGTTGTTCAGCCAAGTTACGGAAGCGGCGTATGCGACCGGAGCGGTACGGGAACTGGGTAGAAGGCCCCGATAAGCCTCCAACAGTGGGAGGACTAGTCGCAGTAGGGGACCACCATTATCAAAAATGTAGACGCGTTCACAGTAGAGTCGGGACCACCGGGCCCGCCTAGGGGGGTCCTTTCGGGTGTGATATTACCCTTATTAGGAAAACTCTAATTTCTGCCTGGATCATAGTGGCAAGGGCCCAGGACAAGCGGCAAATGTCGTTGCGCACCTCACGGGTGGGGTGCGGCTTAGCACCAAACGGTGGCGAAGACTGACGGTCAACCCAGTAGCGAGTGAAAAGGAAATGGCAGTCCAAGCAGATTGAGCGGCTTGTGAGACCGTAAAGAGGACGCCGGATACTGTGGGCAAAGGGGAAGAGAAGCGAGGGGGCATCATCGAGGGGGGGGGTCTGAGCGTAGCCTCAACCGCATGCCGGAATGCTAACCTAAAAACTGACTGAACCTGCTCGATGTCAGGGGGATAGTTCGATGAGGTCAGAACTCCACGGACGTCGAATCGTAGTGTGGGACGGGGAACCAACTGTCGCTGGGACGGGAGGATTGCTCCGGGACTGTTGGTCGATATTCACTCCTTGGGTGATCCTGAAAAAGACTCTCGCACAGGAGGAGAGGAAAAAGAGAGAGGGGAAGAGTCAAAGATTGCTACGGCGCCTCCGCCCGCAGAACCAACGTGAAGTGGTCTACACCCGGCCAAACTATAAGACGAAGAACGTAGGGTGAAAAGCAAAAAGCAAGACATCGAGAATTGGTTGAACTTCTGAGTGCGGGCCATTTCGTCTTAGGGGGGGGCGAAAGACGACCTGTCCGCTGACATCACAAGTGAAACACCGGAGACGTACGAGAAACAATACTCTCATACTGCTACGCAGGAAAGGTGGGTCGTGACAGAAGAAAGAAACACGGGGGAGGAAGCACCAAGGAGGTCAACACCGCTGAGAATCGGGGGAGCGCAAAATGATCGACTCAACGGTGTCCAGGAGGAGGAGAGATGAGCCATCCGTGCATTCTCAACCACTCATCTGGTTGCCGGGCCGGGGGGGGTGACCGAGAAGGATAAAGGGGAACCAATTAGGGTCGCGCGGGGAGATGCAAGGTCTCGACAACAAGCTGCGAAACAGCTCCGGAGTGAGCAGCGGAAAAAGGAGAAACAGGAAGACGGCTGGGAAAGGTGGAATGGCACGAGTACGACGATCGGAGTGGTCAAAAGGAGCGTCTGCCTCGAACGGCAGGAAAGGCAAAGTTACGGGCAATAGGGCCGCGGCATGAGCGAGAGTGGAGGCCTGACACTAAAAATCAAGTGCTCACCTTCAGAGTCGATTGGTGCCGCAAAGGAAAGGCTAGGCTTCGGCGCACCGAAACATACTCAGAAGTGGGAGGGAAAGGTCTCAAATATGAAACAAAGACCTGCGGGAAAAGGGAAATACGGGAGCGGGGAACCGGGGCGAGGGTGGCTTAGATGGGCCGCTCGAGGGCCTCGAAGCAAATCCATGGTCTGGGGGAACCCTAACTACCATGGGGAACAGCATGGGCCGGGCAAAGTACGAAAGGGGCCAAGGCACGGCTAGGACGCAACGGTTGACTGAAGAGGGCCGACCTAGATCGGGGTCCTGACCAGGTCGCAGGAGAAAGATCCTAGAGGAAAAGCCTCTCGGAAAAAAGTATTGATGCACGGGCTTAAGCTTCGGATCGAAAATAGTGAGCAGGGGAAAAGTCGAAGGTGGGTGCACTTGCCATCCAATAGAGGCCCTACGGACCGTAGGGGGTCCACGCCGAGAGAACCTCGTGCATTCCTTGCTCAGCAACGGTGGGATAGGGAGAGGATAACTCCAATCTCCTTTCTTTGGACCTGACTGAATCGTTAAGGTAAAAATTAGCGTGGCGCAACGGACATAGAGAGAACAGGCGGTAGGTGATCCGGGGGTACTACTGAAACTGGACCTGGGTTCACCAGGGAGAGGGGGGGTCTTGACAAGAGTGCATGAGGCCACGCGCGGTCGCCTGCAACACGCTCGCGAAGGAAGGGCGAAAGAGCTTAGGTTTCTAAATTAGCAGGAGACTGGTTAGAGGTCAGAAGACCGGGGAATATAAAAAGACTACTGATCGGCCAGCCAAAACGGATTGAGAGGGCGAAACAAGCAAATGGGATCTTTGGCTACAGGGCAGGAAAGCGCCGGACGTAAAGTCGTGGCAAAAGAAGGAATCAGCAGGGTAAAACGGCAGCAAATAAACTGTCAAAATCGCCTGGACGAGAGAAGCGGGCAGGCGCATAGACGGAAGAACTCCTCGGTGGTTTGGGGCCAGAGGAAAGGGGAAGGAAATAAGGAGTCTAGGAAGGGCGGCACCAAGACCAATCTTTATTCTGATGAAATATCAGAAGAAAATCAACCGGAAGGAGGGCGATCAGCCGCCGAGATTGGCACATAAAAGCGTTCTGCTTGCCAGCAGGGCCACGGCCTTATTTGAAAAGAGCGTGGGTGAGAGATCTCGAGGGCTGCGGGAAGGACGGCCCAAGAGTGGACGCTCGACATGTTTCATGTGATCCACCAACGCTGAGGGAAACAGACCGACCGGGACCGAAAAATCAATTGGGACCCCTGGAATGGTGCAGATCGCAAGGAAGACAAGGCGCCGGCTTCTTCACGGCAGAAAAAAATATCAACGGAAAAAATACAATCCGGGAGAAAGACGACCCACTTCCGAGGTGGGGAATGCGAGCGGGCCCGGTCATGAAAATCGACTTAAAGAACGACTACACAGCCGTATGCGGCGAGCTTTTTACACCTACACACACCCCCAAAACACGCGGGAACGAAAGGGTGGATAAGGTGCATTACTGAACAGCTTCAAATTGGGGAAGGGGGTAGGGGGACGGTACTCTAGTCACCTAGTGGGAACTCAAACCAACGTCACGAACTGGAACAACCAGAGGGGACGATGACGGAACATCACGGCCCCCGTCCCAACATAGAAAGAGACGATAGCCGTCCTGAATGGGGAGAGACCTGTTCATCGAACTAGTGGTCCGGTAGGTTGATCATTCGGGAAGACGTCGCTTCTCAACTTCAGCTCAGCTGCTCAGTCTCTACCTCCTTGCAAGAGAGAAAAAACAAACAGGAGAAAAGAGCTAGGGGAAGGAGAAAAAAGGTATAGGAGCAGGCGAAGACAAAAACAGCTGGGGGGGGGAGGGAGCGACCAGTAGATGATCCAAGTGGGCGTCCCATCGTAAGGCACAAAACCCACCGGCTCGATCGAGGGGGGGGTATGGGTCACAGACTCCTCCAGAGGGGTCTGACATCGGGGACGTGGGGGGGGGAGAGAGCAACATCGCGACAGTAGCCTTAAAAAGGTATAACGAAACTAGGAAACAGTAACGAACCAAGCATCAAGAGAAACATGCAAGGGGTCTCGGGGAAAATGGTGGGGTATAAGTCGGGGCGCGGGAGACAAGCCGCGCTGTGGTCGATCGGCGGGACATCGATTCAAAAGCCGAGCGAGGGCAAAGAGGGAGGGAGCTGAAACGACGGACTTGTAAGACTTGGATCCTAAAACAGGGGGTAGGTTTGGGGGAAGGGGGGGGTGAAAGGACGCGCTGAGATCGTCACCGGGGGAAAGAGCCAGGAGGAGCAGTCGTCGAAGTCAAAAGGACAGTTGGTGTCGAGAGTCAGCAAAGGCGCAAATCAAAGAGGAGTCAGACAACACCTCGAGAGGGGCTCGACCGCCCGCCGGTTTCAAATAGGGGGGGCCGTTCCATGCTCAACGCGACGCAAGATGGTTGAAGGGTCGGCGAGATCCAAAATCCTAAAACGTCTCTGACACAATAAAAAGGGGAGGACGTGCCAAAAGTCCCAGGGACTCTCGTACGGGCCACGTTCTCCCCGTATCATGGGAACCACCAGGGAGTCTTTCACGAGTCAGAGAATGAAGAAGTTGCGAGGGAGATCAGGCGCAAAAGGGCCAGATTGTCTAATGCAAATCCCTAGTTGAAAGACCATGAAAAAGCGACAGTTGGGGAAGGGGGGTGAAATCTTGACAAGGGACGACCGCTCGGCAGGGGAGAGGGTACGCCCGGAAATCACAAGGCACGAGAGAGCATCAGGCTGTTCCATGACCGTAGATGGACAGAGAAGGCGCTGGCAGTCTCGAAGGCATGAAGCGGAGGCCGTCGGCGCGAGCAGCAACCACCTTGAGCTGGGGCCAGTGCCTTAGCAGGCCGGGGCCCTCAGGACCCAAAATCTAAAGGTGTACAATCCAGGAAAAGAGACCAAAGGATCAGTACCGCCGAAGTGGCGAGGTACTTTCTATGACGGACCCGAAGTTGAGCGGCTAAACCCGGCGCGTAAGCCGGGGGGGGGGACATCGAAGAAATTGGTTTGAACCTCGCTTTAACGACGGTCATGCGCCTCTTGGCAGAACCGAAGGGATCCCTGGCGCTGGGGGGGGAGGGGGGGGGCCGGAGTTGGTGAAAAACTCATGCAGAGTAGCATCACAATTATTCGGGGGGGAAGGGAAAATATCTCAGGAGAGGAGAAAATTCCATTGCGGGGGTTTGAAGTGAGGGCGTCTTTTCCGAAGGAGAGGTGCTCGCGGGACACAGGACGACGATGGCGTCGCGGCCTGAACTAATCGCGTCGGGCGCGACTTGCCCACCCTTAGGAAACTCAGGGGAAAACAGCAGCAAGGGTCATGGTGACGCCTCTGTTCAGCCGGCTTTTGCGTCGAAAAGCCGGGGGCGAGCATCACACACAAAAACCCTGGGCCAAGGCCCCCCGCCGAATGCTAGAACTTTTGTCAATCCTGGTGGCTCGGGGAGAAAGATCGAGTTGGTCAAACTCTCCGGGCTACGTCTGACGTCCTGTCGTGCGCTAAATTTCCAGAAAAAGACGGGTATGAAGGCGGGCGGGGGTTGAAAAAAGACTCATGCCCATTGTTAGAAAAGGCGAAAACTCAAACTGAAGGGCGCATTTGAAGCGGTCGGTAAGGTGGCAGGTCGGGTAGAGTAATGATCAAAGGGCAGGTGGTGACCACTCAGAGAGCGGCAACTAAATGAAAAATGCTCTCATCCGGGGCAACTGGTTTCGCAGAAGAAGCAGTAAGCTGCTGAGGAACCGTGTCCTGATAATACGATAAGCAAACCTGCCAAAAACGGGGGCGGAAAGGTCAGTTTTCCCCAATGATTTTTGTCACCCAGCGCGACAGGCCCCGAATCGACCGGGACGGTATGCATGAAGGCCGCAGCAAGAAGGTCGGGCTTTGGGGGATCAAGGGGTTCGATCATGGGAAAACAAGGGAAGAAAAGCTGTGGGGACCTACTTTTGGAGAGTAGGCCCGTGTCGAACTACGGGGGGACGGAGGGAAAACGTAGGGCCGTCAACCTGGAACCTGTGGTGACCCGGCGGCCATAGTTGAGGATGTCGCCTTACGGAAACAGGGCGGGCAGCTTGGGAAAGCGTGATCGCACGCAAGAGGTCGGTAAACCGGAAATCATTCCGAGTACCTCAAAGAAGGAATCAATCCCTGGGCGGATGTCGGGGATTGCTCGGCGATGACATGTCCTCACGAAAGTACTCGGCAGCGTCGAACCGTATTGGCCCGGGTGTACCAAACTTCTAGGGACGGTGGCTAATGGTTCACGTAGAAAGATGGGGGGGAAAAGGAGCCAATCTCTAAAAAAACTATGAGGGAGAAAATAAAGTAGTGGGGGGCGAGCACCAGGGGAGGGCTGAACTACCTCCCGCGGCATCCGCACACAGGAAGAATTGAAAAACCGGAAAAAAATGGGGGGCTGTGCTCATAGGACCCTGTCTTCATGGAAAATGCATAGACACCACCTACCAAGCTCATTATTCCTGGCTGAAGGGCGGTCGAAGAATGACTTCAGTTCGAGGGCGACGATACAGCCGCTGAAGAAGGCCGATAAAAAACAAAGAAACACCGTTAGAAACCGACTGTCAGCAGCAAAAGAAACGAGCAACAAAGCGCGGGTTACCCGGTGAATCCGCTACGGGACCAGCCCTTCACAGAAAGAAAGTCGATGGTGGCGGTCACGCTCAACAAGAGGCAACCGAGACAGACGGCAATTTCCTGACAAACGACCTGGCCTGCCGGGGAAACAGGAGGGATCAGGGACTTCCGTCACACCAGACGTCGATTCGTTTTTGCGGGAGTGTGACTTGTTGACCTGTAGAAAAATCATTTTTTATACTGGCATATGCAATCGCCAGGGGGGGTATTCGGCAATCCGAAAAATTCTAAATCTCACGGCCAAGCATTCAACGTGTCAAAAAAATCGTTGCCGCAGGCAGCAGGTGTGAAGTGAAAAAAGTTCAGAAAGCGATCTGGGGTGGGTGCACACAGCCGTCCTCGACACTGCAGGAACGGCAAAGGTTAGACGCTGCAGAGCCGAGGCAGGGAAGAGCTTTTACCTTACACGGCATCTCAGGCTTAAGAAAATAAGCCGGCTGGTTCCCGAGGCCGTCAGAGGGCCAGTTCGGGCTCCCGAAGGCACGCAGGGATTCGACGGGGAGCTTGAAAGATACTCAGAGCTCGCGCCACCCGTGAACAGACGGTAACGGTCAGAGTCGTTATGTTGAGGGGGCCATCTGGTGCATCGCTCTCAGGACTCGACGAAAAACAGAACCAAAAAAAAGCGACCAGGGCAAGCCACGGGCGACGCGTAATAGTCAAAGTCTCTCGCGCCGAGGGTTCGGAGGGAAAAAATTTAAACTGGAACGAGCATCGATGGCTCAGAGGGTCCCGCGGGAATCCAGAAAAGACATCACGCAAAAGCATATGAACACGAGGATGGAAACAGGGATCAGAAAGAAAACCCGATACTGATCTGGAGCGCGACACGTTTTGCACAACCAGAGATCGAAAGCCGCAGAAACTCGAGGTCGATCCTGAGGCGAGGGAACGCGCTCGACCGGAGGGGGCTCAAAACAACGTTCCAAGTCTCTTTCGAGCATACTAATCCTTTGCGTTGAAGGGGGGAAGGAAAGATTCGAGTTAAGAGCTTGACGAAAAAAACGGAATAGCCACGGCCAAGGTTGCTTCAGGTTTACATGAACCGAGGTTCACCGGCTCGTTTAGTGAGGCAATAGAGGAGGCACCTGAGCGGCACCGCGCAGCCTGCGAAGGGGGGAAAGATAATCGACGGATGCGTAGGGCGAGACTATCGCAAGCTGCAGTGTCATCTGGGGAAAAAGGAGTCATGAAGACCTACGGGGAGTGAAAAGTGCCCGCGATTGTGATTTGAACTGGCGGGAGCTGGGCTACAGGGGGGCCGCGCCGAAGAGGGCCACATGGAATGGGAATCATAAAGGGGGCGCTCAAGTGTAGTTCCTGGGGAAAATAAATGGCCGGCATCGGCGTGATATCATCGACTCGGAAGAAAAACAATTGTCCCGATCACTCGCTCATATGTAGGAGGTCGTCGAGGACTGAGACTTGCAGAGCAATAAATAAGCTACCATTAGGGGATGACAGGGGGAAAAGGAGCACGGGTGGCTGCGAGGCATCGACGAGGGGGAAAGACTACCAAGTCGGCGAGGGTGCGAAGGTCCGCTGCCTAATGATTGGAAATCCGGAAAGGCCCTCGGGGGCTACTGCCGCTGTTGCCGCAGATTCTTTTCGAAGACGCAATGGGGGGCTGATAGATGCAAAGGGCGTGCGCTATAGAGAAAAGACGGAGAGAACCGACCCCATGGGGACTCCAGGTTGTGATCTAAATGGGCAAAAAAGGCGACGGCGCGGGGGCTAGTCACTGGGGGCCAGAAAAAACATTAAAAAAAGGGTAGACGATACCGGGCCACTAGCCCCTTATCGCGGACCAGCGGGAAGAGGGCAAATACTCTCCGAGGCCGCCGATACACCGAGCCGCTCTTTTTGAGACGCGCGGCCCCCGACCTACTAAAATCAGGTCGGCCGAAAGACGAGGGCGATGCGAGCAAAAAAAGGTGGACCATCCGCATTAGGGCATGTATGGAGACGGGCATGGAGAAGATCGGAGGGGGCCGCGCACCAACACCATTGCACAACATGAACGCTCTTGGAAAAGCCCGGAACCGCCATAAACCACGACTCAGAAAAAGCGAGACTTCAAGGGCAGACTGCATCAGGGCATGTGTACAAGAA
>Ga0179593_1559653_pt1 | contig 10170 bp, 5 predicted proteins | sample CZODoug2_1_08_16_FD_185931 | JGI IMG/M metagenome (GOLD analysis project Ga0179593, IMG submission 185931) | Vadose zone soil fungal communities from Angelo Coast Range Reserve, California, USA - CZODoug2_1_08_16fungal (PacBio error correction) | ecosystem: Environmental > Terrestrial > Soil >...
GGGGAGTCGCGGAGATCAGAAGACACCGAATCGAGGACATCTTCACTTCCTCTTAAAGAGTGGAAAAAAAAAGCGTAAACGGAAGGGAGGGGTGCAATTGGGTCATCCGCGCAGTCATAAAAGAAGAAAAAAAAAAATAAGAAAAACAGAAATCTCCCCCATCAAACAAGGTGGCATTACAAAAATATCCATTGAGAGGAACCTCAAGGGAGGAAAAGGGGACCGCCTCAAACGGCAGGCGCACGCACCGCACAGAGATGGAGTCCTATTTATCCGACGGGGGAGGAGGCATTTTTTTTTACAAAGCGGATCGTCGGGCCGCAGAGAAAAAGAAAAAAAGAGTCGGGACACTGTGAGGGGAAATAGTTACCAGGAGGGTGGCAAAAAGGGGAGGTCATCATCAAAACCAAAAGGGTCTTGTCCACAGACTCCGCATCACTGAAAGAAAACGCCATCGGAAGAAAGACCGGGGAAGAAGAAGAAAATATGGGACTTCATCAAATACGAAACATTTGGGGTTTTAACGGACCATTGGGGTGAAGCAGGATAAGGGGGGAGAGGGGCCTGAGAGATTTCTTTCTTCGCCTTGGCTGAGGGAGAAGTAGCGACTAAAGGGGAAAGAAGAACATGCACCTTACCGACCTCGAACCCTTCTACTGAGCAGGGAGAAAATTAGTAGGGCGCCATAAGTCCTGAAATCAGAAAAACGCGGCGAGGAGGGATTGGAAAAGGGGGGAGGGTTATAAAGAAGAAAGTGGGCGACAACCTGAGTCATAGGGAATGGAATCTAAGAGACGCGCCTCGTGGGGTCTTTCTTATCGCCACAAGAAGTAAAAACTGCCACTAACGGCCAGCGGTCCTGTCAGGTTGACACCAGAAAGGGCAAGGCGAAAAGCCGTTCCTCTTCGGAACTGTTATCTTTTTCACCGCTCCTGCTCGGATAAACCGGAGAAAAATTGTGAAAAAAGAGACAGCGGAGGCAGTCGGCAAACCTTTCCGACTTGGAGGCATGATCGATACTTAAAGGCGAAACACAGAAAGAACTATCCCGACGCATGAGGGGGGGAAGGAAAAAATCAGAGAAAGAAGGTCAAGAGCTCAAAATGTAATAACTTATTAATGTCAGCCAAGAGCCGGGAAGAAGGGACGGATGGGCCCCCAGAAACGCCGTCGGGGCTGATCGCGGGGAACTGGGAACAAGAAATAGGGAAGAGGCGGGGTGGGACGGCTTAGGGCTAAAACTGCCATCAAGGGGTTAGACAGCCAAAAAATCGGAGGCGCAACAAATGAGGGTAGATACGAGTTACAGAAAAAAAAAGGTAAGACCAAAAAAGGTCCAATTCAACCACTTGGGGGTGGGGCAAAAAAGAGGATTGGATGCAATTTTCTTCGAAGCAGAAAGGCAATAGGAAGAAGAGATAAAAAGAGGGAGCGGCTGACAGGGCGTTGCTGGCTCCCCCAAAGGCCAAGGGGGGGGGAATTGTCGATGGAAGGGGAATGATTCTGTGGGAGAGAGATGACGAGGGGGGAGGGGTGGGTATAGGGGTTTCTGGCAGGGCGTAGGAGATCCACAAGGAGAGTGAAAACAGAAGGCTTACCTCTGCGGAGGTGGCTTAAGGTAAAGTCAGGAGAAAACTATCAGCAAGGCGGACTCTTACAGAGGGACGAACAACATAAAAGGACGAGCCAATGCCAGGGTACTATAGATTTTTCCTTCTGTTCAGAATGGGGACGGATTAGGGGGGGGGCTGTCTCGCTTCCTCTGGAGATTGGGAACCGGAGACGGGGGCCTCGTTAAGGGGGTTCATGCAAAACCCCCTCGAGATAAGGAAGGGTAGGGTAGAAGGGAGGACTGGGGGCGGGAGCAACAGCTTGCTCGCCAAGTATGCCTATAAATCAAGAGGGAGGGGGGCGAATAGGGGTTGGCTCAACATTCTATTTCTCCTCGGAAAGGCCCAAAGACGCTAAAGGGAGGGGGACCCCCGACAATCAGTTTAATTTGCTCGGGGAAGGAAGTGAGGGGGCTCGCTGGACGGGGTTGGGTTGTTTTAAGTGGCGAAGAAAGAGAGGGAAGATGGGAAGCACCAGCGCAATATTTTGAATGAGGAGAATGAAAAAAGAAAACTGACGTGCGTATTGGGGGCATCATGGGCCCGCGGGGGCCAACCGCGGAGAGAAGGAAATTCAACGCGAGAGGTGGCTGAGATTGATGTGTTTCCTACTGGGGGGGGGAGGGGAAAGGGAGACCATCGAAGCTCTCACGTCTTTTGTATATCTAGCTTAGGACCTCAGAAGCGAGCCGAAGCCACTCTATGTGGTACACTATCGCGTAGGTGAGGAGGACCGCAGAATGGCTGAAAACACAAAAAAGGTTCAGGCCCGGAGATCCTAGCTTCTGGGTCTATGGGCTATTGCGAGTCAGAGGAGTTAGAGTGAGGGCTGCGAGGTCACAAAAAGCTACTGCGCTTTAGAGAGATAGGAAAAATACAGGGGTTCTCCATCACTTGGGAGGTCTAAGGGAATTTTATAAAAAAGGAGAGAAAACAACAAAAAGGGAGGAAAAAGAGAGATATCCACTGGATGAAAACGACTGAAAACGACCGAGGGAATATCTACTCTCTATCATCCTCATAGACTTACGAAGTAAGCCTCAAACACAAAGTGGAGCTGAAATAGGCCTCATCCCTCGAAGTCAGCAACTGGGCACTTGTTAGAGTGATCATTCGCCGGTCCTCGTTAAGGCCTATACCAAAGAGGGGAAGGGAAAAACATAGGGGGGAGGCTGGGAATTCGCGAGGGCCGACAGGATCGAGACAAACTGGAGAGAAGGTGCAGCCGTACAACCCAGTCGTACCACTCATCGCGACGGGCATAGAGTGGAAAAAAGGGTGAGGGAGAGATGGGGTGGGCCACACTCGTGCTGATGACGTACCTCGCAAAAAGGGAGTCTACTATTCCAGCCTCAACACTCTGGCACGTGTGTGCGAGAAAAGGACTACAGAGAAATAAAAAAAAACAGAAGGCGCAACGCAAGTAACCTTCCGGGGGGGTAAGGGAGCAAAAAGTAAAAAGTAAGGGGGGAGAACCAAAGTTTTTCTCGGTGTCCCCTTTGGTGGCGTGACAGAGGAAGGCGGGGGGGGGGGGAAAAAAAAACCCAGCAAACTACATCTCTTGATTTAGGGCTGTGGACATAGTGGGGGATCGAAGTTAAATTTTCTCCAATAGAAAAATTCGAGCGAAGCCGCCTAGATAGAATCCGGTTGAAGGGAAAAATCTTCGAAAGTAGAGTGAAAGCTCAGAACTTCTGGCGGGGAGCCGTGTAAAAAAACCCCGAAGAGCCCTTGAACAAAAGGAGGGGGAAAAACAAGTAGGGAGAGGATTACCTAAGGGGGGAAGGGGCCAACGGGCGGGGGGAAACTACGGCTACGCGGGTTCAGTCGTGCCAAGGGGGGGTGCGAGCAATGAACGTGTTACCCGTCATAAGAAAGCGAAGCAGGTCAAATGGGCTAAACGAAGGGTCCCGGTTTATCACCTACGCCCACGACCGAAAAGGGAAAGGAAGAGGACAAAAAAAGAAAAAAAGTTCTCTAAGAGACGGCATCTGATCGGAATTAGAGGGGGAACAGGGGGGGGGGAGCGAAAGCCCTGGGGCAGCGCTCCCCCGCCGATTGCGCTTCTAATCGATCGAGCGGGAAAAAAACGAAGCACCTACATCATCTATGAAAATGTGGAAAAGGGCAGTTGGGCCAGGCTGGGAGGACTATTGTCTGGTTGTGTCCCTCCTTATCTTAAAAGAAAAATGGGGAGAAAAAAAGGGCTGGGGCGGGGGAAAACAGGAAGGGTTGACCGTGGTGAAGATTCAACATCCTGGACCTAAGAATTGTTAAAAATTCCCGCGCTCGGGAAAACCGTCACGGCCTGTTTCTGGGGCCAAGGAAAAGTACCTGAGAATGAAAAGAAAAGGAGCTGGGGAAAAGAGAAGAACTTAGGAGGCAGAGATAATCGTGATGTGCGGAAGCGGAGAGAGAAAACCGCAAGGGGCGGGATCGTGGTATCTGTGTGGGCCGCCGCTGGCAAAAAGTCTTGAAAAGGCAGAAAATTGAGGAGCTTTGTGCCGCGGCTTTCCATCCGCGGGCGAAAAAGTGAGTGTCGCACGGTGAACAAGCCCCTATCATGCCTATACCGCTGAACCGATCCCGAGCACATGAAGAAGGGTGGGAAGCTTCAAAGTAAAACCTGCAGTCCCAACGTAGAGTGGACGTGCGGGGGGGGCTAGAAAAAGAAGGCGCGTCGAAATGGAGATCATCTCCTGCTGTGACCTCATCTTTGGGGCCGCAAGAGGATCAAAATCACCCTACGAGTGAAACTGCCTCAAAGCTGAGCGATACGGGGGTCAGTAAGGGGAAGAAAGGATGGGAACAATTAGAGCAACCGCTCGGCGCAAGTTGAACAAAAAAAAGTGCCGGAGGCATGGGTCGTCACAAAGAAAGATACTCCCAGCGAAAGAGAGACGAGAGGTCCGGCAAGAGCAAAAGCAATAGCTTACCCGTTCCCGTCAACACGAACATTTTTTCGGAGTTTGGAAGAGAAAACGAAGTTTATAAAACGAAAGAAACTCTACCTCTCAGATGGTGATGCGTCGTCCTGGTCATAACTACTGGGGGGGCAAGTGAAATAAGGGGGAAAAGTTTGCCAAAACACCGTGGGACTGTCTAATGGCCCGAAAGATAAAGAAGACCTGATCGGGGGTGGGGGGAGAGAGAATCCGAGTCCCCAAACTGAGGATAAATATGAATCAGCATCAGGGACGGGAGGAGATAGGAAGGGGTTTGAGGCGTCCAAAGGGGAGAAACTCTCATGGAGATTTTCATGGGAAAACTAGGGTGGGGGGGGTGGGGGGGGGGTCAGGGGGGGGGAATTGTTTTGGGGGGTGGGTGTGGGTGGCTGACCAGGGAAAAGGGGTTGGGGGGGGTCGCACCACGCGACCCAACTGAGTTTACGAATAGGGCAAATCAGCGGGAATTGCCAGGGAGAAAACGATGAGGGAGGAGTAAAAAGGAAGCCCCCCATTGCGAGTGAAGATCTCGTATAAACAACAAACTAGAGATAAAAGAAAAATGGGGGGGGGGGAAGAGGACGCTCAAAAGCCCTGACATCATCCGAAATAGGACTCTATGAGGGAAAATTAAAAGTTTCGAGAAGGGGGGCAAGTCTTCACGGAGGGGGGGTGGAAACACCACCGTTTCAGCAAGCGTCCGTGGCAAAATCAAACCAATAAAAAAAAAAAAAAAAAAAAAAAAAAAAAAAAGAAATGCCTATCCCACCTATTTTCAATGACAAAGATCCCTTTGATTCGTTTCTCGTCGTTAGGGGGAGATCAACGGGCAGGGGAGGGGGGAAAAGCCCGAAACTAGCGATGCTTGCGAATATTGATCCGAAGGGAGCTCAGGGTGGGGGGGGACGAGGGGGAAGAGGCGAGGGCCCTAAATACACAGATCTTCACAGTGACCGATTTTATCAAATCGTAAATGAGGTTTTAAGGGGGGGAGAAAGGGAGAAAAAGATTTCGTGCCCAGAAGGAATAATTTCACGGGCAACAGATCGACGGAGCCAGCAGAGGACATCAAAATAGTTGGTAGAAAATACTAAACAATTGGTGTTTGACGGACCGGTAAGGGCCCGGGGGAGAAATGAAGAGGAGGGCGGCAGCAGGGGGACAGTCCTGGGCGTCCTGCGTTTCCTGGACGAGTCTGGGAATTCATGAAAAGGGAAGCTTCTCTACCCGCGCCTTGAGCCGGTTTCTCTCCGGAAGAGGTCCAGGAGGGAAGAAACTAGAAGAGTGGAGCAGGTCACGCATGGGCGGGGGTGATAAGCGATGTAACAAAAATCTGGGAACAGAGATTGAATCTCCTCTACGACTCGCCTCGTTGTCGTGCTGATAAACCAGAAATGGACGTCACTCAAAGAGGGAAGGAAGGGTTTAGAAACAAGGCACAGATCGGTACCGCGTTCCTCTTCGTGGAGAACGGTCTCAAGTTCCCAGCCGGTCTCTCGGCAAAGGGTCTCGGGGGATTGAACGTGCTCCACAACCTTGTGAAAAAGAGGAGTCGAAGGGGGGGACGGCGGCCACACAACTGGCCGACTTGGATCAGACGCACTCAGGGGCGAGTGCGGCCACCCAGCACACGATCCCGACGAACGCCGAGGGTCGCCAAAAAGTCGTACCAGTGAGATCCTCTGAAAACTGTCATAAAGAAGAAGATGGTCGAAAAGAAGAGAAAGGGCAAGTATCCGTTTATGTTTACGGCAGGCGGCCCAGAAACGTCCCCTTGCAAGGGGGAGACGTGGGGAAAACTTAAGGAGTGAACTTGCGAACAAGACGGGACAGAAGGCCTCTGGGGTGGGAACAAGTGGAAAGCAATTAGAACCAATGAGGGAGGTAAAGAAGTACAGAAACCATAGTTGTTAGCCCCCCACCGAAAACGGGCAAAACGGAACAAACCGGGGGGGGGGAAAAAGCGCTGATGGATGCTGCCTTCGAAAAAACGCCAAAGGACGGGGAGGGGGGGGGGGTGTGTCTCAAATCTTCGGCTCGGCTGCCCGGGCGGGAAAAGGAAAAAAACCCCATGAAAAATCTTTGGTCAGATGCCGATGACTGATGCTGATTATAGAAAAAGGGGTCTGTTGGAGGGTTGCCTTTAAGGCGTCCATGCTCAGGGGGCTGGGCAGAGTAGAAAGTTAGGGCGGGGATCCCACAGTGAACACTCTTCGGAGTTAGGAGGGTTAACGGAGAAGGGAAAAGAGGCAAGCACACGAGTACGTATGGACGGGAGAGAACAGAAGAAGACACAAGTCGTGGCCGAGAGCAAAGCAAGAAGTGTAGGAGAAAGGTGACCTCCGAACTCTGTTGGGGAATTTGGTTTACCCAACCAGAAAGGAAGAGGCGTTGGGGGGGGGGGGGGGACTTAGAGCAGCAGTTCTAAAGGTGGAACCGCGACTGAGGCGAGGGGTTTCATCACCCCCTGCGATAAAAATCTCGGCGTCTTTCAGAAAGGAAACGTAATGTCGAGGGGGAGGAGAGTGGGAAACAAGGATGCCAATAGATTGAAGAAAGAGTTATGTGCGGGGGCGAATTGGGTAAAAGCGACGGAAGGGGGAATCGGTCACCGAAAGTGCAACCTCTACCAGATCTGGTCCCAAAAAAAGAGAACGTTAAGGTATGGGACACCGAAAGGAAATAAAAGGTTGTGTGTGGGCTCCGACTAGAGACGTCAGAAGGAAAAACGCGCAGAGGGGAAAATTTCCTACAACATCCCCTGTCATCGTGGGGGTTCAGAGGGAAAGGGGAAAAAACCAGGAAAAGAAGACTCTAAACCGTAGATGGATTGTCCCGGGGGGTGTTGAGGGGGAGGACGGGGGAAACACCATCGAGGCGCTCCACCTTCTTTTGTAGACGAGGCAAAACCGGGAATTGCCGAAAGCGCAAAGCAACATCTATTTGGGAAAAAACCCCTAATTGGGGGGCGTAGGGGCATGCCCACAAAGGGTCCCAAAAGAAAACGCTATGAGGGGGAGGCTGAGGCATATTCCTAGAGGTCAGACGTTAAAGACTTGCGAAGACAAAGCTCTTCGGCTTGTTCGCGAGGAAGAGAGGGCCGGGGTAAGGTACTGTTCATGCATTCAAGGGTATCCGATAGAGCTCAACAAGGAGGAGGATTAAAAGATACGATACAAAGGGAGGGGGAAGAAAACCGGCTAAAGTAAGAAGTCAGACAAGTTCCTAAAACAGCACAAGGAATAAACTCGCCAGCAGCCCAGGACCGATGCGAGGAAGAGACAAACAAAGCAGATAGGCAGAAGAGGAGGTCTCCTTCGGGTTAGCTTTGTGATAGCGAGTCCTACAGGAAAAAAATACTAGTGCTGGACCCACATCGAGCTGCTTGCGGAGACGCAGAGGGAAAGAAACCGTAGAGAGAGACAAAAAAGGAAGGGGTGAGAGGGGCTATTTGTTCGCCTTTACCCAGAAAACCAGGGACAACGAAAGCGACGGTAGAGGCTCGTTGCACGAGGGAAAGGACGGTGGGGGAAACACGAGCATTCTACCAATCTCCGAGGAAACATGTGGAGGGAGAAAGTCAGCCGCAACTCTGCGCGTTGGGGGCATACGACAAGCTGCAGTAGCCATTAAAACAAACCCCGAAAGTGCCTAAACTCAGGACCAGGAGGGGGGTCCGATGCAAAAAGAAAAGATTGGTCGGGAACAAACCATATGGTAGGCGGGGTTGCCCAAAGGTTTTTTTTGGACCTAGGAGAAAGGGTCAAGGGGATTGAGAAGGTGACAACCAGCACCAGCAAGCAATGATTGATAGACATCCTTGTTAGCAACGAATGGGGTCAGCAAAGAAGTTACGACGTGGGGATCTAAGACTCTATAGTCGTCAGGGGGGGGTGGGAAGGAAAACGTACGAGGAGGAAGGACAAATGAAAGAAGGAGGAGAGTCTAGAAACCCCCTAATATCCGAAAAAAAAAGCTGAGGGAGGACTCCCTAGTGAGTTTCTCTAATACGATTCTTTGGCACTCGCCGATGGGAAAAAAGAAAAGTGGCTTGAGTGTGAGCTTTTTGACCGCGGGGTGAAAAGTCCAAGAAGCCCGAGGCGTTTCAACGCCCTTTTATAAAACGCATACCCAATTGGGTACCACAAAAAAAAGGACTCGGCCCACTCCCACCCGCGATTTCGCTAATCAAGAAATCAGGAAGGATCAAAGGGGACCAGAGGGGGTTGCAGATTGGGCTCGGCCAAGACCGGTCGCAAAAGTGGAGCTTACGACGACCTCGGTCTGTTGAAGAAAAGGACAGAGAAAGAAGAACTTTTTTGGGCAACCACACGTTTGGGGGAAAGGGGGAAACGCTGGGGGGGGGAAAATGGAAAAGAGACAATACATTGCGCCAGCCGATGGGCGGTGCACTGTGTACCCAGGTCCGGTAGGAAGGGTTCAGAAAAGAATGCCGCGCAGGACAAAGGGGTTCTCCCTAAAAGTTCCGCGTCGCCCCTGCAAGGGGCCTGGGAGGGGAAAGCCTTCCCTTAGGAGTAGGGAGAGAGGGGTGGAAAATTCCGTTATGACAGAGAAGAGAGCGCATGTCGGAAGATAGGGGAGGAAACACTCAAGGAGTAGGGGGGTTATGAGATTATCTTTTTTTCAGGAGACCTGCCAAGACGTGAGTGTCAGATAGAGGAAAAAGTCTAAAAAAAGGACGAATGGGAGCAGCCGCTGTCGCCACGATTGGTTTGGCGCACTGTGAAATCCCGGAAGGAAAAAGGATAAAAGAAGAAAAGAAGAGAAAAAAGGAGGTAGGACCTCCTTTCTTGGGTGATCAACCTGCAGAAAGACCGAGTGGGGGAAGAAAAAATGGATCATAGAGGAGTCTGGACGGGGGTAGATCAAGCGAATGTGCACTCATCTTTGGCTACAACTAGGAGGGCCCAAAAAGAAAGGCGTGACCTGCATCACGCGAGGGAGCGTTCTTCTGTCAGGACCTGTAGAAAAAGAAACCTAAGCAAAGAGAACGCCGGGGTTGCCATTAAGACATGAGTCCAAAAAAGAAGAGACTCACAACATATGAAGGAAAAGAGAAAATCCTCCGTCAATATCAGCCTATTGCTTGAGAAAACAGGAAAACGAACCATTGTGGAGATTGGATGAATAGGGGAAAATAAAAAAAAGAAGGGCTCTCTCGTCGAGGCGTGAATGATGCGGCTGAGTTTCACACGAAAAATAAAGGAAAATTAGGTGACAAAAACGGTCTAAGAGGCTATGAATCGGTCACTGTGGATCTGTGTATGAAAGGATCCCGAGGAAAAAAAAAACTAATAAGGACAGAGAAAAAGAGATGAGTCGTGGCGTGCAGGCCGTTTGAGGCGTCAGCCGGAGGGCTCAGGGAAGGGGTGAGGGGCCACCTCTTTTTGGGGAGGGTGGATATTCATTGATTGGGTTGTTGTTCTGTCTTTGCAGGACGCGCAGGAATAAGGGGGGGGGGGGGGTTCGAAAAAAAAAAAAGAGAAAAAAAGGAAGTGGAAGAAGGGCCCAAATCATCGCAATCGGGCCGATCGCGTCTCGTGAGGTGCAGTAAAGGAGGAGAGAAAAAGACCAAACATTGCGGGGGGGGATTG
>Ga0179593_1652836_pt1 | contig 10170 bp, 8 predicted proteins | sample CZODoug2_1_08_16_FD_185931 | JGI IMG/M metagenome (GOLD analysis project Ga0179593, IMG submission 185931) | Vadose zone soil fungal communities from Angelo Coast Range Reserve, California, USA - CZODoug2_1_08_16fungal (PacBio error correction) | ecosystem: Environmental > Terrestrial > Soil >...
GAAAAAAGCGCGACCAATCCTACCTGAACCCCGCACGGGGTTGATTAAACCAAGAAGGAGAACTCTCGAAAAGGGGGGGTGGAAACAGGGCGGAGAATCCCACCCAAACTACAAAAATGGGCGGTCGGGGGGGGAAAAAAAGAAGGTTAGGACACTTCGTAATTGAAGGGTCGGAGGATCGGGGAGGAGAAGGGTCATTAAAAAAAGAGGAAATAGAAAACAATATCGCACCAAGAAGGTACGGGAGAAGAATCATAAGATTCTAAAAGAGAACATCTGAGATGTCAAAAACAAAAAGAGGGATCAGCGAAGAAAAAAGAAAAAAAAACACCAGGGGGGGGAGGAAGAACTAAACAAGAGATGGCAACCTCTTCGCGAGGGAGAATTGTGAGGGAGAGGGAATTAAGGGGATGAGAAACGCTTCTGAAAGGGAAAATACACGGTTTCGCGAACGAGGACAATCCAATCAGGAGGGCCTCTTGAAAAGAAAAAAGCGTGCCAAAACCAGGAACCAGTAGAAATCGGGGAAGAAGAGTCGAGAAACCCCCCCAAGCACGGGGGGGTGGCCAGGGAGTGGGCCAAAACTCCCGAGGGCCGAGCAGGCTTGGGGGGGAATAGGGGGAGATGAGTTTAAAAAGGCTTCAAGGTCCGGGGCCAAGAACATAAAAACAAATCACGGCACTGACACGGGCAGTGATGCGGGCAGGCCCTCCGAAGGAAGGGGCTGAGAAAAAACAAAACAATGTTAAAAAACAACCGGAAAAAAAAACCGGGGATCGGAGTAAGGAAGGGAAAAAGTAAAACCCTCCGGAGAAGGACTCTAGAAGAGAACTCCAAGAAACAATTGTAAGGAGCTTTGAAAAGGGGGGAAAAACGATGAGTGGGAGGAGAAGAAGGGGCACGGGGTGTAAATCCAATTTGAGGTGAGAACGTCAAGTCGGAAAACCTCGCGAAAGTTCAAATAGGTCGCGGGGACACCTACTGGGCCTCGAAGATGGGGATCCTAAAAAATAGAGAGTAATCCGAAGAAAAAAATTACAGCGGCGTAAGCAAAAGGTCTCGAAGGAAGCTGGAGAAGGGGGGGCCCACAAAAATGCCCCACGACGAGGGATAAAAGGAAACGGGAGGGGAAAGTCGAGAAAAAAAGTTTGCCGGTCTCAATGAGCTTCACCGAGCCTCCAAAGACGGGGGAGTCCGATAAAAAAAAAATTTGCGAAGCGACAAACAGAGGAAAAAAAACTCAGCCTCAAAAAGGACGGATTCAAAAGGAAGAGAAAATAAAAAAGGGCGGGGGAGGAAAGCCTGAGAGCGGGGATCATTCAAAAGTCTTGGGCCCAGAAAAACTAAAAGGCGCTCTAGAAAAGAGAGTTCGTATGCATGGATCCACAGAGAAAAAAATCTGTTAAAAAAAATGCCAGCAAAAAATCAACCTAAAGCGGTTTATCGTCAAGTCCGAGACGCAAGAGAGTAGGGGGAAAAAAGCTGCACGGGAACAACGAAGCAACAAAGAGGGAAAATCGGTAAACGGGGATATCCCTCAAACACCTTAACTCACGAAGGTTCTTAGACACAATGATAAAAGGCGGGAGGGTCGCCCGTTCTGTTAAAGACAGCGACTTCAAAGAGAAGGGCAAAGAAGTCCAAACAGCATCTCAATGAACTAACTCCCAAAAAGACTAAAAGGGGCGCACTCGACAAAAAATCCCCAAGAAGTTTAAACGGACTTAAGAAAAAACATTCAACAGTTGCGCACCGGAGCGTCGGAAAAAAAAACTTCCAAAAAAGGTACGTTTCCTCAGTTTAAACCAGGGGATCTGATTTCGTACTGAAAATCCGGTGTCAAAAGAGAATCCCAGAAAGAAATCCGCAGCGGAAAGCTGGGGTTCTAGGGAGTCACTCTCTCAAAAATGAGGAGGAAAAAGCCGGGAATGGGGAAACACGCTGTAAGCAAGGAAAGAGGGGGTGAGTCTGTCGCCCAGAGTGACCTAAGAAATCAGAAAACTCGCAGAAAATGAAAAAACGAAAGGGCAACCCAGGGTCGGTCTGAAAAGCGTCCGCGACGAAATGCGGAAAGGATTGCAGGGGAAAAAGAGTATCAGAGGGAAGTCGGAATGGAGAAAACATTCACCGAGCGTAGGAGTGCGCGGAGGGACGATGACCTTCAGGAGGTGAAAATACAAAAGCTTCGAAAATAAGGGGCACGGACTTCCTCACCGCGTTCAAAAAAACGAGGGATAAGGATGCCGGGGGGCAGCTAAAAAAAGTGAAAAGCCGGGCCCTTCAAAAAGTCCCAGGGTCATCGTAGGAATCTATTTTTAAATGGTTGAGAGGAGTTTAGGAACACTTGATAAAAAAGTCGACCAAATTACAGTCAGGAAAAATAAAGAAGCTGTACGACAAGAATGGACAACTCTGCTAAAGAAAAGAGAGTTTCTCTAGGGGAGCGAAGTAATTTTATAAGTTATGGAACGTGAAGGGAGGAATGCCCCAGGGGGGGCATTATACAAAATGCTATGAGCTCATCTACTTTCAAGGAGAGAATTTGACAGCAGGGAAAAGGAAAGAATAGAAGAAAAAAAAGGGAAGGAAGTACCAAAAAACAGGAGGGAAAAAAAGAAAAAACGGGTCTCTAATCCTGAAAAGGGGCCGGGGGGAAGCAAAGCACGTGGAGGACGGAAAGGAGAAGTCGAGGCAGGGATCCAGAAGCCTATTCAGCAGGAAAGGGTACGAAGAGTAGGGTCTACTGAAAGAAAAAACCGCTCGACAGAAAAAGGAAATCTCTGTAAGAGGGGAAAATTCAAGGGTATTGGGTGAGGGCATGAAAAAAGCATCCCGGAGTCGAGAGGGGATGGGGGGGGGGAAGGGAGGAAAGAAGAGGATTACTATTTGAGTTGGCGCCTCCAAAAGAGCTGACAGCAAAAGGTTAAAAGAGATGGGGAAAAGTCTAGGTTCATCATTAGGGAATAAAAAAGTTAACAAACTGACTAAGAAGGGAAACCTACTCGACAACTACCACGCCTGGGCGGAAACAGAAGAAATGGGGAGAGAAACTTTTCAAAAGAGATGGGGGTAGACTAGCTCGCGCCTGCAGAAAAGAAATTGGGGTATGGGCACGAGCTCGTGGACTTTTCTCCTTGGAAAAGAAAGTTTCTTTGGGGGAAAAAGGAGCAGGCCAGTCTAATCAAGCAAAAACGCTGGACCGCAAGTGCACACTTGTCACACTTCCAAGAGGAGGGGGAGGAATTGCATGGAGGGGAACTCCCAATAGAAAAAGCTGGGGGAAATCTATAAAAAGAGACTTATTCGCGGAATTGAAGAGGTTCCCCCGAAAGGAGTGTAACGGTGCTTGGAAGAAAGAAGAAGGGTGGCCACTGAGTTTAACGGAGACCGGGGGAACTGATGACGTTGGTGAATTTTAGAGGAACGTAGGGAGGGAAAAGTCTGAATTTATAATGAATTTCTTTCCCGCCGGACGGGTTGACAGAACTCGCGAACAGGTGCCAGAGAAAAACCTAACGCCAAAAAAAAGGGGCTGCGCAAAAGCAAGCGGCGGGAACTCGTTCTGCCTCCAAGCACGCCCGGTGGGAGCGCGAATGAGAAAAAGCGTTTAAAATGGAAAAGGCGGAGCCGAGGGGTGTCGAAGCGAGTGGCCCGGAGGTCTAGTATGCCCGTGATAGCCTAGCCAACCATTGAAACTCACTAAAAAGGCGCAGTGTCACTCCTGATTTCTTCGACGCCAGAAAAAGAATCGAATGGGGGGGATTCTCAACAAGAGAAGGAAAAGGAGATATGACCGGGAAAACCAGGAGATCTCGGAGACCAAAAAAGACATCACACAGCCTTTCGACGGGGAATCGGAGAAGAGAAAGGTAGTAAAGGGGGGCGGGAAGGTAAAACCTCGACGGAGAGGAGAAACGCAACAGAACGGCGGTCGGCAAAAAGGAAAAAGCTTGATCGCGAACTCCATCTGACTTCTTGCAGCAGGAAAGGGGCTCCCACAAAGGAAGAAAAACAAGGCCGACAGGGAAGACGCAACAACCACGCCTCTTGTGAAAATTTTCAGGAAACAACCGAGGGAGGGACGTCTGCGGTCTCGGCAAGAGTGTCGGGGTCTCGCGAGAGCTCGCCGGGCAACAAAAACTTCCGGAAAGGGGAGGAAGAACATCGACGAGAGTGCAAGAGAGAGGGGGGCCGTCCAATCGAGGGTGCTGGGCAAAAGCTCGGTAAGAAACTGCAGGCCTCGCGTGAGCAAGGTCCAAATACAAGGGGAGGACCGTGAAGGGTGAGCGTTAAAAGGGAGGAAATTTCCACAGGATTTCACCGCGGGTGGGGTGTAAAATGGGTTTCCAGCAAGCAGAGAAGAATCGTCGAGAGGTGACAGTCGGGGGAAGGCGGCAACCCAAGAGAACGGAAGAGGGGGAAAGATTTGGTGCAACAACCCTACCAAAATATCCAAGTTCCCAAAACCACGAGGAAAAAGCGTTGGGGGGGAAACCCATGACCCGGACAGGGCGCCCGTTTCCCCGCGAGCGCGTCTCAGAAAAAAGCTCCAAGTGGAAAAGCTTTTGTGCTGAGACCGATGCTCCAGGCGGGGTCGGGAACGTCGGTATGTTGTCGCAAAGGGACGGGGAGTTTGGGAAAACGGGGTTGGGGACCCGAAGGTCACGCAAACAGCTCAGGGACGATTTTCAATACGGAGCATCGGGGGGGTTCAGGGACAATATTAAAGGAAAAGGATTGGAGATAAAGGAAAGGACACGGCGGACAAGAGCCTGCAATCTTCGCGGTACTAAAAAGTGGCAGTTCATGGGAGAATCACCAGGAGAGTCAATAAAGGGGGGAGGGTCCATCGGGGGGGAGCCGTGAGCCGTCCGTGGGCGTTCCAGTTCGTTTTGTCCGGTCGAACTACGCCGAGCCAGATTCAGAAAGGAGCTTGATCAGGCGTGTAAAAGGCCATTGCGCCTAAGCCAGAGTGCCATCACTCAACTTTGCGACAGGGGGGAAAACTCAAGAAGAGGGATTACCAAGAGGACCGCGTGGAGCGTGGGGGGGACGAATGATGAAGAGAAGTCCTAAGGTGTTTCAGCAGCAAAGTTAAACGGACGGGGAAAGTCACGGAGGAGCCCAGAGGTCTAATTGTAAAAGAATGGCGTCACTCCAGATCCCAATATCGGAGCTCACGGGAGTCCAAATGCACCGTTATTGCGAGGGCGTCAAGGAGGGAGGGATCGCGCCAAAAGGACCGGGTCTCAAGGGCCCATATGTCATGAAGTAAGCTGGTTAAAAACTCACCTTGAGTGGCAAAAGAAAAAAGATTCGGAAAATAGGTTGGGCCGGACGTCGTACAACGATTGTCACACTCTGGGAGAGCAGCAAAGTTTAAACTCGAAAAACTCCTTCATAAAAAAAAAAGGGTTTCAAGCGGTGGGCTGGAAGGCCGTATGTCACTGCCTAAAGGTAGAGAAGCGGAAAGAGAAAAAAAACGTCGGAGAAGGTCAGAAACGCTCCGGAACACAACAGTGAAAAGGGATAAAGGGGACTCTCCTTAGAAAGGGGCCTTTTCAGGGTCAAAGATAAAACGTCAAAAGTCCACCGGCGAACGTTCTCGGTCGACAAAAACAAAAATTCATGGGGGACACAAGGGGAGGGGGAGGAAGTGCGGGGAACGTTTTGTCGTTAGGCTATACTTCAAAAGAGTAGGGAAAGGAAGAAAGAAAAGGGCGAAAAAGCTCCGGGATAAAGCGCTTGCTGGGGGGAAAGGTGTATTGTTCCATGCTCTGAAATCGGGGGAGCGTAAGAAAGCAACAAAAGAAAAGGGAGGAAGGCAAAGAGAAGTAACTGCATCACCGTAGAATGGAAAAGTACCACCACACTATGACGCCTGGAAGGAGTCGCGTTAGGAATCTCCCGAAGGGATGCCCTAACGGATACCCTCCGAACGCAAAAATACTTAAAATGGAAAAAATAAACAATAAGAACTCACGGAGCCTTGGAAAAAATTGTGGAAGAAAAGGCTGAAATTTGGTCGGGTTTCGGCAAAGCAGACGTCGAAAGGGTAATCTGATCTAGAAATGCAAGGGGAAAAACTCCGACTGGGGGGAAGCTCATTCATGCTCCGCAGGGATGTTTTCCGCGGGAGGGAAAAACTGCCGGGGAACTTATGAAAGAAGAGGTCGCACGAAGAGCTTGAAGTGCAAGAAGACTTCCAGCTGCAAGCAAAAAAAAGCAGGACAGCGCGAGTGGATATCGGGAGATCCGGGGCAATCTGAGGGGGCGAACAAAAGTGTATTCAGGAGATTTGGAAGTAACTGATGGGAACTCGGAAAACGACACTGGTTCTACCGCGAGGAACGGGACTCTTTTCGAAAGGGGGGGGATCCAGGGAGAAAAGACGAGAGACAAAATAGCTCATGAGTCGAGCCAAAGGGGGCGGATTGAAGCGGGCGAGGGAAACTGACCGATATTAAACTCGAAAGAAGGGTGGAAGAGGGCTAGGAGGAGGAGACGCTCGGAGTAGAAAGGGCTTTATTACAAGAGGCTCGTTGAGTTCGCCATGAAAGGCCCTCTACTAGTACGCAGGGCGGCTATCGGGTCTCAGCGAAATGGAAGCCTTCACAGCAGGGCTAGAAAAGAGCTAGGGACGCGCGGGGAAAAGTCGTCAAGTACCACTTCAGGAGTGAAAAAGCGCGCGGGATAAGAAAAGGGAGGCTGTCGATCAGAACTGCGCCCCGCGGAAAGGGGAGCGAGAAAACTTTGGTGATCGAGATACAACGAAAAAAGCTCCAGCAAGCCGGAGAGGACAATGTGGAGAAAAACAGAACGTAAGCTACCGTGGCGAAGGGCAAAACGAAACAAGAAAGCCAAAGTAACGGCAGCTCTGGGAACCGAGGCGCGAATGGTGAGGGCCGTTGTGGCCATGAAACGTTCAGCCCGAGGAGAAGGTCTCTCGGGGTGGGAGGGCCTCACGTAACGGGAACAGAGTGGCCCAGATTGGCTTGACGAGGAAGGAACCGCTATCCAGAGCCCTGCACAGGTTAAAACAACAGATGGGGGGACCGGAAGTTTCGTCTGCAAGGGAGTACGTCACAGGGATGAAGGGATCAACAAAGCTGGGCAAGCCCCCACCACGAGGAAGAAACACCTAAACTCATCGAGCATCGGGGGGGATCAACAGACCAAATGGTAAAAGACTAGCGGTTGGAAGGAGGTACGATTTGCAACGCTAGGAGGGAAAACGAGTCGGCCGGCTCAACGGTCGGAGACTCCGAGCTCATGGGAGCCACGCGAAAACCGGCGCGGGGAACGGAGTCGGCGGGAAAAGACATTGATTATGACCGTCGTGTTTGTGAAAAAAACCCATTCATACAACTTAATCCGGAAAAAATTTGAAAAGAGGACGAAGGCACCGGAAGGGGGAACGCATAGCTGTGCCCGACGATGCGGATTTCGGAGGAGGACACCCATTTTCCAAACAATCCGAAAGCGTGAAGAAGGAAAAAAATGGGAACTAAGGCGCGCAAAAAAAAAAAAAATCGGGTAGATGGGGACACCGGACCGCAACCCCTGTAGAGAGGACGAGTTGGTGGCGTCAGAACGTCGGTGACTTGAAAACTCGCGTAAGATTCCGAGGGAAGGGGGGGTTGCCAGCGACTGGTCGGGGATGCACAGAGGTTGGCATTTTCAGGGAAGGGGGCCAGAGCTGGGCGTTCCAAGCCGGAAGGGGTGGTACGAAAAAGAAGCGCGCAGAGGGAAATGCCAGAAAAAAAAACGCAGAAAACAAAAGGGTTGGTGGAAACTTTCGCCAAGCTCAGGAACTAGTGGGGATTTCTCAAGAAGAGTCAGACCCTGGCGGGCGGCCGATGTAGAAGGAGGAGGTCGGGGAAGAAAAGAGGTTGAAGCAAGCTGAGCAAAGGAAAAAAAGATCCGAGTTGTGCAAGACCTGGGCAATGCGGCCAGACGAGTTGAAAGAAGCACGAAAACAACTACTACGAACGAAGGAGGATCACCCCATCTAAGGCACGCTAAAAAAAAAAAAAAAAAAAAAAAAAAAAAAAACCGAAGGGTTAGCCCATCCGGGCCTCCGGATGGTTGTGGTCCGACACCAACGGAGGAAAAAAGAGATCGACCTCGACACAAAAAAGGAGCTCGTCCCGGATTGGCGTCAGAATCAAACAAAGGAAAAGGGGGACGGGACACTGAATGCCGAGCCTCGAAGAGTAATTGTTTCTTTCGGGAAGGTCTTCCACTCGACGGACTGGCAATAGCGTCAGAAAAAAAGGAAAACACGAGCGGGAGGAATAGGAGCACATTCAAAGATTTGACAGGAACTTCAACAGAATATTGAAAACAAATCTGCTCAGCGCTGGAAGGGGAGAAAAATCCGGAAAAAAAAAAAGGAAAGATCTTGTGAAAAACGCACCGCATGGAAAGCGGCCGGAAAACAACGAGGCGCTGCATTCTGGCGTCATGGTAAGGGAGCGAAGTCCAGAGGGCGAGCGGGGAGGAGAACGTGGGGGGGGGGGGGGGTCTGTTGCAAAAAAAAAACGGCTGGGAAAAAAAGATGACAAAAAATCACGGGGGCAACTAAGACAACAAAGGAAAACGCGGGCACCGCCAAAGAAAAAAGAGTCGGAAAAAAGGTCTGACGCGATTCAAACGACGAAAGAGAAAACTTCGGTCTCTAAAAGCAAAGGGGGGAGGTGTGACAATGTCAGAAGGGGCGTTCCAATAATAACCGGGGAGTCTCTTTGCACTCATTTCGGGTAAAACATTGAGAAGGAGAGGGCAATTCCCCGCTTTCGGAGAGGATTGGGGAAAAAGGAACCCAGGCACAAAGAAAAAAAAGCCTCAGGAAATAGGAGAACCTCTCTTAGGTGAGATGTGCGGAGAAACTGCGGAAAAGCTTGGAATTCAAGCATCATGGAACATGGTGGAAAAAAAAGAGAAAGCGGTCAATAGAAAGAGGGGAAAAATCGAACAAGGGAAAAAACCACTAAGCGATCGTCGTGCCATGGAAGGAAAAATGCGCTCTAAGAAGAAAACCCAGGGGGGGAAGGAGGAGCCGTTTGAAGGGACAGCGTAGGCAAAAGAGAGAACGGAAATCAGTCCAAAACTTCGACATTTCCAAGAGCAGGGGTTGAATGCGGGTGGGAAGGACCTATGCGACAAGAGGGGTTCGTGGGCCGTCGCTATTTGTAAAATCCGGCTTTCCGAAAAAAATGCGGTTGTTTGAGGGGACAAATTCAGGAAGGTGATTCCGAAGATTCAAACCAGACTAAGACGGTAAATCACGAAAAGAGCTTGATTGTTAAAAGCTGGCCGGTTGCTGGAGCGGCTTATGGGGAAGGCCTCGTCAAAGGAACCACGGAATCTGCCGGGCACGGAAACGCACCAAGAGGCCGGACTTCAGAGAGAAGAGGCTCCGGTGGTCACGGTTATCAATTGCCACAACCGAAACACCACTCCACTCAATACTGTAAGGTTCAAGAGGACGTGAGCCTAAAAAAGAAAGCTTTCAAAAAGGAGAGGGGTCCGGTCGCCGTTGAAATTACGGAGGCCCGAGCGGCTAAAGGGGGGTCCATCATCCGTGCTGATGCAGTTGTATCCTAGGAGGGAAAAATAAACCAAAGTTGAGAATGTGTGCCATCAAATAAGAAACCGGCGGGCTAGAGAGGAACTCAGCCTCCTAAGGAGGGGGCCGGATTCACAGACGGCGAAATCCGGGGGAGGGGGGCTCCCTTAAGGAGGGGGGGGTACTAAGACCATAAGAGCCTTCCTTCTTCTACGGTGAAAAGCAGCCCACGGCCGGAAGGAAGGATCAAAACCAGCCACGAGGAAGAACTGAGGGGAGAGCATCCCTGGGAGAAGGGGGGAGGGGGTTTAAGATGGAAGTGTAATTTCGATTCCATCCGATTGGGGTGAAGAAGAGGTAGCGAAGGTCCGGCCGTCTCCCACGAGGGAAACGAGGCAACGCGAGGAGGATTCGAGGGGAATAGGCAAGGGGGTTTGTCGTCCGCAAAAGATCACCTCGCTCAATGAGGCAAATCGACTGTCAAAGTAGTTTGGGGGGAAAAGCGTTTAGAAGAGGGTCAACTCACCGTGAGAAGAAGGGGGAAGCCCACCGCGCAAGGCCATCTCGGCAGCCCTAGGGGGGTGGCAGGGTACGGAACA
>Ga0179593_1735122_pt1 | contig 10170 bp, 10 predicted proteins | sample CZODoug2_1_08_16_FD_185931 | JGI IMG/M metagenome (GOLD analysis project Ga0179593, IMG submission 185931) | Vadose zone soil fungal communities from Angelo Coast Range Reserve, California, USA - CZODoug2_1_08_16fungal (PacBio error correction) | ecosystem: Environmental > Terrestrial > Soil >...
CGGACGGGGGACAAAAAAGAACTTTCTCTTTCGCGATGGACATCGGGTAAAGGAAAAACTCGGGAGACGGATATTTTTTGGTTTATGGGCCCTGGAAGTTTTGAGAATCTTAGGCTCCTCGGGAGGACGGGCGACCACCGCAAAAAAAATTAGATCTGCCACTCGGCGGGGAGCAGAGACGAGTAGATCTCGTTCACAGGGTTCTCTGGAAGAATGTACTAAGCCTAAAAAAAAAGAAATCTGAACAATAAGGCTCATCTCGAGAACGGATTCATTAGGGGGGAGGTACGTCGAAATGGCTCTTATTAGGGAGGGGTGGGAAAGTTTTAAACAGACGCGGGCATCGAAGCTTTGGGGCAGGCTCCCCTGGTAGGAAAGCGAAAGCGATCGAAACTGCCTAAAATCCAAGCTCTCCCTTCCAAACGAAAAAAAGGGGACCAGAGAACGGCTGGGCCAGGGGGGCGCGCCCGCAGAATGGAACGAAGGGAATTCAGAAGAAGTCTGGGGTCTGCTACAACAATGGGAGCTTAGGAAAATGCAATGGGAATGGAGGAAATGTGCCGAGATAGTTCCTTTGCGAGATTGCTCATCTTCATAAGAAAGTCAACATGGGAAAGGGTCAGGGTTGGGGGGTCATTTTCGACAATAAAACCGGCTAGCACAAAAATCCTCCCTGAGCTTGCTAGGTCTGTTTGTCTGCCGTAGGATGACTGACGGAAAGGGGACTAAAACAAAATCCGCCCAAAGGAGGGCACGAGAACATCTGTCTCCAGAGGGGGACTAGACTAAAGCCGCGTCGCCACGCGCAGAGAAGAGTCATAACAACAGGAATCATTCGGGAACGAGGATACGAGGTGCACGTCTTGAGGAGATACTTCCTTTTAAGGGCTCTATGAGTAAAATATGACGAGATGATATAGTAAGGGGGTGCTGTCGAAGGTTGGGGGAAGGTCCAGATAACAATTTACATTAAGGAATCATGAAAGCCAAGAAAAAGAGAACGCCTAAAAGTAGCCTTTTGTTCGAGACCGAGACTCCCAGAAAAGCGAAAAAACCCAGGGCCAGGTCGAAGGAAAAAGCGGAGTTGAACCGTCCCATTAATCCCGATATTCAGGAATAGGGGCTCGACAGGAAACGAAGAAAGGGGAGAAGAGACCAGTAGGAAAAAGAACATCATCTTTCAGGGATGGCCGGCAGGAAACCACGGAGACAGAAAAGCCTAGCAGAGGGGTCTACTTAAAAGGATATCAAAATCCGGAAATGGGAGAAAAAGAAGAGTTAAAAAAAGGTCAAAGCTAATTCTTGCAACTCCTCTCTGGGGGGAACAGGGAAGGAAGACACGGCTGTTAAATAAGGGGCATCGTGCCGGGATGTGGAGCTACCAAAGGGAAAGTCATTGCCCTTCACTAAGAAAGAAAAAGGAGCCTCTATCTGAGGATACGGAGAAAAAATATGGGGAGGAGTCATCCGAAAAGTAGAAGTCAAGAAGGGAAAAGAGAAGAGGCGGTTTTTTTTTGCCAAAAGTAGGCCTTTGTATCAGCGCGTCAACACAACTCTCATTGGAAAGAGGCAACAAATTGGGGGGGCAAGCTCCAAACATAACGAAGGGCTCGCCCGGAGAGGAAAAATCCGAATGAGAAAAGGCAAAAATGTCCCGAAGTCAAGAGGAAGGCAAGCGATGTCGAAAAGAGCACTTGAGAATTGAAAACTTTTTGTTTTATCCGCAAGAGAAAATAGGAAATTTCGCGGAAGAGGTCTTTCCAATTAAGGTGGAGGGGCTTCAGAGATGTCGAGAGACTGGGTGAGCGCCCCATTCTTCCTGGGGAACAAACCCTTGCGTTAAGGGGAGAGTCGCTCGGGGAGAAAGTGGTGAGGGAGGGAGCTCAGAACCATTTACTGACCCGGGGACTCTCTTAGGGGCCGGTGGCAGCTAAGAAAAGAAACTTCTTGGAGGGGAGACCAGTTGGTTGGGAAAACGTGGGGGAAAATTAGAAACTGTCAGCTACAAGAGGTAAAGGCCCGCCATTTAAGCAAAGAAGGAGGAGCGGTAGAAACGGGCAAGGAGGACTGGAAGATGGAGTTTTGGGTCTTCCGTGTGGAACGTGTTCACTATCTTATACAAGCACAGCAGAGGGAAGTTCCGTCAAAGAGAGGTCTATAGATGCAAGCTGACCTGCATAATCCTAGCTTCTTTGGGGGACGTAAAGCTAGGAATAAATCCCCAAAGGGGGGGGGGGGACGTCTTTAGAGAAACTTGCTACGATCGCGGAAGCGCACCGCCACTGAGTTTCGTTCGAAAAAGGGGGACAATGAATGAGGGGAGATCTCACCGCTAATGTAGCCCAGATTTTTTTTGGGGCTGAAACTATTCCTTTATCTCAGTCCCAACGAAGAAGGTTGACTGGCTCTAAATTAAGATGGGTCGTGTCAGAAGAATGAAAAAGGACCCTCAGAAGATCAGTTCCCTCTGCTACATGAGGGTGAGGGGGGGGCCACCATTAAGAAAGGACTCCATGGGAGGAAAGGGAAAAAAAATAACCCAGCAGGCTTCAAAATAAAATAACGGAAAATTCAAAGGTGAGGAACGAGGACTCCTTCACTTTCTGAAATAAAGACGGAAACGGAAAATCGGCAAAGTGGGCAGATGCTGGGGGGGAGGACAAGAAAAGAAAAGACAATACGTCCACCAGAGTGATATCTATTTCAATTTCCGGAAAGCGATCTCTAGGTTTCCTCGCGAAATAGAAGCCAGCGAACAGGATGAGGAAAGATATTTCCAGCGGCGCCCACTCAAATTCTAGAAGAGCCGCTTGAAGCAGTGAAGGGGAGCGGTGGAGAGACGAGAGGGGGTGAAAAAAGGGGTCTTAATGTGCCGATGGTCGGCAAGAAAATACTCCGTGTTTTCCGGGGCAAGACCGGTCCGGAGCTCCCGGGACACATGTGAGGGGCTGAAGGGGCTTGAAGGGTGAAGGAATCACTCCTGGTATTCACCGGCAAGAAGGGTGGGCCGTAACTGTCAAAGGGCGAAGTCATTATGACGCGAGGATTCTGAGACTCCCGGTCGAAAGGGAAGAGAACAGAAAAAGAAAGTGGAAAAGTCATCGGAGGAAGGTATTACAAAATCAAGGAGGAAACTCAATCTCGGGGGGCGGGATGGAAGAAAACGTGAGAGAGAAATTCTGTGGGGGGAGTCTCGACGTCGCCCGGAATCACCATCTTCACTCCGAAAGGGGTGGCTCAGCAAGGGAACCTAAACCAACGCCAGACGGGGGAGCATCTTTGCCAGGAAAGGAGGAGAATCGCAATAGAGCGAAAAATGCTTCCTTCAGGTAAACGAAGGCGTTAGAAAAACTTTTCCACAGGAGAAAATGAAGTCGAAGTAAAGCAGAAGGTTTCCGAGCTTTTACTTCCGGCGAAAAGTTTTAGATTGAACAGTATACTTACAATCTAAGTTACGTGAGCGTGGGCAACAAAAACTATTTTCAGGACAACGTCTAGAACAGCATCTCGTCTATCGGGTCGGCGTTGGAGGGCCATGTGGGGGGGGGGGGGAAGGACACCACCAGGAGAAAAAAGGAGAACCCCCGCCTATAGGCGTCATCCGCAAGGTTTGGAATGAAGGACGATGCAAACAGGAAAGTCGCTCGCCATAGGGGAGGATAAATAAACGAGACTTCGCCGCGAAAGAAGAACTTGCTCAGGAGAGAAGACGATAAAAACTCCCGGTCATAATAAAGGTCTGCGCGAGTCAGTGGAAGAAAAAGAAAGGCAAGGGCTTAGGCGGCATGGAACTTGCAGAAAAGGGATTATCGCGGAGATCCGGCCCTTTCGGGGGGGAAAGCCCAAAGGTCTGGGTTAAGAATATACAAGGGAGAGGGAAGGCTACTTTGGGGGGAAAAAGCTCCTCAATGGCCGAACTCGGAAGAAAAACATCACGGCGTTGGAAAGGTAGAAAAGGGAAAGCGCCCCTGACAATGGAGGCCGGAGAAAGAGCCGCTAGGTGTAGCAAAGCGTCGCGATACTTGAGGCTTGCAGACGACTCTGACTCCTGTGGGAAACGCGACCATCCCGCAAAAACAACCGGCTGCTCCGAGAGGGGGACGCTCGGCAACGGGAGATCTTCTGTGGGGGGGGCTCAAGCCTTAAGAGGGGGAGGGGGAACGGAAAGCTTTATGATCTCGGGGAGAGAGTCTATATCAAAAAAATCCGTCGAGAATCTCGGGGAGGGGAAAACGTAAAACTGTGGGACCAGGCAGAGCTTGTTTACGAATCTCACAACGATGGACGGGGCCGAAAGGAGAGAACGCTAGAGAAGGCTGAATGCAGCGTGGAGAAAAGCGGAAAAACCGGCGGGGGTCCGGCGCCTAAAGTGGGAGGGGCATGAAGGTCGAAAAAAGGTATACGGGGCCGTTTCTTAGAAAGCGTTCCGCGGGGGGTCGTCGGCTTGCTCTCGTGGGGGATTACTGATCTAGAAGGGAAATGCTAGAGGAGAGGGAAGAAAAACATAAGAAACCAACAAAGAAGAGCCAGAAGTCGCAAAAGCCGAACTCGGCGGCATGCCATATTGGAAGAAGCCGGGAAAAGGGATCCATGGAACAGAAAACAAACGGTGGGCGAGGAAGCGCCCGCGTAATCATAGCAAATGGAAGGGGAGAAGGATTGAAGGTGTCGCGAAGGGGTCGATCGAGGGGGAGAGGGGACTTCCGCCATACCGAAGGCAAAAAACAAGTAGCCAGGAAGTGACAGGAGAGGTGAAAAGCGCAAACATTCAGCCGAGAAAGGACCTTTTCATGAGAGACGGCAGCAATCGAGAGCAATGAAGGGCTTCATAGAGAATCTGTGTCCTCTGCATGAGATTCTGCAAAAAAAGGAACCCTTTACCGGCTATCAGGGGGGGGAGGAAGAGTAGCAAGAGGGGAGCAAAATTACACATCAACTTAAGCGGCCAAGACTTATTGAAAGTGCATTTTTGGGCCCGGGAATAATCTCCACACATGAAGAGAAGCGACCTGCAAAGATTAAAGACAAGCGAAGGCCTGGTGGAGGGAGTAATCTTGGAAGCAGTCTCGATGAGGCGATTCAACAGTCTAGAGGGAAGTATGCAGCGTAATGTAGGCCGCGCTGATAGCTGGAAAAGCCCCAAAAGGGAAGGGAAAGGGGAGGCACGCGTATTTGAACAACTTTATGGATTTCAACAAGCCAGGGGGGAAATGGCCGAGTACGGCACCCGGGGTGATCAGCTGGAGCTCGGAGCTCCGAGTTTTGGGAATGTCTAATCGGGTAGGCGAAGAAGAATATACGGAGCCGGGGGCTATACGAGGGAGCGCTCTCCTTATTGGGTTCTTACTTGAGGGGGGGGGGGGGGGGAATCAACTAGCGATGGGTTACGAAATAAAAGAACATAAACCAAAAAAAACATATAGGAGATCACCTAGAAAAGGAAAAGATTTCCATCTGTCAACTAAAAAGTTCTGGGGAAACAAAAGCGAGAAAGGTGCCTCCAAAAGGTGAGAAGTAGTCCCTGGGTTAGCGGGAGGCGACAAACAGGGACCCATGTAAGGCGCTAAAAAGAGTGGGGGATTAAGGGATAAAAAAAGCATTTTAAAGAGAGGAAATACAAGTGTGGGGGGGGAAAAAAAAGTGCTGGGCAGGAAAACGAGTAGCAGAAACTTCATTGGAGCAAAAGAGCCGCTGTAAGGGATGACTCGAAATCACCTGGTCCAGATAAAGGCTGAATAACATGAAGGAGGAGGAGAAGAGAAAGCTTTAGGAAGAAGAGGGGGGGAATACTATGCTGCAAAGAGGGCGACTAGGGAACTATCTTCCCCATCGAATAAAGACCCTGCCAAAGGGAAAACGGTCAACAAGGCGGTTTCTTGGTCACGGTGGTCAAGACGCCTCATGAGGTGCGATCGGAGGTCCGAAGCTTCAATAGTGTCCGGCATACTATAGTACAAGACCTAATACCCATTCGTCAGGAAAAAGGAAGTGGTGATAAATTCTCCTGCACGAGGGGGAGAGAACGACGAAGGGCATGAAAGGAAGGAATAGTATGCTCTCCGCGCTATGATCAGCCACCAAAGTTCTCGGCACGAGGAGAAAGACTTTCAAAACCGTGGAAACACTTGAAAACGTAGTAAACCCAACGCTGCAAAAAGCCATACGAGAAGGGGGGAGTTCAGATTATTCCTTCATCCTGGGGGGAGAGTGCGGATCATGTCCCAGGAAGGGCCCCGAGAATTTGACCAGGAAAGGGATTAGGAGTGAAAAGGGAGGATAAAATGGTCAAATTCTCTTTTCAGAGGGGCAAGAAGAGAGTATCCAGAAAGCATCCTAGAAGAAAAATCGTCTTTCTCCGCCGTCGGTTGGTGACGTTGGGGTGGAGACCTCTGAATTCTCTTCTGCAAGGACAGTGGTCACATGCCTCGCTGCCGACACGACGGACCTAGGGGGGTGCCTGCATCGTAAAAGAAAATCCTCCTATTCACGAGAAAAGGGAATTGCGTTGACCGCAGGAGAAAAGGGGGTTCGGAAAGGTAAAAGTGTACTTCGGAGGCATGTGATTGGCGGGGGGAGGGGCGCCTGCGGAAGCGTATGCATTACCACGCAAAAGGAGGAGGACAGAAAAGAATTTAGGGAAAGGAGAAATGAGGAGCGTAGTTTGGGCGCCGTTTATAAATCTCTTGACGTAGTGAAGGAATCTGGTACATTTTTGGTAAGGGCCGAGGGGAAGGACTCTCGCATATACGTTTCCCTGTTGCAGAGGGCACCTTATCTTCTAAGAAGCCCGCTCGTCGTCCTCGTGGGAGCTAAGGGGAGGGGGAATATCGATATGAGGGAAATCTAGTTGATTGAATAAGCGGTCGAAAAGGTATGGAAATGCCTCCTCGGGGGAATGCAGAACCTGAGAAAACTGGGATACAAGCTTTAGTAGCGTCCAGTCACAGGACCTCCGAGAAGATATGAAAGTTCGTTCCCGAGGAAGTACATCGTGTTGGGAGGGGCCGGCATAAGCAAAGAGAAGCCCTTCAGATCGTGCAGGCCATCCGTCTGGTGGGTTGGCCACGAGGAGTCGTGAAAGGGAAGCAAAGGAACTCGGTACCAGGTCAGGCACACGTCGGTGCTCAAAGATGAGGTGGGGTTTTCTGGAGAGACAAGCCCCTCCTGATGTTAGGACGTCTCCTCGTTGAGAGGGGAACCGCCATCAAAAAACCCCGAGAAGAAGGAATATAAAGTACGAGTTCACTCCGGGAGTTCATTTTATAACTCGAACGCTCTCAGAAGGGCGAAAACGGGAGAAAGGAACAATAGTCATGAGGCAAAGGGGTACTCGGACCGCCAAATGTCGCTGATTGGGGGGACGGCCGCCGAGGAAGTACCGTAAAGGGGGGGTTGCGCCTTTGGGCAAAATGGCGTGTAGAAAGGGGGCTGATCCGGTAAGCCAGAGGGGGGAATCCGGAAAGGGAAAAAAATCGCGGGAAGAAAATCTCCCTCCAGAAGAGGGAGGCGGAAGGTTTCTCGCCCCATAATTGGAGCCGTCCTCCTTAAGAGAGGAGGGGCTGGGGAGGAGCACAGGATGGGATCTTGAATCGGTCACAAATTCCCATGGTGAGAAATTTTGCCTCGGCTGTTTGCTAGGGGTCCTTTTGCGATGCTTCCGAGGTCGAAAGAAAAATGTCAAAAGAGAGAGGTACAGGGGGAGGGGGTTTCGGTGAGAGAAAGAAAAGCGCAGGGGAAGCCGGCTAGCACCATCGCTCTCTGCCGCCCTGACGCTTGTCGCTCGGAGGGTTTTTTTTTGGGAGGGCCGGGAAGGAAAGGAAAATAAGGCCCGGCTACTGGACAGCAGGGCTCACATCGACGCATCTGGAGAAGAGGGGTCGTGTTGGGACGAGAAAAAGAGAAATAGCCTCGCCAAGACCACCACGCTCATAGACAAAATCCGGGTGGGAGGCGTAGTCACTGATAGAAAAAAGGGAGGAGCAAATCGATGTCACCTTTATTTATGGCAGGTCCAGGGAAAAACTACTTGGGCGGTCCGAACATATTTGCATGCCTAGAGAGAGTTCGGCGGAGTTTTCTCGTCGCAGTGTTTTTGGGAAGTGGGAGTTCTAGAGGGATCCTCTACAAGTTTGGGTGACTCAAGACGACCGAATCTAATCCCGCAAAGAAAAATCCTCCGACCACGCGGGGAGGGTCTCATAAGACGGAAGGGGTACCCTTTTGTCGAACGAGACGCGAAAAAGGCCGCCGACACCAGCACTTCTATCAGTACTTTTTCCGCAGCCATCAGCAGGAAAGGAGCTGCCTCATCGCGTAGATTACGGGAAAAGAGAACCCGCGACGCCCTCGTTGGGGGACCAATTTGCGGAAAAAGGGCCATCATCGGAGGGGGTAGGGGAAAGTTGGCGCTATCGCCTGCGGAGTCTACTGTAATATCGGAAGAAAAAAGCAAATGGTCCAGAAAGTAAGCTTACCCGAAGAGGGAGCTACGGCGGAGAGAAAAGCTTGGCAACAACAGCGATCACGTTGCGCGAAGCGGGGGTAGGAGACACGAAAGAAGGGTCGAAGGACGGGGGTGGTGCCGAATCTGAAAACTCATATACAAAGAGCGGCGGAAAGTTCGTCGACCGGCACGACTAAGAGTCGAGAAAGCGATCTAGGAATCCGGCGAAACAGGTAATTCTGTGGAACGCAAATTTTCAGTGAAGTGTCTGCTAGGGAAATGAGAATCTCCGGGGGAAGAAAATCCGACAACGCCTTGAGGTGGAGCCTCTGAATCTGCCTTGATGAGAAGAAAGCGTCAACTTCTACCCCAAAAAGAGACAGGACCGGCCCAGAGAGAAAGGGACATGGGTTTCGCCTCGACAAAGAAAGGGGGCCGAAAAAAAGAGAGAATCCTCGGAAGGGGACTCTCGGGGGGTAACGTCCGCCCAGGCAAATCTCTTCCGGGCCATCTCAGAAGCTCCAAATCTTAACTGTTAAGTATAATCTCCACAGAAGGAAATTCTCTGCTCTAAGCTCCTCGGGAGGTCTTCCATATGGGAGGGTTCGGAAAGCCATTCATTATGAAAAGAATTGTGTATTAAGCTCTCCCTGTCATCTGGAAATCTCTAGGCTTCTTGATAGCGAAGGGTTTTCCTAATTTTCTCATCTCAGTGGGGGGTTCTTCAAATTAAAGGGTAAGGAAAGAAAGTTTCCCCTCAATCGTACCAAAACTATGACTCGAGAGGATAGCCGTTGGCAGCTTCACAACGGAAACGAATTCTTGGATGGAGTTTGCCCAGGTGGGTGGTTTCCGAATGGATCCGCCAGATTGGAAGAAAATCTAAAAAAAGGGGACTGGAGGCCCGCCATAGCCGGACACAACAAGGAACTAGACTAAACCGCAAGATCGAGAGAAATCTGCGGGAAGGGGAACGGGAAGTGGGGAAGAGGGGGAAGCGAAGCGCCTGACAGAAAGATTGGATCTTCGCGATCACGGACCTGACCGAAAGGGAAAGAGTGATCACGAAAAGGAAGAGGTGAGGTGCTGGAAATCACGCTGCAGGGCCATCAGAAAAACCAAGGCGGTGTGGGAAACGGGAGGGGGGGGAATTATTTTTATCCCGACTACTAGATGCTCACAACAGCAAAAAGACTCTGGTAGTTGAGGGCTCGATTTCCATGGCCATACCGGAGGTCTATGAGATCGCAAAGGTAGCAAAAGGGTTGTCATTAAGATATATTTACCTTTAAAGACCCCTGAAAAGAAAAACCAAGAGCCTATTGGGGGCTTTGACGGGGGGGGGAGATTAAGGGGGGGTCATTTTCTAGGACGAATCATTCGGCTCTGAAAAAGAGGGAAAACAGAAGAGCGACCGCCGGCGGAGAATTTGAAAGCAGGGCACAATTGAAGGAAAGGGATCCAGGTTCTTCAAATAAGTAGGGATTTCACAGCCAGATCTAAGGAAACAACCCCAAACAAAAAGGGCGCTTTTGGACAATATTTGAGGAACGAGGGGACACTGTCTGAAGCTGAAACGTTTCTCCAAAAAAAGGGAGGGGTCGCGAAACTTCAAGCCATCTGGCTGAGTCTACCTCGAGCTAACAGCTAGACCGACGAACCGTATGCCCCGAAGAGGAGACAATTGAGCAAGCGGATCGGAAAAGGGGGGTGTCCCGCCGACGAAG
>Ga0179593_1216576_pt1 | contig 10169 bp, 13 predicted proteins | sample CZODoug2_1_08_16_FD_185931 | JGI IMG/M metagenome (GOLD analysis project Ga0179593, IMG submission 185931) | Vadose zone soil fungal communities from Angelo Coast Range Reserve, California, USA - CZODoug2_1_08_16fungal (PacBio error correction) | ecosystem: Environmental > Terrestrial > Soil >...
ACCCTAAGGGACAGAGGCCAGAAGTCAACAAGCGGTTGGGAGGAGGTGGAGGACACAAACCAAACAAAAGGGGAAAAAAAAAAAAAAAGGCACGAAGGCACGAGCGAAGCGAGGAATCAGACTCGGAAGCTGCTGGATACAGGTGCCTTATAAAATGGGCCCGCCGCGGGGGGGGGAGAGCCAAAGCCTCAAGTGATCACACAGGGAACGAAGTAGTGATGGGAGAAAAAGGGGTCGTGACGCGGGGGGGGGGGCCGACCGTTGGAAAACAGGGCAAAAAACCAAAACATACTTTGCCAGAAGCCAATTTCAAAAAAATGGGGCGATGAGGGGAAAGGTATCTTGGCTTTGGGCGTTTTTTGTCCAGACGCACCCAAGAAAAAACAACTCAGAAAGGGTCAAAAAAACCCGGGGGCCAATTAATTTGTTGGTGCAAACCCTGCAGCCACCCGGGCAAGGACCCCAGAAAATCAAAACCAGCAAAAAAAAGTCCACACTTAATCAAAAGAAAGACGAAGGTTTATGCGCAAATCAAACCAGCCAAGGCAAGGGGGAATCCTCCAATAAAACGGACAAACTGGGAGAAACAGGCCGAAAAAAACTTGGAAAAGAAGGTCGTCAAATTGAAATAAGAAACCAAAAAGTTGTTCGGAACGCGTCAGTAATAGAAGGGGGACAGGGAGGATGCAGGGGGTGACAGGGGGGCGCAAGAAGTCAAAGAGAGGGACGCGGCGCAATGAAAAAAAGAGAAAAAGCTGGGGGGAACAAAAAAAACGAAATTGGGGGCCAAAATACAATCAACCCCAATCACTCATTCATGAAAGGGGAGCAGCCTTCGGGTAGTCACAGTTCATGAAACGGTGGAAGGCACTAAGATGCCGGACTTTCCGAATCATGCAAAGAACTGAAGGGCCAAAATCAACTTCAATGCAGGAATACTTTGGGGGGCAAAACTGCAAAATCAAAAAAAAAACAAATCCTGCAAAAAACTAAAAAGTTGAAACGAATTTCCCAATCGGACACTCGAGCAAGGAAAGTTTAAAAACAAAAAAAGCGGAAGGAGGGGGCATCGGAACAAAAAAAAAAGTAAAACGGGGGGTTACCAGGGGCTATCCATTTTGAAGAAGACGACAAAGGCCCGCAGAGGAACGGCCCACCGGCACAAAGAAAAGTTTCCCCGTGGAGACGACACATGGGGGGGGCGACGTGCGGATCCGCACGAAAAAGGCTTTTGACGTCGAAGAAAGAGACATCGGAAAAAATTCAAAAAAAAAAAGTAAACGGGGGGAAAAAAGGGGGGAAAAAGACCGCGGGACCGTGGGTGTCGTGCAAACAAAAAGCAATGGTAAACGATCACCATAACCGTCACCAGGGGAGTCGCCGTACCAGCCGTAACAAAAATGTACCTGTGGCTGGTTCAAGGACAGGGGGCTGGGTGTTTTTGGGGGGTTTGGGCAAAAACGCCAAAAAAAAAAAAAAAAAGAAAAATGAACACAGCGGGGGGGGATTTTCCTTGACCCCTACGCCGCCACTCACAAAAAAACACAGGGAAAAAGGGCAAAATAAATGGGGGGGGGGCGTTCCCATGGGTGTCAAAAGGGCAAGCACATAAATAAGAAAGAAGCAAAAATAACGCACCACCTTGTCCGGTGGGGGACTGCAGAAGGAGGGAAACAAGGAATTGAAAAGACCGACGGGCCAGTAAAAAAAAAGAAACGGAAAAAAAACCAGTCGAGTTGTGGGGAAAAAAAACAAAAAAAACAAAAATCGGGAAAGAATCACCGGAGAAAAAAAGTAAACAAAGGACCAACAAGTTCGCCAAAAAAAAGCCCCCCCGACCCCTTTTAAAGCACCAAAGGGAAAAAAGTTCCAGAAAAAAAGAGTTTGGGACGGGGGAAGGGGGCTCCAACCACCAACAAAACGTATTCCCATATCAGGCGCCAAACGGGGGAAAATGAATCATCAAGGACGACATTGGGGGGGTGGAAAAAGCCGTAAGGAAAGTGTTGACCAATCCAGAAGGATCTGACCAGACACAACTCCATCCCTAAGAACAAAAAAAAGATGATAAAAAAACATCCAGGGTAAGCCAATTGGTTAATAAATAGGCCGCTGCTAAGGACAACAACTTAAAGCGTTGGGGGTAAAGAATGTCCCCAGCCGAAGCAGGGGTAGGGAAAAAAACAACACTTCCAGCACAGAAATTCAGAGCAAACTGGAACTGAATCCGACTAAGAGGCCAGAATGGACAGGTCTCAATTTGTTGGGGGGACACGCCAGTCGATAAGGTTGCGGGCAAAACCAGGTCCCGAAAAAGTAAACTAAAACCCGCAAACTTCTTTCAAAACAGTGAAGGGGGGCAAAAAAAAAGCAGTAAAGGTTTTTGGGGTGAAAAGCAGGAAAACGCCAAACCAGACCGGGGTCCTTGGGGGCGGGCCAGGGGCCGTTTGTTACAAAGGGCGCACCGAACCACAGTCGCATGAGAACTCCGGTAGCGGGGAAGGAAAAATACCCGAAGGACAAACTTATATGGATGTTCAATTGCGCTCGAGAAAAGAAAAAAAAGCTTGGGATAACTGCAACACCGGAAATCGGTTCAAACAACGGTAAAAAAGGACCAGGAATTTGTCAAAAAGAGGCCCGCTGGTTATTTAGGTGACAGGGAACAACACGAAAAACAAAAAAGTGAACCGAAGGAAAAAAAAAGGGGGGGCAAGGGTTGTGGAGGCAAACAAGGTTGGGGGGCAGGGGACGTTTAAAAACAGGCAAGGTTGCGGGGGAATCCCGTGGGGCAAACACAAACTAAATGATGAGAACACGGGACATTGCATGGTCCAAAAAGAGATTTGTGCAAACCAAAAGAAACGCTGATCAAGGGAACAACATACCAGAGGTGTTGGTAAAAAAGGGGAATAAAAAGCAAGGGTTGTTGGCCCGAGGATACCGGCAACGAGGAGTACTGGAGAAAAGAGTGTGGTGAAACGAAAAAAGATCGTCCTGTCAAGGCTTCCCGGAAGAATCATTCACCAAGAAGTCTTGCTGAAAGGAAAACCGTGGGCAATTGAACGAAGGGGGGCAGGCGCGCCCACTGAAAAAATCAGATCAACGTGCGTTTAACAGGATTTGCAAAAACAAATCGACGGCCAGGAACTCATAATCCAGGTACTCGGGTAAAAAAAAAGAGGTGTCCAAACCCGAATAGGGGGCAGACAAAAAGGAGGGAATCAGGAATCTCAAAAAACAAAAAACGGGGGAGTGATTAAGAGAGAGGAAAAAGCGCGGAGGAAAAAAAGGAATTCAAAAAAGGTGGGAAAAAGTTGGTACCAGAGAAGGGATACGGGAAAAACGAAAAGGCTAAATGTGCAAGTGGAAAAAAAAAGAGGTCGGGGCAGAGGGAGGGGACGGAGCGCCACATGACTGGCAATTCACTGGGGCGAATGCAAGAATGAAGGGAACCGAAGATGTATCATGAAAGCTCGAAACAAGGGAGAAAATTTGGGTGGGTAAAAAGGTCAACAAGGAAAAAGGAAGGGGGGGACCAGGGGCAAGGACGTTGAAAAAAAAAGGTATGCTGCCAAACAAATTTGATTTCGTTGAAAAAAAACTCTTGTTGGGTGCCCCTGATCACGCAGAAAAAAAGATAGTGGGAAGATGGCAAAGAGCACCAAGAAAAGGTGACAAACCAAACCACGCTTCAAACAAGACAAAAGGGAGAAAGAAGGGCCAAAGGTGGGGCAGGAAAAAAAAAGCGCAAGATACAGGCATGGGCAAGGAGGAGAAAAGAAGAAAAAAAAGGCGACGATTATGGGGGATTAGAAAAACACTAACGGGTGTTTGGCGTAAAGGCTTTTAAACAAACAAGGCGTGGAAAGATAAGTTGAAGGGGTCCACCACAAGGGTTAATGGCTAAACGGGAAAGGCACCGACTACAAAACATAGAAAGGGATATGTGGACCAACATTGGGCGCAGGACCGCCGAGTGTCAGCTAAAACAAAATGGGGGAGGGGTGGTGTTCTCAGCAAATAACTTACAAGGTCAAATTTCACGGAAAGAGAAGTTTGACGGGGAGAAGGGACGGAGGAAGAAAACAAATGAATACAGAGGAGAGGTCTTTCACGGCGTAAAGTTCTGGGGAGATTGGTTAAATTTGGACTAGGTGCAGTGGGGAGCCGCGGGAACATCAACGAGGGGCGGTGGGGCAAAAAAAAGTCAAAATTTTAAAGACTCAGAAAGTCAAATTGGTAGAAACCGCTGACCTGGGGGGGTTCTCATATGGGTGGGGGAAAGAAAGATTGTGGAATTTCTGGGGGGGGGGGAAAAGAAAGCCTTGGAATTTGGGATTGAAAGCCGCGCGGAAACACACAGCTCACGGGGGGATGGCTAATTGGGGGGGAAAGTAGGGGTGCGCGGATAGCGTGTACTGCGTGGGGGCGATTGGGAAGAAGGTGTGGGTTTGGGGGGGGAGCAAAAGACCCCGGACAAAAAAGCAGGCGGAACGGCGGGAAAAAGGTAAGTTTAACCGGTCAAGGGTTGGATGGGCAGATGGGTTAGGGGGAACAAAGGTAAGTTGCCCCCAAAAAAAAAGTATCTACCAAGTGCTGAAGATGCAAAGAGATGACCAGGAGAGAAATTAAAAAAAAGGCAGAGTCCTACAAACTAACAGCAAAAGACCCAATACCAAAACCCGTCAAAAAAGAACCAACGTGGAAAAACATTTGGACGGATTTATGAAGAGAAAAACTGCATCCACCAAAAAGAAAAAAAGTGACCCCAATGATTCACCCTGGGAAATGGGGGGGGGGACGTGGGTGACTGCCGAAGAAAAGGGGGGGGAGGAACCACTAAGGGGGGCAATGAACGTTGGGTCATAAAATATTTGGAAAAAAGACCTTCAACAGAAGAAGTTTGGCGGGAAAAAACGGACAAGGGGACGGGGCCAAAGGTTGGAGGGTAAGTGGTTATCGTTGGGGGTAAACAATGTTGAAAGATTGGCTCACGAAACCGGTCAGGTGACGTCCCAGGAAAAAAATGAAATTTGTGAAATGAGGGACCATGTATTTTGGAGGGAAAGCGGGGGAGCATTATCCAACCTGGGGGGAAAGGCACCAAGAGGAAAACTGGAGGGGTCGACACTTGGGCACCGGGAACAATGTAACTGGGAATTGAGAAGGGGACTGAAAAAAAACAAGGGTCGTAGGTGAACAAAGGGAAGGGGACAGGAACACTTTAAGGTGGAGAGACACGGGAGAAAAACTCGAAAGGAACTTGTAAAAAGTGTTGAAAAGGGGGGCATGGAAAAAGTGCAACAACGGGGGGAACGCGGGTTCAACGAGCAGCGTGCTGGAAGGGGGTCACATTCTACTAAAAAAGTGTCAAAGTCTAGGAGACAGTGAGGAAGAGAAAAATGTCAACATTCTTCGTGAATGTGTACCGCGTGGAAAGACGAAAAAAAAAAAAAAAAGAAACAATTGATGAAGGGGCTGGGAGAAGTTAAAAAGGCCACGGGGCCAATCGGGGGGAACCACGCCAAGGCAAACCGGATGGGATAATCAGCAGCGATTGGGAAAAAAGGGTCTTATCAAAAAAAATGTCAAGAAAAAGAAAAAACAATTGGGGACTTAGGGTGGGTCTTGACGATAAGAAAAACTGGTCAGCACGGTGGTGGGGGAAACAAGGGGCTAAAGAGAGGGGGGCTCGGGGACGCAAGTGGGGAAAGGGGGTAATTCGGGGAGAAATACGCTCATGTGATTTAGGAAGAATCTCTGATGAATTTTCGGAGGAACTTGAGGGGGTGAGGGGGGGGGAAAAAGGAAAAGGTTAAGCACAGTTGGTAAAAATGGGTGTGACCACGGGACAGGACCTGAAAAACAAATCAAGGTGAACGGGTAATGAAATATAAAAAATGGAACAGGGAACTTGGTTTACCTAACGAAGGGTGGGGGGGGGGCAGGCCTAACAGGCCCAAGGCAGAAAAAGAAAAAGGGCGAGGACGAAGGAAGGGGTAAGGGGGTGTGGTTAGAGGGGGCGGAGGAAAAAGGCAGTCAAAAGTGAATAAGCCCCTTGTAGACCAATAGAGAGGGAGTCTCCATCGCGAAAGGGAAATTAACAGACAAAATGGAAAGGTCTGGGTGAGCAAAATGGGTGGAGTTTGGAACGACAGAATAAAAACGCCTGGGGGAAAAAGAGGGGATCCAATGGGGGGAAATAAATGGGCACAACAAAGTCTAAACTCAAAAAAAACCCAAAACTTGAGTATAAATGAAAGAGAAGAGTGGACAAAAGACCGGTTGACCAAACTGACCATCAAATAGGACCAAAGGTTGTTATTTGTGTCAGGGAAAATTGCGGGGGGACAAAAACAAAAAAGAAAAACCGGGGAAAAGAAGGGTGTCCTTAGAATTGACGGAAAGGGGGAAAACGAGTAATCTCTAGGAAGAAGCAGTTGGCGGGGGATACAGTGCGTTAGACCTTAGGGGTGTGGGAAAGAACCAAACGACAAAAACAAAACTTCGCTGTCCCCACCCATTAATTCCCCACAGGGGGGGTAGAAAAACAAAAAGAAAAAAAAAAAAACCGAAAGAAATAAAGGAATGGAGGATAGAAAAAATTAAAAAAGGGGAGGGGAAAGAAAGAGCCTTATATGAAAAGTATAGAAAAAAAAAAAAAAAACAAAAAAGACACTGTCAAAAGACTCCCAAGCCAAAGGGGTGGTTACAACAACGCATTTGGCTGCCCCACCGGGAGGCATGCCCCCCCCGGACTGCAACGACGGGTTTTTGCCCGGGGCTCTTGCGACTGCCGGAATTCAAACAAGGGGCTCAGCCATGGCCAAACGAGTGGCAATAAGGTTGGTTCAAGATAAGGTGTGGTGGGGTGTAATGGGGGATGTGGGAGGGGGGAGGGGTGTGGGGTGGGTTGCACCCCCCGCCCTGGGTAGTCGATTCATCCCAACCACACAATCACACGAAGAGGCGCGTACCACACCACTAGAAAAACAGCCAGTCCGACGACTGGGGGAAAATCACAAGCCCACAAAAACGAGAAGGGTTAAAGGAGAAAAGTAATATGCCGACAAGGGAACAAAAAGCCTGCCAAAGGAACAAACAAAACGAACAGCAAATTGCGAAACGCAAGGCCAAGAGATTATCAAGGGGGGTTCAGGGAAAAGTGACAAAACACCAGGGGTCAGGAATCCGGCCCAGAATTTACAGAAGGACCCCGGTTGATTTGTGGTCGGGGGGGTGCAGGGTAAAAAAAGTGCGCAAGGGCCAGTTGGGTCAATTAAAAGCTGAAGGGGACGCGAAGAAAGGCACTGCTCAAAGAAAGAGTGGGGGTTCCCGGTTTGGGACAAACCTAAAATATCCCGGAAAACAATAGACATGAAGGGGAAATGCGCAAAGGATGAGGGGTCCAAACGGGGGGAAACATGAAAACGAAAGAAACATGACTTCATCGAACTTGGTCATGCCCAAAGGGTAATGCTGAAAACGTCAATTGGGAAAAAATGGGCAAGGAGTAGATAAAAAACTTTTCACTTACTTGAAAAGCACGTAAAGAAAGACATCGTGTAAAACCAAAGCGGGGGGGGCCCAGAAATCAATACAATAAAATTGAAAACGCGGGCGGAAATTGCAAGTACTTCAAAACTTAACGGGGTTGTCCCGAACGCAAAAAAACAAAAGGGGAAAAGGGGGCTGGCAGAAGCGCCAAGCTCCCCACAAAACGGCAAAGGACCAAAGGGTGGGGACCGAAGGTATGCAGATGTCCAACGTGGGGGCAGCAACGGGAAAAGGAGCCGCAACGAAAGGGTTTGTACGCGGATAGACAGCAGAAAGGGCTTTTCATAACCAGAAGAACGTTGGGGGCAGGGCTGCGAAACGCGGGGAAGGTCGTACCCAAGGGCGGAGACTGGTAAAACACGATGCAAACTTCCCCCCGTCAAACAACCAGGTCAGGGCACAGGGCAAGGGGTGGTCCAGACGTGAGACAAATTTTAAAGTGGGTCCTGGGGTACGGTTTGGTTGGTTCAAAAAACGGGAAGGGGTGGTCCAGGTACCGTTTCTCTTGGGGGGGGAAGCCAACGGAAATGGGGAATCAAAACAAAGAAAAAGAAAACAGCGTGGGGGGTTCCAAAATGGGGAACCGCTTGGGGGGACGCCAACAAAGGAACCAGGTAACAGGAAAAAAAAAGGGAAATCAGAAAAAAAACATTTTGCCAGGTGTTTGCCCCCAACGGCTAGACCTACAAATAAGCAAAAAATCATTCCAAGGGTGTCACTTGGGGGAAGAGGAAGGTTTGTTTCAAAAGGGGCAAACCGGAATTCGAAAGACGTCGGCCCCGTTTCAAATATCCCAAAGTCCGGGGGAGAGGTATTTTGAAAAGGACTTGAAAACGAAAGAATGGGGAATAAGGTGCCGCAAAACCATCAATTGGGCCGCCAAAGGCTCCGACGTAACCACTGGAACAAAAGGTCATCAAAATGAGCAAAAAAAATGAACAATGCGGGGGTTGTGAAGGCACCGGGGCACACTTAAAAAAACAAAACAAAAAACAACCGTGGCAACAAAAGGTCAACGCCAGCAAGAAGGGCAAATGAAATCCAAAGGAAGACGTTGGGGCGCAGGGGCGGAGTGGGTAATTCAAAAGAGAAGGACCCCCCCTGCAGTTCAAAGGGGGGACAAGAAACAAAACAAACAAACAAACCAGAAAAAAAAAACTAAAGTGATAAAGAAAAAAAAAAAAACACAACGCCGAGGGCGAAAAGGTTGAAAAGAGGACAGCGGGCGATGTTCCACAACTCCGACAAAGTGTGATGGTAAGCCGGGCATTCCAGCGACAATGGAAAAAAGACAAAATTAAAAAAAAACTCAAATGGAGAAGAACGGGAAACAGAAGGAACTGGTTTGCTATTCAATTACAGGGAGGGAAATGGGTTTTTGGGGTTGGTGTGCGGTGTTTGGTCGAACTTCGGAAAAAGGTTGCAATTGGGTTTTTTTTCAAACACAAGACAGCCCAACACAAAACGGCCAAATTAACTTTCACAAGTGGGAAAATGGGGTGGGAATGGGTCACCTAAAAAGGTGGGTTTTTGAAAAGGGCCAAAAAAGAAACAACGGATCAGCAAAAACAGAAGCCAACTTTCTTTCAGGGCCTCAAGGAAGCGTGAAACTTAATACGGAGCTATACAGGCGGAGGTAAGAAGGTAGGAGCGGGAGGGGTCGCTAAAAAGAGATGAAGAGCTGGATCAAGGTCTATCAAATAGGGGGTTTCGCGTTCAAAAAATCCCCCAGAGAAGCTGGGGAGGGAGGCTGTGGAAAGAACAAGCCACTAGGGAACCCTGTATGTCTTAACCGCCTGCACAACAAAAGACTGTAAAAAGCCTTCCAGACAACTACAGGTCCAACGGAGAAAAAGGAGGGTTTGTGTCGCAACCAGGGGTGTTTTGTCAAAAACACCGGGGTCCCTGTGGGGAAAAAACGGTTTGGGTTCCAAAGGGGGACGCACCTGGGGAAAAAGTTTCACGATTTGGGCCAGCCTGGTGACTTCCAGGGGACACAGAGGTTTATGCTTGAAAAAACGAAAGAAAATGGCCAAGTGGATGACCGGGGCAATTTTGTCCAAACCGCCCTAAAACGTGGCAGGACGTTGAGGGCGGTGTTGAAGGAATCAATGGGGTTGGTTGGTGTCCAAGGCTCAAAAACGGAGAACATAATAAAAGGGGTTTGCAAACAAAGCACTGATAGGGGGGCCACAAAACAGGTTTTTAAGTCGAAGAGGTAAAAGGGTTGGTGGGGTGGGGGCCTGTCCACACACAACATGGAAAAACGCGGACAACGAACACTTGAAACCTGGCTAGGAGTTTTGAAAAAAAGAACAACGACAGCTTCTTTTTGTGGGGTTAAGGGTCTGACCCATGGGAAAAGAAATCCGGACCATAAAGTCTTGCAAAAGGGAAAGAAACGGGGGGAATGTGAAAGTCAGGGCTTAGGGAAAAGACAACTGGTCGGGCCGGGGGTCCATTTCTGCCATTTTATAGTTGCCGCAAAAAGGGGAATGTTCAAAAAAAAGCGAGCTCTCCCCTTCTAAGCAGAAAAAGGGGGGTCAGGAATAATGGTAAAAGATGTTTCAAGGACACGACCGAATGATGGGGGGAAATCAACTATTTTT
>Ga0179593_1276212_pt1 | contig 10169 bp, 13 predicted proteins | sample CZODoug2_1_08_16_FD_185931 | JGI IMG/M metagenome (GOLD analysis project Ga0179593, IMG submission 185931) | Vadose zone soil fungal communities from Angelo Coast Range Reserve, California, USA - CZODoug2_1_08_16fungal (PacBio error correction) | ecosystem: Environmental > Terrestrial > Soil >...
CACAAGGCACTATAAGCATTTACCGACGAAGGAAAATTGACCTCCCTTTACAGGTAATACAGTAACGCCCCTTATCAAAATCCCCTCTTCTGAGGCAAACCCAGAAAAACCGAAGACCAGGAAAAGCAGCAAACCTAAACACTAAATACCCACCAACCGTATCTAGGCTCCCCTGCACGAGAAGATACTGACATTCTCAAAATACCCTGCCACAAATAGACCCCGGTATTGTTCCCAAAGCTTTGACGCTCTCACCGGGGAGAAAATAGCAACGTAAAAAACCGCATCGCATCAGTCATTCGCGCCCTCCAGAAAAAAGGAATCAAAAACCCTCAAAGAAGACTAGAGAAAAACAGTGAAAAATCTCCAAAAAATCAGTACACCCCTGACTAAAAAAAGAAGCAGAATAAGCAGGATCAATTCAGGCCGATACCGTAGAAAAATGTGACTATAAAGGTAATCCAAAGCTCGAGAGACTCCCAAACCTCTGTAAACAACAAAACAAGAGAAGCCGTCCACCCCCTTCCTACTTGCCGATGTAATGCCCCCCCTCACCGCCGATCACTCCTGTCTGTCATTCATCGTCCGCAACAAAGGTTAACTAAACTTGGAATGTGATAATGTGTATTTTAACACATTTGGCCGTTCTGGGTGAACTTGGTCTTTCGTTTGCGGAAAACATGTGGATCGGCGAAATCCCATTCTTTTGTTTGGGCAGTTCGGGGCGTTTTCTGCAGAGGGGGAGGGGGCGGAAGACGGCAGGAGGATGGCTTTGAAAGGGCAGAATTCACGAGGTTGTCTCTGTCTCCGGTGCCATTTCCTTAGTAGTATCTGATAGGGAAGGGAAGGGGTTTCCAGGCACATGCGGGGGAAACGGAACAGACACGGAAGGGAAAACTTCGGGACTTGAGAATAGGTTCTACGCATCGTACCTAGGTTGGAGGGGGTCAAGGAAGGGAAGGGAGTCAGAACTCTCTTTGAAAAAGTCGGTCAGGGCGCTTTCGCTTCTTGTCGTGGGGCTGGGCTGAGAATCTGCCTCTGCGACGGTCTTTCATAATTTATTGTATTTGAGAGTAAGAATGGATCTTTGCGGGGGGGGGAAGGGTAAAAAAAGAGGTCCTCAGTCGGTGACAATGGAACCTATGGGAAACATTGAGAGGGGTGATCTATGAGGGAAAAAGGGGGGCTAAAAGGTTCTTGTTCGTATTTTCCCTTCATAATCGGATGAGTCAGATGAAATTGCTGGAAAACCTAGGGTGATAAGGCACTAGTTGAGAGAAGAGTTCAGCCGGAGGGTACCACTTAAGAGAAAACTCACTCAAGACCCGAGCCCGAATCTTTAAAACTTTTTCCCAAAGACTCTGCCAATGCCATAGAGGGCATAAGTCCTCAAAAAATTCAGAGGTAAAAAAGGAACCGGTAGAAGCTTTACACTCGCACACTGTGGAAAGGAGGGCTAGATTCCTTTAGCCTTTTTAAGGGAGCACAGGTCTGGAAAAAAAAACCATGGGAGGGAAGTTCCTTGCTCAAACTATGAACACCAACCAGAGATGGCGGGTGGTCGTTCCACAGCGGCCCTGAATAGGTTCTTTTGGGGGTACGAAAACTATATAGCTCATGAGTGTCGGGGAACTTGCTCCTAGGAGACCGGGGCTAAGCCTACTCCAAACGACTAAGCGTTGGCACTGCAGCTGGGTCGGCGGGACCGGGATGACCTGATGAAAAAATCCCTGGAGGAGACAAATGATGGTCTCGAACAGATTTCATGAAAGAGGCATAAAAGAACCAATGAAATAAGGATACTGAAGAAGTCTAGGCTACAGTAGGAACCCGGTGAATTGTTCTCTAAGTGGATGGAAGATTTTGGAGATTATCGTAGAGAGTAATGGACCCTCTCACCGGGGATCTGGGCATCAAACTACCAGGAGCTGTGAGAATAGAAGGTACTCTTTTGGAAGAGATGTAAGAATAGGCCTCACTGACATTTATAAAACGGTCAGACCCTTTACTAAAAGAAAGATCAAAAAGCTGAAATTTGTCACCACCATTCCAGACACGATTGGCGTTTTTTCATAGAAAGGGGGCAATAAAGCCACACCAAATCACCTACCGATTCCGAAGACACCACATCCGCTCGCTCATACCCCCATTCGGAAGGTCCCCGAAGAAAAATAGCGGAAGTGTTACTAGACTGGGGACGTGCTGTTGCGGTCCTTTACTTGTCTCTTCGATTACGAAGGAGACGTGCAGTGGTTAGGGTTGTTGGAGTTCTTAAATTGTCAATGGGTCGGGAAGTAGGAAACATGTGAGAGAAGACTGGAAAGGTGTCGTAAGGATGCCTGAAAGACTATCTCTGGCAGACATGAGGGGTATTTGAGAGGATGCCATATGAGTAGAGGGGGGAAGTTAAAGGTGAGACTTTGGTAATTTAGGGGGCTAACAACAAAAAAACAAAGAAGCCGACACTACCCCCCCAGCAAGAGAAAGATCCACTTCCTCGAATAGATGTAGTCTACTCAAGGAGGTGAATTTAACCTCTGATTCAGTGGATACAGGAGTGAAATAAGTACTGGAAGGAAGATAAATGCAGGAGGGTCTCTTCAAAAAAGGTGACCCTGGATTTGTTCCAGCAGGTCATAAAGTGGCAATGAAAGAACGGAAAAAAAGATGTATATGGTGATCTTTTTTATAGAGATGCGAAGTTTCCTCCGTTAAAGGCGTCGTGCGAAATTGTTTGTAGCGGGTACGTAAAAGCCCTAGTGCGGGAAGAGGCCGAAAGAAAACACCGCATAGGTGGTACAGGAGTTCGCAAGTAAAGAAGCCGAAAGGGAAGCGCGAAGGAAATCGACAAAAGGCGTCTCAACTAACAGGAACATTGGAGGGCTTACGAGCAAGGAAGTCTCTCAATTGGGGGGGGGGGGTGGTTAGAGGTCATCTAGCGGGATCTTCTTTTGTAAATTTTGTCCTAAAAAACGCAAAGCAGTAGAATGAACTCCTGTGGAGAGAGGGTGGTCAGGAATTAAAAGGTCTCAGAAGAGTGAAACTCTAAGATACCTACTGGCAGCAGATCACAGGTTACGACAGAATGGCACCTGCAGGAACAATGTGGCTCCATCAGGAAAGCTCCGCACTCCTTACTCTGGTTACAGATCAATTCTCCACATAAGCGGGTCTCGCCCCACCGGCTGCGAAGGCTCTTACACAAACAGAAGGCTGTCCAGAAAAGAAATGACAATTGCACCACCTCAGCATAAAGTATTGCATAATAAAGTAAATGAAAGGATCACGACGATGTCATCTTGGAGAAAAGAAACATGGACAAGAAGGAACCTCCTGAAAAGCCTATCCATCGATACACTGAACTCCCGCAAGGCAAATAATCGAGAGGATACTTCTCAGAAAAGAGGAGCCGGGTCACTCACCAGTATGCATTCCCCTACGGTCATGGAAAAGAAAAGGTAGGGGTCAAGACCCAATACACAGGATACAGGACAACGGAGAAAGCTCATAAGACTACATTCATAAACTACCTATCACGCAGATGCCGAGATGAAAAAAACCCTCTGGAAATAGAAAGACGCCTACAAAACGGAAAAGAATACCACACTACCAAGCCCTAAGAGAAAAAAAAGCATATAGAGACACCTCTTAACTTTGGAACAACGAAAAAGAGAAAAGTCCCGACTGACTCCAATGGAAAAAAAAAGGACAACTAGGTGATGAAAAAATCAGCACCAGTGGCGAGTTCACATTTGGGGGAGGGGGAAAAAAAAACAAAGAAGGGCAGAAGCGCGCGTGGGTGCATTCTCTGATGGGGGGGCCGGTGGGGGGCCTTTTGGGGGGACTCGGGAGAGAGGGGGGGTTTGCAGGGAGGGTCTCTTGGGAAAGGGTCGGGTGACGTGATCTATTGGTGGAAGTGGGGGGTTCTTTCGGGGTAGGGAGAGGGGGTATAAAAGATGTGAGTTTTAAATTTTTGGGGTTGGTATTCTTCTGGATTCCTTGGTTGTTGTTGTTGGGCTTCGTCTAATTAGAAGGGAATGAGGGGTTGTTCGGCAGGAAGGGCCATATGGAGGGTGTCCATTCCTGTTTCATTAGGAAAACCTCGGGAGATTTTTTTTGGGAGAGGGTATTTGGAAGGGTTGAAAGGAAGATCTAAGGGGCCGGCGGGATGAGGAACGTGCTAATTTTAGTTCTTCCCATGAGGGTTGGTGTTGAAGATGTGGCCTCTGATGCATTTTATGATGGGTTCATCACCAGGGGGGGGATCTGTTTGAAATTTCGTTGTCTGTAAAGTACATTATACAGTGCAGGAGCGGGAAGACGTGTTAATGTGGTACTTAGGGGGAGGTATCATATATCAAAAAGATTAAGAATAGACCTTGGAAGCAAGAATATCTTTTCCTACTCCCTTAACTTAGAGCAACGCAGTGGAAAGGAAAGGAGAGGCTAGCAAGAGCCCGCCCTGAATGCTGACCCTCGACAAGAAATAAGTAAACAAGGAAAAAGTCTAAGCAAAAAAAAAATACCATAAAACACTAACCTCAGAAGGGGGAAAATTCTAATAAAGACACCTAATAGGAACTTCAGACACATACTCAGCCCACCACTCATAGCAGGTGGTATGTCCCTTACTATGGAAAAAGAGAATCTGGTAAAACTGCTGGATAAACTGGAATAAAAGAGACATACCTGCGCATTCTACTGACCAGTTCCCAACAGGAGATCCCTCCTCCTACAAAAGAAAGGAAAGCCACAAAGAGAAACAAATGAAAAACGACGACAATCCGACCAGGCATCCCCCAAAAAAGAAAATCCAAATAGAAGTAAGGCAGACACTAAACGACTATCCAAGGAAAACAATTATAAATAGACCCACAATTCACACACCTCCAGCCGGGCAACAACCCCTTCATGAAAACACCTCACACTCACATCGCCGGAACCTACGACTTTCAAGACCCAATTTAATAAACGGGTTAAATTTTAAGAAGACTTTTCGGGGGTTCATTTGGCTTTCTGCTGGGAGGGGGGAAGTTGGCGTGTGGACCACAGGGGAATCGGCTCTAAAAAATACACGTCGTCGCTTGTTTGGGGAGTGTGGGAATCTTTGTAATTCGGGCGGGGGATTAGAGGGCATTGGGGTATTGAGGAAAGTTGGCAATATTTGAGAGGTCAGTTTGGACGAGCCGTGATGTAAGGTCTTAAGACGGACGACGGGTATGGGTGGCGTTACCCTTAGGGTCACACTCAAAAGTAGGGGAAGTTCGGAAAGGGCGGGGGGTAGGCTTGGAAGGAGAAGGGGGGAGACCGAAAGGGAAAGCGAGGAAGGGTTTTCTGGCTTTGGCTTCTAGGTGTCTATTATCTCGGTGAGGAAGGGTTGTAGGGGAGCAAAAGAGTGAAGAAGTCGGGGGGAGGGAATCGCCTGGTAGTTCATAAGGTAATACTGTATGAAGGATGGGTGACACGGGGGGGGAGGGAAGACCGTGACTGGGGACAGCCTTATGGTTGCCTAATCATTTAACACGATGTGTGTGGCTGCTCGGGAAAAAGGTGACGAGCGTTGCCAATCATTGCTGGTGGCCGCTTGCGACTAGCTACTGCCGTATTGCGTGACCTGATTTTGCACCAGCTGTGTTCTATCGGTGTCTCAGTGAAAAACTCCGGGCTCCCGTTGAGCACAAACATGAAAACGCCTCCTGTACGTAAGCCTACCTTATTCTTCACTTGCAGAAGCACAGAACCTTCGAAACCATGGTCCCCTCCGAAGACAAACGCTGGGACGAACTATGAAGCCTAACCAAGCCTATAGTCAGGGTTCAGATCTGGGGGTCGACGCCGTGGGGAGAGGATGTAGCCTTTTACATTTTCTTCATGGTAGAGCCGTTCGGAATGGCTGTAGCCTAGGACAGGGCTCTTCAACGCCGGGCACAAGAAAACCTCGCTGAGGGGTTTGAGGTCATGAAACTCGCTCCAAGTTCTTGCAATTTGGCCTTTGATTGCCAAGCAACAGACCGTCCGAACTACTGGAGGAGTTTGTCTCTAACCGTTCCCGGGACCGTGTCACTCCCTGAGTCAACTAAAAATACTTTGGTGGACGCGGGGGGCTGTTAGGAGGTACGGTCTTAGAACAGGATGGCTACTGCGAGCCCTGCTGGGCCGAATCCCGGCCTGAGCTGACTAAGTCTTCGCTTTATTCCGAGTTATCCTCTTCAAAGACGGATAGGAGAACATCAAAAATAATGCCTGCTCCGTCAAGTATTCGGAGGAAGTGGACGAGTCTCTAAGGCAATGAGGAGCATCTCAAATCGATCATCGGACGCATATGGAGGCCAGAAGCTAGAGAGTCTATGGGTAAGGCTCCTCTTGTTCCGAACTGACAGAGAATTCACCGAAAAACAGGGGAATGATTTAAACACAAGGGATACCAGACCTGATCTCCATCTTGACACCAGTGTGAAAATCAGAAGAGCAGACTGGCAAACTCAAAAACATTAAGGATAAGCTCAAGATGCCCTTGTCATAGAAAGTTCACTAAACCAGAAAGGAAAAGCGAGAAAAAAAAGGCCGAAGATTCCTGCCAGAGAACAGGGAAGGATCCAAAGATATCGGTAATTTTTTGCGAGACTTGCCGGAGTTGAGCGGGTTTCGTTCGCGGGAGGCCAAGGCTGAAAGAAGAACCATGTCTGTCGACGGCAGGACTAAAAACTCGCTGGACGACGGTTGACTCACTGGGGCGGAAGACACGTCCAGGGGTTTCAGAAAGTTAAGAAAGTTCAGGGTTAATCGATGAAGCTGTTAAGAGCCGACGCTTCTCTTTTATTTCTGGGCGACAGAAGGATGTAGTGTCGAAGGAGGACGATTGGATCATTTTAGGGGATCGATCAGAAAAGATAAACTTCCCTAGATCTGAAGTAGTTGACTCGAGAAGCTTGGGTGAGAGGTACCTTAGGACGGTTGAGAGGTATTGCAGTCCATCCTTGGATGCTGCTCACGTCCAAACAGGTGGACACGCAGACTTGGCCAATTGTGGGAGAAAGTTAGAAAAGAAAGCTCGTCCACCAGGAGAGATTTCTCCGGCGGATAACTAAGAAGAATAGTCAAGGCCTTTAACCAGAAAAAGTCATTTTCGGGTGGTAGGGGTCAAGCCGAAACATAAATTCACAGATTTCGGAAGGAGTCGGCCACTGCAAAGAGCGTTTATACTACGTTCGGTTACCACGTCCACGACAAGGCCAGGAGCAGACGCTTCTCTTCATAGGCAATGGGGGGGGGGGGGGGGGGTTTTGGGGGGGAGTTTGGAGGGAGGCAGTCCGGAGGTCTACGCTCCGTGAGGGGGGATTGTAGCACCTCTATCGCCGCGCCTAACGCTTGCAGGTGTTTCCCTTTTGCTGCCACTGCGCGTAGCTTAATCTAAAGTTTTGAGACAGTTCTTCACTACTAACCGGCATCCCACAAAGGACTATAACATAATCACCAGGTTGTTAGAAGAAACTCCTTTTCATCCGCATTCGTCGGTGGGGAGGGGGATGGACGGTACTTCCCACTGGGGATCTACCTGCGCATGCCAACTGGATCAGGTGCGACCACCCAACTTCACTCTATTTTTAGCCCTGGGGAGCTGCGGTAAGGCGAGGGGTCAACCCTCCTGGTTGTGAGCCCGTCGCACTAGGACTGCCACCCAGAGCTCCCGGACTGATTTTCTACTCGGGCCTAATAAGACATTCAAAGGAAGGGTGACTGGACAACAGAACGCGATGTACCCCGTAACTGCGAAGTACAGTTTTTAAAGAAGGGAAAAGTCCCCTTCCCGGATGTAAGTATACCTATTTCAGAGTTTACTCCACCAGGAACATCAGGAAAGGATCCCGACTAGCAGATCTATATCCGACCGAAAATTCGAAAGACCAATACACACGGTAAGCTTCTTTCCAGAGGGGCCTCCACTCCTACCAGCCCAGTCCTGCAGGGCACCCTAATGATTGAAGGGGCGGAAGGCCCCTTAGAGTCACAACCGGAAGAGGGAATAACTAAGATGGCTCGAACACTGCAATCGCAGAGCTCCAGGGGAAGTAAGAGTTTAATCCCTCACTTTCCAATGCAAGGACTCCGATCACCCAAAATACCAAATTAAAAAGAATCAAATCAAACTCAACTCATAACCATAGACCTTGGGATGGTAACGATTTGTTCATCCACTACCAGCGCAATCAACAAGGTCCATGGGGAAACGCTTACAAAAACGGGAGGGTCTTCACCGGTCAATGATTGAGTAGAGGGTTAGGGGGGGGGGGATTACCTAGGAGGAAGGAGCTCTTCTTGGAAGAGATGGGAGTTCAGGGAGCGGAAACGGTTTTTTCAGGAGGGAGGGGGGGGGGTGTGTTTAAGGGGGTGTTTAGGTTCTACATCTTGGGTTTCTGGCTGGAGTGGGGTAGGGAGGGGGGCAGGTAAAGGTGAAAAGAGGGAGGGTTTGGACTCTGGGTTTGGTAGGGTTGAGGGCGCGAGGACTTCCTATTTGGGGGGAGAAAGGTGCGTGTTCTTGAGGGGGGGAGTTCGAGGGAGAGAGGGGTTTAGTTGTCTGCAGTACTTAGTAGGTAATGCAGCTGGTGACTTACTTGAAAAGGAAGTAAATTGCGAGGTTTTACGTCATTCGCAAGCCTGGGGGCGGGTGTGGGGGGACTTGTAAGTTAAAATGGTGGATTGGTCAGCCAGGTACTCTGGTGTTTATTAAGGGGATTCCGGGCTCCCGAGGGGTTATTCTTTTTACGGGGTGGTTGGGCTGTGTCATTGTGGCTGGTGTTAGAAGAGCCTTTGGGGGACGGTCGTGATGAGCTCGTGACGTTCGGGTGAGTTCTCTATCAGTGTCGTGAGTCATGTCATGTATCTTGGCCTGTTACTCGGGGGAGGGGGGATATGCTAAAACAAAAAAAAAGGGAAGAGCAAATAGAGAATCACTGACCCCGCATAAACATCAAGCCGGAACTATATCAAGGAAGACGACCTACCAGTCGAGTAGAAGAGAACCTAGAAGCAACGGGCCTCTTGCACGATTAAACACAGCACCTGACCAAATCATCCCCGACCATCCAGAAAAAGACTCCAAACAAAATTACAGATCAGAGACCAGAAAGCATGTGCCCTGTATCTGACCAAAAAAATAAAAGGAAACCACAAGTATCCTCTGTGCCAACGGAATGGCCCCATAGCACTTGGGATAACAGGAAGGGGGCTCACGGAAACCACGCGAGAAGGCAGAAAGAAGCAATATGCGAGATCCGAGCCAGACCCACCCCTAAAACCAACAACGGACATTGCACCAACCCTCTACATCCGCTCCGCACCCTACCACCAGGCATGGCCAAAACCATCCTCAAATAAAGACGACTTAAAGGTTCTCCGCCGCAACGGCGCCACCATGTACACCAACCTCTCACCCGATCACATCCCCTACCAAACCCCTAAGGCCAGCCGGCCCACAACACCCTTCTCTCACGTCCCTCCAAAACCAGTGAAGCGTCTTCACTCATGTTCTTCTTCCACATCGCGTTGTCATCTCCCAAATATTGCACTCAATAACAAAGGTAATAGGGTCCCTCTTAATGTGTTTTTGTTCCCCTTCTTTCTCTTCGTACGGTCAGGGGTTGTTTGACAAAAGGTTCACTCGGCGCCCAACCTTTGCATGGGTTTGAAGTGGGCTTTCCTTCGTGCGTTTACTGCGTGGTTGAGTAACGTCTATTTGCCATTGGTGTGAGGGGGGGCAGGAAGACGCCAAACAGGTCCTTACTTGGGTTGGAGAGACATTGGTAGTCAGATAGACGAGAGCCGGGAAGGAGACGGATTGCATTGCATACCTGGGCCAGCCCCTTATGTGGAATGAATGGACTTTCTTGGCTTTTCAGGATCGATGCAAGGCAGAGGTCTTTCCTGAGGGGGGAGGGGATGGATTCTATTGACTTTTAGAGAGAGATCTAAATTACAGGTCTTCTCTAAGGCTGAGCCTTTATACTCTTCACATAGGCTCTCTAAACCGGAGGTTGCAGGAAGGGATTTCAATTTATTACCTGGGAATGCTTTTAAAGGTGTTGTTTGAAGGGAGGTTCTGGTTGCCGCCGTATTTGGCCGCACGCGATGGTTAGCACCGCGGTGGTTGCTCGAGTCTTGGAAAACTGGAG